>WNFD01002386.1_pt1 | contig 18901 bp, 16 predicted proteins | sample 5400491 | NCBI WGS metagenome assembly WNFD01 (sample SAMN13153343, study PRJNA577476) | soil metagenome | isolation source: 120 cm saprolite under Douglas fir tree site 2 hole 2 replicate 2 | place: USA:California | collected 2015-04-18 | reverse complement strand
CATACGGCGGAAAATCGGCGTCATGTATTGAACGGGATGCGTCGCGACGGCCAGGACGCGGTACCGGCGGTCAGGCAAGGCAGGCCCCAGTGTTTTTGACGCGAAGCGCGGCGGCTGTGCGGAAGTCTGTCGGATTCAACAAGATGCCCCGCAGTGCAGTATAACCCGTTTCCCGGTGCGGGCGGCTGTGCTAAACTACCGTGGTTCCGCAGGGGTTTGCGGTTCACCGTAAGTCTCCGCACTGGTGTCGTTTTTCTTGGCGACCGCACCACGGTTCGCGTGATGTTCGACAGGGGCACGGCCGCCTTGGAGTGCGGCCGCAAATCGGCCGGCGTTCTCCGAAACCTTTCTGCGGCGCAAAAATTCTTCCATCGATGACTCCGGCCGCGCCGGGGGCACGCGAAACAAAAGAGGATGAGTCATGTCCGGGCATTCAAAATGGGCAACAATTAAACACAAGAAGGCGGCCACCGACGCGAAGCGCGGCCGCGCTTTCACGCGCATCATCCGCGAAATCTCCATCGCGGCACGCATCGGCGGCGGTGATCCCAACTCCAACCCGCGCTTGCGCACCGCGATCCTCGCGGCAAAAAACGAAAACATGCCGAACGACAATATTGAGCGCGCCATCCTGCGCGGCACCGGCCAGCTCGAAGGCGAGCAATTTGAGGAAGCTACGTTTGAAGGCTACGGCCCGGGCGGCGTGGGCCTGCTCATACAAGTAGTCACCACGAATCGCAACCGCATCGTCGGCGAGTTTCGCCATCTCATGAGCAAAAATGGCGGCAATTTGGCCGAAGCCGGCGCCGTTGGCTGGATGTTTCACCGCAAGGGCGAGATCTCCGTGCCCAAGGGAGCGGCGACCGAAGATAAGCTGCTGGACCTGGTACTGGAAGCGGGCGCCGAAGATCTGAAGGACGATGGTTCCGCGTGGTACATCGTGACGGCGCCGGACGCGCTCGAAAAGGTGAAGGAAGCGCTGACCAAGGCTGGAATCACGCCCACATCCGCGGAAATCGGCATGGTTCCGCAAAACTACATCAAACTGACGGGCCCGCAGGCCACGCAAATGGTGCGCCTCGTCGAAGCCCTCGAAGAACACGACGACGTGCAACACGTTTATTCCAACTTCGATATCGACGAATCCGAAATCCAGGCGGCCGTCGGCGCGAACTAATCCACTCGGTGGCTTGTTTTACGGCCAGTCCGCGGCCCGGACTGGCCGTTTTTGTTTGATCCGTAGCGTTTCTAACTGACATGCACGCTACAAAGCGCTGGCAGGGATGCGCGGAAGGCCGTAGACTTGGGGTCATGGCGGGGACGAATTCTTCGGGCAGGCAGAATGAAAGGAACGGATACATGCGCGTTCTGGGGATAGACCCTGCAGCGGCGGGGCCGACCGGCTACGGAATCGTCGAAAGCGACGGACGGCGCTGCCGCATGCTCTATTATGGTGCATTCAAGCTGGCCACCAAACAGCGAACGAATGCGCTGGCGCGGCTCTGCAAGACGTGCATAGGAAGCTGTGCGGCCTCATCGAAGAATTTGCGCCGGACGCCATGGCCGTGGAGAGTGTGTTTACCGCGCTGAACATGCGCACGGCGCTGCGCCTGGCCGAAGTGCGCGGCGTGATCCTGCTGGCCGCGGCGCAGCACGGTGTGATGGTCTATAGCTACGCGCCGCGCGAGGTGAAGGCTTCCGTCGCTGGTCACGGACATGCCGACAAGCGGCAAATGCAATTGATGGTGCGCGCGTTGCTCTCTATGAACGAGACACCGGAACCGTCGGATGCCGCGGACGCCTTGGCGGTCGCTCTTTGCCATTTGCAGACGGAACAGGCCCGGCGGCGGTTTGGACTCCCGGATCAGGAATCATCAGCGAAAGGGCGGGCGCTGCGCGCTTCTGTAGGTTCCATCGGCCTGCCAAACCAAATTCGGCCAGGTGGCGCAACGCGTGGCGGGTTGCCGCGCATCGTATCGACGCGTTGACCGCTCTGCGGTCACGCCTGACCTTGACCGCTCTGCGGTCATAAATGACCATGAAGACTTCCCTCCTGCGTGTCTTTTTGTTGATTGCCGCAGCCTCCCTGGCGGCCGAGGCCGCGCTCCCCGTCCCCGCTCCGTCCGCTGCCAAACTGACCTTTCGGCGAGTCTTCAAAGGAAGCTCCCCCGAGTTCATCGAGATTACCGTGAGGGAAGATTCGGATAGCGCCGCTTATGAAATCCGGCAGTTGGATGACGACCCCGGCTCATTACCGTTCCAGGTGAGCACCGCGTTGCGCACAAAGATGTTCGAGCTGGCGGCGCAGCTCAAACATTTCCAGGGTCAGGATCTCGATGTGCATCGCAAGATCGCCAATCTTGGCGCGAAAACGTTCCGATGGGAATCCGGCTCCGAGGTCCATGAAGCAAGATTCAACTACACTTTGAATTCGGCGGCCTCACAGCTTTTGCAGATTTTTGAGGGGCTGGCGCGCCAGCAGGAACATGTGAATTTGATTTCGCGGCGCATGAAATACGATCGGCTGGGCATCAACGACGCCTTGCTGCAGTTCGAATCGGATTTGAACCGCAGCCTGCTGCCGGAACCGCAGCGAGTCCTCCCCATGCTCGATCAGATCGCCGGCGATTCGCGGTTCGTCGACATCGCCCGCCAGCGTGCCCGCTCCCTCGCCGAACGCATCCGGCATCAAGGCTAGGAGAATTATGCGGGTCTATTTTCGGTAACATGTGCCGCACGGCAGTTCGGCACGGGGAGATTGAGTGACGAATTCCGAGGTGGATCACCTGCATCGGAACGGATTTCGCCGCGGCTCGGCGGGCGTGAGCGGCCTGCGCTGCCTGCGTGTCTTTTTCCGCAGGGCCATCGTGCTTCTTGTGGCCATTCTCTTCTCATTTGGCGGGATTGCTTTTGGCCAGAAAAAACAAAAACTCGAGAAGCATTTTCGCGAGTGGCTCGAGCGGGACGTCGCTTACATTATCACCAAGGACGAACGCGACATCTTTCTGAAGCTCACCACGGACGATGCTCGCGAAAAGTTCATTGAGACCTTCTGGGAAATCCGCAATCCCTCTCCCGGCTCGCCCACCAACTCGTACAAAGATGAGATTTACCAGCGCATCGCCTTTGCCGATGCGCGTTTCGGCATCGGCTCCGGTGTGGAAGGCTGGCGCACCGATCGCGGCCGCACCTACATTACCCTGGGTCCCCCGCAACAAAAGCAGGTCTTCCGCAACTCCGCCAATCTTTATCCCATCGAGATCTGGTTTTACGGCGGCGCCAACTCCGCTCTGCCGCCGTTTTTCTACGTCATGTTTTATCAGCGCGAAGGTGGCGGTGAATACCGCTTTTATAGCCCCTACACAGATGGCCCCGACAAACTGATTACCGGTGTGGAAGCGATCAATTCGCGCTTGACGGCCCTGCGCCTGATCCGCAATTCCGTCGGGCCGGAGGTGGCGCGAATTTCGCTGTCGCTCCTGCCCGACGAACCGGTCGACGAGACCACGGGAATCGTGAGCCTGGAATCCGACATCCTGCTGAACAGCATCAAGAATCTCGCCAATTTGCCGGCGAATCGCGACGATATTCTCCGGCGAAAAACCAACCGCGAAACGGTTACTTCTCGGCTGGTCCTCGAAGGCCGCAATCTCGACATCGTTACCTTCCCGGCTCGCGACTCCCGCGGACTTACGCGCCTCGACTATGCCCTCCGTTTGCATAGCCCGAGCGACCTCAGCATGGCCGAGGAGAAGGACGGACGCTATTCCTACTCTGTGGAGTTCCGCGTTCGCGTTTTCAGCTCCGAGAACAAACTCATCTTCACGCAACAAAAATCTCTTTCCGATTCCATGACCAAGAAGCGCTTCGAAACGATCAAGGACAAGGTGTTCGGGTACGAAGGGACGCTCCCTCTCCCGCCCGCCAAGTATCACCTCGAGTTCCAGTTCACGGACTGGTCGAAGAAAGCAGCCTTCCACACGGTGCGGGAAATCTTAATCCCCTTGCCCGCAAACGACTCTATGGTTGTGCCCGGCGTGCTGCCGTTCCTGTCCGCGGAAAACGCCGATCCTGCCCTCGCCGAACTGATGCCTTTCACTATCGGCGGAGTGCAATTTACTCCCATGCCCAGCAGCACGCCGACTCTCGCTCCGGGCACCAACCTTCAGGTCGTCTATCAGATTTGGACGCCGCCTTCGGATCCGCGCGGAAATCTTGGCAAGAAACTGGACGTGGAATACGCTTTCGGCCGGCCCGCCGTTCCCGGCAGTGCCACCAAGGTCAAGGACGAAATCAGCAGGGAACAATTTGATGCTGCCGGCTCCCTTGTGACTGGGAAGAAACTTTCGCTCGATCAACAATCCAGTGGCAGCTACATTTTGAACGTCACCGTGAATAATCCGGAGACCAAGCACAACGGTTTCGGAACCTTAAATTTCAAAGTTCTCGATGCCCCTTCCCCGCCCGAACCTTGGGATGTCATCGAGCCAGGAATCGCCCAGGACGCCGAAAAGGGTATCCTCGACCAGCAGCGGGGTCTATGCTATTGGGCTCTCGGTCAGTTTGACGAGGCCCGCGTCTGGTTCCGCCGCGCCTTGCAACTGGACAACTCCAATGACGTCGCCCGCGCCCGGCTCGTGGACGCCTACTTTTCAAAGATGGACTATGCCGCCGTTGTCAGTCTCTTCTCTGACGTCGGCGTTACGGAAACCACGGACTCAGAAACCCTTCTCCGCATTGCCACAAGCTTGGAAAAAAGGGGCAGCACATCACAGGCCATCTCGGTCATCGAGAATGCCCTCCAATCTCGCCCCGAGGAAGGGCCCCTTTACCTCGCCTTGGCGCAATACTATAGTGAGATCGGGAATGCTCGAAAGGCAGCGGAGTTGACCCAGAGGGGTAAATCCTACTCAACGACAGATTCAACCAAGCATTAGAAACTGCCCTCCCTCCCCGCTTACCCCTTCGAATGGCAATGCCTCATAATCCATATTTTTGGACATTCATTTAAAAATCAGGATTCAACTAACTCTCAAGAATACGTAGCTTCTTCCCGTAGCTTGCAACTTATTCATTCTAAATGTCTTAGATATTCAAAAGTTAACTGAATCTTTGGCAGATTTTATGCTTGGTTTATGAGAGTATTCGCTCGGCTCTCAGTGGAGTGGGGTGGACTCCCTGAACTTTCCTAGTATCAGCTTGCAGGCTACGATCAACCTCTCAAATCCAAGGGGTATCGAAAGGAGTTCTAGCGTCATGAAGAATAAGTGGATCTTGATTTTCTTACTGTTCGCGTTCTGCGGCGTCTGTTCGTTCTCGGCCATAGCCCAGGATCAGAGCTCCGCGCGCGGCAATCTGGGTGGTTTGGTCTACGACTCAACCAAGGCATTAGTTCCGGGGGCCCAAGTAACGATTACAGGCCCCATTGGAAGCCAGACCCAAACCACCACGGCGGAGGGCTCGTTCCTCTTCTCGACCCTGATCCCGGGCAATTATGCCGTCAAAGTGCAGAAGACCGGTTTCAGAGTCGCGAGTATCAAGAGTGCTGAGGTTCTCATCAACAAGACCACCAGCATCGAAGTAATTCTCGAGACAGGCCAGATCTCAGAAATCGTGGAAGTCAGCGCTGCCACCGTCACGGTCGATACGTCGGCGTCCTCTGTCAACTCGGATTTTTCCGACGACTTCTATTCGAAGATTCCACTTGGCCGCGGTGTAAGCAGCCTCTTCTACCTGGCACCCGGTGTGACGTCCGGGCTTGGCACTGGTCAAGAGAACCCTTCCATATCCGGCTCCACAGGCCTTGAGAACCTCTATGTCGCGGACGGCGTCTCGATCAATGACCCGGCCTTCGGCGGCATTGGTGTCTGGTCACGGTATTACGGGCCGCTCGGCACAGGCATTAACCTCTCTTTCGTGAAGGAAGTTCAAATCAAGACGGGAGGTTTTGAACCCCAGTACGGACACGTCAGCGGCGGCATCGTGCAGTTGGTGACGAAGTCGGGTGGCACTAAGTTCTTCGGAACAGCCGGCGGGTACTTCAATGCGAGAGCCATGCAAACCAACTTTGAGAACGCCGACGACCCCAAGTTTAGCGTGCTCAATAAAGTTGGGAGCCGTACAAACAATGGCAACTATGAAGGTGTCTTCGAACTCGGGGGATACGTTCCCCTGCATGGACTAAAGGATCGGCTGTTCTTTTTCGGGACCTTCAATCCGTCCTTCAACCACGAGTATTGGGCGCCCGCCATATTTATAGATGGAGTCCCATCAGGGCTATCTACGATATACAAAGGCGACTCGGACCGTTATACGAAACGCTATGACTACGCGGCCAAGTTGACGTTCAAAATTAACAATTCCCACACTCTCGAATCAACGATTTCGGGTGATCCGTCAAGCACCAACTCGGCTCCCTTTGCCTTTCTAACCGCACCCAATACGAGCGCCAACTCCAAATGGGACTACGGGACGCGCAACTGGGCCGTGCGCTACGACGGCGCATTCGGATCGAACTTTCTGGTGGATGGCGCTTTCACGTGGAGCTTTAACCACTTCACGGAAACGCCTGGATCACCAAACGTATACGGCATTTCCGACCTCACGCAGACCAAAGGTCTTCCGGGCGTCCCGGGCGTTTACAACGGAGTGGCACAGCATGGCCAATTCCAGGCGCAGGGCTTGGGCGGATTCGAACCCTACGACTCCAACACCAAGAGCCTGCAAGGCGACGTCACCAAGATATTCCACCTGTTTGGCAACCAGCATGCCCTCAGCGCAGGTTACAACTGGCAGTTCCCGGTCTATCTCGATAGCACAATCAACACGGGACCAAGGTTCCTGATTCCGCTCACCAACGCTTCCGGGGGAGATCCAGGCTATGCTACAAACCCGCTCCTTGCCGGCGGCGGAAAACAGTCAGACGCAAATCTTTTTCTGATTCTGGCAAGCAATCTACCGATCCCCAATCCGACAGCTACGTGCACGCGCTGTCCATTCATGACCATCCCGGGGTTTGCCACACCGCAACAGGTTGTGCTACAGGGGGTGCGCGGACGGTTTGATAGCCGTGTAACGAACAGCAGTGGCAAGTATCATGCCGCGTTCATCAACGATGCTTGGCAAATGGGCAAGCACGTAACGCTGAACGTTGGCGTGCGTTGGGAACAACAGCGCCTTATTGGCAACGTTGCTAACAAGCTGTTCAACGATTCGTGGTCGCCGCGCGTGGGGGTCATCGTGGACCCCAAGGGCGATCGAAAGTCGAAGTTCTATGCGAACTACGGGCGGTATGCATTCATCCTCCCGCTGGACGCAGCGGTCCGCGAACTCAGCTCGGAAGATGATTTCATAAATGGCTACTGGGCGCCGGCTTCCACCACGACCGGCTGCCCGACCGGAACTCCTGCAGGGGCCCCTTGCGTAGTGCTCAATTCATTCAACACGGTCAGTTTCGTTCCTGACTCGGCTCATTTGCTGAACAATGCGTCGGGCGGAGTTCCCATTTCTCCAGCGATCTTTGCTAGCGGCGGCTCACCGTTTGCACCGGGCACCCGCATGGAGTACACCGACGAGTTCCTCGTGGGATACGACCATGAGTTCCGCGGCGGCGTCGTGGCCAGCGTGCGTTACATCGACCGCAGGCTGAAGCGCGTCATCGAAGACCAGGGCGGCATCTCCGTCGAGCAGTTCAACGCACTCGCTGCCAATGGCGGCGGTTTGAACTACTTCATCGGCAACCCCAACGCGAAGCAGGACATCTTCGTCAATCCGAACGAAATCGTGTTCGGCGTAGGTCAAACCGTTGCAACAGACGGATCAGCCCTGCCGGCGGCTTGCTTTGATTCCAGAGGTAATCCAACACCATTTGTCGCTTACAACCAGTTCGACGGTTTCGCTGCCGCTAACGGGAGCACTACTCCCGCTGGGAGCGCCTGCTTCCCTGCCGTCAACACAAACACCTGGACCGATTCCAGCGGCAACCTGCTACCTACCAATGTCTCGGATCCTGCTAAATGTAACAATATCAAGGCGACCGGCTGCGCATTCTTCGGCGGCGAATTTTTTCCAGACGGCAAGCCAGACACCTACAAGGATCCGAAGCGTGAGTACGAGGCCGTAGAGTTCGAAGTACGCAAGTCCTTCAGCCACAACTGGGCGCTCGCTGCCAACTACCGCATCGCCCAGTTGCGGGGAAATTATGAAGGCGCGTTCCGAAACGACAACGGCCAGGCCGACCCCGGCATCAGCTCGCTGTTTGACCTGACGGAAGGGAATCTGGGACTCCTGAGAAATCAACAGAGCATCGGCTTCCTGAACTCGGACCGCAAACACGTGTTACACGTGCACACAACCTACGTACTGCCTAACGGCAGAATGAAGGGCTTGGTGCTCGGCGCCGGCGTCACCGTCCAGTCGGGTATCCCTCTTACTACCCTCGTGGCCCAGCAGGCCTATCAGAACCAGGGTGAAGTGCCTTTCTTCGGGCGTGGCGATCTTGGCCGTTCGCCAGTTACAGGGACCGTGGATGCGCACGTCGAATATCCGTGGCGATTGACCGAACGGTTGCATCTGAGCTTTGGGTTCGATGTTTTCAACATCGCAAACTCGAAGCGCCAGACCACACTCCAGCAGTTTAATGATCTGAGTTTTGGAGTTAAGAACACCGACTTCCAGAAACCGGTGAGCACGCTGGTCAGCCCGGGCTTCGTGGCTCCGTTCAGCTCGAGAGCTTCTATCAAGCTCGTGTTCTAACCTAAACTTTTTCCCGAGGAGGGCGCCCGCCGCGGCGGGCGCCCTCCTTTTTTGTTCTCGTCTAGCCGAGAGGTGGTCTCATGTCACGCACCTCGCTGTATTTCATTCCTCTGTTACTCACCTGCCTAGCTGTTCCTTCCTCGCTTCGGGCCCAAAGAGGTGCTGGCACCGGAGGACGCTCCTCCGGAGGTGTGATTGACGTCCAAGTGCGGTATGCCAATGGAGCGCCAGGGCCCTGGGGAATTCACGTGCGGCTCGAGGCCGCCGAAGGCGGTTCGGCAGGTGATTGCCAAACAATAGATGGTGGTAAGTGCGTGTTCAACGTGCCTTCCAGTGGAGTGTATATGGTCCGCATGAGCGAGAGAGGTTTCAAGGAAGTGAGCGTCCGGGTGGAGCTGATCGGCAACTCGAGAGGCTATGCGACCCTGGAGCTACAACCGAATCCCAAAGAAGCGCCACCCGGGGCCAGCGCCGCGCCTCCTGAGGGCGACCCAAATCTTGTCTCGGCGCTGGACCTGAACGTTCCGGAAAATGCGCGCCAGGAATTTGAGAAGGGCCAGGGCGCGTTGAAAGAAAACAAGCTCGACGCCGGCGTTTCGCATCTGCGCGCAGCGATCAAGCTGTATGCCGCATTCCCACAGGCGTATACCCTGCTGGGAACAGCGTACCTGGAGCAAAAGAACTGGAAGGACGCAGAAGCAGCATTGCGAAAGGCGAATGAGTTGGACCCCAAATTCCCCGACGCTTACCTGGAACTGGGTGCGGTGTTCAATCAGACCAAGGAATATCCCCAGGCGGAAACCACACTGCTGAAGGGCCTGGAACTTAAGCCGGAGGCCGCTGCGGGCCACTACGAACTCGCGAAGACGTATTGGGCCCTCGGTCGCTGGAAAGATGCGGCACCGCACGCACGCCAAGCGGTAGCCGGAATGCCGGACTTGGCCCCGGCGCACGTATTGCTCGGTAATGTGATGCTCCGGGAAAGCAACGCGCAGGGTGCATTGCATGAGTATCAGGAGTACTTGCGGCTGGATCCGAATGGCTCGATGGCCCCGGGTGTTCGCCAGATGATCGAAAAGATCCAGAAAGCCCTGCACCCCTAGCCGACAATCCGGCTACCCATTTTGTTTTCTTCTATTTAAAGCTCCCCATTGTGCCCGCTTCCTGTGCTTGCCTGTAATTCCAAGGCTGTCCGGCGCGTATGTTAGGATGAGATGCATTTGCGTCCCCAGGCGCTATGCCGCGTCCAACCACGATGAACTTGTCGGAGGCTGTGGCCATCTCTGCCTCCAGCCTCTGGGCGCACAAGCTGCGCAGCGTCCTCACACTCATCGGCGTAGTCATCGGCGTCTATCCCGCCTGGAAATCCGCCCGCCTCGATCCCGTCGAAGCCCTCAGCTATGAATGAGAATGTATTGCTCTAGGCTGGTTCCGCAAGGTCCCCGAGCTGCACCAAAGCAGTCTTGCCGTAGTGCTCGCCTTCCAGGATTCGGACCTGACAGCGCGACTGCGTTGGCTGGACTTCCAGGATTCTCACTGGAGTCCCGTTGGCCACCATGAGCAGCCGCTGAGAAGCAATCAAAAGAGACAGGCCCACGTCGTCATTCGCGGCATCGAGCTTCTCTCTTTCCGCGGCGGTTTCTTCATCCACGGATACCAACGTAAATGAAAGTTGCCCATCAGCGCGGAGTTTTGCTACGCGGCCCACTTTCGAAGTCGCGGCTGGAGCTTGAGCCCTCGCTGGCGTCGAGGCCCTTGCGTCCTGCTCCACGGTGCCGATGAACCGGTAGCCGCGCTTCGGAAGGGTCTCGACGAAACGCCGCTTCTTGTTGTCGTCACCCAGCGCCTGGCGCAGCTTCTTGATTGCGGTGTTGAGGCTGTGATCGAAGTCCACAAAAGTGTCCGCGGGCCAGAGCCTTTCTTGAAGTTCTTCCCGCCGGACGATCTCACCCGGACGCTCCAGGAGCAGGGCAAGGAGTCGAAACGGCAAGACTTGCAGCTTGATTTTGCGGCCCGCTTTGCAGAGTTCGCCTGCGCGAAGATCCACCTCAAAAACGTCAAAGCGGATGACCAGGGGAGAGCAGCCAGGCGTCGACATACAAACCTCTATGCATCGCACGAATATAGCACGGCTCTGGAAATACGCCGCTGGGGCGCTTCCATCGGATTAAGTCCGCTGTTTTCCCGGACTTCCTAGTTCATCGAATGACTCTCTTTAGTTCACCCCCAGTGCATTGCGCTTCCAGGAGGAGTGCGCGAGAGTGTGCGCATCTCATGACGCTTCAGGGGCGCCAGGAGCAAAAAAAACAAACAGGTCAGCGCGGAAGGCGCTGACCAAGATGAAAGAGGAGGTTCTCATGAAAAAGCGAGCTTTTGTGATAGCAAGTGTATTGGCGCTCTCCATCATGGCGGCGGCTCAGGTTGCCCTGGCGCAGGATTCCATGGTGGTGAATATTCCCTTTGCCTTCGTGGCCGGCAACGCTGCGCTTCCCGCCGGTGAGTATCTTGTGCAGAGTCCGGAAAGGGGATCGGCGGTGATTCTGGTCAATCGTATGATTCCAGACGCCTCCGTGGCGCTTGTGACCATGCCAACCTCGGCGAGAGACCCGCAGTCCGCATCAAAGCTGGTCTTCACTCGCTACGGTGATCGTTATTTTCTTTCAAAGATTTGGAAGGAAGGATATAGCCAAGGAAAACAGCTCTCGAAATCGCCGCGCGAGAAGGAACTGACGCGCGTGGCGAGCATCGACAAAGCTGAAGTTACGCTGGTAGCCCGCCTGTCCCCCGCCAGGCCGTGACGTGATCGCAGCCCCAATGGCAATCCAGCGGACCGGAAGCCGGAGCCCCTCGCTCCGGCTTCCTTTGCATTTGGAGAATCAATTGTTTCAGGGCCGCCCCGCCGAACCAGAGTTTTTTACCCTGTGCACCCGCGAGAGAAGTCTCCGCCGAGCGCTTTGGTTTATAAATGCCTGCGGTCCTATCCTTTTTCTGGATCGCCACCGCGCTCATCCTGTGCGCACCGTGTTTGTGACCCATGTAAAATGGCGCGCATCGAAACACCAGGAGCGACGCGATGGGATTTGCGGCGTTTGCAGGACACAAGTATTTGAACCTCGAGACCTTCAAGAAAAGTGGCGATGGCGTGAAGACGCCGGTGTGGTTTGCTGCGGATCCGGCGGCGAGGCTCGATTCGAACGAGGCGAAGCTTTACATCTACACGATCGGCGTCTCTGGAAAAGTGAAACGCGTACGAAATAATCCGCGCGTGAAGATCGCCCCATGCGACATGCGCGGCAGAGCGCTTGGCGAATGGGCGGAAGCCAGGGCTGAGATCGTCACCGACGAAGAGGCTGCCCGCGGAATGCAGTTGCTCAACAAGAAGTATTTCCCGTGGAAACAGTTGCTGGGATTTTTCGCGTCCTTCCGCCAGCGCGAACGGACCGTCTTTGTGATCCGGCCGGGGTGAAATAAAATACAAAAATAAGGAGCTAAGGACGAACCTCACCGGCAATTCGCTCAAAAAGTTGGAACGGCACTACTGGGGCCAGAGCCAGCCAAAGGTGAATGCGGTGAGCAAGGCGTAGACGAGTCCATCGAAGGATTCCTTGAGGACCATGCTCCAGGGCTGGCCCTTCCAGATGCCGTTGACCAAGGGTCCCAGACCGTAAGCAAGGAACGCGGCGACGAGGATTACATGAAAGACGATGGGATGGCGTGTGCCGGGCGCAAGCGTCTGCGCAGCGACGAAGGCGACGAAGAAGCTGATGATAAGGCAATAGACAAACCACATCGCTAAATACTTCGGCATGGCAGGCGGGGCGCTGGGGAAAACGGTTAGCATCCCGACCGGTCCCTGCTTGTATTTTTCCTGCACGGCGGGCGACTTCATGTCCTTATGGGTGCAAAAAGGGAAAATGTAGAGACCCGGCTTCAAGCCAGCCGGACGCAGGCCGGCGAGAAGCTTGTCCTCTTCGGGGAGCTGCCGGTAGTCGCTGCGGTGATACTGCAGCACCATATGGATGATGGAGCTGGCCACGAACACGATGACGGCCGAGAGCAGGATGGGGAGCAAAAGAGCGGTGAGAGGAACCATGCGCAGCCTCCTCGGAAGTAAAGTTGAATGCAGGAATTTTAGGCGCGAGACTACCGCCGAAAAGGGGCTGCGGTCAAGTGTCTAGATCAATGCGAGCGGCGCCCTTTGCCAGGCTCACGGTAAGCAAGACCCGCCGCTAGAGAAATCAGCGGGCGGCCGCGACTCGCTAAGGCGCGCGTGCGAGGCGCGCAATGATTCAGCATTGGTAGGCCGTTGACGTCAAGTCACTAAGCGTACTTTTCTTTTGGATAAGCCTTTTTGATGATATAGAGCACGGTCCGCCGCGGCCAGCAGTTCATCAATCGTTTTACCATCTATTGGGTATGCCGCGGCGCCTATGCTCACCGAGATGGACGGCTCCTCGCCGTCGTTGTTCAGTCGCTCGGAAATGCGTTGCGCAACCTGCGCAGCCGCTGCGGGCTCGGTTTCAGGGAGAACGAGCACGAACTCGTCCCCCCCATATCGCGCCGCAGTATCAATTGCGCGGCAATGAATCTGGAGAATGTTGGCGAGGCGGCAGAGCGCGCGGCTTCCCACCAGATGACCATGGGCATCATTGATCTTCTTCAGTCCGTCCAAATCAAGCAGCAACACTGCAAAGGATCGCCCGGTGCGTCCGTGCCGATTGATTTCCGAGTCTAGGGCGTCGAGAAGCCGCCGGTAATTGGCAAGCCCGGTGAGTGGATCGGTGACCGCCATCTGCTGCACGCGTTCATCCGAGCGTCGGTGTTCAGTAACTTCAGCAGCGAGAACCAGACTCAAAATGGCCATGATGCCCACAAACGCTTGCAACAACAGAAGAGAGGTGTTTTGAGATTCTCTTGAAAATGGGCCAAACCCGTGCAGAGTGCCCCAGGTGGCAATCGCCGCCAAGACGCAATTTGCGGTCGCCGCCTTCCGGCGGCCAAACCGGAACGCGGTCCAGATCAGAAATGGAATGCAAAGGTATTCCAGCGGATAATTCTTCAACGCGGAGTGAAAACGGCCGCCGAATACAATCCAGGCCGTGAAAAATACTCCCGAAAGCAAGAAAGCGAGCTCAATCGTCTGCTCGCGAGTCCAGTTCAGGCGGGGATTCTCCCTCCAGAGGAGCAGTAAGGGGGTGACAACTACCGCGCCGACGGCATCCCCCAGCCACCACGTGGACCACATGGCCCCGTACATCGCCCAGTCCGCGAATCCCCCCAAGGCCAGGGTCGTGACGCCGACCGTTGCGCTTACTGCCGTGCTGACCATTCCTGCGAGAAGAGCAAATTTGAAAATATCCTGCGCCCGCTCAAAGGCATGCTGGCCGCCGGCAAAGCGGCTTACCAGGTAGCAGCCGACCACCCCTTCGAGGGTGTTTCCAACGGCGATGCCGAGCGAAGTTGCTACGGAACCCGCGGTGGTCAGATTCACCAAGAATGCCCCCGTCAAGATCACGGGCCAGACGCGATACCCGAGAATCAGGAACGCTGCGAGCGCGATCCCGGTGCACGGCCAAACCGTGGTTGCGCTTGCATGCACAAAGGCGAGTTTCAGACCAAGTTTCCCGGCGACGAAATAGGCTCCGCCCAGGGCTGCTAAAACGAGAGCGTCTCTTAGAGATCGCCGATGGATCATATATAGCTGGCTCTGCGATTCGCAGGGGTCGAGCGCTGGCTGGGACCAAGACTGAAGCTGCGCTCTGGCCGGGCTTATTCATTCTGAAAATCCAGAACAGTATTCCCTCAAGCCAATTTTACCAGTGTTTCCGAGAGGAAAGACAAACAGAAAAACGGAGGGTTGCCATCTCGGCAATCCCCGGCGTCGCAGGCATGACTATCGCAACGAGTGCCGTTCCAACATATTGAGGCAACCACTTCCATCGCACCTCCGCAGGGTACCTTTGGGAGTGGACGCCTACTTGTTGGTTTCATCTAGTTGGAACGGCACTAGCCATGCGAAACAACGTTCTCCTGGAGAGCGAGAGCAAGTGAGCGGAGCGAGTTTTTGTACGGGGCGCGGGCGACGCCGCGTTCGGTAAAGATGGCGGCGATGTAGCGGGCGGGGGTGACGTCGAAGGCGGGATGGGCGGCGTGAACGTCGGGGGCGATACGGACGCCCTGGAGATGCGTGACTTCGGCAGCGGAGCGCTCTTCGATCGGGATGTGGTCCCCGTCGGGGATGGAGAGATCGAACGTGGAGACCGGGGCGGCAATGTAGAAGGGGACGTTGTTTTCCTTGGCGAGGACGGCGATCTGGTAGGTGCCGATTTTGTTTGCGGTGTCGCCGTTAGCGGCGATGCGGTCGGCGCCGGTGACGACGGCGGCCACTTTTCCCGATTTCAAAAAGTGACCTACCATATTGTCCGTAATGAGAGTGAGGGGGATCCCGCCTTTATGGAGTTCCCAGGCGGTGAGGCGAGCGCCCTGGAGATAGGGACGCGTCTCGGGGACGAGGACATGGAGCTTTCTGCCTTGTTCGAAGGCCACGCGAATCACGCCAAGCGCGCTGCCGATGCCGGCGGTGGCCAGCGCGCCGGCGTTGCATTGTGTCATCACCTGGCCTTCGCGCGGCATGAATTCCGCGCCGAACCGGCCGATGGCTTCGTCGGTGGCTTTCTTTTCGAAATGGACTTGCTTGGCTTCCTCGACCATGCCCTCGCGGATCTTGCCGAGGTTCGAAGTCTCTGCGGTCAATTTGGCGAAGTGGCGCTTCATGCGCTCCAGCGCCCAGAAAAGATCCACGGCGGTCGGGCGAGTTTTTTCGAGCGTCTCGCAGATTTCCGCGAATTCAGCGCGCAGAGCTTCCACGGATTTCGCGCGAGAATGCAGAACGCCGAGAGCGGCGCCCATGGCGGCGGCGACGCCGATGGCCGGAGCGCCGCGGATGACCATTTTGCGGATGGCTTTGGCGACTTCGCGGTAGTCGGTGTAGGTGTGGGAGATTTCTTCGGCGGGGAGGCGGCGCTGGTCGAGCATGATGACGCCGCGATCGGTCCATGCGATGGGTTGGGCTACATACATGCGTTTGAAATCCTCAATGAAGCTTCACGATGTTGCGCCGAGATGCGGAGCACCCCGCCGCCGCGGGCGCCTCTACAAGATCAGCCAAGATTGCCTGTTCATTCTAGCGAACGTGGACGCAGAAGACGAATCGGTTCAGTGGCCGGAAGGCATGTGGGTAAAGCCTTTGGTGGCGATGATGGAAGTGAGAGCAATCATGGAATTGTAGCCGAGGTGAAGAAAGAAACTTGCGAAAACAGTCCCGGTCCAAGCGCGGGCAAACGTAAAAATAACTCCGACGAGAGTCAGGAGGCCGACGAGGCCCCAGGTATAACCGAGCTGGGGAGCGTGCATGAGCCCAAAGAGCGTGCCCGTCATCAGGATGCTGGTCACCACGCCGGTGCGAGTGGCGCTGGAGAATTCCATCCCGAAGAACTGGAGAACCGCAGAGGTGATGCGCGCCAAGACCGGATACAAGTAGCCGCGAAAAACGGTTTCCTCCACGAGAGGCGCGACAAGTACTGCCATGGCCATCAGAAGCAGGGCGCCGTTGCGGCTCTTGAAGAATTCCTGAATCGGGGCGTGCTCCGCATCTTTGACACGGGAACCCGCGATGGCCACGAAGATGTACAAACCACATCCCGCCATGAAGTACATCCAGGGCCGGCCCTTCGCCTGGACAGGATCGGAACTGAGTTTTTTCCAGCCGAGAGTGCGCCAGAAAGGCATGCCGCGAAGGACAGATAGAGTCACATAGAGGAAAAGAATCATAAGCGCGAACGCAAGGACACTCGTGCCAACGAGGAGCATGGGGTCCGACTCCAGGATGTGCTTCACTCTCGCTTGCGGGAGGTGGCGGTAAACCGAATAGTAGCTAATTACGACCGTGCCGATGGCCAATTGGCTGACAATGACGAAGATGACGAAGATCAGGAGATGTAGCCAGGACCAGGAGATGCGCAAGTCTTCGGGCAAAATGGGGCCGGGGGGTTGCGGGGGAGTGAGAGCCACGTATGAAATGGGGTCGCCGCCGAGAAGTGGAGGGAACGGCTCCGGAGAGGATGATGCGGGCGCACCGCTGTCCAAAGATTGCGAGTCGAGACTCGGCTCGGGCGGCTTCGGCGGATTGTCGTCGAAGAGGCTCATCGTGTTCCAGCGCGGCGTTTCTTGGGCCAGCCTGCGGCCAGGGCGGCAGCGACCAGCGGCAAGAGCAGCTCGTGGTGGCCAGTGATGGCGTAGCCGCGCGATTCAGGTCCGCTGCTGCCCCGGGCGGACGCGGTGGGACGCTTCACTACATTCTGCAACGGACGGTAGTGCTGGATAAAGTCGAAGTTCGCGGTGGTAATGGGGCGAAGAGGAACGCCAAGATTGCGAACGACGGAAACAGCTTTAAGGAAAACTTCGGGCAGAAGGACGGCGGAGCCCCAATTGAGATAGACGCCACCGGGATGCATCCGCTCGACGAGGGCGCAGAAGAGGCGGAAATCAAGATGTGTGGCAGCGCCGAGGGCGGCGCCGTCGGCGGCGCGGTGCATGTGAGGAATGTCCGTGCCGATGGCGAGGTGAATCGTCACAGGAATGCGGTGCTTGTAGGCGGCCACGAGGACGCTGGAATCCTCGTGTTTCACTTCGAGAATGCCGCTGGAGAGAAATTGTCCGGCGGCTTCGCCGTAGCCGATGCGAATGCGCTGCGAAAGCTTGGCGATTTCGTTGAGATATTTTCCGGTTTCTTCGGCCATGCCGAATTGGCCCGCGCCGAGACCGGCTTCGACGTCTTCGGAAGTGTTGCCGGCGAGCGCGATCTCGAAGTCGTGGATCAGCGCCGCGCCGTTCATGGCGATTCCGGAGACGAAGCCGCGCTTCATCAGATCGATCAGGACGGGGCCAAGGCCGACTTTGATGACGTGGCCGCCGATGCCCCAGAGAATGGCTCGGCGTTGTTTGCGCGCGCTGTGGATTGCGCCGAGGAGATGGCGGAGATCGTCGGCGGCGAGGATGTTTGGAAGTGAATCGAGGAATTTTGTAAGCGACGAATTTGCGGTGCATGGCTTTGCAAAATCGCCCACGCTGACTTTGCTCTTGCGCGAAGCGAGTGGGTAAGTATGAACCGCGCCGAGCGTGATCGGATGGATGCAGTAGATGCTCATTGAGAAGGGGATACTCTAACGCGCAAAGGACACAATACCAAGCAGGAGCGAGATTGCCGAGATGGGGCGCCGCCCGCCACCTCGGGTGCCCCTACAAGAAGCGAGGCGGGGCACAGGCAAAAGAAAGTGGAAGAAAAAGCGCCGTGCTGAAGCCCGGCCGCTACAACAACAGGGCGAACACTGCACAGTGGGCTCATTTGCCGTGGCCGCTGTTTCCGTTGGAGCGGCCGTTAGCTGCTCTCCCATTAGCGTTACCGTTGGGGCTCAGGACGCGGGCGAGGACCTGGCCGGTGTAGGACTTTTTTGTGCGGGCGACGAGTTCGGGCGGGCCCTGAGCCACGATGCGGCCGCCGCCTTCGCCGCCTTCGGGGCCGAGGTCGATGATCCAATCAGCTTGTTTGATGACGTCGAGATGGTGCTCGATGATGAGCACGGTGTTGCCGAGATCGACGAGGCGTTGCAAAACGTCGAGAAGTTTTCGCACGTCGTCGAAGTGCAGGCCGGTGGTGGGCTCATCGAGGATGTAGAGCGTGCGGCCGGTCTGGCGCTTGGAAAGCTCGCGGGCCAGCTTGATGCGCTGGGCTTCGCCGCCGGAAAGAGTTGTGGCGGATTGACCGAGGGTGACGTAGCCGAGGCCGACTTCGACGAGAGTCGAAAGTTTTTGCTGAATCTGCGGAATATTTTCGAGGAGTTTCAGCGCGTCGCATGAGGGAAGGTTGAGAACATCACTGATGGAATGGCCTTTGTAGCGGACGGCGAGCGTTTCGGAATTGTAGCGGCGGCCGCGGCAGACTTCGCACAAGACGTAAACGTCAGGAAGAAAATTCATCTCGATGCGACGGAGGCCGTCGCCCTGGCAGGCTTCGCAGCGGCCGCCCTTCACGTTGAAGCTGAAGCGGCCGGGGCGGTAGCCGCGCTCGCGCGATTCGGGAAGCATGGCG
>WNFD01002383.1_pt1 | contig 18903 bp, 18 predicted proteins | sample 5400491 | NCBI WGS metagenome assembly WNFD01 (sample SAMN13153343, study PRJNA577476) | soil metagenome | isolation source: 120 cm saprolite under Douglas fir tree site 2 hole 2 replicate 2 | place: USA:California | collected 2015-04-18 | reverse complement strand
GACCTCCGCTGCAATGAATATGACAGGCTCGTAGTCCCAGACCATGGGCTGCCAACCCGCAGGAGCACAGGGCGGGGCAACAATCGCATCGACGTACCACACGGCATGGCTGCCAGCCTGGACGGCCACCCGCACAAAGGCCCGCGCGTCTACCGCACCAAGAGTTGAACACAGCCCGTCCAGGCTGCCCTGCCCGCTTTCCATGGTCCTCACCATGCCACCTGTTGCGGACAGCCACCGCCAGCGACACAATCAACCGATCGCTACTCGTGCCGGTGGCGTGAGGGGCGAAGTCCTGGTCAAAACCGGGGAACACGCCAGCGCACGCTGTAACTGATCTCCTGAATCCTCAGGTCAGACAGCGTGCGGTGGGATTTGAAGCGGTATGGGTTTGCGGCTCTGAGCGCCACCGGCTCGCGCGGGATGGTGCAGGCCGGCAGCCGGTCATCCCCGCCTCGTCCATTCGGGATCTGCCAGCCGCCGGCGACTGGCCGGGGGTACGCGAACCTCTGGTGTCAGTGCCCGGCCTGCCTGCTCGGCCAGTAATGCCATCTCGTAGGCCACCAGGCCCATGTCGCAGTCAACCGCGGCGAGCACCGCGAGGGCCGAGCCGTCGCTGACCGACATCACGAACAGCAAGCCACGTTCCATCGTCACCAGCGTCTGCGCGACCGGTCCCCCCTCGAAGATCCGGGCCGCACCCTGCACCAGACTGGACAGGCCGGACGTCACCGCAGCCAGCTGGTCCACCCGGTCGGCCGGGAGGCCGTGGGAGAACGCCAGCGGAAGGCCGTCGGAGGAGACGACGGCCGCATGCGCAACAGAAGAAACACGCTCAGCGAAAGCCGTGATCAGCCAGTTCAGGTCCTGCACCGCACTCACCGGTACTCCTTACCGTCCTCAGCGATGGCCACGGCGTTCCGCCTGGCCTGCTTGCCCCCAGGTTCCCCGGGATCGCCAGCGCGCTGGCCCGCAGCTCACCCGTCGCGCCGGGTAGCAGCCCGGCCGCCATGGCGTCGATCCCGGCCAGGAAGAGTTCGGGCTTGCCGCGGAACCTGTGGCGCAGGCCCGACGCGGTGGTGCCGGCCGCGGCCGCTACCCCTTCCATGGACATGCCGGCGCAGCCACTCACCGAGGTGGCGCACCGCAGCGCCCAGCATGGCCGCGGGGAGGGTCGTGTCCCTGAGACGCCCGGGGGACCGGGCCGGGGAGCCGTTCGCCACCCTCGCCCACTGCACTATCTGCATCTCCACCACCATCGGTCGCCCGGCCTCCCCTCACCGGAAAGCGCCACGGGAGCCTTGGCCGTTACTTGCCGAGACGACCGGGCCTGGCCTGGTCAAATTCGCCGCGGATGCCCGGTGCTGATGCCGACAGTCGCGTCGGTGATCGGCGAAGAGCGGATGCTCTCGCCGCGCTCAACGTGGCGCCGGTGACCAGCGAGCTGAGCCCCCCAACGGCCTACGCCGAAGGGTGCCCAGTCTTGCCGAACCTGTACGCTCACACCGCAGGAGGCACCCTTGCTCACTTCGCTGCTCAGCGCCAAACTCGCCGCGGCCTCGGCGGTTGCCCTCGGCCGTGCAGCAGCGGCGGCATACTCCAGCGCTCTTCCGGCCCTGGTGCAGAAGCTCGCCCACAATACCCGCGGCGCCCCCGCACCCCGGGCGCGCCTCGTGCTTCCGGTGACCCCGGGCCGGGAGGGCCGGGACAGGTCACGACGCATAGGGCCTGTGCACCGCGCACGCCTGAAGGCACACGGCAGCGCCCAGCAGAATGCGGTGGCCTTCCGCAACGTGGCGACCATGCCGGGCGCGGCGGCCAACGTGACCGCATGGTGCGCTGGGGGTGGCCACCCCCAGCGAGACCCCGCCTGGCGAATCGGCCCAGCCACCCCCGGCGAGCCGTCCGTGCTCTCTTCGCATGCCCCGGCAGGCCACCACACTGGAAAGCCAGCCACGCGCCCTGGCCCAAACCGCCAGCCACCCCAGCGGCGAGCCGGCAAGCGGTTCCTAGGCTCAGCCGTGGAGCCCCGCTTGCGCCGCAGGCGCCCCGCCCGACCAGTGGTTCCTGCCGCCGGGAACCGGTCTGACTGCGCTGCATGGTGCGGGTGGTAACGGATCCGGGACGCGCGGCGCTTGTCATCCGGAAGGCCTCTTCCCCCTGCCAGGCCCCGGCTTTCCCCCGAGCCGGGGCCTGGCCTTTGCGCCGACACCACGTCGGTGCCTGTCTGCTCAGTCGGCTTTGCCGGAGCGGGGGACTGGCTGGGTGCCGGGTCGCGTGCGGGCGGTTATGTCCTCTCCTGGTGTGTTGCTGGCGGGCCGTTACCGGCTGGAGAGCCGGATCGCGGCTGGTGGCGTGGGCGAGGTGTGGCGCGCCGAGGATCTGGTGCTGGGCCGGATGGTGGCCGTCAAGCTGCTGCAGGACAGCTACACCGGGCACCCGGAGACCCTGGCCCGGTTCCGGGCCGAGGCCCGGCACGCGGGGTCGTTGTCCCACCCCGGAATCGCGCATGTCTACGATTACGGGGAGGCGGACCTGCTGGGCCCGCCGTATCTGGTGCTGGAACTGGTGGACGGCCCGTCGCTGGCCCAGGTGCTCGCTGGCGGCCGGCTGGATGCGGCCACGATCATGGATGTGGTGGCCCAGGCGGCCGTGGGCTTGGCGGCTGCGCATGCCGCCGGCTTGGTGCACCGCGACATCAAACCGGCCAACCTGCTGATAGGCCCGGGCGGCATGGTGAAGATCACTGATTTCGGGATCGCCCACGCGGCCGGGTCCGCGCCGATCACCCGGGTGGGCATGCTGGTGGGTACGCCCGCGTACCTGGCCCCGGAGCGGGTCATGTGCGCACTGGCTACCCCGGCTAGCGACCTGTATTCACTCGGCATCGTGGCGTATGAGTGCCTGGCCGGGACGCCGCCGTTCCGCGGGACCGCGCAGGAAATCACCGCGGCCAGCCAGCACCGCCCGCTTCCGCCGCTGCCAGCGTCCCTGCCCGCTGGGGTGGCCGCGCTGATCGCCCAGTTGACCGCCCGGGATCCGGGGGCCCGGCCTCCCAGTGCCGCTGATGTCGCCATCCGGGCTGGGCAGCTGCGGGATGCCCTGGCTGGGGGCGTGACCATCGCGTCGGCAGCTGGGCCGGGCGCCACGCCGCCTACCCGCGTCTTCGCCCAGCCGGGAACCCTGGGCGATGAGCGGGCCACGCTTGCCGGGTTGCCGGCCGCTGCCCCGCGGCTCGCGCACCGCCGGCTGCGGCACGGCACGGCACGGCCCGGCCGCGGCGTGGTGCTCGCCGCGGCCGCCGCGGCGGTGGTCCTGGCCGGCTGGCTGCTGGCGGGCGTTTCGGGCGCGGCGCGGCCGCAGCAGGCGGCCACCAGCCCTGCGACGCCGGGGACAGGCGCGCCCGCTGTTCATATGGTCGCGGTGAACGGCGCCGCTTTCGCCGGCCAGCCCGTCGCGGACGTCCTGCGGCAGTTGCGGCGTCTTGGCCTGCACCCCCAGGTGGCAGGCGTGACCACCGGGCAACAGCCGCCCGGGACCGTCATGTTCGTGCAGCCGACCGGGCAAGTACCAGCAGGCAGCATCCTCACCGTGACCGCCGTCATCCAGCCACCCGGCCACCATCACGGACATGGTGACGGCAAAGGTAACGGCGGAAAAGGGAAAGGCGGCGACTGACCTGCGGTGTCCCCCGCGGGCCGCCGCATGTAACAGCGCGGGAAGAGTCCGCTGGTGACGCCTCCCAGCGCAGCCCCACCTGAGGCCGCCGTCCCGGTCGGCTGGGTCCAGGAAGCGGACCCTGAATAGCTTGGCGGCGCCCAGCAGGCGGACGAGCGGGCCGACCCCGATGAGGCTGGCCGGCCCTTCCGCTTACGCGGCTGGTCAGCCGCCGCGTTCAGGTAGATGGCGCTGCACAGCCGCTAGGCCGGTCTTTCCTCTGCCGTAGGAGCAGCGGCAAGGCCCGGACCGGCACGGGTGGCAGCGCATCGGGGTCTTCGAGGACTCGCCGGCACACCGGGTGGGCCCGTTGTAACGCCTTGAGCGGGCCGGGCGCTTCGCTGGTGAGATGCTATGGTCCCCTTTCCCAGCGCAGCTGAGGTCTGCGAGGTGGCCGTGACCCGGGTCGAGCCGGAGGTGTACGTTCCGCCGCTGCCGGGCGCACCTGTCTTGCGGGCGGCGGGGGCGCAGCGCGATTCGGCGCCGTATTTCGATGAGATGGGCGCCTCGAAGGTGCCGGTGGGGTTCGGCCGTGACGGGCAGCCGGTGTTCGTCAACTTTGAGTTCGTCGATGGCAGCCGGGGCGCGCACGTGTCGATCTCAGGGGTGTCGGGGATCGCGACGAAAACGTCGTTCGCGATGTTCTTGCCTGTCCCGGCTAGCCAGCACCCCGCACAAAGACCCCCGCGCTCCCCAGAACCTCGTGCCCATCGGCGGGCTCGAACGCGAACTACGGCACCGGCTCGGCGACCAGCAACTCCTCTACCGATCATTGCGCGCTGCCACGGCCACCTGACCTGTGTCAGCGAAGACAAGCCTTCAGAACAGCGAGAATCCCATGGCACCAGCGCACCAAGCGGCAGTGACCACCGACATCGAGGAGCTCGTAACCCAAGTCACACAACTCGCGTCCAGCCTGCAGCTGCGCCTCGTCCCGGCGATACCAATGCGCAACCCAAATTCGGGCCTGATGGTCCTCCTGGATAATGATGACTTGAGCGCCGCAGACTTCTGCGGGCTCGCGGCGGCTGCAAAAGCAAGGCTGCTCTACATTCAAGCCGGGCCCTTCAATGCGGAGAATCAGCCTGAATTCGACGTCGCGGGCGAGGGCCGCAATGAACTAGACGGGAAGGTGATCGACCAGCTGGCACTGTTGCAGCAAGCCGCGGAACGCTTTAACGGCCGGATCGGCCAGCTAGCGCTGGCCTTCGCCGTGGAAGGCGTCCTGCATTACTGGACTGCGGCGGCCGACTGGTATGAGAACCTAATGGATCGCGTGGCCGGACTGTTCCCAGCCGAAGGCCTCGAGCCCGAACGTCTTTCTGACGTTGATGCCCTGGCGCTCATCCAGAGGCTAACCGGTGAACTCGTTGCCATCCCGGCGTTCCGGGCAGCCGCAACCACCGCCCAGCGGCAGCGAATCGCCGGGGCGCAGCACGCTGAGATCAGCGCTCTGTACGAAGACCCACGCCCCGGATACCGCACGGCAGCTTCTCGCGCTTTTCGGAATGCCGCTGACATCACCGCGGCCGAGGCCGAGCGGATTTATGGCGAAATGGAGAAAAATCTTCCCGAACTGGCTGCCGAGCTGGCCGCAACACCGCAGTTCAGAAACGCAGGAACAGCTGGTGCCCTTAAGCAACGTGCGCGAGACTTCCTTATCGAAAAAGCAGGCGGCTATTCCGCTAACTACGCGTCTCCTCGAACTCTTCCTTGACACGCCCCCTATAAAAAAGTCCAAACCCATCTGAGCCGCACAGGCAAAGCAAAAGTATCGGTCCCACGAACTATCGGCCACTCCGCCAGGGCCCGTCCGGACGGAAGTTGAAGGCGGCTGTGGCGGCTAGGCCCGGAAATACGCGGGAGATAGCCGCGATAAGGAGAGGATAGACCATGGCATTGAAATGGCCAGGCAAATGGCTTATACTCACAGTGGGTGATCCAGGTAGCGCAACCACCCGGACGACCCTAAGAACAGCGCTGCTACAGAGCGATGCACCATGAGCACCAAACAACCAGCCCGCTCCGATGACACCGCATGGATCGGCTGCTTTCGTGGGTAATGATCTGCTGGCATACGGACGGCCGCAATCCGAGTGGGACGAGCTGGAGGGCGCCTGCCTGGAGTTCCTGCTGGAGATCGCCCCGTACAGGCTGACGACCTACACCGGGCTGAACGAGGTGCTGGTCCAGCGCACCGGCCTGGCAGGCTTCGATTTCAGCCAGGCAGCGGACCGGGCAGCCATGGGCCATCTGCTGGGCCTGGTGGTAGACCGGACCTTCCTGGAGTCGGGCCTGCTCATCTCGGCGCTGGTCAAGTACATGTACGAGAACGGCCCTGGTTCGGGGTTCTACGGCATCGCCTCGGACGACGAGCACCGCCTGCTGTCCAAGACGGCCACGGCGATGGAGCGGCTGGACTTCTGGGCTGGGCAGGTCAGTAAGTTGCAGGAGTACTACAGGAGATAGCGCGCTGAGCCTTACTCCAGCTCGATGCCTCCAGCTTGGAAGGCCGGGCAGGGCGTGGCGGTTGCCCTTGTACGGGACAGTGACCCGCAGGTCGGCGAGGGCCCCGCGGAGATCGGAGCAGCCGCCTGGACCCGTGCTACTTGGTTGCCCGTTGCGAGTATCCAGGCCGGCCAGGGTGGTGTGTAGTACTCCTGCGCCTCATCGACTGCGTGCGGTTGCTGCCAGCGCTGTGAGGCGCAGGCGGGCCTCGTCGCTGGTCGCGAATACCTGCAGCCGCTGGTGCAGGCCGGTGATCCGCAGCACCTTCGCGACGAGCGGCCGGGGCGCGATGAGGCCGTAACCGCAACCGGCTGCTTCGGCCTCGTTGGCGATCCGGACGAAGGCACTCAGCCCGGATGCGTCGCAGAAGGACAGGCCGGTCAGATCGAGCAGCAGGAGCCGTGGGTGGCGCCCGATGGCTGCGCGGCCCCGCCGGTACAGGCTGTCGGACGTGGCGAGGTCCAGTTCTCCCTGCACGCCCAAGATCTGGGTGCGGTCATCGGGACCGGCCGGTGTGCCGTTCACGCGCCAGCTCACTGTCCCGCCCTCCGTCGGCGGCCGCCCTCCGGCCAACACCTTCCAGGTAGGCGCATTGGCCGGGGTTGTCCTGCGAAAAGCAGGATATACCTTGCATGCTGCTTAGCAGCAATTGCCTTTTCTCCGCCACCGTCTCATATGCACGTGCATCAGCGCTTGCATTACGCCTGTGCATGCGAAAAGGGTTCATTTGTTCAGCGCCGTTCCGCGCGACAGCGAGCCGCCGCTCTCCGGGCTGCGGTGGGCGGTGAAGCCGGCACCCTTGCCGGACTGCACGCGACGGATGGACCAGTTGGGGGAAGACCACCTTGAGCCGGGCGAACTCGTCAGCCGCCGGAGTACGGCTCACGAGCCGCCGCCCGCGTCCGGGATGGCCGGCCGGGCGCGGGCCGGATCCAGCAGCGCGGAGGCGCACCGGGCCTCTTGCGGCGGTTCCCCCGCGAGGTGATGGACCTGGATGCCGTGCGGGCGCAGGTCGCCGGATTGCGGGTGCTGTAAAGCCCAGCGCATGTCTGGAGAGCGCCGACACGCTCCCAGGCGTTACGGAGGGTGCCTCGCCGGCGTCGGCGCGGCCATCTGTCTACTCGATGGCGAACTGGTGGTCACCGTCAAGGGAGCCGGGCGCAACCCGGCACCCGGCGAACCTGCCGCGGAACATGCCGCACTGGCTGGTAGACCCTGCCCTGGAACCGGCCCGCTTCCTTGTCGTGCTGCCCCCGCCCGGCTTCGAGGGCGCTGGGCGGCCCGCCGTGTTACTGGCGTCCGGACCGCCGGCCCCGGCCAGTTGCGCGACCCTCCATGGGGAGGACCCGCAGGATTTGATCGATGCGGGAGTACCAAGGACGCGAGCTAGCCGCCAAGTTCCTCACCGCCACGGCATTCCGGCCCGGCTGGACCGCCCGGCTGATACCAACCCGGGCCAACGGCCAGCCCGCCTTCGGCTTCTACGCCCGCGACCCGCAGACCGGCGGCTTCTACACAGTCGGGCTGATGGTCCTCACCCTTTCAGGCACCCAAGTCTCTGCCATGACACGCTTTGACAGCAGCACCTTGCCCCGATTCGGGCTCCCGGCAACCCTTTCGAACTGAGCGCACAGCCCCGCGGCTGCCCGCTATCATGCTCTGCTATCTCTGCAGGTCAGCGCAGCGCTCACGGAGCAACTCGATTGACACTGGACATGAGCGGATAAAGCCCGCACGCCCGAACCTATTTCGTTGAGATCACCTCACTGAATACCCACTACGTGTTGTAGCCAGTCAGCGAACGACTGTCATCGCGGGTACTTGTCTATACGCGCCCAGCGAGGCATTGGCGCTCGGCGGCTGGGTCTTCGGGGGGCGGGCAGCTTCTTTCGCCCGAGAAGATGCTGGCGGCCGGTCGCCACGACGCCCGGTCGCGGCCTAGGGTCAAGATGGACAGGCAGGGTCCGCGGGTACGCGGAAGGAGGCGCGATGAGCGTACAGCAGCGGGTTGGCGCGGCTGCCGATCTCCCGCCGGGCAAGGTGGCGGGCGTGGGCCGTTACGCCGTCGGGAACGCCGGCGGGCGCTACTTCGCGGTCACCCGCCGATGCCGGCACCTCGGGGCTGATCTGGCGGGTGGCAGCATCGATGAGAACGGCTGCCTGGTGTGCCCCTGGCACCGCTCGGCCTACGACGTCGGGACCGGCCGGATGGTCCGGGGACCGCAGGGGATCTTCGCCAAGGTGCCCGGTCTGGACTTCGGGTACCGCATGCTCACGCGGGTGCTGCCGCTCGGGCGGGCGCCGGTGACCGAGCGCGACGGCGAGCTCTACATCGGTGGCTGAGCCCGCTGCACCGCCACCCGGGCCGGCGAAACATCTGTCGGCGATCGCAACTCGCTGACGCGAGGCTCACTCAAGCCCCGGAGTGACCGGCCTGGGCCGGGGATTGCAGGAGGCCTGCGAAGCGGCGGGCGAACAGGTAGGCGTCGCCGGGGCCAGCGCACGGACAGATAGTTACGGCCGGTCACGGCGAAGGCTGGCGTGCCGTCGGCCGCGGCGCCGCGCGCGGTGAGGGTTACGGGTCCGCGCTGGAACTGGCTGCCTGGGTCGTTCAGGGCCGCTTGGACCTCCTCCTCGACGTTGGCGGGGTAGGTCCGGTAGTCGGTGTTCAGGTACACCGACACATATTCCCCGAATCGCGCCGTACAGCGGCCGCCAAGCGCCAGGCCGCAGTTGCGCCCGCCGAAACCGGGATACGCACGCTTGCCAAGACCGGCAAACCGCCCTGCACAGCCCCGGCAAGGTCCGGGAATGCCTGCGCCTCCTCCTCCCGCCGAGCACCCGGCAGACATGCCGCACCACCTGGGGGGATCCCTTCCACCGTTCCGGCTCGCCTGCTCGGACGGACTCCGTGAAGCCTGCGGACCACTCCTGCGGGCTTCACCCGGGCCGATGGCCGCCCCTCAGGACGCAGAGAGCCGATCCTGCATCCCGCCCACTTCGGACCCGAGCACATCCCGGCCTTCCTCCCTAAGGACTGGTACGACAGGCACTTCAGCCGCCGCTGTGCCGGTCCAGCCGGCGGCCGTCCGGAGCGAGGAATACCGGTCCGGCTAAGCTCGCGCAGGTCCGAGATGGGACTGGGCTCCCGTTTGCTTGCCGGCTTGGCCACCCGGCGGGCGGTTAGGCAGCTGAGGACGCGGTGTTCCGCGTATGAGTTGTGCTCCGGCGCCTGGTGAAGGTACGGCCACCGGGCGGTGAGGCCGATCCCCGTTCGGGCCTGTTGGAGGTCATGCAGGACTCTGGTGCACAGCCCCCGGCGAACCCTGCACGTGCGTGTAACGGCTCCGGGCTGCCTGGCGTTCCCTGGCTGTAGGGCCTTTCCCCCGTGGGCGCCCGGCTTGGCCCCCGCAGGCCGGGACCCCACCTTGTGTGCTATCTGGCCGGCCCATGCTGGCCGGTCACGAGCCGTGCCGAGCAGGAGCCGGCTGAGCCAGGGAAGGGCAGGACCTGTGTCCCATACCGGGGTGATGCTCGCGGGCCGGTGCCGCCGCCTGGAGGCCAGGATCGCAGCCGGAGGTGCGGGCGAGGTGTGGCGGGCAACTGGTATGGGGCCTGCCGACCGGTGGCGGTGCAGCTGCGCCAGGATCTGGCTGGGCAGGATGTCACGAAATATCCAGCGGAAAGGCATTGGCTCGTGCCCGGAGGACGAATGAACGCGCCAGATCACGAAGTCCAGCGGTACCGGATTGTTGTCCGGGACGAGAGCCCGATGCTGGGGGGCGTGGCTGACGGACTCCAGATCGAGTCAGGGCGGGGCTGGACGTCAGTGGTCGCCTCGGTACGTGATGAGTCCGAACTGTGGGGATTGCTGGGCCGGTTCCAGGATTTCGGGGTTCATGTTGTCAGCATCAATGAACTCGGCGCTGAGGTGATGCGGCCCCGGGCCGTGATTGGCGGACCCCGGATAGGCCACGTCGGCGAGTCAGCGGGGGGATGGCGGCAGTGGCTGGCTGGCGCGGCAGCGAACGATCCGGACGTGCTGGCACGTGCCCTAGGCCCGGTGGCGGGCAACATCGATCTGTCCGGACTTGACATCAGAACCCACGCGCTGGTGTGCCTGGCCGGATTGGTGGCTGCCAGTGAGTTCCACGACCTGATCCGATCCGCGTGTGAGACGGCCCTCGACCGCGGGGTGACGGGCGCCGAGATCACCGGCGTGCTCGTTGCCCTTCTTCCCGCGCTGGGCGCCGACCGTATCGCAGCCGCCGCGGCCATTGTGCTGGGCTGTTTCTGAAGCGAGGCCGCAGCGTCCCATGCGCCGGGTTAGCCCGGGCGCCGCCTTGGTCTTTCGCGGAGGCGCTCTCCAGGGCAACGTCCTTAGCCCGCACCAGGGCGCCCCGGCGTCCTGACCTCGCAGCCCCGGGCGCGGAACTGGGACACAAGACGACTCACGTGGTGACCGAGAAACTCAAGACCGGCTCACTAGCAGCGCGCGGTGTGGCCCATCACGTCGGCCTGCGACAGTATCTGCGCCTGCACGCTGTACACACTGCCGCCGCGCCGTGAGACCTGGAAGATGCCCAGGGTCTCCAGGAGAGGCAGCAACGTGTTCTTGACCGCCAGCCGCGTAATGCCGACGTCGGTAAGCAGGGGCCGGAGGGCCGCGAGCCGGTGAGGGAGAGCTGGCGCATTCGCCCCAGCAAGTCTCATGCCTTACCCGCGAGGCTGGTCGCCTCGAAGGAGGACACCGCCTCCTGGTTGGATGCTTCGGAGATGCTTCGAAGCGCTGCATACCCCCGTCCACGCTCCACGCGCGCCGGAGAGATACCCGCCGTCACGGTGATCTCGTCCATGCCAGCTTCTTCCCGCTGCGTACTGTCCGGCAGGAAGCGTGAAGCCATTCCGGCGTGCAACACGCGAGCGAACGGCCGGACCCGAACATCGGCATCCGCGGCGGCCATAGCGATGAATCGCCGCCTCCCGCAGGCCTGAGGCTCTCTATGGGAGGACGCAAGGCTGGTCGCTGAGCAGACCCGCGGAGACATCGTCGAGCAGGAGCTGTTCCCGTTCGTCTGCCTGGAGCCATCGCATGTCGCTGCCAGTTGGGTTCTTGGTGACGAGGAGGACGCGGTCGAGGTCGGCGGCGACAGCGTGCAGGTGGCTGATGACGGTGACCAGGCGGCCGGTGGAGACGTGGCTGCGGAGCACGTCGAGCGCTTCGGTGAGGATCGTTGTGTCGAGGGAGCCGAAACCCTCGTCGAGGAACAGCGAGTCGATGCGGCCGCCGCTGCGCCCGGCAAGCTCGACCAGGCCTAGTGCGAGCGCGAGGCTGGCCAGGAACGTCTCGCCGCCGGACAGGGTCTTGACGTCCCGTTCGGTGCGGGTCCGCCGGTCGATGATCTGGAAGTCCTGGGTGAAGCCGTACCCGTCGCCGGTCAGCTGACCCAGCAGCCGGGATGCGACTAGCAGCAGCGCGGTGGACCGGCGGGCGATGACAAAATCGACGAACTGCGTCGAGGTCAGCGCTCTGGCCACCGCGCGCAGCACGGCGACGGCGGAGGCCGCGTCCGCAATTCCGGTGTCGAGGGTGGCGGCGACCGGTTTCTCGGCGCGGAATCGCCGGGCATCCCGATCGGCGCCCTCCCATCGGGTGGCAGCATCGATCTCGGCCTGCTGCAGGGCGCTGATGTCGGCGAGTCTGAACCTGGCGAGCGCTTCCGCTATCGCCTGCCGTTGCGCTGTGGCTGACTCGTCGAGCGATACGAGCACATCGCCTGCGGTGCCGGTCAGCGTGTCTGCCGCTGCCAGGAACACGGCCGCGGCGAAGCGGTATGCACTCACCTGATCGGCTGTGATCACTTCCTCGCCGTCGGGTGGATGGGGCGGTACCGTGGCGGCTTCGGTCCTGGCCCGGTCGCCTCCGGCCTTGCCCGTTGCCTGGGTGAGCGCCCGCCGCAGGTCGGCAGCTCGTGTGTGGATGGTCTGCAGCGCAGCGGCAACTTGGCGGACCGGGCGGCTGACGCTCGCGGCGCGGCCGCTGGCCAGGTCCTGCTCGCTCAGGGACAGGTTGCTGAGTTCCTGGCGCGCTTCGCGCAGGTCCCGCTGATGACCCTCAAGCTTGCGCCGTGTCTCCTGCAGCCGCGCAATGACCTGGCCTGTTACGGCCTTGAACGCGCCGGCGAACTCATCAGTGTCGGCTGCCGGGAGCGCGACGGTGGTCTCGCGCGGCTCCGGTTCTGCCGCCGCTTGGTCCCGGTCAAGCCCGGGTGTAAGGGTTGCCAGCGCCACGGTGGTGAGCGAGGCGGCCTGAGCGACATCCGCGGCAATGGGTGGAAGGGCGGCCAGCTGTCCTTCGATCCGGTTGGCGTCGGCGACCAGTTCGCCGCGGCGGGCGGGGAGCTGCTCCCGTTCACGCTCAAGCGCACGGGCGCGTTCTGCCGCTTGCGCCTGCAGGCCCGCGACGACCGTGCCGAGCTGGTCCCTGTCGGTCTTGGCCTGTTCGTGCTGGCCTGTGAGTTCGGCGGCGCGGCGGGTAAGTGGCTCGATCAGCCTGTCGATGCCGGAGGCCATCATGCCGCTGACTGCAGCGACCAGGGATGCTGCCGCCTGCCGGGCGGCTGGCACGCTGTCGGCCTGGTCGAGCGTGGGGTTGTCTACTAGGTCGCCGGCGGCGCCGCGGATGGCGGCTGGCTCGCTGGCGACCGGTCCGGCGGCCAGGGCCGCGCTGGCTGCTGCCGCATCTGCGTGGGTGAGGACCGCGGCGGCGGGAATGGCTGCTGCATGCTCGTTGACCGCGGCGGCTGCGCTGGCGAGCGCGGTCAGTGCGGCAGTCTCCAGTTCGAGCGCGTTGGCGAGGTCATCGCCCGCGCGGCGTGCTTGTTCGGTTGCTGTCGACGCTGCGCGGTCGGCGTGGAGTGCGGCGGCGCGTAGGCTGCCGGCGCGGGCGCTCGCGGCAGCCTCGTCCGCCGAGGCGGGCGGCGTGAAGGTCTCAGGTAGCGGCCGGTCGCAGACCGGGCAGGGATCGCCGGGGTGGCAGCCTTCGGCCGCGTGGGCCGCGGAGTTCCGGCGCCGGGTCTCCTGCAGTACGGCTTCGGCTTCCTGGGCATCGCGAGCCGCCCGCTCGGATCTGGCGGCGGCATTGCGGGCGGTCTTGCGCAAGGCGGCCAGCGACCGGCGCTGCTGGCCGGCGTGGTCGGCGGCGCGTGTGGCTGAGGCCAGTACCTGGCCAAGCGTGGTCAGCGCTTCGCGCGCCTCGTCGCATGCGTGCTGCGCCCGGGAAGCCTCCTCTTGCAGCGGGCTGAGCCCGGTGGTGGCCTCGTCCAGCTCCGTCCTCTGGGCCTGCAGCTGCCCCCGGAGCGCTGCGACGTCGCTGGTGTGGCGGGAAAGCTTGCTGTCCTGGGCCGTGAGTGCATGCTGGGCGGTGACCAGCGCCGGCACGGCGCCGGCCAAGCTGCCGAGCGCCTGGCCTGCGGCGGCGAGTGTGGCCGCGTCTTCTCCAGCGGCCGTGGCCGCATCGAGCGCCTGCTGCGCGGCGGCCTCGCGGGCCTCCAGCTTGCTCCGCTGGCCGGCGAGCGTCACGGCGCGCGCATCAAGCTCGGCAGCTGAGCCTGTTACCGCAGTCAGCGCATGGTCGACGTCGCCCGCGCGGGAGCGTGCCGGTCTACAGCTGTTCAAGGCTGGCTCGCAATTCGCCGGCGGCGTGATCGAGGGCGGCGATGGCTTCCTGGCGGGCGTTAACCTGGTCCCGGATCTGCTGGAGCCCGGCTCTGTCCTGCTGCGCCGACGAGCGCCGCGCTTCGGCGGCGGCGAGCTGGCTGGCCGGGTCTTCGGCGAGCCGCGCCCGGGCAAGCCGCACCTGCGTCATTTTGGGTTCGAGGTCGTCACGCAGGGCCTCTGCAGCCTGCCGGACGCGGTCCAGATCTTCCAGGCGGAAGATGCCTTTCAGGATCGTGTTGCGTTCGCCGCGGCGTGCGTTGAGCAGCTCCATGAAGCGGTTCTGCGGTAGCACGACGACTCTCAGGAACTGCTTGGTGTCCAGGCCCAGCAGGCGGTTGACGCGGCCGGTGACCGCGCGCTCGCCGGTGAGCTTCTCGCCGGTGTCGTGGCAGCGCAGGAAGTGCCTGGACGGGGGGTAGTTGTTCCGGGACGCCGACCGGGAGACAGCCCAGGTCTGCCCGGCCACGGCGAAGGTCAGCTCGAGCTGAACGGTCTGCGCTCCGTCGCTGATCAGCTCGCCGATGCCGCGGTTATCCCACGTGCATGCCCCGTAGAGCGCGCCGGTGAGCGCCTCCAGGATGCTGGACTTGCCAGCTCCGGTGTCGCCGATGACCGCGATGAGCCCTGGGCCGCCGAAGTCGATGGTGCGTTCTGTGCGGTACGAACGCAGCCCGGCCATCTTGAGCGTGATCGGCCGCATTACCCGCTGTTCCCTTCCGCCCCGCTGGGGCGCTCCGGTGGCGCCGCGCCGCTGACCGCCGCCCGGCCATGCGATGGGGCTGGCTCAGGGCCGTCACCGTAGTCCCCGGCGGCAATGCGGTCGGCCTGGTGCGCGAGGGCGAGCAGTTCCTCGATCCGCCGTTCCTGCCTCTGCAGGGGAGGCCGTTCCTCATCGAGTGCGTGCAGCAGGTCGGTGAACTGCGCGGCGACGCGTTCGGCTTGCGCGCCCGTGGTGACGCTGCCGGTGAGGAATTCGCGGAACAGTTCCGGCAGCTCCGGGTCGGCCGGTGCCTCGCCGGCTGTTTCCTCGACCGGCGCGAGTGTCGAGGTGGCGCAGACCTCGGTGACGTCGCACAGGGCTGCTGCGGGAAGGAGGCGGGCGACCTGGTCAGACAGGTCCGGCAGCGACTCCGGGGCGAGGTCGAGACCGAAGTTGCAGCCATGCTGGACGCGATCAAAGAGTTCGACGCGTTCGATGTCATCGAGCTCATTCGACTGAGAGAGCTCCCCGTCGTCCCGGTGGCCGCGCTCGTGGACGGCCACGACGGCAGTGGTGCCGCAATCGACCTTGTCTCACTCGTCTGCCTGTCACGCCCGAGCAGAATGCCGAGCGGCAAGGATCGGCAATCGACGCAGCCGCATCACGCGATCAGTGACCTTCACGCTCGCGCAACGAGATTGCTGCGGCTCGCGACCTTCATGCACGCCGCGTCCTCCGCGCTCGCCGCCGATGATCCGCTGGCGCGCCTCGCGTCGGAGTACCAGTCGTATCTCGTGGGCGTCCGTAAGCTCCAGTACGGTTCAGGCGGGGCACGACAGCGCGCTCTTTGACCGGCCCGAGATTGGCGCGCTCCTGCAGGAGCATCTCGGATTCACGTTCCGCGACTTCACAACCGTCCGGTCCGCCATCCAGGAGCGATACAACCGCATCATCACGGGCCTCCGGAACGAGACTGGCGACATCGCCATGCGATGCCAGGCTGAGGGCCGCGACCCCACGGTGCAGGAGATCCAGGCCTTCCGCAAATCGATGTCTGCCTTCATGGTCCTTCCCGGCGAACGCGCATCGTTCACCGTGTCGGACATCGCTGACGAGTTCAAATTGGAACCCGCCCGGGTTGAAGCCGTGCTCGACGCTTTCAGCATCGGATTCGATGACGGGCGGGATGCGGTCGCAACAATCGCCTCCTTCCTGCGAGGCGTCAATCCGCTTACGAGGACGTGCCTTGCTCGGGACGCGGCCGGCAACTACCTCATGACCGGCGGCCAGATCGGAACGGACTCCTTCCGCATGATCGCGGAGACAGCCCTGAAGGCCGACGGCAAAGCGTGGAAACGCTACGACCGCACGCGTGCTGATGTCACCGAGGCAGCGGCCCTTGCCGCTGTTTCTCGGGTCCTTAGGACGCCGACGGCGCACTCGAATCTCGAGTGCTACGCCCCCAAACAGGGGCGGAGCGCTACAGCCTTGGACGCAGCATGCTCCGCCCCGCAGATCGTCGGTGACCAGACTGAGTGCGATGGCCTATTCATCGTCGAGGACGTCGCAATCTGCGTTGAGGTGAAGGGGCGGACGATCGCCGACCCGGCACGGCGCGGTGATCGGGCGCGCCTGGCTACGGAGATCAAGGCGACCTTCGGCGAAGGAGCCCGGCAAGCCCGGCGCCTTGAGCAGCTCATCTCGGAGAACCATGGGCTATGGCTCGGTGACGGCTCCTGGCTCGACCTCGCTGGAATTCGCGAAGTACGGTCAATCGTCGTTGGCCTTGACTTCTTCGGTCCGCTCGCGGTCGCGCTGGGCGATCTGAAGCGGGCTGGGATGCTGGGAGAAGGCGGCCTGCCCTGGATCGCCTCGCTTCACGACCTTGAGGTCATCAGCAAGGTCATCGAGCGTCCAGCCGAGTTCCTGCTCTACCTCCGTCGCAGAGCAGACTCCGGTGTCGCAACTTACTACCGGGGCGCCGACGAGCTCGACCTCTTCATGCTGTTCCTGGATGGCGGTCTCTACGTCGAGCCAGATCCCGAGGAGGTCCGACTCCAGCATCCCGCCGCTGGCCCTCCCCGCTCTCACGCCCAGAAGCAGCACCAGCGGGACGCGCGCCCGACCTTCGTAGGCACTCACACGGATCCACTGGACGCCTGGATGTACTGGATCGAGGGCACGAGTCCCTACGAGATCGAAAAGCCGGCATTCAACACGCACCCCGCCGCCCAGGAGATCGTCGACTTCCTCGCAGACGGGCGAAAGCCAGGCTGGTTCCGATTCGGCGCCGACCTGCTGGGCCTGGCGGGGACGGCACAGAAGAAGCTAGGCGACTCTCTCCGAGAGCTGGTGGACAAGAGCAGACGACCGGTGGCACAGCATGGTCCACGGCTACGCGGGCATGTGGGGCTATCCGATGCTCTTCGCCGGCACCAAGCCGCGCAGCCACACCCGCGACGAAGCAGTGGAGAAACTCCGAGCGTACATGGCCGCCAAGAAGCAGCAGATACGGTCCGACCGGAGCCTCGGACTACTGCTGGACGAACGCAGGGAGATCGTCCACGTGATCTACATGAACAACCTGCCTACGGACGACCCCGACCTTGACGCGCTCGGCACAGCGATCGGCCTGAGGTCAATCGAAGAATCACACCGGCCACTCCCCCCTTCTGCGCGGCGCGCGACCCATCGGCTCCGTGGCCACCGGAAGCACAAGCGCTGACGTTGAACCCAGGTGACGCCTTGGGGGTGCACGACATTGGCAGCTTGTCCACGTGTGCGTGCCGAAAACCCTCGTCCATGTCATGCGACCAGGCGATATTCGTTGATCATGCCGCCAGCGCGAGTCTGTCTTCGCACGCGGTACTGCTCAAGATCGACCGGTTTGGGCAGCGGTTTCGGGTCTGCGCGGCTGCGTTCAGGGAGCGGTGCGGCCGGTGCTGATTATGGTGGGTCTCGTACTCGCGCAGGATCCGCCGCAGATGGGCCTGGTTCCAGATGAGGGTCCGGTCCAGGAGCTCACGGCGGCATCCCCCGATCCAGCGTTCGGCGATCGCGTTCATGCGGGGCGTCTGGACGTTGCAGAGCACGGTCTGGATCCCGGCATCGACGAGAACCGCGTCGAACGCGGTCGTGAAGTTCGAGCCGCGGTCGCGGATCATGAACCTGACTCGATGTGCTTGGTCGCCGAGGTCCATGACTAGGTTGCGGGCCTGCTGGGCTGTCCATTCGCCGGTTGGATGGAGGGTGACTGCGAGGATGCGGATGCGCCGGGTGGCGTGCTCGATCACGGCCAGGACATAGGCCTGGGTGCCGCCGGGCAGGTCGGCCGTGAAGAAGTCGCACGCCAGGATCGCGTCAGCCTGGGAGCGCAGGAACTGCGACCAGGTAGGCCCGGTCCGCCGAGGCGCAGGGTCGATTCCGGCGTTCTTCAGGATTTCCCATATCGTCGACGCCGCTACCTTTACTCCTAGGCCGGCGAGTTCGCCGTGGATCCTGCGGTAGCCCCATCCGGGGTTCTCGCGGGCTAGCCGGAGGATCAGGGCCTTGACGTTCTGGCGGGTGGCCGGTCGGCCGGTTTTGCCGCGCCTGGACCTGGCGGCCTAGCGGCGGCGGGCAATGTCGCGGTGCCATCGCAGGACGGTGTCCGGGGTGACCAGCAGCCGCAGCCCTTGGCGCCGCGCTTTGGGTATCACACTGAGGAGGATCGCGAGCAGGGCCCGGTCCGCCCAGTTCAGCTTCGGGCGGCACGGCTGACGGCGCTGCAGGACGGCGAGCTGGTGGCGCAGGATCAGGATCTCGGCGGTCTTCCAGGTCTCCTCACGGCGGGACAGCCGCAGCCACGCGGCTAGTCGCGTGATCAGGAGGAACACGAACCGCAGGCACATGATCGGTGATCATCACGGCCGGACGGCTGGCAGAGCAACTCTGCTGGTTAGATCCGTGGACAGGATTCTCGGCACGCACAGGATCGCCTGGACGGAGCCTGAACCGCACCTGACACGCTGCGGTGTCCTCATCGGCCCGACACAGATCGAGGTTCGTCCCTACGACCCGCCAACGCAGCAGGTGCCCGGGTGCGCCCGCGGCTCAGAAGGGGTAGGCGGCGTGGCCACTTGCCTGGACGGTGATCCAGCGGGTGTGGGTGAAGGCGTCCACTCCGGCGCTTCCGCCGAAGTGCCCGTAGCCGGAGTTCTTCACCCCGCCGAAAGGTGCCATGGGCTCGTCGGCGATGCCCTGGTCGTTGACGTGGATGA
>WNFD01002678.1_pt1 | contig 18908 bp, 15 predicted proteins | sample 5400491 | NCBI WGS metagenome assembly WNFD01 (sample SAMN13153343, study PRJNA577476) | soil metagenome | isolation source: 120 cm saprolite under Douglas fir tree site 2 hole 2 replicate 2 | place: USA:California | collected 2015-04-18 | reverse complement strand
GAGACGGCGGCGCAGCGGCAACGAGGCTGCCGCTCAGTGCGTCGCGCGGCGGCGACTTCAACGCTTCCCATTTCTGTCCGCGCTCGACAGGGATAACTTCTGAGTTCAGGCCTTTCGTTCCCACGTTGGAGAAAACGCCGCGCTCCAAATTCAGAGGAGTCTTTCCTTTTTCGTCGAGCGGATGTATGGGCACGATGCCACTTTTGCCGCCCTGGCGAACAAATACGGCTGTTACGGGACGATAAATGGGGCGCGGGGGATGAACGCCCGGGGGGAACCGCCTTACCCGGCCGCCACCATACACCGGGTATCCATAGAGAACCGGCGGCGAATAAAACCAGCCACCGCAGGAAGCATCGAAGAGCCATCCACCATAGTGATAGGGAGCCCAGCCCCACGGCTGGTAGCTGACCCAGGTCCAGCCAAACGCCGGATCCATGACCCATTGCCCATTTGTGAAGGGTGACCAGCCAAGGCCCGCTCCGAATGGCCTCCAGCCATATCCATAGGCCCCACAACTGGAAAAGGCGCCGTAGGTATAGAGATCAGCGAATCCCGCAGCGTAGTAAGGCGAACCAGTGTATTGCAGCGCCGCGCTCGTTGCAGTGGAGACGCTATCGATGCGGCCTGATACCCAGCGATCGAAGTCATCTTCATCCGGAAGCCGGCCGACGCTCAGCGAAGAATCATCGCTCGCTTTCATTGAAAGGGATTGGCCGTTTTCGAGCCGCGTCTCTTTCTTATTGTGCAAGACGGAAACGCGGCCCTGATAAGTCTCGACCGTGCTGCCGTCGTCGAAATTATCCAGCCGGAATCTGGTCCGGGTGCTGGCTTCCACGGTGAAGTCGCCGCCCGTGACGCTGAAGTAGTCGCCCCCTGCAGGATTCACATAAAAAGAAGCGCTTCCCTGCCGAAGGACAAGACGCGTTGTCCGAGCTGAATCGTTAAGCGAGAGATCATAGAACTCCAAGACCGTGTTTTCCTTGGCGGATCGGAAGATTAAGACTGGCGTTTTCCCACGTGGCGCTGGAATCCGAAAGAGGGTCGCCGTGCGTCTGGCGGGCGAATCGAACGTCGCCTTGGACGAGGCTCAAGCGGATGATGCGAGCATGGCCGGAATCCGCCGCGGCGGGATGGCTGCCTAAGAAGAGCAAACTCAATAGAATGAGCAAAGTGGAAGGAATCAGTTTGCGGGAAGCCATATTCACCCCCTCACGGGGACGCGACCTACATCCATTAGACGATGAGAAGAAGGGGCAGGTTACGCACGATGCGCCCTTCACCATCGTCTCGCCCGGCGATGGCGACGTCAAGGGGAGACTACACCGCCGTACTCCTGTTTTTTTTGCACCGCGGCATTCGACCCCGGCGTGTAGCACGTTCCGGGAGCTGCGCTTCATCACGAAGTGATAAGATTCCCGTTCTGACAGAACCATGACACGAATCGCATCACGCGTCTCACAACTGAATGGCGAAGGCGCTCTGGCAGTCTATTCGCGCGCCAAAGAACTGGAGCGACAGGGGCGCTCGATTATTCATCTGGAACTTGGCGAGCCGGATTTTCATCCCGCCGCGCCGGTCGTGGACGCACTGCGCAACGCCGTAGCTGCAGGGCGCGACCGCTACTGTTCCACGCGAGGCGTGCCGGCTCTCCGCCAGGCGATTGCGGACTACTTGAAGCGCACGCGCCGGTTGGATGTTGCGTCGGAGCAGGTCCTGGTAGCGCCGGGGTGCAAAATGGCGCTCGCGCTGGCAATGATGGCGCTGATCGAGCCCGGCGACGAAGTGCTTTTTCCCGATCCCGGCTTTCCAATTTATCCGTCGTTCACTCGCGGGCTGGGCGCAACGGCGGTTTCCTATGGACTCGAAGAGAAAAACAAATTCCAGCCTGACCTGAATGAGATCGCGCGAAAGATCACGCCGCGCACAACCATGCTGATCTTCAATTCGCCGAATAATCCGACGGGAACAGTGCTCAGCGATGCGATCCTGGAGAAACTGGCCGGGTTCGCCACGAAGCACGACCTGTGGGTGATCGCCGACGAAGTCTACGCGCGCATTCTGTTCAGCGGGGAATACAAGTCCATCCGGTCGCTGCCTGGCATGGTGGAGCGAACCGTGATCATTGACGGCTTCTCGAAAAGCTTTGCCATGACCGGCTGGAGGCTGGGATATGCCGTGGCGCCCGTAGAAGTGATTGATGCCATGGACCTGCTGGTGCTGAATACCTTTACTTGCGCGGCGGAATTCACCCAGGTGGCGGCCATTGAAGCGCTGCGCGATTCCACCAACGCTGTCGAGGCGATGGTGACGGAGTACCGCAAACGGCGCGATCTGTTCGTCGCCGGGTTGAATCAAGTCCCCGGATTTCGCTGCCAACCTCCAGATGGCGCCTTTTACGCGTGGGTGAATATCGAAGACACGGGGCTCTCCGCGGAAGAGGCGCAGAAACTCTTGTTGGAAGAGGCGGGCGTGGCCGGAATCGATGGGGCTGCCTTCGGTCCGGGCGGCAAAAACTATTTGCGCTTCTCGCTCGTCAGCGCCAGGAATCTGCTGGAGGAAGCGCTTGAACGAATGCAGCGCGTTTTCGTTCACTGGCGCGCTGCGGTTTCGCGCTAGTTGGCAATTCTTCGATTATTGAGAAGTCGCCGGGAGGTGATGTGAGGTCGGGAAAATGAAACGATGGATTGACTTTGGCGCTGCCCTGCTGGTGGCCTTCGCGGGGACCGCCACTGCGCACGCGCAGGCGAGACCGCTGCCTGGCTCGGACGTTCAAAAAATTTACGATCGCCTGCTGAAGCAGATCGATCAAATTCCCATCTACGACAATCACTCGCACGCCACATTTCCGGATGACTCCGACATGGACGCCATGGCTTCGCCGCCGGATGAAAGCACCGTGTTGCGCCTGCGCGACTCGAATCCGGAATTTGTTGCCGCGGCAAAGGCGCTCTTCGGCTACCCCTATGATGACTTCAAGCCCGAACACGCGAAATGGCTCATCGACAAGGAGAGGGCTGCGGAAGCGGCGGGCGGTACCGCGTACTGGGACAACATCCTCGACAAAATGAACATCGAGACGTGCCTGGCGAATCGCGTGGCGCTTACACCGTACCTCGATCCCAAGCGGTTTCATTGGGTGTTCTTCGCCGATTCGTTTTTGTTTCCTTTCGACAACCACAATCAGACCGCCAAGAACGGCGACATGGCCGTGTACATCCCGCTACAAGAAAAAGTGCTCCAGCGATACTTGAAGCAGGAGGGAGTGAACGGCTTGCCTGCCGATCTAGCCGGGTACGAAGCGTTCGTGCACCAAACGCTTGCGGACAACCAGAAAAAGGGCGGCGTGGCCATGAAATTCGAGGCCGCTTATTTCCGGACTCTTTATTTCCGCGATCCTCCGCGTGAAAAAGCGGAAGCGATTTATGCCCAGTTCCGTGCCGGTGGGGTGCCTTCCGAAGACGACTATCGTACGTTCCAGGATTACATTTTTCGCGTGCTGATCGATCAAGCGGGAAGGCTGAAACTTCCGGTTCATTTTCACAGCGCCGTGGGCACTGGCGACTACTTCAGCCTGCGCAACGGCAACCCGCTCAATCTGGAAAACGTTCTGCGCGACCCGCGTTACAGCAACGTGAATTTCGTCCTGATTCACGGCGGCTATCCCTACACCCTGGATATGATCTGGCTGACCGCGGCGAAAAACGTCTACAGCGATTCCTCGCTGATGGGTTATTACGTTTATCCCTCGGAGTTGAAGAACATCCTGAAGCAGTGGATTTCGCTGTACCCCGAAAAAATCATGTTCGGGTCGGACGCTTTTCCATTCAACGATGCGGTCGGCGCGGAAGAAACGTTATGGCTGGCGGAGCGCTCCGCCCGGACGGCCTTGGCGGCGGCCCTGGCGGAACTGGTCGCTGAAGGCGCCTTCACAGAAGAAAAGGCGCTCGAACTGGCACGCCTCTACTTGCACGACAATGCCGCCAAACTGTATGGAGACAAGAAATGAGCACCCCGGCGAAATCGAAGCACGTCGCGTGGAAAAACGTGGAGCGCGAGCAATTGAACCCCCTCATCGGCCGCGAAATGGTGGTCGGGGACAAAATCATGCTGGCGCGCGTGCTGTTGAAGAAAGGCGCGCACGTGCCGTTGCACCATCATCATAACGAGCAGGTGACGTATATCCTCGAAGGCACGCTGAAATTTGCCATCGATGGCAAGGAGATCATTGTTCGCGCTGGCGAAGTCCTGTGCATTCCGCCACACATTCCGCACGAGGCATGGGCGCTGGAAGATACTGTCGACCTCGACGTCTTCGACCCCCCACGCGAAGACTGGCTGAACAAGACCGACGACTACCTGCGCCACGGCCGCTAAAGCTGGGCCTGCCGAATGGCTGTTGAACTCTCATCATTTTCACGGTTGCCCGCCTGCCAACCAGCAATGCATCCATTTCTACTTTTGTGCGCTTTCCGCGAAAGAGCATGGACAAAGGGGCCTGGTGTTGTTTACCGTAGCAGCGTGGCTGAATCCGCGCGTGGGGCAGCCCTCTGAGGGGAGTGTCATGAAGAAGCTATTGGTGTCGGTATTGCTTCTTGGGAGCGTGAGCGTGGCGGAGGCGCAGGTGAGCGCGCCCACTTTGAGGATCGATAGGGGGAACGCCGCCCAGGATTTCTCGGCTACATCCGCCGCGAAGGCGACGCTTCTCAATGACCGCGCTGCCGCCGATACGTTTTCCTCGCCCGCCGCCAGACCGACGGACACCTTCGCGGCGCCCGTTGTCGCCACCGCCTTAGCTCTGCCGCTCGACAGCGCGGAGCCGGCTTCGCCGTCACCACAGCCGAAATTTCTATACGGAGGCCGCGATGATTACCGCTGGGAATTGGGTCTTGGCGTTACCTGGTTACGGTTTCGATCTTCGGCGTTCAACGCAAGCGCCGTTGGCATCAATACCTCTGTTGTTTATTTCACAAACGAATGGTTCGGGATCGAGGGCGATATCACGGCCGCCTTTGCGCCAACGATTTTCGCCAACGAGCACGTGAAGATTGCAACGTATGGGGCCGGCCCGAAAATTACGTGGCGTCAGAAACAGTGGGAACCCTGGTTTCACGGAATTTTCGGCGGGGCCCACGAGCAGCCGCAGGTCGCTGTCCAAAGCCGCAACTCCTACGCCATCAAGGCCGGGGGCGGAGCGGATTACCGCTGGAATCCGCGCATCTCTTTCCGTGTAGAAGCTGACTACGTGCGTACGGGTTTCTTCGGGCAATCGCAGAACAGCTTCCAGCTCGCGGGCGGATTCGTCTTCCACTTCTAAAACCGCGCGCCACTGAAATCACGGGGCCCCGTCGAAATCTCACTCACATTATGCTTTGGAACTCAGGCCACTTTCTGTTACCAAATTTTGCAGGCTTGTTCGCGAACCATCGGCTCGTCCTTCTTGCAACTGAAGGCCTGGGCAAACTCCGCCATGTTCGAAAGGGGTCCGTTGCCGCGAAAGCGGGGCAGGGGATGCGGATTGGTGTTAGCCATCAACCGCGCATATTCGATCCGCTCGTTAGCGCCCCATACTTGAGCCCAGCCGAGAAAAAAACGCTGCTCCGGAGTAAAGCCATCTTTGTCAGGGGGCCTTGGCTTGCCCTGGAGTGATTTTTCGTAGGCGGCGTAGGCGATCGTAAGTCCGCCGAGGTCGGCGATACTTTCGCCCAGTACGAGTTTTCCATTTTCGTGAAGGTCGCCATCGACAACGTATGCATCGAATTGATCCGAGACACAGGCAGCGCGCGCCTTGAAATTCTTCAGGTCTTCCGGGCTCCACCAGTCTTTCAAATTGCCCTGACCATCGAACTTGCTGCCGTGGTCGTCGAAGCCATGCGTGATTTCATGTCCGATGACCGCGCCCATTCCGCCATAGTTCACGGCGTCGTCTGCGTTGGGATCGTAGAACGGCGGTTGCATAATGCCTGCGGGAAAAACGATTTCATTCATGCTGCTGTTGTTGTAGGCGTTCACGGTTGGCGGCGTCATGCCCCATTCGGTGCGGTCCACGGGCTTGCCGATTTTGTTGAGACGGCGCCCGAAATCAAATTCCGCTCCGCGCCATTGATTTTCGGCATAGGAGCTGCGGTCGATCTTCAGCGCGGAATAATCGCGCCACTTGTCCGTGTAGCCGATTTTCACCGCGAAGGCCTGGAGTTTCGCCGTGGCTTGCGTGCGCGTGGCCGGTCCCATCCATGGCAGCGTTTGTAAATCATCGCGCAGCGCGGCGATCAGGTTGTGCACCATCTCAAGAGCGCGGGCTTTGGCTTCGGGCGGAAAATACTTCTGCACATAGACTTGCCCGAGGGCCTCGCCGAGCACGCGGTCCGTCGCTTGCACGCAGCGCTTCCAGCGCGGCTGGATTTCCTTCGCGCCGGTCAACGTCCTGCCGCGAAACTCAAAATCCTCGGCCACGAATTTTTCGGGGAGCCCGGGCGCCGCTGCATTCACCAGATGCCATCGCAAATAAGTTTTCCAGTCGCCGACCGGAGTTGCGGTCAACTGCGCGTCTAGAGCCTTGAAAAAGTCCGGCTGGCCGACGTTGATTTCCTTTAGTTCTGGATGTCCTGTGGCCCCGAAATAGGCTTCCCAGGAAAAATTCGGCGTGAGGGTCTTCAGGTCCGCCAGCATCATCTTGTGATAGGTCTTGTCCGGATCGCGTAGATCGGTATTTTTCATCGAAGCGCTCGCCAGCGCCGTTTCGATCTTCAAAATCGTGGCGGCTTCCGCTGCCGATTGGTTCGCGGGATCGCCGAGCAATTCAAGCATCTTCGCGACATGCTTCACGTAGGCCTCGCGAAGCTGCTTCGATTTGTCATCTTCTTTCAGGTAGTATTCGCGCTCCGGCAACCCGAGGCCGCCTTGAAACGCCGCGCCAATAACCTGGTTGCTGTCCTTGGCGTCCTGAATTGAATTGAAGCGAAAGAGCGCTCCGACGCCACGGCTGTGCAGGTACTCGGTTACACCCTGCAAGTCCGTGACGCTCTTGATTGCCGCGATGCGCGTTAGCTCCGGTTCGAGGGGTTTTGTTCCGGCGGCGTCGATCGCCGCCGTGTCCATACAGCTCACGTAGAAGTCGCCGATCTTCTGTTCGTTCGATCCCGGCGAGGCCTTGGCGCCCGCCGCGGCTTCCAAGATCTGGCGCAGATTCTGCTGATTCTTGTCTGCGAGTTGAGTGAAGGAGCCCCAGCTCGAGTATTCCGGCGGAATCGGGTTGGATTTCATCCACCCGCCCATTGCAAACTGGTAGAAGTCGTCACAAGGCTTGCAAGTCTTATCGAGATTCGTGGTGTCGAAGCCCCACGAATTTGGCTTATCCGCTGCTCCCGCCGACGCGTGCAACCCGACACTGGCGAGACCCACTGCCAGGATTCCAACAGCCGCAAGAATACAACCAACAGAGAAAAATCGTTTTGACATCTCCTGCCCCTGTCTTGAAGAGGTTTGAAACCACCGCCGGCCCCAGTCGTCAAGGACGCCGGCCTCCGCATGAGCTGAACGTAAGACGGAAGAAATAGTAGCCGAGTTACGGGACATTCGGAATTCTAAATCCTAGCCAGCGGCCCGCCAGGAATCAGCGCAGAACCGTACCGTAAAAGACGTCTCGTCCGCCACGCAAGTCCCGGCCGTAGGATAGAACGACGGTCAGACTTCCTAGAAGCCGGACTTTGCATTGCGCGCCCGTATCCCAGAGCCAGCGCTGCGAACCGAAAAGGCCGGAGGAATCGGCAACGGCGCCGGTGTCGAGAAACGGGCCGAGCTTTATGGTGAAGAGACCGTTTTGATAGATGTTCTTGTCTAACTCCCAATTAGCCAGAAAGAATCGCCGCCCGAGCGGAGCAGCTCCCTTGCGACCGCCGAGTGTTCCGGCATGACCTCGGAGCCAGAGGTCATTGTCGCGTTCGATGCCCAATACGAACAGCTCGTCGAGAGTGGATTTGCCCGCGGTCGCGCCTGCGCGAATCTGCGCTTGCATCTCATAGTCGTCGCCGCTTGCGCGCGGGAGCCAATGTGCCTGAAGCGACCCGCGCAGCGCGCCGAACGGACCGAGAGCATCCGCAAACTCCCGGCCACCCTTTGCCTCGGCTGAGGAATCGAGCGTGAATCGGCGTTCCGGCACGCGCAGCAGAGTCCGTTTGACCCCCAGCCATCCCGCAACGGACGTAGCGCCAGTGAAGAACGCAAGCTCAGCGGGCGACGCGTGGCCGCTGAGGTTTCGAAAATTCCGGTTGGCGATCTCGGCGCCAGCGCTCCAACTCCACCGGCCAGTCATAATGGAAAGCACTTCCACTCCGGCTGCGGCGCGCCGCATGTTCAAGTCCGTCAGCGGAGTGCCCGCGCCAAGAAAAGTTTGCGCCAAGTTCCAATTTTCGTTGCGTGCATCGGCGTAAAGGCGCAATCGCAGGCTGGGGTCGCCGTAGATGGGCATGGAAAGGGCGAGAGAAATGCGGCGCTTTTCCGAATCCCAGCGCGCCAGCGAAGTCAGATTCACGGCGCTTCGTTTCAGATTGTAGAATTCCGGATAGATCGTGGCGTAAGGCACGCCGCTCAAGAGCGAAACGATGCCCTCCACATTCGAATCGCCCCAGCCGTTTCTCTCCGCCAAGTGCAGCGTCGCGTCGTAGTTTCCGGAGTCAACCGGCGAGAGTTCCAACCGCCGGGTTGAAAAGATTCCTAGATTGTCCAGGCGCGCCTGCGTCGCGACCAGGGCCTTAGCCGTAAGAACTTGAGGCCCATTGAACGTGACCGCGCGGTCGCGCAGCGATTCCTTGAGTTTCAAGGAGGGTGTGAACGCAACACTTCGCAAACGCGGTTTGTCCAGGGGATTCCAATACTTGAGAGCGGCTTCGAGATTGCCTTCCAGGAAATAAATCGTCGCGAGAAATTCGCTCGAATAGGAATCCCTCGAGTTCAGCCTTAGTGCTGCGTGCAGATGGATTTTTGCAATTCGAAAATCTTTTTGCTTGTACGCGATGCCGGCCAGCTCAACCAAAAACCGCGAATCGCCCGGCGTCTTTCGGAAGCCCGCGTCAAAAGCCAGCTTTGCTTCGTCCCATTTCTCCAAACGAGCCAGGGCGAGCCCGGCCAGAAAATCCAATTCCGGCGACTGATCCGCGGGACCTCGCGCGAGCTTCACAGCTTCCTCCCAATGGCCGGCATCGAACGCCCTCTCTGCAGCGGGAAGACGAGCTTGATCTGAGGCGAGGTCCTGGGCGAGCACGGGCGAACCTATCGCCAACACTACGACTAAAAAAAGTGTCACGAAGCCTTTTCGGGGAGAGCCAACAGCATCCAATTGCGGTTCGGCCGCCATTGCTTTTCGAAATCCTCACGTGCAACGCGGAGGAGTTTCCCACGCGCGGGGTCATTGATGAAAACGGCCCCGTTCTGCCAATCGATGCCTGTTACCACCACGTAGTGTAGCGGGGTTCTGGCGCTGCCTGGTTGAAGGCTGGCGATCAGCGGCCGGCCCTGTTTGAGCTGTTCGAGAAGGTCGTTCCAGTCTCCGTTAAGAGGAAAGACGCGAAACCCCGACTCCTTGAGATAACTTTCCATGTCGGATGCATGAATGCCGTGGACTTTGCGCGAATAAAGTTGTTTCTGGATTGCTGGGGTGTCGGCGCGCTGCGGGTCAATCCCCGCACCATGAGCGTTCCAGTATTGGAGGAGCATGGAGATGGACGCAGACCCGCACCCATCCTCGCTCTGTTTTACGTACGGCACATCAAGCCAGATTCCGGCTCTTTCCTGGGGCCCCGTTCGAGCAGAAGGCCCCAAGAAAGGAAGCAGGAGCAAACCGAGGGCGATACGGTTCATCCGCGTAAGGAATCGCTCCCAACTGTGAGAACTATCGGAGCGCGACCGCCAAAACGATGATGCCGATCGCGATCAGGATGATCCACAGCATATCGCGATCCGAAATGCGTCCGGCGGCAAAGTCACTACGCGCTTGGCGAGAGCGCTCGGCCAGTTTCGCAAGGTCTTCATCGCTGAGTTGGCCGACGGCTTTATCGACCTTTTGATAGTCGAGGTTGGCGGATTTCAGCGCTTTTTGCGCTTGGTCGGAAGAAAGAAGCGTTCGAACGGCTTCTTCGTTCGATTGGCGCGTCTGGGCCGGCCGCGCGGCGTCTTTGTTCAAGTCGCTCAGAGAAACGACATGCTGCTTGTCTTGGGCCCCCGCTGGGACTCCCGCCAAACCCAACAGAAGGGCAATCGCCAGCATCGACACACACAGCTTCACGCGAAAATGCATTCTTCCTCCTATTTTCGGCTGGTAAGAATAGTTTACGAATTACATCGCGCCGTGACAAGAAACTTCTGAGATATGTTCCCCGTGGTGCATCATCTCCACGGGAGAGGAGCTACTTTGCCGGCAGAGGCTTCTGATACTTGGTCGCGTCGACCGATTTCCATTCGCCCTTGATGATCCCCGCGCGGATTTGCGCCGCGCTCTTCCCTTTGCTGGACTGCTCGAACGTGTAGAAGTCTTCGTAAATACAGGTGCCGCAACCAGCACCGTGCTTGCTGGCGAAGCAGTCCAGGAGGCTGGTGTGGCCTTGGCTGCGGTCACAATGGCAATAGCAGGGCTGCTGGTAGAGCGCTTTCTTGATTTTTGCGGCGACCGCATAGGCATTCTGTACGATGGGTTGAGAGAAGAGTTCGGGGTCCATCGTCTCGGGAAGCTCGCCTTGTGGGGCTTGTGCATGAAACGCAGGCACCGGCTCGTCGGCCGCGGGCTGAGGCGAATTCGCACTTTGGGGCGATTTTGAAGCGGCCCGCCGCGGAACCAGCACAAGTCCAAACGCCAAGCCGAAGAGCGCAACGCCGCTCAAAAATCTCCAGATTCCATTTCCACGCATACTCCCCGTTCTCCCTTCGACCAAGTACGTGTTAACTTTAATTTCTCACTGCGATTGCTAGTTGATTGCACCCGCAACTGCACCATCAGCTGGATGCGGCGTGGAAGCTTTTACTATGAGGTGCTTTTCACGAAGATGACGCTGCACTCGGCGGCCCCAGCCCCTCACAAACGAAAAGTTCAGCACGCCGCCAATGGCCGAACTGGCAAGAGGAATCAATCGCGCAGCCCACTTTTCCGCCGACTCGGCGCCAACCTTCACGGCGAAACGTTCCGCAATGCGCGGGGCAAGTTTTTCGAGAAGTTGCTTTTCGGCCAAATCCTTACCGTAATCAATGCCCGAGGCAGCCGCGGCCGCCTTCCACATTTCAATCCGTTGATCGCGGCCACGAGCTTCAAATCCGTAGAGCAGAGAGAGGCGTTGAATGAGCCGCAGGGTGATCACTGTGAGAAGGCTGGCATCAGGTAAAAAGGTGATCATGCCACCGAGGCCGAATCCCGCCCCTTCGGCAAGCGCCAGTCGTTCTGCATCGTGAATTAGCGCCGTGGCAATGGCGTCCAATCGCTCTGTGGGAACGTCTTTCATCCGCGCAAAATCCGGAACCCACAAGCCGTGCTTATTGGCAAGGTCGCGCCGGAAGTCTTCGGGATCAATCTCGATCGAACGCAGTCCGCGGAGAACGCCAAATCGCAGAAAGCGGCGGAAGGTCCTTCCCGCCAGCGAGCTCCTGACCGAATTGTGTAACCCTGCCACGCCTATAAGCATCCTAAGGCGGTTAGAACCGTCTGGCAACCACGGCGTTGCACGCCCTGCGCATGCGGTACCAGCCTGATGAAATCAGGGGGGAGTTACCCGGAACGCTGCAAGAAAACGGGAGTCCTACTTGACGCGGCCCGAGTTTTGAGTAAACTGCATTTTTCTCCATGGCGACGATGCCACAATTCGTTCCTTCCGAAGTCGTGCATGATCTCGACTTCCCGCAGCGCGAGGCGGCCTTTTTCTACGGCTTGTTCCTGCGAGGCCATTCCGCGGACAAGCTGCGGCGGGACATAGAAGTGCCCCCGGTGGTCTTGGCGAAGTGGCACCGCGAGGCGGAACGGGATCCGCAGCTTCGCGATATTTTTGCTCGCATGGTTGATTACCGACGGCATGTCCTGGCCATCTTCGATAGTCTTGTGGGATCCGACGGTCACATGCAGCGCGTTCAGTAGTCTTCTCCTCCTGTACTTTCGTTCAGGTCAAAAACTGTCAGGCAACCAAAGTGACTCGGCAGTGATCCAACCGATTTCGGGGGGCAAGTGTCACAAAATGAAGGGGATTCCTCTGATTGACGGGGAACTAGTCTGGGGTTAGAATCTCAACGTCCTAGAGCTTGAGGTGTCTTCATGTCAAGGGTAGTACGGACCCTGTTCATTTCCATTTTTTCGGTTGCCATTGCTATTCCATCGGTTTTCGCGCGACCGGCGCAGGACACGGGTGCGCCTCCAGCACCGCAAAAGTTGGATAAAGAAACAAAGCGAAAGATGAAGAGAACGCTGAAGGAATTGGACAGCGCCTACCGGGAGTGGTTGACGGAAGACGTCACGTACATCATCTCTCCAGACGAACGCAACGCTTTCCTGCAGCTGGATACCAACGAAGAGCGAGAACAATTCATCGAGCAGTTCTGGCTGAGGCGCAGCAGCAATCCTGACCTGCCAGAGAACGACTTTAAGGAAGAACATTACCGCCGGATTGCCTACGCCAACGAACATTATGCTTCCGGTATTCCGGGATGGAAGACCGATCGCGGCCGCATGTACATCATGTGGGGACCGGCGGATGAAGTGGAATCGCACCCCACGGGCGGCACGTACGACCGGCCGATGGAAGAGGGCGGCGGATCCACGAGCACATATCCTTGGGAGACATGGCGCTGGCGCTATTTGGAAGGCATCGGCGAAAACATTATTTTGGAATTTGTCGATCCCAGCGGTTCCGGGGAATATCACCTCACCATGGACCCTTCGGAAAAAGATGCCCTTCTGCACGTGCCTGGCGCGGGCCTGAGCTTGATGGAATCCATGGGCATGGCGTCGAAGACTGACCGCTTCACACGTTCGGACGGCACCAATCTGCCGAAGACCATGGGTGGTCAACCTGCCAGTATGAACGAATTCAACCGGCTGGAACTTTATGCCAAGGTGAATAAACCGCCCGAGGTGAAATTCAAGGATCTGGAGGCAGTGGTAACTTCCCGCATCGTCCGCGATCAAGTGCACTTCAATTGGCGGACCGATTACCTGAAAGTGACGAATGACACTGTTTTGGTACCTGTGACAATTCAGATTCCCAATAGCCAGCTCTCTTTCCAGTCTAAAGACGGGATTCATTCCGCGACGATGAATATTTTCGGGCGCGTAAGCACGTTGACTGGCCGCGTGGTTCAGACCTTCGAAGATCCGGTCAGCAAGGACTTCCCGGATTCTTTGTTCCAGCAGTCGCTCAAGTTGCAATCGATTTATCAGAAAGCGGTTCCTCTTCGTCCGGGCCTATACCGTCTGGACCTGGTGATCAAGGACGTACAGAGCGGAAATATCGGAGTTGTGAACACGCGGCTTCAAGTGCCGCGGTATGAGGATGACAAGCTGGAAGCCAGCTCGTTGATTCTTGCGGATCAAATCGAGCGTGTTCCCGCGAAGCAAATCGGCTCGGGACAGTTCGTGCTAGGTTCCTCGAAGGTCCGTCCGCGGCTTGAAGCCGATTTTACCACCGCTGACAGGCTCGGTATTTACATGCAGATTTACAACCTGAAGCCTGACGACAAGACGCATAAGTCCAGTGCGACGTTCCAGTACAGCGTCAAAAAAGGCAAAGATCTGATTATGCAGTTCAAGGAAACGTCAGAAGAGATGAAGCAGACGGGCGACCAAGTCACCATTGAGCGGCTGCTCCCTCTCGCAACGCTGGCACCAGGGAAGTACAGTCTGGAAGTGAGTGCCACGGACACGCTTTCGAATCAGACCATTTCGCGCTCGGCAGAGTTTACGGTGAAGGCGCCGGCGGAAACCAAAACCGCGGCGAATGCTGCTGCACCGGGGAGGTAAGGCAAAGTGAAACAGGAACGGCTCCGAGCCCTGGGGGCCCTGGTCCTGACGGTCATGGTTTCGTCCTTAGCGGCGATTCCGGCCGCCGCGCAAGCGAAGCCTGTCCCGGGCAAGCTTGCAGGAGTGGTACGCGACGCTGCGGGCACGCCGCAGATGGGCGCGAGCGTGGAGTTGATTTCCGAAGCGATGGGAGTAGCGGCCAGCCACAGCTTCCTGACGAATACGCAAGGGATGTTCCGGGGCGACAAGCTCGCTCCCGGTTTTTACACCGTCCGCGTGACTCTCGCTGGTTTTCTTCCAACACTTGAAAAACACATCCGCGTTACTTCGAATCTGACGACCGTCGTTCGCATCGAGTTGGAATCCATGTTTGCGTCGCTGGATCAATTGCGGCGTATGCCTTCGAGCAGCACCGCGGAAATTGATGATTGGAAATGGGTGTTGCGGTCCGCTTCGGGAATGCGTCCGGTGTTGGAATGGGTGGACCACGACACCTTGAGCGCTTCGACCGTTACCGGAGAGTTGGGAGCACCCCGAGCACCTAGAATGCGAATGGAATTTACGGATGGCGCGCGGCGCCCCGCTTCGGCCTCCAGCATTGCCTCTTCACCTGCAACGGCTGTGGCCTACGACCAGAAGTTGGGCGGCACAGGCAGAATGATCCTGGCCGGCCAAGTGAACTATGACGGCGATGCCCCTGCCGGCGGCATCGCCACGGTGTGGTTGCCAACGGGAACCCTCGGTGCCGGTCCACATACGGCTCTGGTCCTTCGCGAAGCTAAGCTGGGACCCGTCGGTCCGACCTTCCGAGGTATCCGCTTTGATCAGGGTGGTGCGTTGGCGCTCGGAGATCGCACAGTTCTGCGTTACGGCGGCGATTATGTCTTAGTAGGACTCGGAACTGCGGCTTCTTCGCTGCGGCCACGGGCAGAATTGAATGTGCGTCTGACCGACGATTGGAGCACCGCTCTCGTTTTCGCCTCCATGCCCAATGGGCCGGGTCCACTTGAAGCAAATGATGCGCAACCGGGTGGCGCCCTCGCGGCCGCGCTTAATGAACTGGATGCGTTTCCCGCGCTGCTCTGGCGTCAGGGACGTCCCGTTTTGCAGAACGGTTTGCATGAAGAAATTTCCGCGGAACGAAAAATGAGTACTCGGGGCAAGCTCCAAATCGCAGGCTTCCACGACGACAGCCGCCACGTGGCCGTCTTCGGTCGGGGAAGCGACCTGCCCGCCGCTGATTATTTTCAGGAATATTTTTCCAACGGTTTTGCTTATGACGGTGGCTCCTCCAGCAGTTGGGGAACGCGCCTCGCATTTCGCGAAAAACTTGATGGCGACGTGGAATTGACCGCTGTTTATTCTTTCGGTGGAGCTTTGACGCCTTCGGACGATGCGGACGGTTTGCTTCGCGACTCGCTTCGGACGGCGCAGCGGCATTCTTTGGGTGCCGGAATTTCCGCGAAGGTGCCTCGCTTCGGAACGAAAGTCCAGGCGGGATATAAATGGGTGAACGGCATCACCGTCTCCTCCGTGGACGGCTACGGCGAGTCCATCTTCCAAATGGACCCCTATCTACATTTGATTTTCCGGCAGCCGCTTCCAAAGTTTGCGTTAGGGCGGTGGGAAGCCATTGCGGATTGCAACAACCTATTGGCACAGGGATATGTCTCCAGCAATAGCAGGGATGGCCGTGTCGTCCTGGTCCCAGCATTCCGGACGTTTCGAGGCGGCCTGAGCGTCCAGTTCTAGGAATTTTTGGGTTCTAAAAAGCTGTATTTGTCCTTCCAGAAACAGGATGATGCGGGATAGCCTGACCTACTGCTGCAGTAAAGTATTGAATATAAAAGAGTTCTGCGAGTGAACAGCTACCAAACAATGGACATTGGGTTGCACTTGGTTTCTCATGGTGGGGTATAGTCCTGCCCCGCAGAGTTATGAGGCAAAACCTCAGAGTTAGCCTTGGGGCTGTCGTACTGGCGCTCGCCACGCTGGCGGCGGTGATCTTTGCCCTGATTAACTTCGACCAGCGCAGCCGCTTTGAAGTGGTGTACGACGGAGTGGCCTGGCTCGACACAGACCACGGAATTCAGGCCAGCCGGGTTTCTCCCAATTCTCCTGCCACGCGCGCCGGAATCCGCCCCGGCGACCTACTGCTATCGATCAATAGTGCCCCGGTGAGAAGAGCCGCGGAGGTTGCAAGGCGCCTGGACCGTGCGGGGCTCTGGACCCAGGTGCGCTATAAGCTCTCCCGCAGTGGTGACGAATTTGAAACGCCCCTCCTCACGGCGCCGGCTGAAAAACCTCTCGCGACCGAGAACTACCTCCGAATCGTAGGCCTGCTTTATCTGTTCATTGGCTTGTTCATTTTCATCCGGCGCTGGAACGCTCCTCGCGCAGTGCACTTTTACGTCTTTTGCCTGGTTTCGTTCGTTCTCTGGTCATTCCATTTCAGCGGAAAGTTGGACGCCTTTGACTGGGAAGTTTACTGGTCGGAGATTGTGGCGCGCCTGCTGGCTCCTGCTTTGCTGCTCCATTTTGCCTTGGTTTTCCCGGGCCGAACGGAAACAACCATTCGCTCCTCTTCGAGATTGTTGGCCGTGTACGCCCTGCCTGCCGTGCTGCTTTTGATTCATGTCAGCACGGCGCTCAACGCCTTCGGCTTCGTGCCCTGGCTAGCACCATATATATTGCTCACGAAATTGGAATTCGGTTATCTCGGCCTCTGCTTCCTGGCAGCGGGGCTTGTTTTCTACCGGAGCTACCGCGAGGCGCCGTCCGGTGTCCTGCGCCAGCAACTGAAATGGCTCACTGGTGGAACTCTTGCAGGCAGTCTGCCTGTTTCCTTGCTCTATATCGTTCCTTTGGTGTTCGGCGCGGTGACCTTGCGCCCGTGGATGCAGTTCTCCGTACTAAGTTTGGTGCTGATCCCTCTGTGTTTCGGCTACGCCGTCATCCGCTACCGCTTGATGGACGTGGACATCATCTTTAAGCGTGGTTTGGCTTATACCGCAGCAACGGCCGGTGTAGCTGCCGTCTACTTCGCGTTGGTTGCGCTGATTGCCGAGATTTTCCATACGCCCACGAACGGCCCTGCTGGCGGCATGATCGCCATCGTCATAGCCGCGTTTTTGTTCCAGCCTTTCCGCACAGGGATTCAGGCGCGCCTGGATCGTTTCTTCTATCGTGACCGCCTCGACTACCGCCGCACCCTCATCGAATTCGGGCGCACGCTGACGAACGAAGTGCGATTTGACCCCATGTTGGGCTCGGTGATGGACCGCATTTCCCAAACACTCTTGGTCGACCGACTCGCGATTTTTGTGGAAAACGCCATGCAACCCGGGCACATGCGCATTGCCCGTTCGATGGGCGTGCGACTTTCCGAGTCTTTGGATCTGAGTTTCCTCGAGCCGGCCCGGCCCGAGTTTGCCCGCGGGGCGCTCTTTTTCGAGTCGCCTCGTGCTGCAAGAGACGTGAGTGATTCCGTTCGTCGTACGCTCGAGCAACTGGATCTCAACTACTTTGTCCCCTGCCGCATCCGCGAGCACACCGTTGCGGTTCTCGGTCTCGGCAAGACGGTGGATGGAGACTATCTGTCCAGCGATGACGTCGAGCTGGTCGAGACGATTGCCGGCTACGTCGCTGTCGCCCTCGATAACGCGCAGCTTTACAGCTCGCTTGAACAAAAGGCCCTCGAAATCGCCCGCCTCAAGGACTTCAGCGAAAATATCGTCGAGTCCCTGAATGTTGGCGTGCTCTCCGTTGACCTGGATGGCATCGTCGAATCCTGGAACACGCGCATGGAACAGCTTTTCGGAGTGTCGCGCCAGGAATCCGTTGGACGGCAGCTCAGTTCGCTGTTGCCGGAAGAACTAGCGCGTGAAATCGCCGCGCGGGGTGACCAGGAACAAATTACCGGCATCTATAAACAGAGACTCCAGCATCAAGGGAAATCGCTGACCTTGAACGTTTCCATCACGCCCCTGGTGAGCAAATCGAATGAGCGCATCGGCCGTCTCCTGCTCTTCGATGACGTGACCCAGCGGGAGCGCATGGAAGAGCAGATGTCGCAGACCGAAAAGCTGACCTCTCTTGGCCTTCTCGCGGCGGGTGTCGCGCACGAAGTGAACACACCCCTCGCAGTTATCTCCAACTACATCCAGATGCTGGCGAAGCAGATGCCGGAAGGCGACCCGCGCCAGTCGATCATTGAAAAAATCGTCAAGCAGACGTTCCGCGCCAGCGAAATCGTTAACAATCTGCTCAATTTTTCGCGGACCGGCGCTGCGGAGGCCGCGGACATTGATGTAAATCGTGTCGTCGAAGAGACCTTGTCTCTCGTGGCCCACCCTCTCAAAGCCTCGCAAATTCAGGTAGTGAAGCAACTGGGCGAACCGCTGCCGGCCGTTCGCGGTTCAGCCAACAAGCTACAGCAGGTCTTCTTGAACCTTTTCTTGAACGCACGTGATGCCATGCCCAGCGGGGGAATGTTAGAAGTGCGCACTGTGGCGCATAACGGCAGCGTCGAAATCGAAGTGGCGGATACGGGCGCCGGCATACCTCGTGAACACATCCATCGCATCTTTGACCCGTTCTTCACCACAAAGGCCAGCGGCCGCGGCACTGGCCTCGGTCTTTCTGTGAGTTATGGAATCATCAAGGAACACGCAGGAAAGATTGATGTACGCTCGACGCCGGGCAAAGGTACGTCATTCCACGTCGAGTTCCCGGCGGTCAGGAAAGCAGTCCATGTCTAAGGGCTCCATCCTTGTTGTTGATGATGAATCGGAAATCCGCGAAGGCCTTGAAGTTCTGCTCAGAGGCGAAGGCTACGGAGTCTCCAGTGCGGAAACGGGCGAATCCGGCCTCGAGAAACTGGAACAGCATCCTTATGACCTTCTCCTGCTGGACGTGAGCCTGC
>WNFD01002379.1_pt1 | contig 18917 bp, 13 predicted proteins | sample 5400491 | NCBI WGS metagenome assembly WNFD01 (sample SAMN13153343, study PRJNA577476) | soil metagenome | isolation source: 120 cm saprolite under Douglas fir tree site 2 hole 2 replicate 2 | place: USA:California | collected 2015-04-18 | reverse complement strand
CTTTCGTGGTCGCCAACAACATCCGTTCATCGACCAGGAAGCGGTCGCTGCCATCGGGGAGATGATAGCGTCTCCCTGCGATCTGTCTGATCTTATCTTCCATTCCAATAGTCGAGGCCAGCCGAGCAAAGAAGATCCCGCCCGGCTTCAGTACCCGCCACATCTCCTGGACCATCGCACGCCAATGCGCTTCGTCTCGTGCAAAGTGAAGCACCGCGCTGCTGACCACCACGTCAAAGCTCTCGTCGCCGAACGACATCTGGTCAATGGCCTCGACGCGAAAGTTATCCGGCGGCAGATGAGGCGCGAGCTGCGCGGCCAGCGATCGAATCTCCGCAATTGCCTCGCTCGATTGATCGACACCGCTGACATTGAATCCGCTTCTTAAGAAATAGATGAGATTGCGCCCGCCGCCACAGCCGGCATCAAGCACGCGCATTTCGGAAGTAATTCGACCCTTGAGGAGTTGGTCAAACAGATAGATGTCGATGCTGCCGAACTGTTCCTGGAGATCTGAACGTGAGGTCATGCGGCGGTCATCGGAACTCTTCACGGGCGTGTTCCCCATCCAATTTCGCGCCTTAGCGTGCCGCGGGAACGCCTAACGTGCCATCCACAACTTCCAGGAAGGTCCGCTCTTCGCGAAGGATGAATCGCTTCGACTGGGCCATTGCGAAGTTTTCACGCGATTCCGGATCTGACTTCAGGCGTGCTCGGTAGGCCTCGTAAGAAGCGAGACTATCGAATGCAATCAAACCCCACGCAATCGTGTTCGTTCCTTCGTAAGGTAGGAAATACCCCACCAGATGACCTCCGCATCGAGGGATGATGCGGCCCCAGTTCCCGGCGTACTCTTTGAAGCTTTCGCGCTGGAACGGATCGATCTCGTAGCGGATGAAGCACGTAATCATCAGTCCTCCTATTTTCCGGTGAACAAAGTTGTCTCATCGACAAAGCACAGCCCATTGCCCCACGGATCTTCGACATAGAACGAAAGCTCGCCCCACGGACGCTTGACGATCTCGCCGGCGCCGGCGCCATGAACATCGTCGGTCGAAAGGCATCCAAGTTCGCTCGCTCGCGCATGAACGTCTTCGAGATTGTTCACCGCGAAGTAGATGTGATCGGGCAACGGTTTCGCTGCTTCACCGCCCGCTGTGACATCGACGAGCGCCAGAATCACCGGACCACAGTCGAAGTAATGACGTGATGCACGCGGAATCCTTCTGCCTTCGTCGGCGAGCAGCCTGGCGTAAAACTGCGCAGCTTTGTCGAGATCGGAAACTTGCAGAATGATTCGGAAGAGGGCGGGCTTGTCAGGCATCTATTATCTCCTTTGCTTTCCCAACTGCTCGCTGTTTTTCTTTATCTGCCTGCTCAATTCGATGATGTCTTCGAGGTCGCGCCGCGCTTTTGTCGTCATTTGCGTATCCACAACTGACGCTTCTTTGAAGAAAGGATTATCGATAAAGCTGAAGATCAAGCGGCCCAACCTCAAAACGGACGGTTTCAACTGCTGCGCGCTCACTTCTATGATGGTTGGAGATGCCTGACCGTTCTTTTCCGATTCCGGCAAGGCGAGATTCAGGTTTAGCCGTTCGGCGCGCTTCCTGATTTCCGCAACGGATTTGGAAACAAACCTCGGGTCGAGCGCGTTGTTGCTCAGCGCAGCACGCAGCAAGTCTCGGTTCGCAATCTGCAGGTGCGAGAAGTCCTCCTGAAGCTGGGCCAGCGCTTGTTGTGGTTTTGGCCTGCCCCTGCTTTCCTTTTCGTGCTGTAGTTGCAGAATCTTGAGATTCCAGGACCGCAACGCGAGATCACGCTCATTCTCCTCACGCTCCATGTCCCGAGCGCTCTGAGCCGTGACCGTCGAAACCACGGCAAGAACGAAAATCATTGTCGCCGTGATTCTCAGACCAGCTCTCATTGCGGGTTTCCTTAAGAATTCACCACGCCACCGCATAACGCCCTCTGCGCGGATCGGCGCCGCCCGAAATCACGCCGCTCTTGCTGTCGTACATGATCACGGTCGGTGAAGAGCCCGTGCCCCAGTCGGATTGAATCTTCAACTTGTGCCCGCGCGCGCCTAGCCGGCTGATGACGTCAGCGGGGATGCGCGACTCAATGTTCAGCAAACCCGCCATAAACTCATGATTGTCGAATGAGCTGACGTAATGTTGCGTGTCAAAGCGTGGAGCTTCGACCGCCTCCTGCGGATTCATGCCAAATTCGATCACGTTGAGCAGCACTTGCAGCAGCGCCTGATCCTGATTGTCCCCGCCGGGCGTGCTCAGAACCATGAATGGCTGGCCTTCTTTGAGAACCAGCGTCGGCGACAAAGTGATGCGCGGACGTTTGCCTGGTGCGACCACGTTGGGACTGCTCGGATCAGTCAGCGCAGACTGCAAACGCTGGCCCATCAAAACGCCCGTGTCGCCCGCCACCACGGCCGGCAGCCACGCGCCGCTCGGCGTCGCGCTGAACATGTTGCCGTCTTTGTCGATCACATTGACGCAGGTCGTGTCATTCGCTTTTTCGATCTCCGGAAGCGGCGGCGCGTTGTAAGAAATCGTCGTGGCCGATGCGAGCAGAGGCTTCATATTCACGGGATCTCCGGGACGCTGTGCTAATGATGCCAAAGACTGGTCGATGAGGGACCGGCGCATGGCCGCATAGTTTTTCGACAACAACTGCTGAGTCGGGACCCGTACGAAATTCGGATCGCCATAGAACCTATCGCGATCGGCAAAGCCAAGCTTCAAGGCCTCCGTCACGGTGTGAATGTACTCGAGCGAGTTCTGACCCATCTTCTTCAAGTCGTAACCCTCGAGCACGTTCAGCACTTCGATCATCATCGGGCCCTGCGCCCAAAAGCCAGTCTTGTAGATCTCATAGCCGCGATAGACGCCTTTCGCCGGCGCGCCCACCTTCGCGTGCCAGCCCGCGAGGTCTCCGGCCGCGAGCAGCCCGCCGTGCGTCTGCATGTAATCGCCGATACGTCTTCCCACCGGACCTCGGTAGAAGTAATCGCGCGCCGCCATCAAAGCGGCATGACGACCGTGGGCGGCGTTTCGCTTTTCGGTGGCGGCAATCGCGCGCATCGTGCGCGCCAGATCGGCTTGCACAAAAACGTCGCCGACTTTGGGCACTGCGCCGTTCGGCAGAAAGATGCGTTTCGCCTCAGGCCACTGCGAGAAGATCGGGGCGCGCGTTTGAATGTACTGCACGCGAAGTTCGTCGATGGGAAAACCGTCAGCGAGCTCGATCGCCGGCTGCATGACTTCAGCAAGTGATTTCGTGCCGAACCGATCCAACGCCGTCACACAGGCGTCGAGCACCGCCGGAACCGTCGCGGCCAGCGGACCTGTTGAAGGAATCAGTCCCGCCTTTGCGCCCGGCACCGAAGGCATATCGATATCGTTGCCCGCCGCGCGCTGGGTCGCGGATGAATCGGGCGCTGTCGCTGTGGTACGGGCGGCGCCGCGCTGCTTTGCTCGATCGACAAAGAACTGGAGAGTGGCTTTCGCCGGGGCGGTGCCCATGCCTTCGACCACGGCCACGTCTTTGCCTTTCAACTTGATCAGGATCGGCACTTCCCCGCCAAAGGTAAAATGCGAGAACTCGATCACTGAGGCCGCCAGGATCGTGGCCACGCCCGCATCAACGGCGTTGCCGCCGCGCTGCAAGATGCGCATGCCGGCTTCGACGGAAAGCGGCTGCCCGCCAGCGACTACGCCACGCCGCCCGCGCACGACGGGGCGAAATGTGTCGGCGCCGGAAACTTGCAGCGTTGCGCTAAGAACCGCGATTGAAATTGCGAGCGAGAGATGGGAAAGCAGCGCACGCCTGATTAACATTCTCATCCGGCCTCCGAGATCAGCAGATTTTGAAAGAGTTTTATGCTTCTTCCGTGCCTGAGTCAATGAGAACTACTGGTGGGAAGTGTCCTATTTTGAGATCCTCTCGCCAAGGAAGGAGATCCACGAACCCACACGAAATGAAAGCTTTTTTCGTGATGTTCCGTGTGATTTCGTGGATCGGTCTTGCTTAAAAGACAAACCCGAAACCAATTTAGGGGCACCACGTACTGGTGGGTACTGCTTCAGTTTGACTCAATACATCATCAGTCAATGTAGCGCGCGGTGCAGGAGACGCCATTCTTTAGCCGCCTTCAGGTGGCTTGCCCGCAGGGTTCCTAGCCCAGCCGTTTTTACGGCTGGGATCAGATACGAACGAATCCAAAAGGCCGTTTCAACGGCCTTACGAGTGATTGCTAAAGCACCGCACTTGAAGCGCGCTAAAGCGCGCCGAGGAAGAGTTGCCTTATCTCACCCAGCGCTTTAAAAGCGCTGGTCTAGTAACCCTGCGGGAAAACCATCTAAAGATGGCTAATAGTGACGGATGCATCTGTCTTCAAACTGAACCAGTGCCTACCGCTGAACGGGTACCTACCGGTGAGACGGCCCGGCGACATTTATTTTTCGGAAATGGCTTCACAAGTTCATCGCAACGTTTTCGCAACCCTGGGTCCCCGCGTCAGGTTTAGGATGTGTCCATCGATTCTCCTTGTGAGAACTGAGACTGAAGGGTAGGGCGCCGACTTTGGGGGAGGTCGGCGCCTTTGCTTTTGGCTCGCCTTGCACTTTCTTCCAATCTATCGATAATCGCGGTTTCCGGTTTTCCTTATCCTTTTAAGCGAATTAAGCGAAAGATCCATAAATGACTGAGATCAAGACTGCGCCCTACGGTTCGTGGAACTCGCCCATCACCTCTGATCTAATCGTCAAGGAATCCATTGGACTGAGCCAGATCAAGCTGGACCAAAACGACATTTATTGGATCGAGATGCGCCCGTCAGAAGGCGGACGCCAGGTAATTGTTCGCTACCTGAGTGACGGCCAGAGGGTTGACGTAACGCCGCGGGCATTCAACGCTCGCACGCGCGTCCACGAATACGGCGGCGGCGATTACGCCGCGCACGGCGGCGTCGTGTATTTTTCCAACTTTGCGGATCAGCAATTGTATCGACAAGCCGATGGTTTGACGCCGCAAGCAATCGCGCAGGAGAGCGGGCAGGATGCCCGCGGCGCGCAGGCTGGGACGGCGCTTCTGCGCTATGCCGATGCGGTGGTCGACACGAAACGCAACCGGGTGATTTGCGTGCGCGAAGATCACCGCCTGAAAGATCGCGAAGCGACGAACACTTTGGTTGCGATCCCGTGCGATGGCCGCGCAGCGAAGGTTCTCGGTTCCGGGAACAACTTTTATTCATCGCCGCGGCTCAGTCCGGACGCTTCGCGTTTGGCGTGGTTGCAGTGGAACCATCCAAACATGCCCTGGGATGGCTGCGAACTTTGGACCGGAGAGTTCGCGACGGATGGATCGATCGCAGACAAACAACTTGTCGCAGGCGCGATCGACGAATCGATCTTTCAGCCTGAATGGTCGCCGGATGGAACACTTTATTTCGTTTCCGATCGCACCGGCTGGTGGAACATCTATCGCACAAAGCCGGATGAGGCGATCGAGTGCGTCTGCGAAATGGAAGCCGAATTCGGCGCGCCGCAATGGGTGTTCGGACTCTCAACCTACGCGTTTGAATCCGCCGATCGCATCGTCTGCACTTTTGCTGAGCAAGGCATCTGGCGTCTCGGCCTGATCGACACGCGCCGCCGAAAGCTCGAGCGGATCGAAACTCCTTATACAGAGATTTCCTTCGTGCGCGCAGCGCCGGGCCGGGCAGTATTTCGCGCGGGCTCGCCTACCGAACCTTTCTCAATCATTGAAATGGATCTCGCGACGCGCAAGACGAAAGTCTTGCAGCGCGCCGGCAATCTCAACCTTGACGCCGGCTACATCTCGGAACCACGGCCGATCGAGTTCCCTACCGAAAACGGCCTGACCGCGTACGGGTTTTTCTATCCACCGAAGAATCGCGACTTCGCGGCGCCTGCAAACGATAAGGCGCCGCTGCTGGTCAAGAGTCACGGCGGACCGACTTCGGCGACGATCGCCGTGCTGATGCCGGGCATTCAATATTGGACCAGCCGGGGAGTCGCGGTTCTCGATGTTAATTATGGCGGCAGCACCGGCTATGGCCGCGCCTACCGCGAACGCCTGAACGGCGCGTGGGGTATCGTCGACGTGGATGATTGCTGCAATGGCGCGAAATTTCTGACGGCGCGCGGCGAAGTCGATGGCGATCGCTTGATGATTGATGGCGGCAGCGCCGGGGGTTACACGACCCTGTGTGCGCTCGTGTTTCGCGACGCATTCAAAGCCGGCGCGAGTTACTATGGCGTCAGCGATCTGGAGGCCCTGGAAAAGGACACGCACAAATTCGAATCGCGCTACTCAGACAGTTTGATCGGGCCCTATCCGGAGCGCCGCGATCTCTACCTCGAGCGCTCGCCGATTAACTTCGCGGAAAACCTGTCTTGTCCGGTCATTTTTTTTCAGGGACTGGAAGACAAAGTCGTGCCGCCAAACCAGGCAGAGATGATGGTGGAAGCGCTGCGCAAGAAAGGCGTGCCGGTCGCTTATGTGGCGTTCGAGGGCGAGCAGCACGGCTTTCGCCGAGCTGAAAACATCAAGCGGGCGCTGGATGGCGAACTGTATTTCTATGCGCGAGTGTTCGGCTTTGACCTGGCTGAAGCCGTGGAGCCGGTGCTGATCGAGAACCTTTGAGGGCGCAGATGACCATAGAGACACAGAGAACAGACAAGATCAACCACAGATTCACCCCGTGAGATAGAAAGACTTATCTCAACGGGGTGAACACGGATACACACAGATCGAAACCTCACACTTCTTATCCGTGAAAATCTGTGTTGATCTGTGGCCAATGCTCTTTCTTCTGCCCTGTGGCTAAAAGAAGTTAATGAAACGAATCCCAAGGTATCGCAGACCATCAACTTGAATGGACAAACTTGACCGCCTGGTCTGGGCGGACGGAATGTCATTCATTTCTTACGGCGTGCGGGTCGGTTTGCGCGTCAACGACGCGGACATCCTGCCGCACGTGATCGCGCGCCTGCCGCCGGAATGGAAACCGTCGCCCGCGCTGGTAGTCGATCACCTGTACTCCGTAATTGGCGGCGGCGCCAAAGGAGATGCGAAAGTGCGCCGGCTTAATCTGGCTTACTGGAACCTACTCAGAATCGCGCGGTCGCGAAAGTTCGGCGAAGTGCTCGACGCTTTTGAATCTCACGTGCAATTGACGGTGGCCGAGCACGCGCCGCGCCGCGTATTTGTGCACGCGGGCGTCGTGGGCTGGAACGGGCGCGCGATTGTGATCCCGGGCTTGAGTCACAGCGGCAAGACCACTCTGGTGCATCAACTCGTGCGCGCCGGCGCAACTTATTATTCGGATGAGTACGCAGTGCTCGACGCCCGCGGACGCGTGCATCCTTACGCCCGGCCACTCGGCATGCGGTCTCCGGGTTCATCGGAATCAAAGAAGGTATCGGCGGAAGAAATCGGCGCCACAATTGGTACCAGGCCGCTGCGAATCGGCTTGGTGCTATCCACGAGTTTTAAGCAGGGCGCGCGTTTCCGGCCGCGAAAACTCTCTCGCGGCCAGGGTGTGCTGGAGCTTCTGGCAAACACGGTCTCAGCGCGCACGCAACCGCGCCTGGCGCTTGAGGCGCTGCCGAAGGCTTTGGAGTCAGCACAGGTTTTGAAAGGCGCGCGCGGCGAGGCGAGCGAAATTGTTGATTCGATTCTGGGGCTGGTTTAGCGAGATCGGCGCAGATATCGGGCAGTAGCCCGGCCGTTAGGGAGGGCGTTTCTGGAGTGCGGTAACTTGTTACCGCTTTTCTACGTCGCGACTTGTCGCGACGCGATTCAAATAGTTGCGGCGGCAAGCCGCCGCACACCAAAGCGGCGACGAGTCGCCGCACTCCATAAACGCCCTTGCTTACGCGCGGGCTACTGCTCCGGAGATCCAATCCAATCACGGTCAAGGTCCCTGAGCAGGTTTGTCCATCACGTTTGCGGGTCCGCCGTTGTGATCGTCGCCGCGCACGACGCCGCTCTGATCCACAAAGAACGATCGCTTTCCGGTCTTGCCGTACTCAACCGGCGTAGCGGTGGCTTCGAAGTGATCGCCTGACGCGGTAACCTCGAATCGGTAGCCGTACTTTTCGAGAAATTCTTTCTGCACCAGGTTCTGTTTGACCAGCTCATCGAGCGCGCCATAACTGCCTTTGCCTTCGTTCTCCTTATGGCTGTTCTCGGCGGTGGCAATCATCTGCAAGCCGGTCATCGCGATCATCTCGTTCATCTCTGGCGATCCCTGCTTCATTGCCGACATCGCCGCGGTCGTCCCGGCGACCATCGCAATGATCAGGTTCTTGGGCAGGTGCAGTTCGTGCACTTCGCCGAATCCTTCGTTCGTGAGCGCGTAACTGATCGCGTTGGCAGTCGGGCTTAGCTGCATCAGGAAATCGCGCATCTTCTCGTCCATCGTGGCTGACTGTTTGCGAATCTCGTCCTGATACCCCTGCATCAACGCCGGCGACACGTAGACTTCGCCCAGGATTTGTCGCGGTTGCCAGCGCCGGAAATTCCGAAACGCACTGTTGGAAGACAGCGTCTGATGATTCACGTTAGCTTCAATCACGCGACGCACCGCCGCGGCTTCGGAAATGACCAGAAAGTCGCCGACAAAGGCGTAAGCGAAAACTCCGCCATAGTTGACCAGTTCCGTGTCGCCGCGCTTTTCTGTTTGCGCGATCAAGTTGGCTTCGCCGATACCCAGGCCGTCAAAAATGCGCGGCAACAGCGGGCGCGCGGCATCGCGATCTTTTATTGAGATTAAGAGAACCGGAAAGTTCTCAGCCGCTTTTTCTTTTGCGTCGGTGCTTTCGGGCGACGCTTTCGGCGAGGAGCGCGAAGCCGGAACACCGAACATTCCAAAGCCTTCCAACGTCTTCAGCGAACCGGCCAGGGCGATCTCGTTCCCCAGGACGGGCACCAGATCTTCCCTGATCTTAAAGCCGGCCTTCTTCTCAAAGGCGGCGAACGTATCGAGGGTTTCTTCTTTCTCGCTGGCTGGCTTTGAGAGCCGCTGCTCAGTTTTCGCGGCCAGCTCTGCCTGCTTGCGCATTCCTTCGTGTGTCTGCGAGAAATCGATCGAAGCGCTGACAAACACTTCGGTGTCGTCCGGCAAAACTGAAGGAGCATTCGGTGTGTATGCCGGTCCGGAAATCAATTGCGGCACGAATGGCAGCGTCAGCCGCTTCGCATTCTGGGACTCGACCAGAATCGCGCGAATGACATATTCATCGTTATCGAAAGTCAGAGCGACGCCAATCGCTTCGGGCCATTGCGGCTCGCCACGTCCGAGCAAGTCGAGCATGTGTCCGATCTGCGACGACGCGGCGATTTGCGCCTGTTGCTCTTTGCTCGGGGTCGGCGTGGGCGACGGCTCAGCGGTGCCAAGAACAACGCGCGGGGCTCGCAGGGTCGCGCGTCCTTCGCTTATCTGTGGCTCTGCCGGCGACGGCTCAGCGGATGCGGCCCGCGCCATTTCCGCTTCGGCCTCGACTCTTCTTTGTTCAACTTCCTGCCGCCTTCGCTCCGCCTCCTCTTCAGTGATCTGTTGTTTGGGCGAAGGTTGCGGTTTGGCGCGCGACTGGAGCGCGACGTTGAAGAAAAGAAATACCGACTCAGACGGAAAGCGATCGTGCGCGATGCGGAAGTTTTGATCTTCGGCGAGCGGCTTGCTGCCGGTGGGATGCAGTTTTTCGAATTTGAAAGGCTTGTCGCTGATACAAACCAGATTTCCGGAGTGCGTGATCACAAAAGGCAGGTGCTCGGCCACCGGCGCTGGGGTTGCACCTGGCGCTGCCAACGGCGTCGCGACCGGCATGGCGCGTATTGTCGCGACCGGCGAGACGCGCAGCGTCGCGACCGGCGCATCCGGGGTCGCCTGTGCTTCGTTCTCAATTGGTTTCGCGGGTTGCGGTCCGAGTTCAGATAGCTTTGCCGGCTTCGCGTCCGGCGTGGGCGTCGCGTCGGGCACGGGCGGAAGAATCTGCGGCAGAAACTTTTCCAGCCTGGGAGCGAACTTTTCCGCTTCCTCTGGCGAAGAAAACTCGACCGCCACGAAGGTTGCGGGAATCTCAGTCCGGGCGGGCGAGGTCGCAAACAGCAAACGCGCAGTCGCCAGCGCTTCGGAGTTTGTCTTGAGAAACTTGATGATCGATTGGAATTCTTTCGGCGGCTCGGCGAGCTTCATGATCGGATCGGCAATCTCGCCCGCGCCGCCTGTGCTCAGCAGTTGGCCGACGTTGCGCACTTCGCCATAAACTTCGTAGGCATCCGCTGAGAGCAAACCATCGAAAGTTGGCAACGCCTTGACGGGAGCCGGAGTCCGGCGCTGTTGCGCAGAGAGCGGCGCGGCAAACAGGGCCATCGCCGTCAACAAACTAATGATTCGAATTAGGCGCGAACCAGGAGCAGCGGGTTGATTGGAAATCATTTTGGGACTACCTCAAGCGACGGCGATCATGCTCGCGAGCATAACAGATTACTAGCCTGTCAGAAACAATTTGAACAGGTCGCGCCTCGTCGTCCTCCCGTAACGTACCAACTAGTCGCTGCCGTACTTTATTTCCATGTGACGAATCCGCGTGCCGGCGGCAATCAAAACGAGGGCCGTCAGGATTAGCAATCCGGGAACTGAAATCCAGGCCGGTGTCGGCTCAACCATCACTCCGAACGGAGTTGCCGCGGGCGCAGGCACGGGCGTGAGCGAATTCAGATAATGAATGACGCTGATCTTTTTCAGCAGCGGCGGCAGCAGAAAGTTGATTGCTTCCCAGCCATATAAAACCAGCGCCGGAATAATCGGGTTGCGAAAGAACAGCCCCACCACCAGGAAGAACGCGCCGTAGCCGATGCCCGCGAGAATGGTGATTCCGGCATAGGTCAGGAGCTGGCTGAGGCCCGCGCCGTCGAAAAAAAACCGCGCGCTCTCTCCCGAGAAGTGCGGCAGATAGAGCAGCAACATGGAAGCGACTGTGACCGTAACAAAGAGGATCACCGCAGTCACGAGGCCGGACAAATACTTTCCCACGACCAGAACGTCGCGCCGGACGGCCGAGAGAAAATAGTAGTGCAAGCTCCGGTCAACCATCTCACCGCGAAACAGATTCATGAATATCCACGCGCAGCCGAAAAACACTACGGTGCGTAGAATCAGCCCTCCGTAAATCCAGGCAAAGATTCGCGACAGATTGGTGAAGTCCTCAGTGGCCGGCATGATCAGGGCCAGGCTCCCCAACAAGAAGATCGGCAGGAACGCCAATAGATAGATCAGAACCGACCGCTTGCCAAAGAAGTTCTTCCGGATCTCGAGTCTGAAAATCGCGCGAATCTGCCGCAGCCAAAGCGACCATGAGGCAGCCCGCGTCATCCTGGCATCTAGTTTTGTCGCTTCAGCAGTCACGCTCGTCTTCCTTTCGAACACGGACGGATTTTCCATTTTTCAATTGTCATTTTTCAGGCCCCTCTCCATTTGGGAGAGGGGAATCTAAAGATGATTAATGGAAAATGTTTCAAGCCGACCCTTCGGAACCAATCAGATACTGATACACCGCGCTGAGATCGTCATCGATGGGCGCGATTGATTCGACATTGATCTCGCCTTGCGCCACGATTTCGTTGAGCAAAAGATAGAACCGATCGGGCTCGCGCGTTTTCACGAACAACCCGCCCCGATCTTCGTGCAGGTGCGCTTCGACCACATCATTTTCGGCAAACATGCGCGACGCCAGCATCGCGGGCCGGTCGCAGCGAATCAGAATCTGCATCGGATGCGTTTCCATTTCGTCGCGCACGCCGTGAATGCCGCCTTCGGCGACGACGTAGCCGTTGTTCAGCAGCACGACGCGATCCGACATCATGTCCACTTCGTGCAGGATGTGACTCGAAATAATCAGGTGCAAGCCTTCCCCCGCCAGCTTCCTGAATAATCCAATCGTTTCCGCACGCACTATCGGATCAAGTCCGTTCAAGGGCTCGTCCAGAATCAAAACCTTCGGCCGGTGCGCGATTGATTGCGCCAGACGCAAACGCTGGCGCATGCCTTTGCTATACGCGCCGATGCGCCGGTCCGCGGCATCGAGCAAGCTGATCCGATCCAAAGCTTTCTCAGTCCAACTGTCGGCGTCGTTCTTGCCAATCCCGGAGACGAGCAGAAATGATTTGATGAACTCGCGGCCAGTCAGTCCGCGCGGAAACGAATCGAATTGTGAGCAGTAGCCGACTTTGCGAAATAATTCTTCCGGCCGATCCGTAGGAACGCCGAGCACCGTGACGCGGCCGCGCGTGGGCCGCAACAGTCCCGTCATCAAATTCATCAGCGTAGTTTTACCCGCGCCGTTCGGCCCGACCAGACTGGTAATGCCCGGCGGGATCGCCAGGCTGACGCGATTCACGCCGAGTATCTCGCCGTAAAACTTCGAGACGTTGTCAAAGACAATTTCGGATTTCGGATTGCGAATTGCGAATTCCTGTTTTGGTTTGTCTTGAGTCATAGAGCGCTTCAGGTTTTGTCCAATCCGAAATTCGCAATTCGAAATTCGAAATTCACTTCACCACCTCGTACGCCTTCACTTTCCGCGACAACAGCCACAAACAAAAGGCGCAGATCAAAAACAACGCGAACCACGAAGCCCACAGTGGCGGCTCGTTCATGATCACTTCGCGGATGATTACGCCGTGGCGCACCTCCTGAATCTCGCCGGTTTGGCGAACGAAGAGGCCGAACAATCCCGCCCACACGTTAGCGAACAGGGCGCGCAAGTCGACGATGTGCCCCCAACGCGTCTCGAACGCCTGATTGAGGATTTCCGCGAATGCGGTCGGGATGAAAAATATCCCCAGCAACGCAGCGCGCGCCGCCACCCGCCATTTCACCCACGCTGAGATCGTCTGCGACAGCAGCGCCAGCACCAGAATCCACACCAGACTGCCGATGAAAATCGCGCTCGCCATCCAGATGTTTTCCGCGAACCACGACCAACCTTCCAGATAACCCTGAAACAAAAACAGCAGCAAACCCGGCGCCCAGGTGATCGCGGAAAGCAGAATGATGACGATCGACATTTTGCCGACGACGTACTCGCTGCGGCTAAAGGGCCGGCACAGGTAAAGTGGCAAACCGTTGTTTGTTAGATCGCGCGCGACCTGTTGCGGCCCGACCAGCATCATCAGAAAGAACCCGGTGATTCCCTGCCAAACCACATAGAATTTGAAGAAGGAGGCATCGATTGGAAGCAGTTGCTGTAACTTCAGTCCCTTGATCCCGAGTATGTTCTCGTTATGATGCAGATAAATAAGAATCGAACAGAGCAGCGGATAGAGGAACGAAAGCGCAAAGAACGCCGTGAATAGTTTCGATCGAAAAACGTCCACGTACGCGTGGCGCGGAATGATCAGGAACCGGCTCCATTCCGGAGTCAGTCGCCCTTCATATCGCTTGTAAGTGCGTTCAAGAACCGCCATGACCGTTCTCCATCGCCTTCTTCCCTCTCCCTCTGGGGAGGGTTAGGGTGAGGGCTTACGAGACCACTAAGACAAATTCATCAAATAGTTCCGCTAACTCCCTCACCCCGACCCTCTCCCATGGGGAGAGGGAGTTCAGCGGCACCGTTCTCCATCGCCTTCAAGAAGATGTCTTCGAGAGAATCACGCTTGAAAGTCAGCCGCCGAATTTGCATCTGCGCCGCGGACGCCAGCCGGTACAGATCGCGAATCTCAGTTCGCTCTTGCAGGATCACTTTCAAACGATGTTCGCCCGTGACCGCGTATTCACAGCCCAGCGTGCTAAGCGACGCCGCGAATGTCTTCTGATCGCCGCGCGTTTCCAGCATCAGGAATTTCTTGTTCGCTTTTCGCTCTTCTTCGAGGTTGCAGTAAACGACCAGCCGGCCATCTTTTAGAATCAGAATCTCTTCGCAGCATTCCTCGACATCGCGCAACAGATGCGAAGAGAGCACGATGTGCGCCTGGCCACTGTCGCGAATCTCGCGAATCATTTTGATCATCCGCTGGCGGGCGGGCGGATCGAGGCCATTGGTCGGCTCGTCAAGAAAGATTAGCTTTGGTCCGTGCACGATCGCCTGCGCCAGCTTGGCAAGTTGTTTCATTCCCAGCGAAAACGTATCGACATTCCGGTAGCGCGCTTCGCCCAGCCCCACAAAGAACAATGCTTCGTGCGCACGTTCCAGCGCGGCGCCCGGCGGCAGGCCGGAAAGCTCGGCCATGAACCGCACGAAATGCACGCAGGACATTTTGGAGATGAACGAATCGCGCTCAGGCATGTAACCGATCAGCGATTTGATTTGATTGGCATCGCCGCGAATGTCTTGATCGAAAATGCGCGCCGTGCCGGATGAGGGCGGATGAAAACCCAGCAGGGTGTGAATCAGCGTCGTCTTGCCCGCGCCGTTTGGCCCGAGCAAGCCGATGGCCCGCCCGCGCAACTCGCCGCGCAGGTTTTGCAGAATCGGCCTGCGGCCAAAACTTACGGACAGATTATCGAGGGTGATGACGCCGGGACTGCTAACGTTGGACTGAGGTTCGTTCGGTGCTGCGGCGGCGTAATCCATTTGTGTGATTGAGACTTCGTAGCGCTTGGACCAGATCCGACCAATTCGAAATCAAAAAGAACGCTCCCCAGAATAAGCCAATCGCTGTTCTTACGAAAAGACTGTCCCATGAGTTCAGAAATAATACGGAGAGTCCGAGGGCAATCAGAGTGAGGCCGTGGAAGAGAAATCTGTGATCCGCGGGAGAGCCTGGCTGAGTTGCTGTGTCTGATTGAATAGGTTTCATTGGAATTCTTTTCTTTCTCCCTCTCCCGTTGGGAGAGGGTCGGGGTGAGGGCTTAGCGCGGAATGTTCCGCAGAAAACTCTCTTCTCTCTCACGAGCAGCAGAGTTGCTTTGCCATTCCTCCAATCAGGCCCGGCCTTCAGGAGAAGAAAAACAAATAGAGAGGTTGTTTCGTCTAAGCCCTCACCCAGCCCTCACCCAAAGGGAGAGGGAATCGCAGTTTCGCTACTTCTGCCGCATACCCTGGCCCAGAATGTGCTCCAACTCGAACGCGTTCGGCATCCCGAGCAGCGTTGCCGGACTCAATCCGAACGGCCCGCCTTCGGTGTTCGACGCGAACTCGATCCGATCGCCGAACGCGTACGCATACGCGAGCGTCGGTTGCATGCTCGCGGCCATCGCCTTAATCGTTTTTTGCTGTTCCTCTGGCAATGACTTGGCCGAGTTGCCGATTTGATTCGCGAACGGCTGCACCAGCGGCGCAAGATTGTGATAGATCAGCGCCGAAAAATTAGCGTTGCCGTCCGCCGGCAAGCCGGCGGTGAACTTCGCCGAGCGATTCAGCGACGTGCCGGTATCGTGATACTGCAGCGCCTGCTCGATCAGCGCGCGCGACGGTCCAGCAATCATATAGCCCTTGCTGAACGTGTAGTTCACTTCGATCATCCCGAAGTCCTTCGACCTTAGGGTGTAGAGGGTGCGGCCGTTGAAATCGGAATGCTCCAGCGCCAGGCCGTTCTTCCCTTCCTTTGCGGCTTGCTTGTTGATTTCTTCGACGACGCGCTCGAGGGTCTGCTGCAAATGCGCCGGGTCGTTGACTTCGAAAATCAGCTTCCACGAAGGCGTCGGTAGAATCGGCCCATCGATCGCGAATGCGTACTCGCCACCGAGCGGCGCGGCAAAATCTTTGCGCACATCCAGCCCGTGCTCGGTCTGCAACTGAGTCAAATGCTTTTTCAGATCCGGGGCAACCGTGTCCAGCACTCCCAACAGATCGTCAACCAATGCCGTTGGATTCTTTACCACAAAGCCCGCCACCAGATTCGCATCCGGCGAGATGTATTCGAGCGATCCCATCGGCGCCGGTTGGGCCAGCCACGACGTGATCCCGTGATCAGCCTGATTGAATGAAAGCACCGCGCGGGTGTGCGTCTTGCCGTCGGTATCTTTCTGATCCAGGACAAAAGATTTCAGATTGAAGACGCCCAGTTGACTTAGCGCTTGTTCGTGCTGGTCGCCGACCGCGATCCGGCGCAGACCTCTGGTGTGGGCGATGATCTTTTCCAGATCGGCCGCGACCACCAGGCCGGCGCCTTCGCGATAAACATCGGCGACGCGCGCATAGAATGGCGTCGCCGCAAAGCCGCTGGTTGAGCTTTTCGCCAGCGATTGCAATTGATCGAGTTTCGGAGAGGCAACGAGCACATCGCCATTGATCCAGACGTACAGTTCTTTGTCCTTCGTACCCGCGCTGCTCGAGTTAGCCAAGGGTTGCGCGGCTCGTGGATCGTCTACCCACTGGACCCGCGGCCCCTTGCCGGCGCCGCCCATTTCTTGGACCTCAGAATCAAAGAAGGCGTGAAAGCCGACCGGGTTTTTCAGTTCAGCCAAAACGATTGGCCCGATCGGATTTCCCTGATCGTCCATGCCCGCGCTGACCGCGATTTCGTCGCCGAGCTGCTCGCCAAATTCCTTGATTACCGAAATCGCCTGATCGACCGCCGGACCTTTTGCCTCGCCGTGATTCTGGAACCATTCGCGCAGCGCCGGGTTCTGTTGAATGCGTTCCTGCATGATGCGGTGCGATTCCGCAATCGTCGCGCCGAGATTCGGCAGCGCCGCATACAGCACAGTGCTCTCTGGCATCATGTCGAGCAGACGCGTAGAGTGACGCGCGCCGGGCTTCGCGACGGAATTGAGTTCATTTTGCAGCGCGGCCAGACTTTGCAGAGTTTTCGCATAACGCGCGGCATTTCGGCTCCACGCGACTTCGTCCTTGATCGGAATTGTTTCAATTGAGGCACTGGTCGTCGCCTGCTCGCCGGCGCGCAACACGCGCTGCTGGCCTGAGCGATCGAGCTGCACTTCCCCTTCGATCACGCTGACGCGCGAGCCTTTGGTGCCCGCGTTGGCCGAGAAGGTCGTGCCCGTCACCGAAACCAGTGAGTCACCTGTGTCCACGAACAGATGGTTCTTTTGCTTCGCCGCTTCGACAATCACGCTGCCGCGATCGAGATGGATTGTCGTGCCGCGCAGAGTCTGATCGATCGAGAACTCGGAACGATCCTTCATTTCGATCGTCGTGCCGTCGCCCAAACGGACGACTGCATGCGCGTCCTTCGCGGTCCGAATCACCTGGTTGCGCGCCAGCTTCTCGCCCAAATTGATCACGCGCGTCTGTGAATCAGCTACCGAGTAAACCGGACCGTCGGCCGCTTCCACCGTCGCCTCAAACGATCCGAAAGGCAAGTAACGTTGGATCAGCGGCAGCGCGATCAGTCCCAAACCGATCACCAGCACCGCCGCGATACCCCAACGCACGACCACCGGGCTCAAACTGTAGTTGAAAGTTTTTCGCGCCTGTTTGCGCGCCGGTGCTGGCGCCGCCACGCGGGATTCGCGCGCTTGCTTCAAAGCCCTCCGGCAGGGAATGCACTCGTGCGTGTGATCGACCAGCAAAAGCGAACGCGCTTCCGACAACTTCCCGCCGAGAAAGGGCGGGATGAGCGACTGAAAATCCGCGCACCCTTCGATTGTGTCCGCGGGCGCGCTCGCATAAACCGGGGTCCCCGGCGCGGCAGCCGCGCTGGGCTGGTCGGGCGGGTGGTGCGCCTGCATCGTGCGGGCGTCAGCTTCCACCGATAGCCGCGCCCACACGCGCTCCGTCGCCTCGCTTGCCACAGACGTATCGACCTGTTCATTTCGAATTCCGGCAGTGACTTTGTCCAGGATGTTTTCGACTTCTTTGTTTTTCATAACTTCTCCCAGGATGATTCCAAAAAGTGTTTTCTTTGCGCCCTTGCGTGAATGGTTTTCGCAATCACGCCGAATGCTTTTGCAAATAACTCCCAATCTCTTTCCGCAGTCTTGCCCGCGCGCGATGCAGCGTCACGCCAACGACCAGCGCCGAGGTGCTCATGATTCGGGCAATCTCGCCGTTGTCGTAGCCTTCAAAATATCGCAGAGTAAACATCTGCGCGGCGTTTGCTCCCAGCCGCGATACTGCCGCGCGAATCAGATTTCTCAGTTCGCGATCTTCATGTCCCGCTTCCGGATTTCTCGGTGCAGCGAACGAAGCAACCACCTTGCCGGTTTCGACCTCATCGAAAGCCACCGCTCTCGATCGTTTGCGGCTGCGCAGCAGATCGAGGGAAGCATTGATCGCCGCGCGCGCGAAGTATCCTTCAGGGTTTTCCAGCACGCTGGGTGACTCTGGCCCGCTTGCCAGACGCAGAAAGACTGTCTGCAAGACGTCTTCCGCATCCTCCGCGCTGCCTGTAACGCGATGTGCCGTGCGAAACACTCGATCGGAATGCTGCCGGAAAAGAATTTCCAGCGGGCTCTGCCTTTCCATCGCGCTGCTGGACATCGAATTGCGCCCAGCCGGAACCACGTCTTTGGTTACTGACTCGATCAATTCTACGGCTTTCAGCGGTTTTACAGCGGCCAGCACAACTTCCTCCTGAAAATCTTCTCCGCTCATAAAACGCTCCTCGGCGGTAGATTATTAACACCGACTGGATGAAATTTGGAAGATGGGGAGAAAGGTCAACCCGGGTGCGGCTTCGCCGCCTGATGTGCGGAAGGTCTGTGACCTTCCGTAGTAGAGCTCAAGAGTGATTGGGGCTACGCCCCAGTTTGGGGGCCCAGCCGATCCAACGCGAACGGTAAGGCAGAGCCTTACCGCACATCAGGCGGCAAAGCCGCGCACTGTTCACGGTCCGAATCGGTTGCGGTATTCCTGCGAGGTCACAAAGCCCGTGACCATCCCGCGTGGATCATTGGTTGTATCCAGCACCTGGATCCATTGCAGATAGAAAGCGTCCGGCTGCCGTCGCAGGTATCCGAAGTA
>WNFD01005807.1_pt1 | contig 18921 bp, 18 predicted proteins | sample 5400491 | NCBI WGS metagenome assembly WNFD01 (sample SAMN13153343, study PRJNA577476) | soil metagenome | isolation source: 120 cm saprolite under Douglas fir tree site 2 hole 2 replicate 2 | place: USA:California | collected 2015-04-18 | reverse complement strand
CCGTTGTCGGCGGGTCCGAGCCGGATCCTCGGTTAGCTCGTGGAGGGAACTGAAGCGGCGTGATCTGTCCAGCGTTGATGCGATGAGCCTCTTGCCGCAATCCGAGACGCTCGTGCCGGGCGAGAACCTGGAGCGGAGCATGTCGCGTCAGCTGGTGGCGTGGAGACGATTTCGGTCACCCGCGAGAGGTGAGACGGCGTTGAGTTCGCCACGCTGCGGGGCTTCGAGTGAGGATGCGCGCAACGAGTTGGCCGGAGCCTAAGGGCCATTGAAATTTCCGCGCATGGCCGGACTGTGATATCTAAGATCACGGCGTTCGTGAACTGTTGAGGGCCTGTAGGCGGCCAGCTTTGCTCGGATGAGCATCAGCGCTCTTGAAGGCAACGAATGGGAGAACGGGAATGCCAACTCGACGAAGGATAGCCTACTCGAGATCCTGGTCTGCCCGACTGCTGCCGAGAGAGATTTAGGCGGAAACCGGACGAGGAGGTCGAGCATCGGCCATGAAATTTGGCTTTTTCGGCAACACCAACAATTCTCCGTTTATGCTAGCTGAGGCCCTTCGCGACCTCGGCCATGAGGTGTGCGTCGTTGTAACCAGTCAGGAATTACTTCATCGCCCGGAGAGTCGATATCCTGCATTCAAGGAGGGCTATCCTGACTGGATTGTGGATGCTTCGCAGCTCAGCGAGTGGGAAGTAATCACCTTAAGTCAATCGATGGCCTCACTACTTGATCTGCTATCTGACTGCGACGCTTTGGTGTTGAATGATACTGGTCCTTCGATCTGGCCATTGGTCCGCCGCCCGGCTATTGCTCTGCTGACGGGCTCAGACCTGGAGTATTATGGCAGTTTTGCGACGCTCGAAGCGCGAAGTTCCAATTGGGACTCGGCCTATAAAGCGTCGGCAGAAGGGCAGATGAATCTGAATCTATTGCGAGAGTTTATTCAGCGTCAGCGTGAGGGCATTCGGGAAGCTCTTATGGTCGCCTACATGCCTCGGGGGCTGGTGCCCACCGGCGACGCGCTGTTGGACGAGCTTGGCGTGTCCGACGCAAAGCGCGTCTTCCTCCGCTTAGCTGAACTCGAGTTTGTCAAACCGACCCCAGCGCTACACAACAACCCCGTACGTATCTTCTGCGCAACCCGACTAACGTGGAAGCTGCCCGTCGAACCCGGGCGCTCCCTCCTGGATTACAAAGGATCAGACATCATGATTCGAGGGTTGGGGTTGTTTTATCGTCGGACTGGCGTTCGCCTGGATATTCAGTTGATTAGAAAGGGGCTGCACGTCGCCGAAACGGAGCAACTTATCGACGACGAAGGTTTGACTGATCAAGTCACTTGGTCCGATGAGATGTCTCTCACCGAGGTTTGGTCACAGTTTGCCCGGTGCGACGTTGTCATTGACCAACTTGCCAACAGCGTTATGGGTTTGGCTGGGTCGGACGCTATGGCTGCCGGGCGGCCAGTGATTGGCAATTCCAGGCCAGAAATTATCCACGAGGGATTACCTTTGTGCCAGGCGAGAACAGCTGAGGAGGTGTATGTTCAGTTAAACCGGCTTGTTTTCGACCCTGACGAACGTGAAAGAATGGGTGTTCTTGGACGAGCATTTGTGGAGGAAAACTGCAGTCCTCAACGCGCCGCTCAAACTTGCCTGGAGCGCTTGAAAACTGTTTTAGCTTCTAATGAAGCGCTGGCTAGATTGAAAGGCACAGGACACCGGTACTACTTGAAGAGATGCTACGATGAGAGGCAAGCACTACAAGCCACAAAAGCTGAGCTCCAAACAAGTCAGCAAACCCTGCAAACTACCCAGGCTGAGCTTCAAGCCGCACAAACTAAATTGGCTCAGTACGAAAACTCTCTTCCAGTTAAGGCAGTGCGCAAGCTCGCAGGCCTGGTAAAAAAAGTCTCGTAACCGCTTGAGGCATCTGAGCTTGATCAAAATGGCGACCAAGTCCGGCAAACCCAGCTAACAGAGTGCCAATAGGCAACTCGCGAACTGAGGCGCCGAAAAGAACATTGATCCGATTCAGGGGCTGACGGGCTTCCGCGAGACGCTCGGCTCGGGGCGCGGCGACTTTCGCAATGCCGAGCGCATTGGCGACTCGACGATTTCCGAGCCGCTCTACCCGTCGCTGTCGTCCGCGGACGTCGATCACGTCTGCGAACTGCTGCGCGGCATCCTGAGTCGGCGATCGAGTCAGCGATCCGCCGCACCGAAAGCCGGCGTGGCCGTGAACGGTACGTAGGGGGAGCGTCCAGGTCGGCAGAAGACCGAGCTCTCTTTCTCTCCACGGGCGTGTCCGAGTGATCGGCGAGCGCTCCCTGTTGGTCAGCCTAAAGGCGGACGCCACGTACGAGACTGATGTTCTGTCGCCAGAAGAACTCAATCCTCCTGTCATGGGGGCCGCCGTGAGCTCTCTTTCGCGGGGGCCGCCTTTGAGCTTTTCTTCGTGGGGGCGGCTTGAGCGTTCGTTCGTGGGGGCCGCCTTCAGGCGGACCGACAGGCAGGCGATCCGGCGACTACTCGGACATGCTCCTAATGAGTCGTGCGAGGGCGCCTCGGCCGTACGGCACGGCGCCGCAGCGCTCAGCCTCGTGAAGCGACGTGCGCGCCGCTCAGGCGCCGCACGTGCTGCATATTGCGGTCAGCGTACGATGTCGGCCGCCGCAGGGAAGGACCGGCGCCCATTGTTCGCTTGTCGCACACGAGATTCAGCGTGTCGCTCGTAAATTGGCCGCCGGTCGGGCGTTCGAAGACCTGGACAGTCTTCCAGGCGCGACGAATCGTGAAGAACTGGGCGACGAACTCGACGTACTGCTCCGAGTGGAACCAGTTCCTCATAATGCCGTTCGACGAGAACAGGACGTCGAGGTCTGTGATCTCCTGGCCGACGTAGCCCTGTTGATCAACGAAGACGTTGCGCTGGATCAGCACGATCCCGTCAGGTGTGAGCAAGTCGCCAATCTTGGCGAACGCTCCGCGGATGTCTCGAAAGAGGTAGTCCACCCCGCATACGAACACGGCCTTGAATGAAGCCCGAGGCAGCGTGACGTCGTCGAACTCTCCGTTAAGCACCATCGCGGCGGGATGGGTCGTCTTCAACTGAACTGCGACGTCGGGCACAGGCTCGACGGCCACGTAGCGGCCGAGCGCTGGTAGCGACGCGGTCAGCACTTCGTGCAGTAGGCCGATTCCGGCGCCGACGTCGAGGACCAGGTCGTCGGGTCTGAGAGTTGCGCCCGCGATCGCAGCGGCTGCGATTTCTGTCAAGCGCTCACGGTGAGCGGCGAGGGCGCCGCTCCATGAAGCGACGTGGTAGTGAGTTGCGCTAGACGTCTTGGGGTTGAGGTTGAAAACGGGCTTATAGATCAGGCCGCATCTGTTGCAGAGATAGACGTCGTTCAGAGGGTCGTCCTTCAGAACGTAGATCGGCCCAGTCAGATCGAGCGCATTGAGGCAATTTGGGCAGGGCAGGAATGTTCCGCTCAGCACGTCGACACTCCGCGGGTCATGAAGCGCGTCGATGAATGCTCACGTCAGGGTTGGGATCGTCCGCCAGCGCGTCGTGCAGCCGTATGTCCGTCTTGCCCAGCACCTCCAACCATCCGTGAAACGCTCCCCTCGGCTCCCTCGCCGCCCGACCCGGATGGGCGAAATGCGGCTTCTCCGGCGGGCCCTAGCCTGACACCCGGGATTGCTCGCTTCACCGGGGCGAAGGCGAGCGTCAGCACCGGCGATCGCCCTCTGACCCGAGCCATCCTGCGCCGCCACGGCCTCGCGGTCAAGAGGCGGGCGGAGGGGTGCGGCGGCGGGGCCGGGGGGCGCCGGCGCCGGGTGGCAGGGGCAGCAACGAGAGAAGGACCAAGCTGGGGGCTACGTGAGTGCGGCGGGCGCGGATGGGGCGGGGCCGGGCGGCGCGGGGGCGCCGGAGCGGGCCAGGTGGGCGGGGATGGCCTGCTTGCACGGTGCCTTTGTCTGTTCGGGCTGTTCGCCGGCTACGCAGGCGCTGTCCTCTTGGCTCATGATGGTCTATGCGTTCTGAAGGGTCAGATAGAGATCGATCAACCGCGGAATGCTGGCTGAGAGTGAGAAGTCTTGAACCGCTCGCGTCCTGGCCCGGGAACCGAGACCGGCGCGGAGACTGGCATCCCAGAACAAGCGACCGAGTGCCGTGGCGAGCGCGTCGGCATCGTCAGATGGGACCAGGAGACCTCCTCTACTCTCCTCGACGAGATCCACAATCCCGCCGATGTGTGTTGCGACGATGGGAAGACCGGTGGCCATCGCTTCGAGCACGGCGTTGGGGCTACCCTCCAGGCGCGAGGGGAAGGCGAACACGTCCATTGCTCGAAGCCAGGTGCTGGTGTCCGCTTGCAGGCCGAGCCATGAGACGGAGCGGTCGATTCCAAGCTCACGTCCGAGAGCGCGGAGGTCGCCGCCCAGCGGGCCGTCGCCGACCACGAGCAAGTGGGCGTGGTGGGCGTGGAGCACGGTCGAGAAGGCGCGAAGGAGAAGGTCGATACCCTTCCGCGGTATGAGACGTGCGACAGTGCCGACGACTGGTGTGTCGGCGGCGATGCCAAGGTGGCTCTTGATTTCGGTCCGCTCTGACGGCATCGCCGGTCGGAACCGCTCCACATCGACGGCGTTTGGCAGCGGCAGTATCTTTTCGCTGGAGAAACCGGCTCGCAGAAGCTCGTCGCGTATGGCGTCACTTGGCGCGATCACGCCGGCAGCCGCGCGAAGGAGTCCGAAGAAGAGGCGAGGTTTCCATTGCCGCGAGTCAGCGAACTCCCTGACATCATGCTCCGTCGCCACGCGCAGCAGGGTCGGGCGCCGGAGGACTCGGCCTGCGATCACTGCAAGGCCGCTGAGGTACCCGAACGTCGGGCAGTGAATGACCGAGAATGTCGAGCGCTCTCGTGCGAGGATCGCGAGCAATTTGGGAAAGGTACGGATGAGCCTGCGCCGCCCCTTGGCCTCGATACGGATGACGTCGGGGAGCGCGGCGATACTAGGGGAGCTTGTCGTGGTCGTGACGACACACACACGCATGCCGCGGGCGCGGAGAGCGCCGACGAGAGAGATGGTCGCGAGTTCATAGCCGCCGATACGATCGAGCTCAGGTGCGATAAAACAGACGCCGCGGACGGCCGGGCTCACGCCGAGTGCGTGTCGGCCTACGAGGGTTGCCACTTCCGCCAGAAGAATTCGAGGGCGAGCATGGTCCAGATGACGTAGCACCAGTTCAACTCCTCGCGCCAATGCTGCTCAAGGATGGAGGCCACAGCGCCTGGACGGTAGAGATGCCCGGTGCGAGGATTGTCGAGTAGGAGATCCTCGAGCATCGGCCGAAGCTCGGCGCGGAACCAGAGGTCGATCGGAATGCCAAAACCCATTTTCTTCCGATCCACCGCGGAAGCTGGAACCAACTGTCGCGCAATGCGCTTTAGCAGCTTCTTCCCCGATCGCCGATCGACGAGATGCTGGGTCGGGATGTGCGCGGCTAGCTCGGCGAGCTCATGGTCGAGGAAGGGTGCGCGCGTCTCGAGGCTCACGGCCATGCTGGCCCGGTCTACCTTCACCAGAATGTCACCTGGAAGGTAGCTCTCGATGTCGTTCATCTGCATCCGGTGGGTGAGGGGCAGATCTTCCCTTGCGAGGATCTGCTCCCACCGCAGGAAAGGGTCGTAGCCGTTGGCAGGGTCTGGTTGGAGGCAGCGCCGTCCGAGCTCCCGGCCGAACAGACCCAGTGTCCGCTCGACGTAGTTACCGTCCTGGCGGCCAGTAGCGATTCGCTCGAGTCGGCCCCGCCCTCGAAGGCGGTTTGGCCAGTGCGGCGCGAGACGCGCGAAGATCGTCCGCCGGGCCCATTCGGGTGCCCAGGTTTTGGCAATCTCATCGAGCGTGTCCATGTACCGGTTGTAGCCACCGAACACTTCATCGCCTCCGTCGCCAGACAAGGAGACTGTCACCTGGGTCCGGGCCAGCTCGCTCACGAGAAATGTCGGCAGCGCAGAGCTGTCGGCAAACGGCTCGTCGTAGAACGTGAAGAGCTTCTCGACCAGCGCACACTTGTCCGGTCTCACGATGAGGTCGGTGTGGTCCGTGCCGATGTGCTTGGCGACGGCACGCGCGTGGGGAAGCTCGGAGTAGGCCTCCTCTTCGAATCCGATGGAGAAAGTCTTGACGGGTTGCGAACTCGCTCGCGCCATCAGGGCGACTACCGTCGAACTATCGACCCCGCCCGACAGGAACGCGCCGAGCGGCACATCGCTGATCATGTGGCAGGCGACGGTTTCGGTGAGCTTGTGCTCGAGCCGCTCCTTCCAATCGTCGGCTGAGATTGAGGAATCGGGCTGGAATTCGAACCGCCAGTACTGATGGGCCTTTTCGACGGTCCCGGTGTCTTGGCGGACGAGCAGATGGTGAGCAGGGGGTAGCTTACGCGCGGCACGGTAGATTGACGCGGGGTCGGGTATATAGCCTACCGCGAAGTAGTCCCGGAGCGCCCGCTGGTCGAGCGCTGGGGGGAAGTCGGGATCGGCGCGAAAGGCTTTGAGCTCCGAGCCGAACAGGAACCGGTCGGGAAGGTCAGCATAGTAGAGTGGCTTCTGACCGAAGCGATCGCGCGCCAGGAAGAGGATGCGTTCACGCCGATCCCACAACGCGAGCGCAAACATACCCCGCATGTGCTCGACCATCTTTTCCCCAAAGAACCGCCACAGATGCAGCAGTGTCTCCGTGTCGCTGTGGCTCCTCAGGGTGATGCCACGCTCCTCGCAGAGTCGGCGAATTGCCGGATAGTTATAGAGCTCGCCGTTGTAGACGATCCACACGTCGCCGGACGGGTCGGACATCGGCTGGTGCCCTGCCGGTGAGGGATCGAGGATGGATAGACGGCGATGCGCGAGGCCGATGGGCCCGTCGAGCCAGATACCGGCGTCGTCGGGGCCACGGTGGGTCATGGCATCTCGCATCGCGATCAGAAGATCTCGCGACACCGGGGATTGAGACTTCGTCAGTATGCCGGCTATCCCGCACATGAGGCCGCCTCACGCCCGTCCTTGCCGCTGAGCAACGCTCGGTAAACTTCCTCTGTCCGAGCCACGAGCTGCTCGACGGTATAGCCGTTGAGAATCTGGTCGCGGCCAGCGCGAGAGATCCTGGCGCGCAGCCCGTCCTCGGTGAATAATCTAAATATGGCGGTCGCGACGGCCTGCCAATCACCGATGGGCGCGAGCAGTCCCGTTTCTCCATCGCGAATGAGATCAACCGTACCGCCCGCCTTTGTCGCAACGACCGGCACGCCCAGCAACTGGCTCTCCATGACGGCGTTCGGCATGCCCTCGATGATCGAGGTGAGCAGGAAAGCATCGTAACATTGGATCAGGGCTGCGACGTCCTTGCGTGCCCCAAGGAATTGGACCACGCCTGTGAGCTCATGAGATGCGGCGAACGCCTCGAGCTCGGCGCGGAGTGGCCCCTCCCCAGCGATGACCACGCGGAGCGACGGTAGCCGGCGGCGCGCGAGTCCGACAGCTCGAAGGAACGTCTCGAAATCCTTTTCCTTGGCGAGGCGGGCAACAGTGCCGACAACCAGGTCGCCGCGTGTCAGTCCGAGGTCTCGACGCAATGCCTCTCGCTCCTCCGGGGTGAGCGGACGGAAGGCCTCCACCTCGACGCCGTTGGGAATAGTAAGGACCTTCTCGGCGGGGGCAGCCGCGAACGTTCGATAGTCGAGCGCCACAGAAGAAGAGTTGGCGATGATGGCAGTTACGAGGGGTACGGTTGCGCGCTCGAGAGCTCGCTGCCACCGAGGATCGTGATAGTAGTTGTAGGCAACCTGTGACTGGATATTTCGGATCGACGTCATCACGAGTGGCACGCGGACGAGGCGGGCGGCGATCGATCCGACGAGGTTAGCGAAGAGCAGCCAACAGTGCACGATATCGGGCCGCGGGTCGAGGGCGCGCAGGTGGGATGTGAGCTTGACAATCTCGCGGCAGACCGGGAAAGAATCTCCCGCGAGAGCGAGAACTGACCAGAAAGCGGCCAGCATCGGCTGGCGACCCGGCGGCGGCTCCGACCTGTGGCGAACGACTTCTGATCGGACATAGGAGATGGGCACGCGGGCGTCCTCCATCTCCGGGGCGAAGAACGCATCGCCGGAGAAGATGACCACAACCCGGTGGTTGTAAGCGGGAGAACGATTCTTGAGTAGCAGCAGAAGCTGTCTCTGGGCGCCCCCCATCCCAACCGAGGGGATGATATGCACGATCTCCTTGCCTTCGTGGGTGCGATGTGGGCGCCACCATGTCAAGGCTCTGGCGAGCAGGGCGAGGCCGACTGCGAGCGGCTGGTCGAGGGGCGAGAGCCACGCGACAAATCTGACTACCACAGCCCTCGTGACCTTCCTTGGCCGGCACTTGCGCAGCACCCTGAAGAACGGGGTTCCGGCAGTGTGGATCGCAAACGACGATCGGCCAAGTGCCTCAGGTTGTCCAGAGATTCCGACGGGGAGGAAGACGAAACGCGAAGTTCTAACTCGAAGGGCAAAGAGGCGAAACCTGAGACTCTCTAGTCCGATATCTGCGACGACGATCACGCAAGCCTCGACCGGCCAAGGGTTCAGGCCCTTGAGGAGCGCAGCGGCTCTGCGGCCAAAGGGGTTGAATGGCTGCTCCACGGTGAGGACTGTTTCACCGGGGCTCTCCGTGAGCCATGCCCGATGTTCCGGTTCGCAGATGCAGATGAGGTGACGGCCACCATAGACCTTGCGCGCCTCGCAGATGGCCGCCTCTACCCGAGCTCGTGCGCCTGCCACGAACACGACGACACGAGGCGTTGGGCCATCTGAATCGGCGGGTTTCGTAGCGCCTTGGCTACTCGCCCAAGGAGACGGTGATTGGCCCGTCATGGACGGACACCCCGCATCGACGTGTTCCACGGGCCCGGTATGCGGACATCGACGAGGCCGGCCTCGTCGAACCAGGCCGCCACCTCCTCGGGCGTATGGATCCCATGGAATCGTGGAGAGTAGCCATCGAACGTATCCAGGATATCGTTTTCCAACCCAAGTCCTTGACGACTGAACGGAAAGACGCGCCCGATGCATCGGACGAGCAGGCTATTGGGTCGCCGGTGGGCAAACAGCACGAACCAGCGGCACCATTCATAGAACATGCGGTCCGGGATCCGGGAGGTGAACGGAATCCACTGCTTGCGCGTGACGAAGTCCCCTTCCGCCGGGTACACCCAAATCGCAATAGTTCCGCCGCGGCGCACGTAGGGAACCAGAGCCTGAAAGTACTTTTTGGTGTCCGGCGTGTGATGCAGGACGCCGATCGAGACGATGGCATCGAATGTCTCAGGCTTGAATGGGAGATGAGCGATGTCGGCCTGTGCGACGAGGACATTTTCTCGGGAGCGGAAGTTCTCCTGGGCGGCCTCGACGGCGTAGCTCAGGTCGATGCCGATCACGTTGGCTCCCCATCGCGCCATGATGTCGGTGAATCGTCCTGCGCCGATTCCTGCATCGAGCACCAGCTTGCCGCGGAGATCTTCCGGTTTGAAACCGGTCTTCTTGCTGAAGATGTCTTCCGACGAGCCGTCCTGCCGAAACGTGTCGAGCTGAGTCGTCTTGTGAGTATTCCATTCAAAGCTGAAGGAACCGACGTACTTGTCGCTCTCCACGAAACGAGGAATACCTCGCACGATCGGGAACTCATGAGATCCGCTAGAGCAGGCGAGGGTCTCCCCGTGACGTGTCAACGACGCGTTGCACGTTGGGCAGGCCAAAACGCTCAAGAGAGATGATCGGAGCTCGCGCGGCATCCCTATCTAGACCTCTCTGACACTGTAGCGCCGGCCGTTCGCTGAAGAATCCGTATTGTCGGAAGATGAGAAGAAGAGGGCATCACCCCAGTGAGAGTAGCGGCCCGCTCCTAGGTTCCGGATGTCATCATGCACGGAGTGAGGATGGGGCAGTTCTTGTCCGTCCTCGAAAAGTCTCAGCCGCGACCGCCCGTCCAGATCCGAAATGAGCCTTCTGCCCAAAGGGGCCATATAGCAATGCCCCTTGTCGTGGACCACTTCGGTGAGTTCGGCGCTGAAGGGCTGACGGAACGAGGCCAGAACCCTGTGCGCAACCGCACGTGCGAACTTGGTCGGACTGACACGTATCCGCCGGGTAAGGACCAGAAAGCACCCCACGACAGTGAGGTAGAGGGATACCCCGAGGATCGATGCGAACTTGTTCAGAGTCGGCAATGTCCGTTCGAATCCAATGCCCGCTCCAGGGCTATGCTCAACATATTTGTTCAGGTGCGGTGCTGGTCAAAGTCCAGGGTCCAATCTTCGCGAGCGCGGGTCAGATTGGGATTATAGTAAGGATCTCCAGCGTTGACCATACGGCCCCAGGACTTCCAGTACAGAGTCTCTTCCTCTGGAGGCTGGAGCGTCCCCCTCGTTGCCGATTCGTGGTGATAGAGCACCGCGAACGGTGTGTAGACGATGAGAAAGCCGCGCTGCCGTAACCGGAGACAGAGATCTACGTCGTTGTATGCCACCTTGAATCGCGGATCGAATCCGCCGACCTCCTCGAACACTCGACGGCGGATCATCAGGCAAGCCGCGGTTACCGCGCTGCAATTCCGGATGACGTCGGAGAAGTTGTGATAGCCAGGTTCGTCGGGCCGCTGGAATCGGAAGGCGTGGCCGGTTCCTCCGAGAATGCCCAGCACGATCCCGGCATGCTGAATGCGCCTGTCCGGATACAGCAACTTGGCGCCGACCGCGCCCACCTCCGCTCGCTGAGCCTCCTCCAGCATCGCGGTAAGCCAGCCCGCCTCTAACACTTGGACGTCATTGTTGAGGAAGAGGAGGACGTCACCGCTTGCCTTGCTGACACCGAAATTGTTGATTGCCGAGAAATTGAAGGGGCCTGGAACCCGACATACTCGATGTTTGAGGGCGATGGTCTCCAGGTACCTCAAGGTCGCGTCGTCGTGGCTCTCGTTGTCGAGAACGATCACCTCGTACCGCTTGTAGTGAGTCTTCTGCTCGATGCTCTCGAGGCATTGCTTGAGTAAGTGCCACGCGTCGCGGGTTGGGATGATGATCGACACCAGTGGGGTGCCTTGCAGCTTGTAGCGGATCCGATAACGTCCGAGATCGGTCCAGTCCACGGATCCTTCACATCCCCTTCGTCGCAGGGCTTCTTCGAGCGCGCGCCGACCTGCCTCGTGGGCGTACGACTTGGGGTGAGGAGATAGAGCCACGGAGCCGCCAATCTTTCGCCAGTGATAAAGAATTTTAGGTATGCGTGCGATCCGGTTGGTACGCTCGGTAAATCGAAGAAGCAGGTCATAGTCCTGGCTACCGTCGTAGCCTCGTCGGAACCCCCCGACTTCCGTGAGAAGGCTGCGGCGAAAAACCGCGAAGTGCGTGATGTAGTTCATTGAGAGGAGAAGATCAGGACTCCAATCTGGCTTGAAGAAGGGTTCGAGGCGGTGACCCTCCGGTTCGATCTTGTCTTCGTCCGAGTAAACGAGATCGAGGCTTCGATTCTGGTTCAGTAGCTTCACGACCTCGAATAGCGCATCCGGCGACAATTCGTCGTCGTGGTCGAGAAGGCCGACGTACTCACCATTAGCCATCTGGAGCGAGCAGGTAGAGGCTTCGACAATCCCCTGGTTGGCGGGAAGATGGTCGACCTTGATCCGCGGATCCAGGGCCGTGTATTCGTCGAGCACAGCCTTGACATGTGGCTTCCGCGAGCCGTCATTGACGAGACACAGCTGCCATTTCTCGTACGCCTGGATGCGCACAGACTCGATGGCTCTTCGGAGCAGGGCTTCGTCTATCTCATAGACCGGAGTAAGGATGCTTATCAGCGGCTGATACGGGAGATCCTTGGCCGCCCGTCGCATCCTTTCAAGGTCCAAATCTGTCAGGGGGTGCAATTGAAGCCATAGTTCGTACTGAAGATTCAGATCGCGTTCCGGGGCCTTTCCACGCGCCCGCAGACGGACGCCATGACCCGCCATGGCAAGCCGGATCTTGTGACGGGTGGCTGCGTTGGATTGTCAACAGGCGGAAGTTTAGATCGAGAATGAGCCGGTCTTTCTCCTCCACAACGCGACGGAGGTGGTCTGCCTCCTCTTGAGCACGGTCGAGTTGGTCGGGCGTGGTTCCGGACGTGCGCGAATCTATAGTGCGGAAGCGGATCGCGAACGGAGCGATGAATGTGGCGTCGTAGTCGATGTCGAGAAAGAAGCCATGCTGTGTAAAGAGCTCAACCCAGCGAGAACGGCTAGCCTCGACGGAAAGGATCACGTCCCGCGCACTCGCGCAGGTTCGAGCGGCGAGGGTTGCGCGCTCTTCATCGCTCAAGTGGTCGACAGCGCCAAGACTGATGATCAGATCGTACTTGCGGTCGAAATCGGGCTCCAGAGATCTGAGGTCGAGACCCTCGACGCGAAGCACGTCGACACCACGGGAGCGAAGGGCTTGAGCCACTGGTAGGCGGCTGGCGAGATCCAGAACGGTTTTCGGACGGATCTCATCGAGAAGGCGGTCGACGATCGGAGCGCTCAAGCCCGTGTCCTGGCTATTGTTTGGGTCACCCATCGTCACAGTCATAGTCCGGTTGCAGCTGGCAGAGGAACAGAAGCGGGATAGCGAGTGAGAGTATTGACGAACTCGTACCTCTGAGGGGAGCGCTGCCGAGCGGCGGAGAAGCAAAATCCCATGTGCGCCGCGATTATAGCAAGCCGAGGCCTGGTCAGAGACCTTTTAAGGGGGTGTCAATGTTGTCAGCGCGGAACCGCTCGCGAGTGATCTGCTAAACCAGGAGCGGCGCTCTCACGGCGACCGCGGGCGATCCAGGCAAATATCGCCATAGGGAGATAGGCTGTCACGGCCAAGACGTCGGCCTTGTGTCTGAAGCGGAGAAGTGGACCGCATCGTCGCAGTGCGAGCAGGCGCCTGCACCCACTTCGACAATGCGGGCGTGTATGGAATGCACCGGGCCTAACCTGGCGCCATCCTCGAGGATGGGCGCCGATGAAGCATCGCAATGGTCCAGCGCGTCGGAATTGGAATGGATGTTGGCGCATCCACGGTATAAGCGTGGCCTCCATAGGTGTTCATCTACTCGGAGGAAAGAGCGTGAGTCACGGAGATGCCAACGAACCCACCATACGCTGCGACCGTCATCAGAATGAAGAGCGCGGAAAGGAGATCTCAGGTTCTCTTCAACAGCGCTGGCAGGCTGGCCACCGAGGAAGCGGTCTTCGCGAGCACCTTATTTGGTAACTGCGATGCATCGAAGCGTCTGTCCTCCTGGCTCGTTGAGCCCGCGCGATCCCGTCTCGGCGATCCAGCGAACCTGGAACCCTGTCATCTCTAGCGCACGAGTGAGTGTCGTAGCGGTGAAATACTGATAGTGATCAGCGCAGATCGCGTCCCAAGCCATACCAGCACGTCGGCGATCGTCGCAGTCGAAATTTGGTGTCGTAATGTACACGCCGCCACCAGGACGAAGCCACCCGCGAAGCTGCCGCAGAACCGCCACGGGGTCAAAGAGATGCTCGATGATCTCGACAAGGGTGACAGCATCGAGATCCGTGAAGCGCTCCAGGGAATCGAAGCTCGCCACGCGAAGATCCAATCCGAATGAGGTCTTGCCACATGCGACAAGCACGGGCGAGATCTCGATGCCGACAGCCCTCCACCCGTCCCTTTGGAGGGCGTCGACCAGAAAACCCACTCCAGAACCGCAATCAACAATTGTTCCATTTCTCCAAAAAGGCCGGACACTATTCAGGACCGGTCGGAAGAAACGATAGTTCCCGAACGGGAAGAGAACGAGTTTTCCCCCAACCCGGGCGAGGGAACCGCAAGTCTCATACTCCGCGAGCGCACAGTTTTCCAGGTAGTCGCGCGAGAAGGAGTGCGTCATCTCGATGTGTCCCGGGCGGTGGGAGAGGCGGACATGCCCGCACGTGTCGCAGCGCACGAGGCGAAGCCGGGCATCGAGTGCCACAGGCGACGGCTCGAGAGAGGTTGCCGACATGGCGGGTCCACAGAGGGTACAGTCCGTCGGACTTAGGGCGGCTTTCGCACTGGCCTCAAGCTTCACCGCAGGGAGATCGGGAATGACGACCGGGACGACTCTTCCGCGGAAGAAGGGCAACTTCGGCAGAATATCCCGTGCTGCCCGACGCAACTGGCCGTAGGCGCTAAGCATCATCAATTAGTATAAGTCAGTGCACCCCGGGTGTAGGCATGGCGACGGCCACCGGCCTGGCCCAACCCTTGCCGATCCACGATGGAGAGGGAGCCGCCTGCGGCCAGGATTCCCTCGTCTTGTGCGATGCAGCCACCAGATACTCCGAGAGAATGACGATAGTCGGGAGGAAGAAGAAGGATACACCTTAAACAGCATCAGATGGCATTACGTTGGCGCGCCCTTCGGGTTTTGTGACGTAGTATGTTCGGCTTTCGATCGCGGTCGACGCCATCGTGTCCGCCCGAGCTTCGAGGACCTGGCCGCCCGCTTCGGTCAGCAGAGCCCGCACCTGTGGCTCGGCCAGTGAGGTCATTCGCATCGGGAACAGGCCCAGGCGGTGGTAGAGGACGCCGGGAGCGACCCCGAGACCTCTCAGGACTCCGTAGAGGCGCCGCCGTAGCTGAAGCCGCCGTCTGAGCGGAATATGGCTCGGGATCTGACATACGAGCAGCCCGCCCGGCGCGAGAACCCGGGCAAAGTCCGCGAGATGGGCGCCGATGGCGGCCCGGGTGGGCAGGTGCTGCAGGACGAGCACGCTGTAGATCAGGTCGAAGTGGCCGTCCGGGAACATCCGGAGGTCGGGATTGTCGTTGAGGACGAACTCGCAGTTGGGGTAGGTCGCGTTCAGTTTCCTGGCGGCGGCGATCATGGGCGCCGCGACGTCGAGCCCGTAGCAGTGCCAGAAGTGGGTCGCGAGCCCGCGCGTCAGCCGGCCGACCCCACAGCCGAAGTCGAGGGCGCGCTCGCGCCGGGCCGGACAGCCGAGGCGCTGCATGTCCACCGCTAGGCCCGCGATCTCCTGCTCGCCTGAGCGGAAGAACTCGTCGAGATCCCAGCGTCCGTACCTGCGCTCCGGGAAGGCCAGTATGGCCCAGCACGGATCGAGATCACCCAGGTCTTCCCAGTCCCGCTGGTGCCGTCGGAGCGACGGATTCACGAGGCAGCCACCTCGTCCAGGACGGCCAGCACCTGGCGCGCGGTGCGCTCCCAGGAGAACGCTGCGGCCCTGGCGAGACCACGCGCGATCAAGTCCTTGCGCAACGGCTCCTGAGTGAGGAGACGCAGGATGGCATCCGAGATGGCGCTCGTGTCCTCGGGATCGATGAGCAATCCCGCGTCGCCCACGACCTCCGGCATCGCGGACGTGTTGCCGACGACAACGGGCGTGCCGCAGGCCATCGCCTCGAGCGGAGGCAGGCCGAACCCCTCGGCGAGCGACGGCATCGCGACTAGGCTGGCGCCCCGGTAGAGAGCTGGCAGCGCCCGCTGCGACACGTACGGCATCAGCTCCAGCAGGCTCCCGGCGTTCTCGGCGAGCCTCCTGAGCTCAGCGAGTCGCCCCGGCGTCCCGCTGCCGGCGATGACGAGCCGCACGGGAAACTGACGGGCGACGCGGGCGACGGCCTCGATGAGGCGCGGCAGGTTCTTGTGCGGCAGGAGATTGCCCACGTAGAGGACATAGGGGACCCCCCCGTCATCGATGGCCGGTCCGACGGGCATAAACTCCGCGGCGTCGTAGCCGTTCGGAATGGCACGGACGCGCTCCGGGCGGAGGCCGTATGCGGCGATCACCTCACGTCGTGTTGCCTGGGAGACCGCGATGACCGTGCGAGACTCACGGAGAATTGCCGGAACCAGGCGACGAAAGTAGAACTGCTGGCGGGGGTATTCACGCGGGAAGGCGAGTGGGATCAGATCGTGGACCACGGTGATCTGTGGCACGCGACAGCGCAGCACCCCCTCCGGGAGCGTGTTGAGCAGCACGCCGGGCCGCTCGATGGCCAGTCGGGCTCGTAATGCGGTCTGACACCACAAGAGCCGCGCCACATGGCCCCTGACACCCCGGTCAGGTCTTGTGGACGAAGATGTCTGTCGTACCGTCGCCCGGAGACCGGAGAGTACCTCGGGGCAAGACGTGTAGACCACGAGGCCCTCACGGAGGGCATCGAGCGACCGAACGAGGCCCAGGGTGTACTGCCCGAGCCCGGAAGGGGCCGGCCCGAGGATGGATGCGTTGACGGCGACCGGCGATCGCGGCGGCATTGCTCAGAAAAGACTGAACTTGGATGTACGGCAGGATAGAGCATGGGGGAAAGAAAAGCCAGAATCCGTGACAAAAGGCGCAGCCATGCTTTCACTGGCTATGTCGCGCTCAAATCCGCGGCGAGGGCGCCGAGGATCTCGGCAATGCTCGCCCGCTCGGTCCGAAGGAGCCGGATCTCGCTTGCAAGCTCGTCGAGCGTCCTGCGCAGCTGCTCGTTGTCCCGCTCGAGCGCTGCGACCTGGGCTTCGAGCTGGTCCTGGCGCTCCGCCGTTGCTGCCAGCTGGTCCAGCAGGCGCTTGGTATTCTCGCGCCAACGAGTTAGTTCTGCGCCGACGTCAGGGGCCAAAAGGACTGGGCCCGCTCGGGCTCACGGCCCAGGTCGAGCGGCGGCAACTGTGTAGCGGGGGAACGGTCTCTCCCGTGAGTCCTCTAGCATTGCCTGGGGCCCCTCATAGCATGGGTCCCGCCGACCTCTTGCAAAAAGAATCACGTGCTCCCGGGTCCCCCCTGTGGCCCCTGGCTGCGTCGTGTAGTTCCTACACACTTCTCTGTCAGCCAGAGGACGCACGTCGAGGCGGGCCGGCCTAAGTTCGCATCGCCTCTAATGGTATCGAGCTTCTGGGCGGCCGGTCATTACATGGACAGGACCGGCAATGGGCCCGAGGCCCGGCGGTTGCTTGGACGGCAGTGGTACGACCTGATCGTGTCGAACCTGAAGATGCCCGAGCTAGACGGGCCGAGCCTCTACTCGGCAGTCACTCTCCGCTGGCCGCCCGGACCCGCGCACCTCCTCTTCGCTTCTGCGTTGGCCGACACCTCCGGATATGAGGGCTTCCTGAAAGTCATCAAGGCACGCGTGCAGGCGAAGCCGCTCAAGGTCGGGGCTCTGCGCCTGACCGTCAGGCGGATACTCCTGGGCGAGCCAACGGCATGAACGCTCCTGCATCAAGGTCACGTTCGAGCGTCCATCGCCGGATGGCTGACTGCCACCCACGCCGCCACCTGTTTCGTAATCGCCTGTGCCGCGAGTGCTTCCAGCTCCGAAGCGAGCCCCTGAGGCTTGGTCAGGCTCTCCCGCCACGCGTCCGTGATGTCGAGCAGCGGACTGTCCTATCAGTGCCGGAACGCTGTCCGGAGTGCAACGGTCTCGTCTACGGACAAGCACCGAGCGCCGCGGATCCCGCGCTCGCGAGGCGCATAGCCTGCGCCATCTGCGGATGGGACGCGTACCTGACGTCGGACGTTGTCCTACCGGACTAACCCGCACGCCTCACCTACCTCGGGGAGCCAGGAGATGATACGGCTCCGGTAGCGCTAAAGCGGTAAGGCCAGCGCCACGCCGTTGGTCGTGAGCCGAATCACATGGAGATAATCGCAGGCTATCCTCCAGGCCCTTTCTCGGGCTTGCCGAGGGTTCATCGTCGAGGCCGAATGAATGCTGGCCGTATAGGCACCTCGCATTGGTCTGTCATCCACCTTGTCCCCGGAGCCTGTGGGCTGCTTGGCTCAGTCAACTCCTGAAATAGCCGCATGCTTAAAAAAGGAACGATGCTTGCCTGGGGCGAGAGTTCCTATTGTGTCTGCCGCTTCTTTGCGGAACGCTTCCTGCCCAGATCCGAGGCACGGGCCCGGGCTTGAAGGAGTTCGCGGTACTCTTCTAGTTCTCGCTCTAGCGCGACGATAGATTCGTGGAGGCGTACCTCTAGTTTCTTTCTGAGATCCTTTGGCAGCGGAGCAATCGTGGCCGCTTCTCGCTTAAGAAAAGCGAGGAAGCTGGTGGCTGCTTCAGGAACGTCAAGCGACGAGAGACGATCGCCCCAATCGCGTGGTGACTCCTCCTCGGGGGTATCCAGGAGGAGCCAGCCTACAGGAACCCCACCAAGGCGAGCCAATTGGTGCAGCACGCCAAAGCTGGGAACCCTCCCAGCTTCATATCGGGCCACTGAGACCCGCGTGACACCAAGCCGTCTCGCAAACTCGCCTTGGGTCAATCTGAGTTTTTCTCTCACCTGGCGGACCCGCTTGCCGACTTCTGTGGCACGCATGTACAGGCGCTGATGATCGATGAAAGTCCCAAGGGCTGCTACTTCTTTTCGTTGTATCTTATGTGGATACAGAAAAGCTTGACAGGAGTATCCTATACGGATACACTAACTGATGCATCAGACAGGACGTGGTCCATGAGCGGAAAGGGTGGTGGGCCACCCCCAGAACCCAAGGGAGGTTAGTGATGAGCAGCCTGAAGCGCTGGCGGCGGGTGGGGCAGGGGCAGTTTCACAAGTGGGAGCAGCCAGGAGAGGAGTTCGAGGGGACGTGGCGCGGGGCGCATGACGGCCGCTACGGGCCCCTCGGCACGCTGGAGACCTCAGAGAGGCTCATGACGTTTCCGCTGCCGACGGCGCTTCTGGAGCGGCTCCGACTGGTGCGCGAGGGCGCCCAGGTGTTGATCCAGTACACGGGCCTGCAGACCTCGAAGGCGGGCCGGTCATTCAAGGGGTTCGAGGTGTTCGTCGCCGGAGACGCGATGTGGACCGAGGGGGCGGAACACCCGGAGCCGCCAATGACCC
>WNFD01004185.1_pt1 | contig 18922 bp, 14 predicted proteins | sample 5400491 | NCBI WGS metagenome assembly WNFD01 (sample SAMN13153343, study PRJNA577476) | soil metagenome | isolation source: 120 cm saprolite under Douglas fir tree site 2 hole 2 replicate 2 | place: USA:California | collected 2015-04-18 | reverse complement strand
TTGAAGCAACGATGCCGTGGCGTGCGCGCACGGGTTCGCGCGAAGCAGCGTGCGTGCTCCGCACATTCTGAGTCTGGAGAACCAATGACGATGAGACCGCGACTAAAAGAAAGGCTGTCGCGATTCGCCGAATCGTTCTGCCGTTGATTGTAGCGTTCATATGAAACTCCTCACGATCATCAGGAGACTTAGCGGCTCTGCCGTCTGATGTGCGGAAAGGCTTCGCCTTTCCGTGGTGCTTCCCTTTTCTTAAGATCGCGAGGCTGCGCCTCGCGCCGGAGGCGTAGCCTCCTAACATTTCACAATGCTAACGGAAAGCCATAGGCTTTCCGCACATCGGGCGGCATAGCCGCAAGGAAAGCCGTTAGAGCGGTGAATCGAATCGAATCTTCCCGGCGACAGCAAATTCTGCGGATCGAGTTCCGACTTCACGCGGCTCATCAATTCAGCAGCCGATCCAAAACCGCCCCAGGCGTCGAACTCGTTCTTGATTTCGATCGGCGCGTTTTCGACGACCAGATTGCCGCCCAGAGTTTCCGCTTTCTGGCGCAGGCGTTCCAGCGCGCGCACGGCCTCGCGATGATACACCGGAGGTTTCGCGATCGCACGCAAACGCCCGTCACCCACTCCGGCATGCCACATCAAAGATGGATGCGAAGCTTCGTCCGTCTCAAGCGCGGCCACTTCATTTACGAACGAAACCAGATCGCCGGGCCGCAGACTGGCTCGCCAACTCAAGTTGTCCGCCAGACGCAGAGTTACCGCGGCGAGACCTGACCAGAGGCGTTCGTCCTCATCCACAGTTCTCGCCTGCGAATCACGATCGCTGCGCACCAGTTTAAGAGCCTGTGCCGTTTCCGACACCACGGAGCGCGACGCGCCGGCAAATCTCACCAGCAACGCGAAGTCGCGCGGGCGCCCGCCGACCTTAAGGTGATCAGCCATGCGCGAGGACAGCAATTCCACGGCTACCGGAAACAACGAACCTGAGATGACCGCTCGACCCGCAGCCAATAGCGACGCGAGCGATCCCGTGGCAATGATCGTTCTGGTCTCAGCCGGACGCGGCCGCAATTTGAAAGTCAGTTCCGTAATCAAGCCAAGCGTGCCGTAACTTCCGCAGAAGAGTTTGCAGAGATCATAGCCGGCAACATTCTTGACCACGTTACCGCCGGCTTTGATCGACCGACCATCGGCAAGCACGACACGCATGCCGATCACGAACGAGCGCGGCAGGCCGTAGCCAAAGCCTTGCGCGCCGCCCAGACCCGTCGCGACCACACCGCCCAGCGTCGCGTGTCCATCATCCGGCGGATCGATTGGCAACCACTGGCCGGCGTTCGCAAGCTGCCTTTGAAATTCGACCAATGTCGTCCCGGCTTCGGCGGTCGCCACCAGGTCAGCCGGCTCGTGTCGAATGATTTTCGTCAATCGGTGAGTACTCAAAATCAAATCCGTACGACTCAACGGATTGCCAACGTCGCGCCAGCTGGCAGTCCCTGCGGGAATCAATGCCAAACCTTCGCGGGCTGCGAGCTTCGTCACCTCGCGTGCTTCGCCCGCCGTGGCTGGTGCTACTGATAAAGTGCGCTCGGTCTCTGCGGTGTTGGTTTGAAACTTTGCCGCGAGGTCGGTCTCGACAAGCCTGTTCACATTTAGCGCACCGACAATCCGCTTGAATTCGTTGGCAATCCGAGCCTCGCTGATTCGTTCGGCGAGGCGGGCAGCGGTGGCAGTCTTTGGTCCGAGCCGCGAAGGCGTGAAAACTCCCGCTCCCGTTGGGAGAGGGCTGGGGTGAGGGATTGGCCGCGCATTGCTGAGACCCTCGCCCTGAACCGCTCCCGGTTCTGACAAGCTCTGCGTAGCCACCGCACGCGCCTCACCACAGCCGCGCGGTAAAGGAATAATTTTACCGGGGTTGCACAATCCAGACGGATCGAATGCGGCGCGCACTCGGAGCATCGCGTCCATGTCGTCTTCGGAAAAAATCAACGGCAGGTAAGCGCTTTTGTCCAGGCCGACCCCGTGCTCGCCGGTAATCGATCCGCCGGCGCGCACGCAAGTTTCCATAATCTCGCGGCCGGCCTGTCGCACGTGCTCCAGATCGTCGCCGCGGCGAAGGTCAAAACAGATCAGTGGATGCAGATTGCCGTCGCCGGCATGAAAGACGTTGGCAAGTTGCAAATTGTAATGCGCGGCGATGCGATAGGTTTCGGCCAGCACTTCAGGAAGACGCGAGCGCGGCACGACGGCATCCTGAATCATGATGTCTGGACTCAGCCGGCCGACCGCGCCGAACGCGCCTTTGCGGGCGGCCCACAGTTTCTTTCTTTCGTTTTGATCCGTTGCCGAATGCACTGAACGTGCTCCACGTTCGCGCAGAATCGCCTCGACCTTTTCAGCGTCTTCATCGATACCGGCTTCCACGCCGTCGAGTTCGACCAGCAACACTGCCTGGGCATCGATCGGCAATCCGGCCGTGAACACGCTCGCTTCGACGGCGCGAATGATCGCGTTGTCCATCATCTCCAAAGCGGCCGGCAGCACTCCGGCCGCGATGATTGCTGAGACGGCGTGGCTCGCCCGATCAACGTCGCTGAAATCAGCGAGCAGGGTGCGGACCGCCGGCGGAATCGGCGAAAGCTTTACGGTCGCTTCGGTGGCGATTCCGAAGGTGCCTTCTGAGCCCACAAAGACACCAAGTAAATCGTAACCAACCGCGCCGCCAACAAGATCGACAATCGCTCCATCTGACAAAACCACGCGCGCGCCAATCACATGATCCGTAGTCGTGCCGTATTTCAAGCAATGAATGCCGCCGGCGTTCTCGGCAATGTTGCCGCCGATGGTGCACGACGGCTGGCTGGACGGATCAGGAACGTAATACAGGCCGTAAGGCGCGACCGCGCGCGACAGGTGCGCGTTCACCAGCCCAGTCTGTACAACTGCAATTCGGTTTTCGGGATCGACGCGGAGAATCCGGCGCATCCGCGCGATTTCAATCACCACGCCGCGATTGATTGCGAGCGCGCCTCCGGAAAGCCCCGTGCCCGCGCCCCGCGGCGCAAAACTCACGCCTTCGCCTGCCAAAAGTTGCAGGACGTCGGATGTCTCTTCAGTTGAATTGGGAAACACCACCGCGCGCGGCGGATGTTTGTGCTGAGGCAGGCCGTCGCATTCGTAAACCAGCAGCTCATCGGGTTCCGAAAGAACGTTCTCTTCACCCACAATTTCGCGCAGTTCTTCGACGAGCGCGTCGTGCGTTTCAAGCTGTGCGGTACTGGCAGCCATGGCTGGATTGTTTGCAAAATCTCTCTTCTAACGCGGCGAACGTGATGATACACTACGCGCCCGATCGTTGCGACAATGCCCTCTGGCAAGCGATTTGAACCGCAGCGGACACAGAGGAACGCGCAGAGAACGCAAAGCCATGTCCTCTGCGGATCTCTGCGAATGCCCCCGCGCCCTCTGCGGTTGGTTTAATTTCGATACGCGATTGATCTATGAGACTGAAATCTCTCTTGTTGTCGCTAATCCTTCCCGTGCTTATGTCAACCAACTTCGCCACTCAACCCGGCAAACCGCCATTCACCGCTGACTTAATAATCATCAACGCGACGGTTCACACGATGGATCAGGGCCAGCCCCTCGCCGAAGCCGTCGCCATCTCCGGTAATCGCATCATCGCCGTGGGAACGACGAAAGAAAATAGAGAAACTCGCCGGCGACAAGAAGCGGACGCGCATAGTCGATGCAAAAGGCCAGCTCGTGCTGCCGGGATTCAACGATGCGCACGTGCATTTCATGTCGGGCGGTTTTCAATTGTCGAGTGTCGATCTGCGCAATGCGAGTTCGCAGCCGGAGTTTGCCGAACGAATTCGTGCCTTCGCCGACAAGCTACCGCCCGGGCGCTGGATCACCGGTGGTGACTGGGACCACGAGCGCTGGCCGGACGCAAAGTTGCCGACTAAGGAATTGATTGATCGGTTCACGCCGAATACTCCGGTCTTCGTGAATCGGCTGGATGGCCACATGGCTTTGGCAAACAGCCTGGCGCTCAAACTCGCCAACGTGACACGGCAGACGCTGGACCCGCCCGGCGGGATCATCGTTCGGGATCCGAAAACCGGCGAGCCCACCGGGGTCCTGAAAGACGCCGCGCAAAGTTTTGTCTGGAAGGTTTTCCCAACGCCAAGCTTCGAAGAGAAACTCGCCGCCGCCCGCGCGGCCACCAATCACGCCGCGACCGTCGGCGTGACCAGCGTCCAGGACATGTCGGCGGGTACTGATGTCGGCGTCTATCAAGCGTTGCTGGATCGTGGTGAATTGAAGAATCGCATCTATGCGGTGTGGCCCCTGCCGCGTTGGGAACGCCTCGCGCAAACCGGCGTGCGCGCGCACTTTGGCAGCCCGATGCTCCGCACCGGCGGCTTGAAAGGATTCGCCGACGGCAGTTTGGGATCAACGACGGCGCTGTTCTATGCCCCCTACGAAGATGCGCCAGGCACGAGCGGCATTCCCAGCGATGAGATGTTTCCCGAAGGGGTGATGCTGGAGCGCGTGCGCGGCGCCGATCGCGCCGGCTTGCAGGTGATCATTCACGCCATCGGCGATCGCGCGAACGACCTTATCCTTTCGATTTACGAGCAGGTGGAAAACGAAAACGGCGATCGCGATCGTCGCTTTCGCATCGAACACGCTCAGCATCTGCGCGCACAGGACATCTCGCGCTTCGCCCGCGATCATGTCATCGCTTCAATGCAGCCGTATCACGCGATTGACGACGGCCGCTGGGCGGAAAAGCGCATCGGCCATGAACGGGCAAAGACGACTTACGCGTTTCGCTCCCTGCTGGACTCGGGCGCAACGCTGGCGTTTGGTACCGACTGGACCGTAGCGCCGCTCGATCCAATGCTCAGCATTTACGCGGCGGTGACTCGCCGCACGCTCGACGGCAAACACCCCGGTGGCTGGATTCCGGAACAGAAGATTTCAGTCGAAGAAGCGGTGCGCGCTTACACTGTCGGCTCAGCGTTCGCAGAGTTTCAGGAAAAGGAAAAAGGCACAATCTTGCCCGGCAAGTTCGCTGACCTCGTAATTCTCTCGCGCGACATTTTCAAAATCGATCCGAAAGAGATCGAGAAGGCGAAAGTCGTGACGACGATCATGGACGGCCGCGTGGTTTATGAAGTTAAGTAAACGCGGAAGGAATCAAAGACCACCGATGGCAGATTCCGGTTCAAGCAGCAAATTGCTCCCATGCCACAGTTGGGTCCAACTTCGAAGCGAGATCTTCGAGGGAGACGCTTGTGGTTTTTTCGCGCCTAATGAATGCCTTTAGAGGCTCCGACTTCCAAATGTATAGATCAGGAACTACTTCTGGGTCGCGCCATTTCGCTTGATAACAGACAAATACTAGAAAATGATGCTTTCGCGCCCTGAACTTTTCAACGGGCCACTGCGACGTACCTGTGAGTGTCTTGACGTCGATGGTGAATGCTTCACCCGATTGCCGTACAGCCGCGATATCAACATTATCGGGTTGCGCGTAAGTTAGACTTGCCTCAGCTCCTAGCCTGTGCAGAACTGAGAGCACGTAAAACTTCGCCGCCAACTCAAGGTGCCTTAGTTGGCCATACCATTGAGGACGTTGCGCTCTGCTCGGCGGTACGGTAATCGGCGCCCCCCAGGCATCGGCGTTCCTCGAATCCTCGATGAGGCCTAACTCGACTTCTGCATTCGAAAGTCTCTTTCGCTCTTTCATAAATCCCATCCCGTGATTACTCGAATCACGCCTGTTCGTTTCTCATAGACAATCAATTTGAGCAAACGGCCCCCATCAGTGATGCCGGTAATTTGATAGCCGACATAGTGACGCTTATTTCGGCGTACCTCGAAACCGTTCCAGATCACTTCAATCGCTTCATCGACTGTGATGCCGTGCTGCGAAAGTTCGTCTTCGTCAAACTCAAATTCAAATTCGTCTGGATCGAACTTTTGCCAATAGACCACGCTACCATTCTATCTTATGACAGTTTTGCAATGTAATATCCAGCTTAAAGTAGGGCTTAGTTAAACTAACCAATACTCGATGAGTATTTAAGTCTCTCTAACACGGATGATTAGCATATACCCTAGATAGATCAGTAATCCCAGCGCCGCGGCAATCGTTGCTTGAATAGCCTCGCTCCGAGTGCTGTGCGCCAATAACCAGACGGCCAGAACGAGCGCGGCAACTGCAATTGCCGACCCACCGCGCACCCGGAACATTGCCGGAGACACGCCGGAACGCCGGCGTAATACCGGCAAAGCTGCGCACGTGACTCCATAAGTAACCAGCCGGGCGATCGCGCTAATCGTCAGGGCCGCCACAAATGAACTCTTGAGCGTAAAGACGAGCATGACAGAAGCAGTAATCGCAATCGCGACGTGCGGCGTGAGGAACCGGCGATGAACCCGGGCAACCAACCTGGGCAATTGTTTCTGCTCGGCGAAAGCAAACGGCAGACGCGATCCCGAGAGGACCAGGATGTTTAAGTTGCCGGCAATCGAAATGATTGCTCCGGCGGAAATGATTGCGGCGCCGGGGGTACCCATGAAGTTTTGCGCGGCGTCGGCCAGCGGTTTGGTGGAACTCGCCAACTGTGGCAGGGTCCCGACGCAAACGATCTGAACCAGGATGTAAGTCGTGGCGACCACTGCGGTGGCGATGAGCAGCGCTCGCGGTAAATTGCGGCGTGGATCGCGAACCTCGCCGGCAGGGATCGCCGCCATCTCAAATCCGGTGAAAGCAAAAATAAGTAACAAGACCGATTGTGAAAACGCGCCGGTGGACGGTCGCGGGCCAAAAGCAAAAGCCTGCGGCTTCAGAAAGAAGAGTCCCGCGGCGATGAAGATAAGCAGTGGGATCAGCTTGCCGATGGTGAAGAAATCGCTGGCAATCGCCGCCTGACGCACGCCTATGAAATTGATTGCGGCCAGCGAAATGACGACCACCGTGATGATGATGGCGCGCTGCAGGGGAGCAGAGGCGCCGGGCCAAAAGAAGGCCAGATAGCTCACCATCAAATTGCAATTGGCAGCGAACGCGGTCAGCCGCGCCAACCAGCTCAGCCAGCCGACTTCGAAACCCACTGTGGGGCCGAACGCCTCCCGCGCGTAAAGGTAGGGCCCGCCCGTTTCGTCAAAGCGACTACCGACCTCAGCGAAGCACAGGATGATCAGCGTGACGACGATCGCGCACGCGACGAACGCGATCAGGCTGTAGGTTCCGATCAGCGCATAGACTTTTGCCGGCAACCCGAAAATGCCGGCGCCGATGATGCCGTTGATGGCAACGGCCACCAGGTCCCATTTGCGTATGCCGCGGACAAGGCCTTCGGATGATGTTTTTGGGGTTGCAGCTGAATTTGTTTTCATCGGCCAAAGGCGCGGCTGTGCCGCCTGATGTGCGGAAAGGCTCTGCCTTTCCGATGCTCTCATCTGGAGAATTCAGCGAGGCTACGCCTCGAGAGTGTTTGGGAGGCATAGCCTCCAACAAACTTCTGGCGTTCCCGGAAAGCCATAGGCTTTCCGCACATCGGGCGGCAAAGCCGCAAGCACTGACGTCTGCTACGAGCGGTTCTTTGCCAGCGCTTCGCGAGCGACTTCCTTGTCGTCGAAGTGAAAGACTTCGCGGCCGATGATTTGATAATCCTCGTGACCCTTGCCGGCGATCAGGACCAAATCGCCCTCGCGAGCCTGGGCGATCGCGTGATGGATCGCTTCGCGGCGGTCGGCGATCTTCTCGTAAGGCTTGCCGGTCTTTTGAATTCCGACTTCAGCATCGGCCAGTATCTTTTCTGGATCTTCAGTGCGCGGGTTATCGGAAGTCAGAATTACGACGTCGCTCAGCGAACCGGCAGCTTCGCCCATCGGCGCGCGCTTTGAAGCGTCGCGATCGCCACCACAACCAAACACAGTAATGATTCTGCCCTTCGTCACGTCGCGCGCGGCGCGCAGGACGTTCAGCAAGGCATCATCGCTGTGCGCGTAATCAACGACTACCGCAAAGTCGCCATCGTGCGGCACGCGCTCGAATCGCCCCGGCGCGCCAGTGCATTTCTCCAGCGCCTTCTTGATCACATCCAGGCTGTAACCGAGCGCCAGGCCGCTGGCCACCGCGGCCAGCGTGTTGTAGACATGCGGCGGACCAACTAAAGGCGAATGGAAATCGATCTCGGCGTCGGGGGTGCGCAAACGAAAACGCATGCCCGATAGTGAAAAATCCGGATCGCGCGCGGTGATGTCAGCTTCCGACTTCACCGCGTATCGAACTACCCGCAAACCCTCTTTCTCAAGTCGATCCGCCAATTCAATTCCGTAGGGATCGTCGACATTGATGACTGAAGTTTTCGGCCTCGAACCAAGCCGCCCATCGAACAGGCGCTGCTTTGCGTACCAGTAGTTCTCCATCGTCTTGTGATAGTCGAGATGATCGCGGGTGAGATTTGAAAACACCGCCACCGCATAGTCCAGTTCATCGCAACGATGAAAATCCATCGCCTGTGAAGAGCATTCCATCACCGCGATCTTGCATCCTATCTCAACGGCCCGGCGCAGTATTCGCTGCATGTCGGTCGCTTCCGGAGTGGTGCGCCCGGCTTTTTTCTTTTCTTTGCCTAGCCGGTATTCAACCGTCCCGGTCATCGCCACCGGTTCGCCCGCAGCTTCGGGAATCGAAGCGATCAGATATGCGGTGGTCGTCTTGCCATTGGTCCCGGTAATGCCGACGAGATTCAGTTCGCGCGAAGGATGTCGATGAACTTCGGCGGCGGCCAGGGCCATTGCGCGGCGCACGTCGTCAACTTGAATCCAGGCGCGTTGGAAATCACCCGGCCTCTCAAGTTCCGAGATTACGCCGTCCGCGCCTTGCTCAATCACCTGAGGAACAAACTGGTGGGCATCGAACAGCTCGCCGCGAATCGCGACGAACAGACAGCCCGGCCCGGCTTGTCGCGAATCGTGCGTAACGTCGGTCACGATTGCGGCTTCGTTGCCAAGCAGCTTACCGTTAACCGCCTTCGCGATTTCTCCGAGCGTTACACTTTGTCTCGGTTCCGGGCTGGTTGCATCATTCATACGTGGTGTTGAATTCTACGGAGTCAAACAGGAAAAGTCATGCGTCGGGCTGGGAGCGCGGGCGCCCTCGCCCGCACAGCGTGCGCCAGCACGCTTGGGCTTCGTCATCCTTTAAATTTTTTCGCGCTGCGCGCTCAGTGCGGACGAGGGCGTCCGCGCTCCCGGCGAAACGTGGCCTCTTAGATCGCAACTTACTTCCATTCAACGATCCGGTGCTGGCGGACTGTCTCCGAGAAACAAGCTGGACACCTGGGAATCGAACGATTACGATTCCCCGTCCTGCAAATCTCGGCCTCCGAAGGCGAAACTATGATTAGAAGAATTGCATTAGCATTAACTTTGGCCGCGGTTCTCTTCATCTCGTCGCCGCCGCTCACAAACAACGCTGCTGCTGCACCCGAATACGACATCATCATTCGCAATGGCCGAGTGATTGATGGATCGGGCCGCCCCGCCTACGGCGCCGATGTCGCGATCAAAGGCGATCGCATTGAGGCAATTGGCAACCTGCGCCGCGCGCGCGCCAAACGAGAGATCGATGCGCGCGGGCAGGCCGTCGCGCCCGGTTTCATCGACATGCTGGGACAGTCAGAACAGTTCGTGCTGATCGATCCGCGCGCGATGAGCAAAGTCATGATGGGCGTCACCACCGAAATTACCGGCGAGGGCGAATCGATCGCGCCCGTCAACGATCGTATTCTCAAGGAGCAGGAAGATTTCAATCGGCGCTTCAATCTCACTGTCGATTGGCGGACGCTGGGCGAGTATTTCAAGCGGTTGGATAAGCAGGGCGCGGGCGTAAACCTCGGCACGTTTGTCGGCGCGACACAGGTGCGCGAGTACATCATCGGCTATGACGATCGTCCGCCGACGGCGGCCGAGCTTGAGCAAATGAAGCAGCTCGTGGCTGACGCGATGAAAGAAGGCGCGCTCGGAGTCTCAACCTCTTTGCAATACGTGCCGGCGCGCTTCGCAAAAACCGATGAGATCGTCGAGCTGGCAAAAGTCGCGCATCAATACGGCGGCATCTACATCAGTCACCAACGTAGCGAAGCCAATGCGATCGACGATTCGATGAAGGAAGTTTTCGAGATTGCCCGCCGCGCCCACATTCCCGCCGAAATCTGGCACTTCAAGACTGCGTATAAGAAAAACTGGGGCCGCATGCCTGAGATGCTGCGCCGCATCGCAGCCGCGCGCCGCAGCGGTTTGAAGATCACGGCAGACGTCTATCCTTACGTTGCGGGCAGCACTTCACTGAGCGCGTGCCTGCCGCCGTGGGCGCTCGAAGGCGGCACCGATCGCATGATTGCTCGCTTGAAAGATCCGGCAACGCGCGAGCGTTTGAAGAAAGAAATCACCACCGACTCGAAGGATTGGGAGAACATTTACCTCGGCAGCGGCGGCCCGAGCGGCATTCTGATCGGGGCCGTGGTAAATCGTGATCTCGAAAGCTGGCAGGGCAAGCGGTTGTCCGAGATCGCGTCCAATCAGAACAAGGCTCCGCTCGACGCGCTCCTGGATTTCATCATTGCCGATCACGGCCAGACCGGAGCGATTTTTTTCATGATGAAGGAAAGCGACATGCAGGCCGCGTTGAAATCGCCGTTCGTCAGCGTCTGCACCGACAGCGGTGCGCGCGCCACCGACGGCCCGCTGGCCGGATCGAAATCGCATCCGCGCGGCTGGGGAACCTACCCGCGCATTCTCGGGAAATATGTGCGCGACGAGAAGCTTATGCCGCTCGAATTCGCGATTCACAAGATGACTGGCCTGCCGGCGTCAAATGTTGGTCTGAAACAGCGCGGGTTGATTCGCGAAGGCTATTTCGCAGACCTCACGATCTTCGATCCAAAAACGGTGATCGATCGCGCGACGTTCGCAGACCCGAATCAATATCCGGTGGGCATCAACTTCGTGATCGTCAACGGGCAGGTCGAGGTGGACCACGGCCAACGCACACCGGCAGAGGCCGGGCGCGTGCTGCGCGGACCGGGGTATTGCCTAAAGAAAGAGACACCTACTCTATGCGGCCCACCGGTTCACGTCATCAAGTAATGACCATGCGACTTGCGGCGACCAGTCGCGGCGCCCTACTTCGGCGCGAACGGTTTCACTTTCCAGACGTAGTCGCCGACAGCGAACTCGCCCGTATGGCTCGCCCGGGTGTGGCACTCAAGGCACAACCAGGGCTTGCCGGCCAGTACTTCTCCCTTATAGAACGCGAATGTATCCTGCGACATCGGAATCTGCTCGTTTAGCCACGGCTGATTCGATACAGTTGCCGGGGTTCCGCTGCACTGCCCGTTGTTACAACCGTACAGAGCCCAGAACCATTCCTCTTCGCCGGGAATCCTTTGGTATCCCTTAACTTTGTACATGACCGTCAGCGAGACGAGATTGACGGGCACTGAAGTGAGAGACGATTGGGCCGAAGGGTCGCCGTTCGTTGGTGAATAATTTTCCTTGACGATGATCGAACCGTACTTCATTTGAAACGGAGACGGCGGGTAATTGATCGACTCGTAAGCCTCGCCGTTTAGATAGACGGCAATCCAGTCGCTATGCGGGTTCTCTTTCACGTGAATGAATCGCGGCGCATCCGGAAGATTTTTCCATTTGCTGTATGGGTTGTCTTTCGTAATGTACCTAAAGAGTTGCTGGGCGTCGGGTCCGGGCATTTGCGTTTGAAAAGTCGCGGCGCTGGAGCCGGACCAGTTCCTGTTGCTGACGAGAAGAAGCATGGTGGCTGAAGCTAAGACGAGAATCACAAGCTTAACCAGGTGTCGTTTTTGAGTGGTCATCGGGCATTCTCCTTTCCGGTTTTGGTGGGTCCCAACATCCTGTGGGAATCACATTCTTAATCTTACTAACAGTTGTCAGGCTTGAGGGCTAACGGTTCCAGACGGCGCGGGCGCTAACAGCGGCGCGTCATCTCTCGCCGCGTCATCTCGAAAAACAAATCCGAACCTATCCATTACGTACGAGCGCGTTGACGCCCTGGTCAGTCTCCAGGCGCCGGCGTCGATCACAAAGTGCGCCATCGTTGTGCCGAGCACCGCGCCAAAAAGAAAATCCATCAGCTTCAGGAGAGTCGCACTGCTCCTGACTAAATCAAATTCCTTCAGCTTGGCCCAATACATAAACGCGAAGCCGACAAACAGAACGCACGCGCTCAACTTCAGGACATTGTTGAGCCGCTTGCGGAATGCGCTGCGGTCGCTGTTTGCCGAAACCACAGCCATAAACACGAGGTACTGCATGCCGTGCGCGATGGCGTAGCTCAAGAACGTGACATTGGGGTCGTTGGATGAGTACATCGGAAAAAAGAAGAGGATCAGCGTCAGGAAAAACACAGTCTTGGTAGCAGTAGCCTCGCCCAGATTCTTCAAATAGCTAAACAAGCTGAAAGCAAATAGCCCGAGAAACAGATAGAAGCCCGCTTGAAAGAGGAAGTTAAAAAGCCCGCGCAGATAACCGGGCGCGATACCCATTCCCAACACCTTAAGCGTCCCGAGCATCCCGCAGTAGGTGGCCGCCTCAAGACAGAGCCGTTCCAACTTCGGCGCCGACTTTCTTGTTTCCGAGATCGAAACGAAGGCATAGATGCCGACGTTTTGGCGGCCGTAATGGAACGCCTGCCACGCCCAATAGAAGAACAACAGGTAGGTCTGGATCAATGGGCCGGCCAGAAGGAAAACCAAACCCGTGCCAACTATCAGGAGTAGCGGCAGGTAAACGTAGCGGCGTCTGTTCTCGCGGATTAAGTGCTGAAAATCTTTATCGGTGTAGAAGAACAGCGTAGCCTGCACATGCGCGGTACCGAAAAAGACGAGCAACGTCTTGAAACTGTTGAGGTTGAAATTCGGAGTGGCTATCTGGCCCAGCGAAATGAAGAAGGCCATTGGCACCCAGGTGCTCAGCAGCAATGATAAGAGGAACACGCGCTTACCGTTGACGCGAAGGCGCGCCTGGCCGGCGCTAAAATCAACCTTCGTTTCCTGAAATCGTTGAAGATGGTCAATCATTCTGCCGCGTCTCCCAGCGACGGATGCCGGAAACGGGACGCCAACTCCGCCTGAACGCGGAGTGCGTAATCCAGTTCCCCAGAAAACCAATCAGACCCTTCGCAAACGGTGCGAGCTGGACGTCAGGACTTGCCGGCAACCGCGTCCGCAAAGCCTACAGCGAGCCTATGATCTTTCGGTACTCGTCTTCCGCGAACGCGGGTAGCGTAAGCGTGCGGACATTTCCTTCCGCGCCGAGCGAAAGGATCGCTTTGGCAGCCGTCGCAGCATCCGGTGCTTCGAGGGTGCAGACCAAATCGTACGGGCCCATCGTCAGATAGACGTCCTTCAGTTCGCAGCCCGCTTTTTTGAACGCTTTTCTTCCGGCGTCCAGACGTTTTGGACTGGCCTTGATTTTTCCCATGCCCTGTTCAGTCCAGTTGAGCAGCGTGATGTAAGTTGGCATATTTGCTCTCCTTCTTGTAGGGCGGTGACGTGTCACCGCCTCCGGCTGATTCCTATTTGAGCCTTCCCTCACCGCCCCACCCCAGCCGGGCTGCCCGTCTGGGGACCCCGGGTCGGGCTACTGTCCCGCTCGTCTCTGTCTCAGATCTTGATGACGATTTTCTTGCGATAAAGCAGCCAAAGCAAGAACAGCCACAGCAGAATGAAGCAAATCGCAAACGCCAGCGAAGCGTTGTTCGGCGCGAGCCATGACGCGAAGGCGTGATCGTAGATGTAGCTTTGCAATGCCTGTGGCGAACCATCCGGCTTTGTGACTTTGATCAGCGTCTCAAAACGCCCCATGAATCCCGAAGTCATTCCCAACAACCGCGCCATGACTCCCGTGCCCACAAACAAAACGATCGCGTTCACGCCGAAGATCACGAAAGGCTTTGTCCACCATTTGTGGCCTTTGATATCAATCAGCCAATAACACAAAGCGAGAAATTGCAGCGCCAAGCCGCCGGTGAAGAAAACATACGAGCCGGTCCAGAGCGCCTTGTTGATTGGAAACCATGCGTTCCACGCCCAGCCCACGCACACGCAGCAAACGCCCGCGATGAAAATGTGCGCGACCTTTTCGATGGGCGTTCTTTCTTTGCGGCGGATCAGATGACCGGTGAGAACACCGAACAGCGTCGTCGCCAGCGCACCCATCGTGCTCAGCAGCCCTTCAGGATCGTAGACGATTCCCTGCTTCCAGATGTGCGGACCAAAAACTTTGCGATCGATAATCGATGCAAGACTTCCTTCTTTGCTCAAGTCACCAACGTAATAGCCGGGCCAGTGAACGTGCTTCATCAGAATGAAATAGACAACGAGAAGAGCAAGAGCGATGATCGCTTGCGTGCGCGGCCTGGTTTTAATGAAAATGATCGCCGCGAAGAAGTAACAAACCGCTATGCGTTGCAGCACGCCCGGAATCCGAATCGTCGAGAAATGAAAGTAAGGAAAGCCGGCGAGGAATTCTCCGAGCAGGAAGATAACCACCGAGCGATAAAGAATCTTGAGAAAGAGGGCCTTGAATTTGTCACCACGCTCGACGCGCTTACCAAGGCCGAGCGGGATCGCTACGCCGACGATGAACAGAAAGAATGGAAAGATCAGGTCAGTTGGCAGATCAGGTCAGTTGGCGTCCAGCCATTCCATTCAGCGTGTTCCAGCGGCCAGTAGATGTGCGCCCACGAACCGGGATTGTTCACCAAAACCATCCCGACGACCGTCAGGCCGCGGAAGACGTCGAGAGAAATGAGGCGATTTTCGGAGGAAGCTTGACTCTTGCTTGCCCAAAGCGACTGCAGAGCATCTGCACTTGGGCCGGCCTTTCGACGTTTGCGCAGCCATCGCCTCAAACGTGAATCAGGTTTCGTTGGGATATCTGAGTCGTTCAATGATTTCCACCCGACATCGCTCCGTTAGGAGCGAAATGTTTATAGCACCAACCGTCAAGTAATCTTCAGCTCCGTCAGGAGCGAAATATTCTGTCGCCCATAAATGGGCTCACAATAAAACGGAAACTCTGGACTATAAATATGTCGTGCCTACGGCACGAAAATCCTTTCAGCGTAATCTGTGTAATCTGCGGATAAAATCGTCCTGGCGATTAAGTGTCTGAGCCGGAGGCCGCGTTCCCAAACCAAACTCTTCCGGATTCGGCAGCGTCGAAGTCAGTTCATACTTTCGCAAGGCGTCATCCATCGCGCGACTCTTCGTCAGCCAAACCGAAATCATTTGATCGTAGCGAGCCGAAACGCTGTCCAGCCAATACGGCCGATTTTCAGCCAGCCATTGCTCGCGATAAGCTTCTTTCAAGATCGAAAGCTCTTCGGCCATCTCGCGCAGGTTGTTGTAAATTGCGCCGGTGTAATAGCGCAGCTTTCTCACTTTCGTCCGGTCGCCCAGATTCAGATACGCGTCCCAATACTGGTCGCTGAACTTTTTCATCACTTCCATGCGCCGGCCGAGATGATCGTAGCGCTGCGCAGCGAGGCGCATCGCGGAGAGCGTCGCCCGATTACGCCGCGCGAGCTTATCGTTTTGGATTAAGATCTCCAGAGAGCGCTCAGCCAGTAAACGCGTGCTGCTGGTCCGCTCAGACATATTGCGCGCCTGGTTTTGGAACTGCGTCGTAAACGGATCGCGCCAGAAAAGTTCATCGGTCGTGCCCGCGTTCAGCAGCGTCGGAATCCCGCCGAGCGCGTGCGTTACTTTCACAAATTGATCGCCATCCGCGCGAAAGAAAGCCCAGTCGAAATCGCGATCGAACTTATCGAAATCAAGAGTCCCCTCCTGCCATGACGCCGCCGCGCCGAGGGTGATTGGATACCACGTTGATTCGAACAGTGACTCGCCATCGTCATCCCACGTCGTATTCATCATCCCGAGCGCGCCCGCCTGCTGTCCGTCACGCACAAAGTTCGCGATGTTCTTCGATGCCCCTTCGATGTTCGGAAAGATCTGGTTCCAGTTGTGCGTGCCTGGACAGACAAACTGATCCAGCCCGGCGTCTTTGAACGGTTTGATGTATTTTCCGTAGTCATCGGCGGCGCCGTATTGCCAGTTCATCACGATCATGTCTTTCGGCACGTTACCGATCAGATCGGGATGATGCAGAGCAATGTCGCCCCAGAACATCAAACGCCGGTTGTAAGGCTTCAGTACATCGCGCACGCGATTGAGATGTTCGAAATAAACCGCGCCGACGCCTTTCGCTTTCGCTTCTTCTTTGCTCTGGCCTTCGCCGAGTTCAAACGTTTCGTCCTCGCCGATGTGAAAGAACTGCCCCGGAAAGAGTTCGTTCAGCTCCTTATACCAATCAGCGATTAGCTTGTAACTTCCCGGCTGTTGGGGCGAGAGGACATCGCCGTAAGGAGTTTCAGCTAACTCAGCGTACTTCTCTAAACGCAAAGCCTTATGGAGATGACCGAACGTCTGCTGTTCGGGAACCAACTCGACGTGATAGCGGCGCGCGTACGCGACCAGCTCGCGAATTTCATCGGGCGTAAGCGACCCACCGGCCGGGCCAATCAAAGGATGCGACCCGCTCGCGAACGTGTGCTCCATATAAAAGGAGTGCATGTTGAGTTTGAAAAACGCTTCGGTGCGAAGCTGGCGTTTGATGTAATCGACAGTCGGCACCGGGCCGCGGCTGATGTCGTCAGAGACGGCACGCCAGCGCATCGTCGGCCAATCAACGATCTTCACGCCGGGAATAAACGCGTTTGCAGCTTCGCCGCGAACGAGCTGCTTCAGGGTTTGCAAACCATAGAACGTTCCGGTCGCCGTTTTTCCCGCAACGACAACTTCATGCAAGCCGGCCGACAAAATATATCCTTCGTCACTCAACTGCTGGCTCGAGTCTACGGCGGCTCGCTTCAGGGCTTGCTGAATCCTTGGCAAATCGATGCGGCCGATCAGTATCTCGCGGCGCGCGCGGCCGCCGAGTCTCACGGTCACTCCGGCCGTCTGCTTCACATCGTCGATGAAATCCTGCGCCGCAAAACGATCCTCAGCGGACTGCCCATCGGCAAGAGCCATGCGTGTATCCAAACCGATATCGAATTTTCCTTCATTGGCAGTAAGTTGATTTGGCGCGGGAATGATTTGGGGGTTCGGGGTCTGGGCATTGGCGCCGACGCAAGCAAACGCGAACGCGCCCAGAATTGCGGTTCGCAGAATGAAAGTTCGTGTTAGAGTTGTTTTCATTGATTAGACGGCGCTTATGATGATCATAATTTTCCCTGAAGAGTTTTGCGAAGACCGCTCGGTCTATTTACTCGATATTGATGGCGAATACAATAGCTATCGGATGAGATCGTCATGTCCCTGATGCTTCAGGAAATCGCCGAGCAGCCGGCCGCGCTTCGAAAAACGATCGACGAAGAGCGCGGCAAAGTTGAGCGCCTCGGCCACTCGCTCAAACAACGCGACATCGATCTAATCGTGCTGGTCGCGCGCGGCAGCTCGGATAACGCGGCCTTGTTCGGCCGTTACTTGCTGGAGATTGCGACTGGAATTCCGGTGTCGCTTTCCGCGCCGTCAGTTCACACGCTCTATCAAGCGCGGCTGAACCTGAAGCACGGGCTGGTGATCGGTGTTTCGCAATCGGGTGAGGGCGAAGACATCAACCGCGTTCTGGAGAATGCGCGCGCGGGCGGCGCGTTCACCATCGGCATTACCAACGAGCCGGCGTCGTCGATGGTTAAGCTGGTCGACGAAACGCTGCTGATGCACGGCGGCCGTGAACGATCGGTGGCGGCGACGAAAACCTTCACCGGCCAGATGCTCCTCTTCTATCTGCTCTCGTCCGCGCTCGCGAAGGATGGCCGGGCGATTGACTACCAGACGATTCCTGATCTGGCCGAGCGCGCCCTGGAACAAAAGCCGGCCATCGTCGAACTCGTCCAGCGCTATGTCTTCATGGAGAACTGTGTCGTCGTCGGACGGGGCCTGGCTTACGCGAACGCGTACGAGTTCGCGTTGAAATTGATGGAGACTTGCTACGTGGTGGCTGAGCGGTTTTCGTCGGCGGATTTCCTGCACGGCCCCGTGGCGATGATCGAACGACACTTTCCGGTGATTCTGTTTGCGCCGCCCGGCGTGATGCTCAAAGGCACAAAGGACTTGATTGGCCGGCTAAACGAACTGCGCGCCGACACGCTCGCGATTACCGGAGACCTGGACGCGGCCGCGAAATGCTCGCGCTCGATTATCATGCCGCGCGAGATTGACGAGTTTCTCGCGCCGATTCCCTACATCATTCCGGCCCAACTCTTCGCGGCGTTGCTGGCGGAAGCGAAGGGTCTCGATCCGGACGCGCCGCGTTCGTTATCGAAAGTAACGAGAACACTCTAGCGAAGCTCGCTGGGAAGGTTTTCAAGAATGACGGTAGTTTCAAGCTTCGTCGTCTCATGGTCAGGAAGGGCGGCTTGCCCCCGCTTTCTGCAGTGGCAAGTCAGTGGAATGAAAGCGAGGCGGGGGTAAACCACCCTTCCTGACCTTTAGCCTCACTAACTCAATCTGTTTCACCAGGCTTGAGACCTTCTCAAAGCTTACCGAGATTCAGATGGCATCAACCCAAAACATCTCGTCAGATGAGAAACCCGCAGGAACGCTCCTGCGCGTGCTCGGCATCGGCTTCGGTCTCGCGGTAACAATCGGCGGCACGATCGGCATGGGTATTCTGCGCACGCCGGGCGAAGTCGCCAAACAACTTCCTACTCCAACACTCTTCATCGGAATCTGGATCCTCGGTGGCGTCTATGCTTTGCTCGGTACGATCTCGGTCGCTG
>WNFD01002461.1_pt1 | contig 18927 bp, 13 predicted proteins | sample 5400491 | NCBI WGS metagenome assembly WNFD01 (sample SAMN13153343, study PRJNA577476) | soil metagenome | isolation source: 120 cm saprolite under Douglas fir tree site 2 hole 2 replicate 2 | place: USA:California | collected 2015-04-18 | reverse complement strand
TAAGAAGGGCAGTCGAAGACTACGACTTTGATAGGCTGGAGGTGGAAGCACAGCAATGTGTGAAGCTGACCAGTACTAATCGCCCGTTCGGCTTAATCATAAAACTTTCTCAAACCGTCTTTGAGGAAGAGCAGATGTGGCTCGCAGGAGTCACAGGCTAGTTACGCCTTTTCTGCACAGTGGAGTTCGACCACGAGTCGAACTTGTAATGCCAGCCAAATTCTGTTGTCGCACTCGCGATCCCATGCTCGGGATGAGCAGGGGAATCTGTACGCGAGTTTCGAGTTTCCGGTGGTCATACCGCGAGGGTCACACCTTCGAGTTTCCGGTGGTCATACCGCGAGGGTCACACCCGTTCCCATCCCGAACACGGAAGTTAAGCCTCGCCGGGCCGATGATACTGCACGGGCAACTGTGTGGGAACGTAGGTCACCGCCGGGATTAAATTACAAAAAGGCCGCTCTGAGTGATCAGGGCGGCCTTTTTTGTTTTGGGGCGAAGATCTTTCGAAGACTGGGGCGGCAAAAAAAGGAACGCGAAAAGGAAAAAGTACTATTGACCCCGACCATTTGAGGGGCTAACTTTGGTATCTCACCCCGGGCCCAGTAATTCTTCCAGAGCGAGGTCAACCATGACGGTTAACATTGCGCCCCACCCGTTGGACAGAGCCGCACAAGAAAGATGGGAAAGATTGCGAAGCCACAAGCGCTTTATTTCCCGCGTAAAACTTCTAGTGGAGTGGGAACAGGGCGGAGCGAAAGAGCGCGCCAACGCTGTGACCGTGGACGTGAGCCACTCCGGCTGCATGGCCGTGGTCGGGGCAGACCTGCCGCTGCGCAAACTCGTCCGGCTGATCCATCCGGAAACCGGCCGCAAGGCGGAGGCGGAGGTTGTCTGGCGCAGCCATGAAGCCTGGGATGCAGGGTTCGAACTGGTAAAACCGGATGCCACGTTCTGGGGTCTGAAATAACCGGCTACGCGCCGCGCCGATTCGAAACTCCTGAGGCCGCTTGTCCTTCGGCGAGCTCTTCTGAATGATTTCGAGATTCTGGAAACTGCACTTGATAATTGTCTGTTTGGTTTTGTCCTTGGCTGCAGCGACTGGGCCCCATCCATCTCCAACGAGACCATTCCTGCGATTCTCTTCCGGATGTTTTTGCCGCCTTAGGTGCTGCCGCTGATCAGGTGATCGAGGCGGGGAGAAATACGTTTACTGAGGCGGGCGATCCAGAGTGCCGCAAGGATCCCGGTAAAAACGTCCATGGTGTAATGCGCACGCAGGATGAGAACGGTTGCGATTTCGAAAACAACGATCAGGACAGCGGCAATCGTGAGCCATCTCCAGCGCAACCGGGAAAGCTCCACCGCGCCGAAGACCGCGATGGCCGTATGTCCGGAGAAGAAAAAATCGTTGGCGACATGATAAGTCACAAGGAGCGAAGGGAAACCTGGATAGTGCCAGATCATGTTCGGCGGCGGAGGCAACGCGCAAATAGCTTGCATCAATTGGCGAAGCGTCATGAGCAGGAACAATCCGAAGAACGGGCGAATACTTCCGCCCAAGAGCCAGCGTCCCACGAGGAACAGGCCCAGGGCGTCAATAAGCGAGGAACTCGCGACGAGGAGCGCGTTGGCCGCTCCCGCGTTTTGGGCAAAGTAAGAGTTTAATCCCGCGGTCAGGTTGTGCAGCCCATCGCCGATCCCGGATGAAGGAGCGGTTCGCGCGCCGATCAGCGATTGTGTCCAGAACCAGACCGCCAGGACAATTCCGCTCACGAGGAGCCGCAAAAACAGTCCGCGCCCGGGGGCGGAGTTTTCGGTTTGTCTCATAAGAGGCTTTTCATCGCCTGCCAAAATCTCGCTACTCGTGGAGCGTGCGTTGCATCATCTCCAGCGCCAATCCGCGCGCTTTGCGCAGGTCGAGTTTTCCGGTGCCGAGATACGGAAGATTCTCGATGCGCAGAAACTGGTCCCTCCGCGGCCGCCATAGGGCGGGCAGGTCACTCCTTCCCAGTTTTTCGAGGCATTCTTCCAACTGAGGCGCGTCCAGCGTGTGCAGCACGACGAGGCGTTCGCCTTTCTTCTCATCGGGCACGGCGGTGACAACAAAGGTCTGTTCCGTGGCGCCGGCCAATTCCTGCAGGAGATCCTCGACCTTGATGTGCGGCACCATCTCTCCGCCAATTTTGCTGAAGCGGCTCAAGCGGTCGGTGATGCGCAGAAAACCATCTTCATCCATTCTCGCGACGTCCCCGGTGTTGTACCAGCCGTCGCGGAGAACCTCGGCGGTTTTCTCCGGCTTGTTGAGGTAGCCGCGCATGATGTTCGGGCCGCGGACGAGCAGCAGGCCTGGTTCGTCTACTCCAACCGGCTGCAAGGTGTCCGGGTCCACGATTTTCACCGTGATTCCCGGCAAGGGATGGCCGATGCTGCCGCGCTTCGCCCCGACCTGGCGGAACGACGCGGCGCGAAAATCGATGGTGTTCACCGTAACCGCCGGCGAACATTCTGTGCAGCCGTAACCTTCGTGAGGCCGGATGCCAAAATGATCCTCGAAGGCTTGCGAAATCCGATCAGGCAATTTTTCCGCGCCGGCCATAACGAAGCGCAAGCTTCCGAAATCTTCCGGTGTGCAGCGTCGCGTGTAGGCATTCAAGAAAGTCGGCGTCGCGAGAAGCATGGTGACCGCGTACTTGTTGACAAGAGCGCCGATGACGCGCGAGTCGAGCGGATTGGGATGGAAGACGACGCCGATGCCGATGGCGGCGGGCAGGCAGAGCGTGCCCGTGAAGCCGAAGGAGTGAAAGAACGGGAGGATGCCCATGATGCGATCGTCGGCGTGCAGCATGAAAACCTGGTTGAGCTGCTCCACGTTCGAAGCGATATTGTAGTGAGTGAGGATGACGCCTTTGGGGTCACCGGTTGAGCCGCTGGAGAAAATAATCGTGGCGACGTCATCCAGCGACGCGGGGCGATCGCAGCCAGCAAATCTCGCAACCGCTTTTGCAGGCAGGAGGCTTGCAGCCAATGCGGCGGCGACACGTTCACCGAAGCTGGCGTCCTTGGCTATGTCCTCGATGAAAATCGTTTCGCCGGGCGGCTGGATTTTGACCTTTTCCAGAAAGACCCGCGCGGTGACGACCGTTTTCAAGTTGCACTGTTGCGCACAGGAGGCGAGGGTTTCATTCGAAACAGTGTAGTTCAGGTTTACCGGCACTTTGCCCATTAACATGGCGGCGTAATTCACAAGCGCGCCGGGCACCGATGGCGGCAGCAGGATGCCGACCATTTCCTGGCCGTGCCATTGCTTTCGCAAGCGCCGCGCGAGCACCAGAGCACCCACAAGCGCCGAAAACCAACTCAGTTTCGGCCTCTGGCCGTCGGCCATAGCGAAGCGGAAGGGGTGCCTGCGCGCAGAGAAGATAAATGATTCGGGCAGCGTGTGCATGCGTTTCTTGCGGCGCGCGAAGGCTTCCGCGCCGAGATCTTGCACCGCGCGGCGGACTTCCTGCGAAGAAGCCGTCGGAGGCAGCGGCTTTCCAAAGGTGACTCGCACGGGGTAAGGAATTTGCCGAGGAAATTTCCAAAGAAAACGCCCGCCGGCAAAGCTGAAGATCGACCCCCACACTCCATCCAAGTTGACGGGGATGATAGGAACATCGACGCCTTTGATGATGCGTTCCATGCCGCGGCGGAAGGGAAGCATCTGGCCGATGCGCGTCATCTGGCCTTCCGGGAAGATGCAAACGATTTCGCCGTTTTTCAGCGCGTCCGTGGCCAAGCGTAAAGAATGGATCATTTCGCGCGGGCCTTGATCCGAAGCGATGGGAATCACGCCCATGATCTTTGCAAACGGTTTTACGAGCGGGTGCTCGTAGGAGCCCTTGAACATAATGAAGCGAATTGGGCGATCGATGGACGCAATGAGCAGCACGGCGTCGGCCATGGAAACGTGATTGGGGGTCAGCAACGCTCCACCACGTACCGGCACGTTTTCCCGCCCTTCCACATCCAGGCGATACAGCGTATGCGTAGCAATCCACAGCATCAGCCGCAGCAAAGAATCCGGCAACAGATAGACGGTGTAGATCGTGGCCGCCAGCGACATCACCGCGGTCCAAATAAAGAAAGACGCCAACCCGGTGTGCAGATAGTGAGTTGCGCCGGAGTAGATCGCTGAGGCCGTAATCACGCCGACGAAGGAAAGAAAGTTGGCGAATGCGATCACGCTGCCTTTGTGGCTTTCCTCTGGGCGGTGTTGGATTAGCGCGTTGATCGGGACGACGAAAAATCCGCCTGCAAAACCGAGCGCTCCCAGAAGGAGAAGAACTTGAACAAAGCTCAATCCGTGAATCGAGATAGCGAAGGCAAATCCCGACATTCCTATGGCCCCCAGCGGGATGAGGCCGTATTCGATTTTTCCAGACGAGAGTAATCCCGCGGCGTAGCTTCCGACTCCGATGCCAATGGCCAGCGCCGCTTGCAAATAACCTCCGCGCGTCTCGTCGAGGTGCAGGACTTCCCGGCCGTAAAAAACAATGACGAACTGGAGCAGTGCGCCGAGAAACCAGAAATAAGTGTTGCCGGCGACGGCCAGGTGCAGGACACGGTCAGGCCGGACGAACTGGATTTGTTTCTTCAGGTCGCCAAAGATGTTAAAGCTGAATTTCTTGGAAGGATCGGCGGGAGGCACACGGGAAATCCCGAAGCTCGCCGCCAGGCCAAACAAGGAACATGCGCCGAAGATCAGGCCAGCAATTGCTTCTCGCCCATGAAAATGCTGAGCCAGCGATGGGCCAATCACTGCACCCGCAATAATAGCGAGGAACGTCGTGAGTTCAAGAATGCCGTTGCCCCAGGACAGCAACTTGTCCGGCAAAAGCTCAGGAAGCAAGCCGTATTTCGAGGGGCCGAAGAAGGCGGCTTGCGTGCTTGCCAGGAAAATCACTGCATAAGCCATGCGGGTATTGCCGCGCGTGAACGCGTACATGGCGAAAAGCATCGCGCAAACTTCGAAGATCTTTGTGGCGATCGCGACGCTTCGTTTGCTGAAGCGGTCGGCCAGGAATCCGCCAGCCATCGAGAACAAGAGAAACGGAAGCGCGAAGAGATTCCCAATGACAAAAACTAGCAAATCTTTTTGCGAAGCTGTCGGATTGGTTCCCAGGATCAGGAAGATGACAAAGAATTTCAGCCCGTTGTCGTTGAAGGCGCCCTGGAATTGCGTGGCGATCAGGCTCCAAAAGCCGAGCCGCCACTTTCTTTTCGGCCCAGGGATGGAGAGGTTTTCGTCAGCCGGCATGCACGCTCACCCAAGCGTTGCGATTAGAACGTAAGCAATTCAATTAGTCTAGCAATCCTAATCGATGCAAAGGGCGGGGCCTCCGACCCCTGTGCCGAAAGCGAGACGACTTGCCCACCACGGCCCGTTCCAATTCGCGATACGATAGCCTGCGCTAAAGGAGGCGGAATGAGCGCGGAGCGCGAAACTCAGACAGTCTTGATTACTGGTGCCACGGATGGATTGGGGAAGGCTGCGGCGTTATTGCTCGCGGAGCTAGGCTACCGCGTCTTTGCAGCCGGGCGCTCGGTGGAGAAGCGCGCGCTGCTCGATGCTTTGGCGCGCGAGAAGAAACTCCCGCTCGAGACTCTGGAAATGGATGTTTGCGATGACGGTTCGGTGCAGCGGGCGGTCACCCTGGTCTATCAGAAAGCGGGCGCGATCGACGTGCTGATCAACAATGCGGGGCTTGTCTACGTTGGCGCCGTTGAGGAGCTGCGCATGGAAGACTGGCGGCGGCAATTCGAAACGAACTTTTTCGGCGTGATCCGAGTAACTCAAGCAATCCTTCCCCGCATGCGTGAACGCCGCAAAGGGCGAATCTTGATGATGAGCTCGGTCTCGGGCTTTGTGACGCCACCGACGCAAGGTGCCTACAGCGCCTCGAAACATGCCATCGAAGCGCTAAGCAACGCACTTCGTTACGAACTTTATCCCTTCGGGATCCACACCATCCTCATCCAGCCCGGTTACATCGTGACCAACATTCAACCTACAGCCATGGAACTGGCGCAAACCTACCAGGAAAAATTCAAGAATGGACCCTACTCCAGAATCTATGCCTCCTATTTGGGAAGCGCGACGAGCACTCGGGCGAAGTCCAAGACCACTCCAGAGGACTGCGCGCGCATCATGCTGAAGGCTATCGAGGCTCCGCGGCCGAAAGCGCGTTACGGCGTAACCTCGCTTGCCACATTCGCAAAGTTGGCCAATTGGCTGCTCACCGATAGTGCCGCCGATCGCCTAATCCGTCGTAGGTACGGCATCACGCGCGAAAACTAGCTAACGAAACGCTCACGGATTGGAAATCTGGAAGGAAAGACTATTCTCGCGCTGTTCCTGCCACATTTTGGACCACGCTTCATGGACCGGGCTTTCGGCGTAATCGGCGGCGGCTTCGGCGCTCGTGAATTCGATAGCGTAGACGCCGCTAAAGTCCTTGATCTGGTTGCGTTCGGTTTTCAGCCACACATTCTTGATGCCGGGAATTCTTCCAGCCATGTCCTTAATGCCGTTGATGGCTTTTTCCCGGTCGTAATTCGAGACATTGTCCCTGAATTTGTAAACGACCACGTGCAGCACCGTTTTCGGCTGGCCGAAGCGGTTCTGTACGGCGGCACTGCGTGCGCGCAGCGAACCTGCGGCAATTCCCGCAACGAATATAGCCGCGCCCAGGGCAATCTGCGCGGCGCGTTTCATGGCTGACGTCATCTGTTCCTCCGCAATCGGACCCTGCCAGTTTATGTAAGGCATACAGGGCGAGGCAACTCGCGGCCGCAACGGAATGCGCTCCCTCCCTGAATGGTTTGACGTATGAGCGGCAGGGCCGTTACGCTCCCAAGGCAGACTCATCGGGGGCGGAATGGATTGGTCAGGCGGAGAATCACAAGAGCAACACGCGAAACCCGAGGCGTTGCCTCCCTTTCCACGCATCTGGATCGGTTACCTATTGGGCGTTGCGACGCTGATTGCGGAAATGATCGCGGTCACGTTGCATCCGGAACTAGTCAAAGAACCGCTGCTCATCCCACCTTTGTATCTGTTTCTCGCGAATTTCATCAGCCTGATCTATTGGCTCGTCTGCGTTTATGAGTATCATGTCGTCCTCTCGCAGGCGACGGCCGGCGCATATCCAATTAAGCCGCTGCGTGCGGCGTGGTTCCATCTGATTCCTATCTATGGCTTGTACTGGGTCTTCAAGTGGCCGCGGGAACTAGCCCGGTTTATCAATAGGCGTCTGCAGGCGCCGCTGATGAAGCCCGATCGTACGGGTTTGGCGGTATTTATCGCGTTTGTTGTATTTCTTGTGCTGGACCGCGGATTTGGCATGATTCTGCTGTTCTGGGCGGCATCGTATCTTTCGCGATGCCTTCGCTATGCGCTGGCGGCGCCGCCGTCAACGCCCGGGGGGCAATTGCCTTCTTCGTGAACCTTCGCTGTGAGGAGAGTAAATGCAAAGAGGGATACGCTGGATCGTTGCATTTTGTCTAATCGCGAGCTGTGCCCCAAGAGGACGAACGCAAAGTCAGGATCAAACGAAGCAGTTGGCGCACGACATCTTTAAGCAGCTCATCGAGATCAACACCACCGACTCCGTTGGCAACGTGACGACCGCCGCCGAAGCGATGGCCAAGCGTTTGCGCGACGGAGGTTTCGCCGAGGGCGATGTCAAGATAGCCGGCCCCAATGAACGGAAGAAGAACCTTGTCGCGCGTTTTCGCGGAACCGGAAAACGCAAACCTATCCTTTTCATCGGGCACCTGGATGTCGTCGAAGCGCTCCGAGCGGACTGGACCACCGATCCCTTCGAATTCATCGAGAAAGACGGCTACTTCTACGGCCGGGGCACGGAAGACATGAAGGAAGGTGATGCCATCCTGGTTACCAATTTCATCCGCCTGAAAAAGGAAGGATATCTGCCGGACCGCGATCTGATTCTCGCGCTGACCGCCGATGAGGAGGGCGGTTCTTCCAACGGTGTGGACTGGCTGCTCCGGGAACATCGCGACTGGATCGATGCGGAGTACTGCATCAACCTGGACGGCGGCGAATTCGAGAAGGACAAAGACAAACGGCTGCTTGCGGGAATTCAAGCCAGCGAAAAAGTGTATGTGGATTTTCAATTCGAATCGCTGAATCCCGGCGGGCATAGCTCCGTCCCCAGTCCGGACAACGCCATTTATCACCTGGCTGGCGCGCTGTCCCGGTTGCAATCGTTTTCATTCTCCACAAAGATCAACGAAATTACGCGTAGTTATTTCGAGCGGAACGCGACGCTGACGACGGGACACGTTGCCGCGGACATGAAAGCCGTGGCCAAGCAACCGCCGGATCCTGCGGCGGTGCAACGGCTCTCGGCGGTGCCGTATTACAATTCGCTTTTGCACACCACCTGCGTCGCCACTATGCTCTCCGGCGGTCATGCGCCAAATGCACTCCCGCAAACCGCGCGCGCCAACGTGAATTGCCGGCTTTTTCCGGGGGAAAATCCGGAGGAAGTTCACAAGACGCTCGAGCGCGTGGCGAACGATCCGAAAGTAACGGTCGGCATAGTTCAGCAGCGTGCTCCGGATGGAAAGGTGGTGCCTGTCGTGCCGGTGCCTCCGTCGCCGCTACTCCCGGACGTGACGCAGGCCATGGAGAAAATTTTAAACGTCACTTGGCCGGGCGTTCCTCTCGTCGCGACTATGTCCACCGGGGCCACGGACGGAAAGTACACGCGCATCGCCGGAATTCCGACTTATGGCATCTCTTGTATGTTTTTTGATATCAACGATAATCGCGAGCATGGAAAAGACGAGCGGGTCGGCGTGCAGGATTTTTACGACGGCGTGGACTTCAATTATAAGCTGATGAAAGAACTCTCTTCTCAACAGTAAGGCATAAGCCCAAGAAGCAAAAGGTGGCAAGCAAAAGAAAACGGCCCGGAGAAGAGGTTTTCTCCGGGCCGAACTATTCGCAGCGGTTAAATTGGCTTACTGCGGCTTGCCTGGCGCGGATTGGCCGGTTTTAGGATCGGTCGGCGTGGCCGCGCTGGCGGCGATAGGCTTCGAGGCTTCGGTGCCGTAACGCATCAGGTACGGCATGAACGGTGTGACTTCGAACGGCATCTTTTCCCGTTCCGCCACCGTACCCACCGGCTTGCTCTTGATGAGATCAAGCCTGTCATTCCACGGATCCAGCTTCACGCGTCCGCCGATCGGAAGCGCCGCGATCATCTGCGGGTTTTGCTTCTGATCGACGGGCGTCGTTGACCGGAGGTCGCCGATCACCGGAACGCGATTGCCGAGGTGCCCGCTGATCAGGTTCGGAATCTCTTTCTCCCGCGTTGTGAGCGCCGTCAGGAAAAGTCCCGCATTGCCGAGCTGATTCTTGTAGGGAGAATTGTTCAGCAACTGCATTGCTTTGGCGCTGGCCGCGGTCTCTTCTTCGGGAGTGCGCTGAAACCCGAAATGACGGAAGGTTTCCTTGTCATCGATCAACAATTGATCGAAGAAAGCATAGCTGGAATCCAGCCGGTGGCCGAGAACCACGTGGCCTAGTTCGTGGGCAAGCATGGTGGCCAGGCTGGCCTCATCGGGAAGTACGTCGATCAAGCCGCGGCTCATCACGATCGTGTGGCCGACAGTGTAGGATTCCAGCGTCGTGGTCGTCATAACGCGGCAGCGGACTTCGGGTTCGACATCGAGATTGTTGGTAACTTCCAAGTTGTTGATCACCGTTTCCAGAACCTTGTCGACTTCGCCGCGCGGCGCGATCAAGCCGATGCGCTCGAGGCGATCGATGACGTTATCTTCCGCTTGGCGGTCCCAGGAGCGCTGCGCCTGAATGGGTGTCAGGTCGTTCGCCGTCTTCGTATCGTCCTGTACCGGAGTCTCGACCAGAATCTTGCTGAGTTCCTGCTCCTGGCTGGCGTGGCCGAGGTTGTAGCCCCAGAGCCGCGTCTGCGCTTTGAAGTCCAGTTTCTTGGCCAGGGCATAGTGCAAATCTCGTTCCTCGCTGTACACGAAGGAAGGCATCCACACGCCCGGCTGCACATTGGTGCGCCAGCTGTCGAAGTGAAAATACCAGCTGGAGTGCCCGCCGCCGCCGTAGGCGCCGTTAAACCGGACGATGTTGTAATCCTGATCTTCGACCCAGATGCGGCCCAGGAAGCGGCCCTTGCCGGACTTCTCTTGAGGCGTGACGTCGAACACCAGGCAGCGCACTTCGCCGAGAAATTCGCGGCGCACGTAATCGAACTTGTAGTGCTGCTTGTCGAAGCCATTTGTGTCGATGAAGATCATCTGCAGGAAGCCATCCGGCAGAAATTGCATCGCGAACGAAAAGAAGTTGCCGATGGAGCCAAAGATCTTCTTGCCTTTGCTGTTGGTGTCCGTCAAGGAGACCAGCGACACGCCCTTCGCGAAATCGGCGCGGCCGAGGAAATACTTGTCCCCGGCGGGGATGTAGCCAAGATCCTTATCGGGCCTCAGGTTCTGGATGTACGTCTCCACCAGCGGCGTATATTGCTTGATCTGCTGGTTGCCCCGGTTTTCATTGGTGATCACGCGGTCGATGACGTCGTCCATGGTCCGCGGCTGATCGGCCGTCGCGGGTGCTGCCGTCGCGGCGCTGGCCCCCAGCCCGCTCAAAATCAGAATGAAAATAGTTGTCGCTACCTTACGCATTTTCTTTCTCCCCTCAATAAGCCAAACGGAATTCAATTCGTACGCGAGCCGGAAAATCCACAGGCTGACCTTCGCGTCTTGCCGGCTTGAACTTGATCTGCTTTGCTGCACGGGTTGCTGCTTCATCCAGGCCGTGGCCCAGACCGTTTACAACCCGGTTCACCTGAATGCTGCCGTTCGCTAGGAACACCATCTCGAGAACAACATCACCTTCTATTTTCAGGCTACGTCCTTCCGCGGTGTATTCCGGACGTGGCTTTTCCAGGATGTCAACGGGTGTCGTGGCGCTTTCGCCGGTCGAGGCTTTTTTCTTTGGCGCCTCGGTCGCGACCGTCTGATCCGCGAAGCCGGTGTTCTGCAGTGTGCCGCGCTTGCCGCCGCTCGGCGGAGGATTCGCTATGCCGTTTCCGAAGCCGGTGCTCGCCACCGTGCCCCGAATGCCTTTATCGCCGCCGGTGCCATTGCCGTATCCCGGACCGCCTGGCAACGCGGGCGAACCAAGGCGATTGACGTTCGTGGCCTTATTTGGATCGCCCTTACCGGGGATTCCGTTGGGATCGCCGAAACCGCCGGTTTGCACCTTGTTCAGCGGAGCCACGACGGTCGCCGGAGCTGCGCTGCCTGATCCAAGATTGCCGACTTTCACATCTTCTTTCGGCCGCTTCGGTTGATTCACCGGTGTATCGATTTTCACCTGCTCGAACACCGGATTCAGTTCCACGGGCTTCGCTTCCAAAGTCCTTATCTTGGGTGGCTCGACTTTTGCCGCGAGAAATACGTGCGTCTGTCTCGGGTTCAGTTTCACCGGCTCAGGCACCACCGGTTTTGGTTCCGGCGGCGCAACTTTGGCTTTCACCTTCGGTGGGGGTGGAGGCGGTGGCGCAACCGGGATTTCCGTAACCGGCTGCATCAACTCCACAACACGAAAGTTCAACGCCGTTTTCATCTGTTGAGGGAAGAGCAAAGGAATCATCAGCAGGAAACCAAAAATTGCGAGTTGTCCGGCGGCGCTCAGGCCGATGCGGTCCCAACGTGGCTTGGACTGAGGGAGGAGGGCAAGGCGTGCTGCAACCGGTCTGGTGCCGATGGCTTTCTTCCATGCCTGTGGATCGCCTGAACGGCCGCGGTTTGCCTCAAACCCGACGCCCATCGCGTTCTTACGTGGTGGATTTGCAATCATTGTAGTCATCCGCGTGCCGCCTCGTGAAATTCCGGCGGCGGAACATGAGTTTTCTAGGAATCCCTAGCGATCCCAAGTCCGCCAGCAGAGTAGGAAATGCGCTCTAGCAGTACGAGAGTACTGACGAGGCTGAGGGAGTCCGAATAGGACTTTCGTACTAGCGTTGCGAAGTCGCTAATGCTCCCGTGAGCGCACTGTTGCACACCCTGTTCTAACCCGGCGAGGCAGTTTCAGTTGCGAGGCTGGCGCGCAACAGCTCATAGGATACCGCAATTTCGAGAGGGGTGGTTCGAGTTTTGTACACCACTTTCCCTTTGCCGGGCTTATGCTTTAGGATGCAATTGGTCCTCCCGGCGTTGGAGGAGGTCTATCGGGGATTCCGGCACTCTCGCTTCAAAAATGATTGAAGATGCGCCAAAACTCGGCGGTGAGGATCCATTGGTGGATCCCTCCCGGCCGCTCCACGGCCAAACCTCCCGACAACTGGAGGGGTACTACGCCCAGTCGCAGGCAGGCCGCTGGGGAGTACCACGGCAACGATTTGAGGCCGCGCTCGAGCACAGCGCAAAGAAGGCCTTGACAGCCGGAGCGCTGACACCGCAAAAGCTTCAGGATTATCTGGGCGCGCTGCATCTCGAAGATCTGGCCCTGGCCACCGCTTGCGCCGAAGGAGGCGAAGCGGCCTGGGAGCATTTTTTCACCACCTACCGTGCTTACCTGCGCGCCGCGGCGGCCGCGATTCTTCACTGCAAAGCGGGTTCCGCGGAAGCTTGTGATCTCGCGGATTCCCTTTTTTCGGAGTTGTATGGTTCGGCCGACGGCAAAGGCGCGGAACGTTCGCGCTTCCGTTATTTCCATGGACGCAGTTCGCTGAAGACCTGGCTCCGCGCCGTTCTTGCCCAGCGGCACATTGATTCCATCCGTGCGGGCCGGCGCTTCGAGGAGCTTGGCGAGGACGAAACTGGCGATGGACGGCCGAAGATGCTACTCGGACCACCAATGCAGCCCAGCGATCCGCATCGCGAGCGTTACGTTGTGTCATTCACTCGCGCCTTGCAGACCGCCCTGGAACGCCTCGAACCACGGGAGAAAGAGAGGCTCCGCTTCTATTACGCCGAGGAAAAAACGCTTGCGGAGATCGGCCGTCTGCTCGGGGAGCACGAATCCAGCGTTTCGCGTCATCTGGACCACGCGCGGCGCGATTTACGGCATGCCGTGGAAGACATTCTTCGGCAAGGTATTGGGGCGGCGAATGGTTTTGCGGTTCAACCCGGACTGAGTGATGCGGAGATCGCTCTTTGTTTCGAATACAGCGCGGGAGACACACCCATCGATTTGGATAGATTGCTGCCGCGCTCAAAATCGCCGGGCCCGCCAGCCGGAAAGCGGACACCGTGACCCCGCGTTGCAAGAAAGCTGTGGAATTTCGTTCTAAGGATGGGAAAGCTTATGGCGCCTGACGAACGCGATCGGAGTTTTGACAAAGCGCTTGCCCGCCATCTGCGTTCCGCCGCGCCTCCTGCGGGTGAAGCTGCGAGATTGCCCGCAGTCCCAGCCTCGCAGGGCGCTGTATGTCCTGATTTGGAAACGCTGGCGGCCTATCACGAGCGCTCTCTCCTTCCGGAAGAACTGAATTCCTGGAAACAACATATCGTCGGCTGCGCGCATTGCCAGATGATACTTGCGCAACTCGAAGCCACGGATGCGATTTCGTTGCACTCTGTTGAGCAAGAAGAAGCCCTCGCTGCAAAGGAATTCGAGCCGCTGATGACTGCGCGGAACCTCGAATCGTTCCCGGCAGCGGCTGCTCCGAGCCAGAGCCAATGCGCGGTCGGAGCGGCGCCACCCAAGAAGTCACGCCGGGCTCTTCTTTTGAGGGGCGCGCGATGGCAGTGGCTCGCTCCCGCGGGAGCAATCGCCGCCGGCTTGCTTGTGTGGATCGCGCTGCATGAGAACCAGCCGCTGCCTCTTCCAAGTCTGAACCAAGTCCAGATCGCGACGAACCAGCCGCCTCCTTCGCCATCCACATCATCGGTTTCAAGAGCGGTGCAGGAAGCCTCTCCGGCGGCGAAGGCCGCTCTCAAGAAATCTCAATCCGCAGCCGATGAATTCGCCAGCGCGAATCCTCACGGCGCATCGGACGCCATGAAACCGAATCAAAAGCTGGACTATCTAGCGCGGGTTTCGCCTTCGAAACCATTGGCCGATAAAGAGACCGGCTTGCGAAAAGACACAGAGCGCGATTCCTCCGGTGATTTGCTTCGTGCCGAAGAACAGGCGGCTCCCGATGCCAGAACTTCGTCAGGAGCAAGGCAAGAAAGCGCTGAAGCGCGAATGCAGGCACAGGCCGCAAATGTTCAATCGCAGATTCAATCCAATTCCAACTCTGCGAAGGTGCCGGGCCCCGCTCCGCTCGGCCAGACGGGCAACAAGAAGAACTTGATGAAAACTGCCCCGGTCCCCGCGGCGCCTGAACCTGCTGCCGGAACCGTGGCAGGCCTTACCACCACAACTTCCATGATGGAGGTAGTGACTGTCTCCAATCCGCGTTTAATTGCCGTGCCAGGCTCAAACGTCATGTGGCGGGCCGGCCGCGCGGGCTTGGTGGAATTCTCGAGAGATCGCGGAGCGTCCTGGTCCCGGCAAACGAGCGGCGTACTCGCCGACTTGCTGACGGGTTCCGCGCCCTCGGACAAAGTCTGCTGGATCGTGGGCCGCGTCGGAGCCATTCTGCTGACCACGGATGGCGGCGCGCATTGGACGTTGATTTCTTCGCCGCTGTCCGAGGATCTTGGCGGGATTCGCGCCACGGATGCGCAACACGCCACGATCTGGAACGCCCGGAATACCAAGAGTTTCGAAACCGCCGACGGCGGCCTGACCTGGAAGCCCGTCCCGAATCCATGATGTGCAGCGCCCCTGGCCCGAATCGCCCGGTGCAAGAAATTCCGTCCCCATCGTTCTAAGGGAGCAGGCAAATCCAGATTGAGGTGAAAGTGATGATGATCCCCGGGAGTCAGGCAACTACTCGGCCGTTATGGGTGATTTCCGCTTTTGTGGTTCTCGCGGCCGGCGCGGCAATTCTTTACCCTGCGGTCCGCGGCAGCAAAGTCTATGCCGCACAGGAAAAAGACGCGGCCCGTTCCACAGCCGGCGATCAATCCACAAGCCTGAACGATCAGACCGATCTGAACGTCACCGTTTACAACTCCAATATCGCTTTGGTACGCGATGTTCGCCAACTCATGCTTCCCAGCGGCGCGTTTCGCCTGAAATTCATGGATATCGCCGCAACCGTCAATCCCGCGACGGTTCATTTCCGTTCGCTGAACGATCCGGACAAACTCGGCGTCATCGAACAGAATTACGAATACGACCTCCTCGAGCCCGCGAAACTCCTTCACAAATATGTCGGCAAGGAAGTCACGCTGGTGCGCGCGTATCAGGAGAACAACACGACCAAGCGCGAAGAGATCAAAGCGACCTTGCTTTCCGATAACAACGGTCCCGTCTGGAAGATCGGCAACGATATCGTTACCGGAATGTTTGCCGAGAGCTATCGCTTCCCCGAAGTTCCGGCGAATCTCTACGAGCGCCCCACGCTGCTGATGTCCCTCGAAAACTCCGGCGCGAAAAAACAGCAGGTCGAAGCCTCTTATCTCGCGAGCAATTTGTCCTGGAATGCCGATTACGTCCTTACCGTCGCGCGCGACGACAAGAACGCTGACCTGGATGGTTGGGTTACCGTCGTCAACAACAGCGGAACGGCCTTCCATAATGCCCATCTACAACTCGTGGCCGGCGAGCTAAACAGGCTCCCGCAGGGCGGGGTGAGGGGAGACCTGGAGGTTAATCGCGCCATGGCGATGAAAGCCGCTGCCCCTCAGTTCCAGCAGGAAAGCTTCAGCGAATATCATCTCTATTCGCTGGGCCGCAAGACCTCCGTCGAGGACAAGGAGACCAAGCAAATCAGCCTTCTCCAGGGCTCCGGCGTTCCCGTCGAGAAAATCTTCATGGTCAACGGCCAAAGCTACTACTACCACAATCAACAGATTCCCGGTGCACCGCTGAAAGATCCCGTGATGGTCTATTACAAATTCAGAAATGAAGAGAAGAACGGCCTGGGCATCCCACTTCCCGCCGGCAACGTCCGCGTCTATCAGAAAGATTCAAAGGGCGGCATTCTCTTCGCTGGGGAAGACCGCATCGACCACACCCCGAAAGACGAAAACATCAACATCCACATCGGCAACGCCTTCGACGTCGTCGCCGAGCACAAACAGACGGACTACAAGCGCATCGATACCCACACCTGGGAAATGGAATTTGAAATTACGCTGCGCAATCACAAAGAGACGCCCGTCACCGTCCAGGTAAACGAACCCATCGGCGGCGACTGGGAGATGCTTTCTTCCACCTACAAATACACGAAGACAGCGGCGTTCGCGGCGCAATTCATCGTGCCGGTCGCCAAGGACGGCACCTCGGTGCTGAAATACCGCATCCGCGCGCGCTGGTAACTCAACAGGTCACCCGAAAGCTTCGCCGGACCCAGCTCCGGTCGTGTGGTATAATGTATTCAGGTCAAAGTATGACTTGGCTCAAAGAGCGGCAGCCTCGGCTGCCGCTTCTTATTTGGAGTGCGGCAGCTTGCTTGCTGCCGCTTTTCCGTCCGTTTCGGCGTCGCCACGCAAGCCATCCTTAGCCCCGGCTTTGCCCCAAAAAGAGGAACTCCGTTTTCGTATTATGTAAACTCCTAAGTCTTTTAGATGCAACACTTCCGGACCATCTCGTATGTGTTGCAAACAAAGGGCTTACACAATACGTAAATCCTTTAGATGCAACACTTACAAAAATAGGGGGCGGGGGGTAGCGCCGCACGTCAAATCCTAACTCTTACTTGAACTCCGCCTCAAATCTACAGATATCCAAGCCTTTGCGCGGCTGCCAGCAAATCCACAGCAGTTGAATCAAATCGAGGATGCCAAATCGCCCAAGGTTGATTCCGACTCCTTCACGGGTCACGAATCTCGAGTCACAAGTCACTTCTGGTCCAATGACTGCAGCTTCGCATTCACCAGGAAGGGGTCGTCGAACTCGGTCATTTCGCCCCACCCTTTGCCAAGAACAGGCAACAGCCGGGCGGAGAGCGGTTTGTGCCACTTGAACGCCAGGCTGGCCATGTCGCCGATAATCAGCGAAAGCTGCTCCGCGCTTATATCACCTGGCAGCGGGATCGTATCCAGGCCCGTGCCGCACACCGCCGAATAACTAAGCAGCGCATCGATGGAAATATGTCCTTCGCTCCAGCGCTGCGCCAGCCGCGTATCTTCCAGAATCGGCAGCATCAAACCGGAATATCCGGTTTGTTTTACTTTGACGTCTTTGATGGCTGCCGTAATCGTCGCTGCCGCCGTCATCGTTCCGCTCATGCCGACGGGCTGCGTCGTCAGATTCTCGATGGCCGCCCCGATGGAAACATCGCCCGACGGCGCGGGCGAAAGATCGATTCCCATGTAGCCCCAACCGGTCTCCTGATCGATGCGCCCCGCGTGATGCTCGATGTCGAACGCCGAATTCGCGAGTAAATCTGTAAGCCGCTGCTTGGCCGTCGCAAGGTCCGGCGAATCTTTGAACGCCGCGGCAACCACGTTCGCCGATTCCAACGCAATCGCGAATTGGTGTCCGAAGCCAGTGTGATACGCGGCCGGAAAGAACGGCGTCAGCGGCGGCACCATCGCGATCGCCGCAAAACGGAAATTGCCCTGGCTGTGCTCCGTCTCCTCAAGTTTCTTCATCACGCGAGCCGCGGCGCCCACCGCGCCCCAGCGCACGCCGTCCTCGCCCGCAACCACGAGACTGGCATTCAGCATTTTCGTGTTGCTCAAAATTTCCGTGAGCAGCTTCGCTTGCGAATCGCTGTCCCCGGCGTTCACCATCGCCGGGCCGATCGATGCCGCAAATTTTTCTTTCTGCGCCAGAGCATCGTACTGTTTGAAAAACGCGATTGCCTGTTCCGTCGTCAGGCCCGTGGTGTACTCCGGAAACGGCTGCGTCGCGATCCGGATCGTTTGCACCTGGTATCCGCGCGATTCAAACACCGTCTGCGCGCGCCTCAGCATCTTCAACGCATCCGCTACCTGTTGTTGGTATTGCGCGCGATCCAGATTGATGAACGCCGTGATCGCCCGAATCTTCGGCTTCTCTTGCGTCGGCGCGGTTTTCTGCTGTGCCAGAAGAATTCCGCAGTTGCCAGCCAGAGTTATAAGCAGTGCTGCAAGCGAAGATTGGAGGAATCGAGTCAAGGTTGTGGCAGGTGGACGCATGGGACAGTGCTCCTTGGTGGGGCGCAGCATGCCGCGCCCCACAGCATACAAGATTCGGCCTACCAGCAGATGGGTTGGATGGAAAATGTGGGGGCGGACTTCAGTCCGCCCTTCCGCTCTTTACACGAACGCTGCAATCCCGGTGATGCGCTCGCCGATCACCAGCTTATGAATGTCGTTCGTCCCCTCGTAGGTGTAGACGCTCTCGAGGTTGTTCATGTGCCGCATGATGCAGTAATCGTCCACGATGCCGTTCGCCCCGAGAATGTCGCGGGCTTTGCGGGCCGTTTCCAGCGCAATCGCCACGTTGTTCATCTTCAGCATCGAAATATGCGCCGGATCGACTTTTCCGTTGTCCTTCAACCGGCCGACGTGCAGCGCCAGCAATTGCCCCTTCACGATCTCCGTGATCATCCACGCCAGTTTTTCCTGCACCAGTTGGTGTGACGCGATGGGCTTGTTTGCGAATTGCTTGCGCGTCTTGGCGTATTGCAATGCCGTGTCGTAGCACGCCATCGCCGCCCCCAGCGCGCCCCATCCGATTCCATAACGCGCCTGGTTCAGGCAACTCAGCGGTCCCTTCAAGCCGGAAACGCCGGGCAGTAAATTGTCTTCCGGAATTTCGCAGTCGGTGAAAGACAATCCGGACGTCACCGAAGCGCGCAGCGACCACTTCCCGTGCACGTCCCA
>WNFD01002373.1_pt1 | contig 18931 bp, 30 predicted proteins | sample 5400491 | NCBI WGS metagenome assembly WNFD01 (sample SAMN13153343, study PRJNA577476) | soil metagenome | isolation source: 120 cm saprolite under Douglas fir tree site 2 hole 2 replicate 2 | place: USA:California | collected 2015-04-18 | reverse complement strand
AGCGTGGTTTGCCTGGCGATCTGCGCGATCAGATTGACGACATTGCCGATGGCAGCCGACGATTCGCGCAAGCGACCGACATTGAGGCTCGCCTCCTGGGCGGCGGCGCTGGCCTCGTCGGCGAGCTTGCTGGCGTCGCGCACCTGAGACCCGATGCCTTGCGCGGAATGGGTGAAGTTGTCCGCGGCCTGCGAAAAGGTGGTCGCGGTGCCCTGCGCGGCGCAGGTGTGTCCGGTCAGCGCGTCGGTGCGCTGTCGAATGGTGGAGAGCGTCGCCGCCGTCGCCTCGGCGCCATCAGCGACCGAATGGGCCGCGCGTTCGAGCTGCCTGATCATGGCGCCGAGTTCAAGTTCGAGCAGTTCGAGGATTTCCTTGGCGGAATCGCTGTCCGAAACGCCGGCAATTTCAGCCGCCATCGTCGGCGTCGCCGCCACGGGTGTGGCGGTCGGCGCGGCCGGTTCCGGCAGACGCTTTCGAAACAATCCGAACGCCATTGGCTACTCTCAAAACATGCAAGTGAAACGGCATGCTCGCAGTCGGGCGTGAAATCATGGTTAATGATTGCCCGATAGATAGGCAACGGACGCTACCTGTATACCGAAAACCCCGGCAAATTTTTGATTTTGGCCGGTTACCGGCCTATAACGCCGCAGAATGATGCAAGTGATGCCCGATTTCATTGGGTTTCTTGCATTCTTGAAATTCCTTTCCACGGTTCTTTACACGGATCACGGTTTCGTGAGTTCTGGAGCCATTTGAAGCCATCTTGAGGTTTCGGCGGAGTTGTGCTAGTCCATCGTCTCCCGCCCCTCCTAACGGGCAAGCTTCTCTCAATTCAGAGAGAACCACGGCATAGGCTCGCGCACAAACCCGCGCAATGGCTGCCCTTCTTATGGCGGCCGGGTTCCAAAAGGAACCCTAGCTATGCCCAAACTCACGATATCCCGAGCAGAAGCCGCCGCCGCGATCGGCGTTGACGTGCAGACAATCGACCGCCTCATCACTGGAAATAAACTCCGTGCGAGCCGGATCGGTCGGCGCGTGGTCGTTCGCGTCGTCGACATTGAACGGATGTTAGACGCCAACCCGGCCGCGCGCGGGGAGGCTTGATCATGCCCAAAGCTTCCGAGCAACACCAAACCGTCTATCTGAAATCCCGCGCCGTCCGCGCCCGCTACGGCCGCGTGTCCCAGATGTGGATAACCCGCCGGCTGGCCGACAGTGCCTCCCGCAACCTATCCGTTTCGGCGGCGGCAGCGAACGCTTTTGGTCGCTCGACGCGATCGAGAAGTGGGACCGTGATCAGGAAGCCGCTGGATTTTACCTCGCCGTCAATGATGAGGTGCAATCGTGAAGGTCGCCTCATTCGACATCGCAGCCGAACACCTTGACGATCTAGCTTGCATTCGCGACGCGGCGCTACGCGCCGCGCTGATCCTGAGCAACAGCTATTGGCTGTTGGTCGACAGCCACAACGCAGCATCCTGTTACGACTTTGAGCAGATGCTCAACAACGCATTCGACAGGATCGTGGCCACTCATCTCGACTTGAGGAAAGCAGAAGCCGACTTCGAGGCCGAGACGCGCGCCGAAGTGCAGCGAGTGATGCCGCTGGAGCGGTGACTGAGAAAAATCTTTGTCCCGTTTCGGTCTTGTCGTTCGTCAACGTTGGCTAACGTTCGGCGATGATACCCAATATTACAAATTCGAAAGTGCACTAAACAGAGAAACCTATGTTCTTGTTCGGCATTGCCTCGACGATATGTATTTGAAGACACACCAAGGACGTTCCCAAATGACAACGCCGATCGCCGTTCCAGTCACCAAAGCACACGAATTCATTGGATGCACGCCGAAGAGAATTCGGTCGGCTATCACTGCCGGCGAACTCGTTGCGCATCGGCTGGGCAGATCGACAGTAATTCTCGCGGACGATCTTTCGCATTGGGTGGCGTCGAAACCACCCGCACACCGCAAGCAGAAGGAAGTGACATCATGAGCCTACCAGAAATCCCGGGCGCGACCATTGCGCAGCGATACATCATCGGAAACTTCATCGCGGAGAACGACGCGCCATCAACATGCGGGCTCGACATCTTCCTTGCAACTCGCGACCTTCTCAGTGAAGACGAAGCAAGCAATCAGCGCCATCTCACTGATTGGTGGAACAATCACACGTACTTGCACAACAAGAACAGCGGGCGCCCGATCGACAAGCCGGCAGAGCGCTTGGCGTTTGGTTTGGATGGCACCTTGAAAGCTCGGGCTGCTCTTCGTGCACACTATGGCGATGAGACGTATGCAGTGCGGCGCGACGCGTGGGGCTGTTCTGACGCGACCTTGAAACCGGGAAATGATCCCGAGGGCGTATCGGCAAAGGTCTTGGCGAAAGCCGATGCCATCGTGAAGCGCGACGACGCCGACAAGACCAACCCTTTCAATCCTGCCAACAAGATCGCAGACCGCGCGGCCGAGATCGGGGTCTACATCTTGAAGCATGGCTCCAAGGCCGCGCAAGAACAGTGCAAGCGCTTCTCGGTCGACATCGCAGGCCGTCCCGTCGTCTACAAGCGCGCTTGATCGCACAGAAATACGGGAGGACGCGATGAGCAAACAAGATCGAGTTGACACTCATCCGAGCTTTGGCCGAGGCGCCGCTGATCGCGGAAACACGCTTGGCGGCAACAATAATTTGGCGCGACGCGGTTCTGATGAGACCGAGCCCGCCGACGTGAGAAATTATCCGGTGACAATCATGCCACCGAACAAGAGGGGACCAACCAAATGAGCACAGAAAAACCGAACATTGCGCGCGATGGGGCGCCGAAGAATTTCAAAGTCGCTGATCGTGGCCACGGAGTTCACTTCGAGGGCGTCAATGATGTTGTCGGCGCCACGCCGAACCCATTGCCGACCGACGAACGCGCGGCGCCTTCACATCCCGGCGCGCAATATGTCGATACTCATCCGACGCTCGGGAAAGTCCATGTTCATGGCCTGAGCAAGACCGAGATGGACGGCACGAAATTCGAACCCCGTGGCCCTCTCAAAAATTGCGGTCCGGTTCCGACTACTCCCGGGACACGCTCGCGCAATAACGATCCGCTCGCGAACTGACGAATAGCGAGATGGCATCTAAGCTTAAAAAGTTTTCCGGGGTCGTCTCGAAGTTTAATTACGAGCGAGGTTATGGCTTCGCTCGGATCAACGAATTGATAGGCCGCAAAGCGTACATGCATGTTGCGGACTTCGAAGAGGCTCAAGTGCAATTGGTGCTTAGAGTTGGTACGAAGATCGCGTGCTATCTGGAGAACGCGCCACAAGGCCTCAAATGCATTCGTTCGGAAATAGTGAGGGACTGAGATGCCCAGAGGAAAAGTTTTTCGGCACGACATTGGCCACGGGATTTTGTGGCTTCGTTCCGATGGCAATGAGGACGCGATTTGCAACGTTCGGGATTTGCCGCCGGCTTGGCAGCCGCCAGAGCCGGGACCGTTCACAGGCGAGCGGAAATCGTTGGTTGGAATGCAAGTCCTCTTCTCGTTGGTCAGCACTCCGCATTTTCTGCGGGCCGAAAAGATTTATGTGTGTATGGGCGCGTATGAGCCGCATCGCGGCGCACTGAGGTCGTGAACCATGGCACCGAAACTTTCCGAGCAAGCTACACATTCGGGCCTCGTAGTCGTGGCGAAATTTGACGCGAACGGCGAACGAGGTTTCGGCTTTATTCGAAGAGATGGCGAAAGTGTTCCTGATGTGCATTTCGGCGTTCTTGCTTGTCAAGGACGCGTGTTTAAAATTCGCGATCGCGTCATGTTCATAGAAAACGCCGACCGATCGGACCGAGCGTTTCGAGTTTGGAAAGTAGACACAGAAAAGGACGAAACATCATGAGCCACAAGCATAACCCTCCGCGCCAAGACCGCCGCCGCATTGGGCGCGCTGTTGTGAAGCCGCCGACCAAGTCGCCGACCAAGCCGGGCTTCGATCGCGCGAACGGCCGAGACAATCCATTCTCGAAGAGCCGGCCGGTGACCACGCGCGCCTAACCATGGCTCGACTACTGCAACAGCTCCGCGTCTTCTGGATTGTCCGGCGAGCGCGAGCAACAATCTCCCTCAAACTCAAACCTCGAAAGGACGACACCATGTCACAAGATAACGAGACGGATATTCTTGGCTCACGCGAGCCGGCGAACAACGGCTATGGGCAGAACGGATTTCAGGGACCGTCAAGCGACCTTCCCGGCAAGAAAACCTCATCGGGCTTTCTGCCACAGACGAAGTTGCCTGATGCACAAGCCAACGGACAGACGCGCGAAGTCAGCGCAAAGCAAGTTGTGCCGAATGCTCATGGTCAGCGGCCATTGAACAGCGCGGCCAAAGTCCCGGACAAGCTGTCGCGCAAGTAACAAGAATTCGGTCCCTTTCGTCTCCCAAGGCGGGGACCGGATCACGAGCGCGCGGTGTGGCTTGGTACCCATGCGGGCGCGCTCACAAATTCGAATTCGGTTATCTTCGTTGCCCATGCGGATGACCGAATAAAACGAGCGCGTCGTGGTGTCGTAAGCACGGCGCGCTCACAAATTCCAATCGGTCCGCAATTCAATTTGCTCTTGCGTTGCGGACTGATGACGAGCGCGCCGGGTTTTCATAGCTCACGGCGCGCTCACCTCTTCGAACCTCAAGGCGATGTCCCCGCGCTTTGATGTCGGCAGTGCTCGCGGGGAAGGCTTTGAGCTTCGCGGGCACTGCTCGCCCCTCTAACACTGGAGACCACGTCATGACGGAAGCCCCTTTCAGTCCATTCGATAATTTCGGCAAGGTCAAAGACCTGTCGAAGAAACTGCTTGCCACGCTACCGGCAACACAACGTGATGCAGCGATTACTCTGCTCGACACGGCGCAGAAGTTGAACGCGGCCGAGGCCGTGAAGATTTCATCGGAACGCGAGGTTCGAAACGCGATCGATGTTGCTCACAATACGCGACAGGCCTTCTACAAGCTCCAGCCCAAGGCTACTTTCCTTTCCGAGCATAAGCGTGTCATCGCAGCCAATGAAGGGCGTGTGCTTGTCGAAGTGCTCGACCCGGTGATAGTCGCGCGAGCCGAAGAGGCTGCCAAGGCTGCCGATGACGCCGACGCCGCGCTTGAACAGCGCCGTCAAGACGCCGAGAACTCGCGCAAGAACCTTGCGCAGTGCCGTCACAACTATAGCCTTGCGACGATGGCTTGGTCGCGCGTCGATGGCGCACCGAAATCGCCCGCAGATTTGATGCGAGCTGCATCGAAGGCCGAACGTGAGGCGGCGCTTGAAGCAATCGCGAACCCGAAACCACTCCCGCCGTCCGCGCCTCCGCGCAAAGTGTGGGACATCGAAAAGAAGATACAGACTACAGGCGTTAAACGCCCGCAGTATGCTCCGATGAAAGCCCGGTGACACATGGCTATCGGAGACACAAACGCCTCAATGGTTCAACGCTCCAAAGATCGGAGCCAATACCTTGACGCGCTTCTGAGGTACCACGCATTCGGCGGCGAGCGTCCAATTCTTGGCGCGTCGAGTGCTGATCCAATCACCGGAGATGGACATGGATATGCACGACCCGCGCCGCTTCCTCCACATCGCGAAGTGCAAGCAACTCCGCGCGTCAAACGCTGTTGAGCTGCTATATGACGATGGCTCGACGGAGCGCGTGAACCGCTTCTATCTCTTGGCCAGCGTCGACATGATCGACCACAGAGACGCAGCCCTCTTCCGAGCGCGCTTAATGCCGCCAACTTATCGACGGAGCTATTGATGACGAAATCGTCCCCCGAAAAGCAAATTCAGTATATCGGCAATCTCTATCGATACAACAATATGAGCAAGGCCGCGCCCGCCTCTGGCATCACACCGATGACAGCCATGCGTTGGAGAAATTCGAGCGAGGACGGCGAAGAGATTTTTCAGAACATCACGTTCCAAAACATCACGCAGCCTTTTCATCTGCATGTTCGCGACGCCTTAGAGGGCACCGTCGAGCTGATCGACAACGACATTCGGTCGACTGCGGTAAATGGCCGATGGCACCGCAAGACCTTCAAGGATAGCGTTTGCTGGGAAGATGACGAAGCCGCCGTGTCCATGACCGAGGCGCAGCTAAAGATCGCGATCGATTTGGGTTACGCTTGGCCGGACTTAAAGAAGCGCGTCTTCAACGAAGCAACTTCGACTTGGGAGCGCGTCGCCATAATGGAGTGGACGCCCCCGGCTATCGAAGGCCAATTGGCTGTCTTGCGTGCATACGGCGGCGAGCGTTGGCGCGATAAGCGCAGCGTCGACATGTCCATGAACGCAAACGTTTCGTTGGGCGTCACTATCGCGAAGGGCACCGGCCTGCCCGCTCGTCCGGCAGTGTCCATCCCGCCTCCGCAGTTGCAGATTGTCGACCAAGTAATTTCGGAAGCGGTGTTCAACGAAGTCAACACCGACGAAGCCATTGATGACGAGCCGGTTCCGGAAGGCACGTTCACGACCGAGCAAGAACGCATCATAGAGCAATCACGCTCATCGAATGCGTTGGTTCGCGATCTTGCGAACAAGGCGCTTGAACAGCAGAAGAAAGCACTTGATCCCGACACCGATCCGCGCCGCATGGGTTCGGGGCGTATCCCGTCTGGCGGCTACAAGGCGGTTTGAACATGGCAAGAGCACTCAATTTCCCGCCGCGTCGTCGGGGAGGCGCAGCGATCGAAGAGAAGTCGGGCCTCGTTGTGGCCGAGAAAGTTATCAACAGTGAAGAGCTGTTGCTGCTAGATCGACAACGTCAAGAGCTTCACCGCGCGACGCGTGGTTGCATCATGATTTTCACGGAGATGTCGACCGAGGACGCGGAGGGCTACCCGATAGAAACTCCCGTCGAGCTGTTCACGAACGCAGACGATTTTCAAGCCGCGATGCAATTGCCATTCAAACCATCGATTGAGCAAGCGATGATTTGGAAATATGAGCAAGAGCTTCCCGTCTATCAGAAATTCGCACCGTTGCTTGCAGCGGCTCGCGCCAAAGGCCCAGACGCAACTTGATGTAACCACCCGCCGGCTAACGATCAGATGTCCCCCTGATCGTGGCTTCACTCCTAACCCGCACCAATGGGGACGAACGCTATGACATACGCAAGAGCCGGACGACCGACCAAACAACAGCAGGCGGCTCGCGCGGAGCTTGATCGCAGATGGGCAATCAAGCGCGCGAAGATCGATGCACACGAAAGGCGAGAGATTGAATTGGCTCACACATATGCCGAACTCGACGGACGCGACCGACCGACTGTCGACGATTTGCAAGATGCTTGGAAGACGCTCGACGCCGAACGACTGCGGATCATGGCCGCCCCTTGGTAACGACTTGTGTCATGAGCGGGACTGCGGCACCAAAAGAAAAGGCCCCGCGTGACAAGCGCGAGGCCAAACAACCGGGGATCAGACCCCCAATTGGAGTATGACAGTATGTCAGATAATACACGAACCCCGAAAGAGTTGCAACCCCTCCTGAGCACTTTAGAGCTGGCCCTTGCCTATCTCGAAGCTCATCCGACGCGGTTCCTCTTTCCGATTGAGCCGCGCAAGAAATCCCCGCCGAAAATACTGGACAACCTCGCGAAGGCCTCGAATGATCCCGAGCAAATCAGGAAATGGCATGCGAAGTGGTTCGGATGCAATTGGGGCCTGAGCCTCAAGAAATCCAATCTGTTAGTTGTCGACGTTGACACCAAAGATGGCAAGGACGGCGCAAAGACCTATGCGACGCTTGACGTGACTTGGGGATGGCCGGAGACGGAGACGGTGCGAACCATCAACGGCGGATTTCACTACTACTATGACGGCGTCCACATCTTCGCGCTGGGCGTGAATGGTTTCGGCTCGGGCGTCGACAGCCCGAACTATGTCTTGATTGCTGGCTGCTCGACCAAAGACGGCGCCTATGAGCAGATCAATTCGCTTGTGTCGGTCCCGGCGCCCGCGTGGTTCTATGACGAGATCAAGTCCAAGAAGAAAGACAAGCTGGCGAACGTCGGCGAGATCGCGACGGACCTTGACGAGCCGCCTAACATCGCATGGGCGCGCGACTACCTTGCGAATGATGCAGAGCCATCCATTGAGGGGCAGGGCGGCGAGCAACAGATGTTGAAAGTCGCGATGGCGTTGCGCGACTACGCGATTAGCGAAGCGCTCGCCGTTGAGCTTATCAATGAGCTGTACAACGTCGAGCCGAAGTGCTCCCCCATCTGGGCGCTCGACGAGCTGACCGCGAAAGTCCGCAACGGTTACGTGTACGCGAACCAAGCCATGATCGGCGGCAAGACAGCCGGCGCAGAATTCTCCGATGAGCCGAACGACTTCACGGACGCCGATGTCATGGGCGATCGCGAGAAGATCAAGGCGCAGGCGAAAGCGCGAACCACCGATAAGAAACGACCGCCGCCGCCAGCGAATGCGGATCAAGGGGACTTTCACGCGTACTTGCCCGAGCATAAATACATCTATGGCCCGACTGGCCATCTCTGGCCGCTCGCTACTATCAACTCCATTCTTGGCAAGAGCGCAGGATCGACGCTCGACAGGAAGAAACCAATTCACATCATGGCATGGTGTCCGGGCAAGCCGGCTGTGCTTGTGGATACTATCGTCTTGGAAGGCGGGACGATCGCAAAGAAGGGCAGCAACACGTTCAACACGTTCAAGCCGCCGCCGGTTCTTGCAGATGGCGACGCGACGCAAGCGACGCTATGGGTCGAGCACGTCAACAAGCTTTTCCCCGAGACCGCCGACCACATCATTAAATGGCTCGCACACCGCGTCCGTTTCCTCGATGTGAAGATCAACCATAGTTTGATCATGGGCAGCGATAAGCAGGGGATCGGCAAAGATGCGATGCTTGAACCCATCGTCCGGATACTTGGCGACTGGAATTGTAAGGACGTGACCGCCGCCCAGTCCATGGACGAGAAATTCAACCCGCATCTTGAGGCGCTGTTCTGTCGGATCAGCGAAGCGAACGATCTTGGCGACGATGACCGCTTCAAATTTTATGAGCGGCGCAAGGCTTGGGCTGTTTCTCCACCGAACACGATCACAGTCACGGACAAGCACGTCAAGGCGCATCCTGTCGTCAACGTGGTCGCGATGGTTGTCTCTGGCAATGAGAAGAGCGGCTTCTATCTGCCACCCGACGACCGCCGCAATCATGTCAATTGGTCGGACTGTGTGCCCGGTGACTTCGAGGATGGCTACTTTATCGCGCTCTTCGATTGGTATGACGCGGGCGGGGTCGGGCACGTTCTTGTGTACCTGAAATCGGTTGACCTGTCGGGGTTCGATCCCAAGGCCCCGCCGCCCAAGACAGCCGCCTTCTATGAGATCGTGAGCAACGCCCAGTCTACCGACGCGAGCGAGCTTGATGACTTGCTCGACTACCTCAATCAGCCATTCTCGGATCAGCGGCCTATCGTGGTCACGATCCCGCAGTTGATTGCAGCGGCCGGCCACCGCGACGCGGGCGGGAAGTTTGAGGACGCGCTCGACATGCTAACGGACAAGAGGGCGCGCAAGTCGCTGGCGCATAGGCTGGGACGCTCGGGATATACTCCAGTGCAGAACGATGGCGAGACGGAGGGCCGCTGGCGCATCGGTGGAAAGCGTGTTGTGATCTATGGACGCAAAGACGTGCCAATGGTCGACCGCCTCGACGCCGCGAACGAGCTGGTCAAGGCGATGTTCGTCTCGGACGCCGAACAGCAGCGCAAAGACCGGGCGGCACGCAAGCGCAAGACAGCGTGAAGTCGCCGGAGCTGATGACCGCTCGACAGTGAGGCCTATCAGCGGCTCGCGCTGGCCCGCCTGATCACCATTCAACATGACAGCCTTTGGGATGGCTCCAGCCGCTCACCCGTGCCCGTAGGGTCGGGACACGGCAGGGTCGGCGCGGGCAGCCGCATGCAACAAGATCACCGGGCAACGGCTCAGGCCCCGGGAGCCGGACCGCTTCAATACGATGGCCGTGATGGCCGTGATGTTCGTGGTCGACTACTGTCTGTATCTTTTCACATCTCCTAACCCTCTTACCTCCCTATTCATTTAGTCAACTTCAACAAGAGGGGAGTTATAGACAGTAGGCGACCACGAACATCACGGCCATCACGGCCATCAATGGCTTCCCGTCGTTGTAGTTTCGTTAAATACCATGATACCTTAATGTTGATAATGTTCGGCGACATGCAGGCAAGAACCGTGCCAAGTCACAATTTTCGGGGCGCATGGTTAACGCCGTTAACCTATTTTGGAGGTAAATTTTGCACTTATTGCGTAAAACGCCATAAATATTTGCGCTTATTGCGCAAAACTGGCCTCTTGCGACATATTGTTTCGCATGCAGTACAGCACCGTTAACCCTGCGCTCGGGCAGACGTGAACGGATAGGGAATAGCGCCAGCGCCTCGCGCCATTAACGTAAATCTTTAACGTAAACAATTACTTACGTCGCCATTAACCTCAAGATTTAACGTAAGCAGACCCCCTACCCCGAGCGCGACCCTACTGGCGTTAACCCTAATATTTTACCATCTTGATCGAATGACCAGATAGGTGGACTTGACAGGCCCTATGCGTTAACCCCATATTAACACAACCCATTGATAGCAAAGAGCTTTTTGTTCCATAACTACCCATACGCGAAAGATGTAGGTGCATGGACCTACCCTATGATACCTATAGCCCTGAGTTGGCATGATCCTTTCCCGCGAGCGCGCCCAACAATCGATCGACAGGGTTAACAGTGCTGCACTGCACACAAGCTATGCGTTAACCACGCTGGGGCCCGGGGCGGTAGGCCAATGACCTATGGGGTCGTAACCTTAATTTTCCGTGAAGGGCAGGGGCCTATGCCCCCCGCGTCGCGCTGACCTTTCCGAAACCGATCACGAAGTCCGGGAAAAATTATTTTTGAAAAGGGCCGAAATTTCCGGGCCGATAGTTCGGTTTATTCACCCTATGCCGGAGACAGCCGCCCAAGCTCCCGGGCCTGTGATACCGTGCGACCATGACGCGAGCACGCAAACGAGCCCGGGCCCGACGAGGCTTCCGGTCAGAAGCCTTCCGGAGCTGGATGCGCCAATGCGCCACCCGGACGGCAATCAACCCGGAGACGACACCATGATAATCGCCGCGCTCGCTACCATCGGGTTCGGCACTGTCTGCTTTTTCATGTCGACGCTCTGGGAAGAGCACAAGCAGCGCCAGCGCGAGCGCGCCGCAACTGAGCTGGCAGCCGCGCTCCGGGCCCATGGCTTCAATCCCGAGACGTTCATGGACGGCCACGACTACAGTTGCCGGCCGGCAATCGTCCCGCGCTTCCGGATCACTGCGGCGCAGGCCGCGCAAGTCGAGGCTATGCTGTGATCGCCGTGCTCGCCATCGCTTCCCTATGGCTTATCTGGCGCGCTCATCAGCGGCGACGACTGGCCCGGCGCGTTGCCTTCCTCCGATGGTACGTTGAGGCGAGGATTGCTCTGGCTCTCCGTGACGACCGCATGCGGCGCGCCACGCTTCAATAGCGCATGCCCGAACTCACCCGCCGCAGATATCCCGAAGCCCGCGAGGAATGCTGGCACATCTATTACGGCGATATCCACGCCGGCACCATCGCGATCCGTGCCGGCAATCCGCACGATACCGATCCGTGGGAGTGGTGCTGTGGCTTCTAGACGCCGAAGCAAATGAGCTCGTCCCCAAATGGGTAGGCGGGAGGGCTACGTTAATGACCGATTGGGAACGATATCCTTGATGCCCAACCGAGGAAGGCCTAGAAAGCGATCGCACCCCCGGCTCTCCTGAGGGTCTCGGCAACGTCATCAAGCGAGCGACGATTTGTCTACTGAAGCCAACCCCGTCCCTCCTTCTGCAATGCCGCGAGAGGTGTTGGACCAGGTGGCCGACTTCACGCTGAAGGTCTGCACGCCTCTCTATTGGCATGATCGTCGTGTCCCGTTTCCCAAAAAAGTCGAAGGTGCATCGTGCTTCATCCTGAGATTTCCTGATCGGCTCGTTGGCGTCACGGCGGCTCATGTTGTAGATGCTTATCAGACCGCGCGGACTCTTACCGAAACTCTGGTTTGCCAACTACGGTTGATGCCATTCGCGCTTCACGACGCGATCATCGACCGTGACACCGGGCTTGATATCGCGACATTTGGACTATCGGAAGCTGAGCTAGCGAAGATAGATGGTGTGCCCGTTGACTGTCGCGGGCAATGGCCACCACCGCCACCCACTCCTATGCGCGCCGTGAGCCTAGCCGGGCTCCCGCAGAACATGCTCGTAACAGCTGCCGACCGGTCGGCGGTATTCAACGCCTATGGGGCACTGTCGGCCATCGAAGACTTTGGTGATCGTGACATCTGGCTCACATTCGATCCAGCTCGGGATCGGAGCCTTAACGAACATCCGCTTCCGCCCTTGGGTTTTAATATGAGCGGATGCAGCGGCGGGCCAGTGCTCATGCACGGGACAAGAAATGGACTTCACCGCTGGTTTCCCATTGGAATGATCAACAGCGGCCCCAAGAGAGACACCCCGGAACCTATCGCGCGAGGGGATGCTGAAGCCTTCGATACAATCCGAGTACGTCGTATTCATTTCCTGCGCGAGGATGGCACACTGATCCGGCCAGAGGCGGAAGGTTGGCTGCCCGGCCCGGGATAAGGCTTGGAGACTACTCAGGCTTCGTCGAGTTGGTAACGCAACCTATAGCGATCCGCCCATCCGCTTCGGTCGATAGCACAAGATCAACGTGATGCCCGTCGCCCACAGCAAAAGTTGCCACCGCGGCCTGTGTGATGGGGATTTTAGTACCGGCGTTTGAGTAACTTTGAAACGATAAGGAGACTTTCTCGGTAGTGACCGTGAATGACACGAGAAGAGTGACCAACGAAGCCTGAACCCGATGCTCTCCTTCGATCAGGTAAATCAAGGGGTTCTTTTGTTGCAAGCGAACATTGTGGTCTCCCGCAGCGGACGGTAGATTTGGCGTAGCCTCCATGGTTGCTTTCGCGATTGGAAGGGTGCGGTCCGTTCCAATAATCACGTTGTCTTCATCGTAGAGTACAGGGTTGTTGAGGTTTGTACCCTCCGGAAAGTCCACAGCAAGATGGGCGTGCGTGATGTTGCGCCTCAGCACCGTCATGAAAGTCGGCGTGCACCAGTCGAAGCCATTCACCTGATCGAGGGACAGACAGCGGATGTTGTAGGCCATAGCCTTGGTACTGGCTGTACGGGTAAACCCCTTGCTCGAGACCATCACAGCGGAATGGATGCCCGTGTCACGACACTTACTGTGAAAGGCCTCAAGTGCATCAACGCCGATTGGGCGCGAACGGTCTCGACACTCAAGAGCAACCACGAGGTCATGATGCTCGTGGGTTATGGTCAGGACGACATCGTGCTCTCTGAGCTTGCCGGTTATCTTGTCCCGGATACGTTTCGGACTTTCAATTTCTATCGGCTGACCCGCAGCGCGCGCCCCCTCAATGGCGCGTATCAGTCTTTGAAGGTCTCTGCCCGTCTTTGCCATCGATGCCAAAGGATGGCTTCAGCGGGGCGCTAAAGGCGGAGATGAGGCGCGCGCAAGAGCGACGGCAAGCTGAATGACTTTGCGTCGGTCCGCCGCGTCCATGATCTTCAGAAAGGCGCGCATCAACACAAGGCCGTCAATGACGTGAGGGTCCGTCTCAGCAATGCCCATGGTCGTCACCTCATATGCCCCCGTGCACAGATACGGCCAAGGCGGAGCGGGGGTCAACCTCCAATTGCTTTTCTCGGCACGCTAACGCTTTGTTCACCCGATACGGCGACAGTCTCACCGGGCTGCGTATCATGCCCGCTTTTGTAGAAAGCCGTTGCCGATCTCAACCCGGCGGCGGCTTTCGTTTTTCGGGGCTCTTGACGGCGGTCCTAGTCCGTATATAGGCCGCGCCCGCCGGATCAACGGAGGGAAGACGCCATGAAAGAGAAGAAGAGTGCCAGTGAACTGCAAGCGATGATCATGCAGGAAGTGCGGAAGCATCCCGACTGGAGCCACGTCGAAGACGTAGCGATCACGCAAAGCGTCCAAACGGTTCCGCATCACGCCAACTGGAACGCGGCGTTTGTGACGGACGGTCCCCGCATCGCACCGGGAGCGGCGTTTCAATTTGCAAGAGAATTGGCCTCGAAATTCGATCTAGCCTGAAAGGGGCCTGATCCATGAAAAAGATCGGATGGTTGATCGCTGTTGCTGGTGCGCTCATCGCGCTTTGCGGCGTCCTATTCCTAATCGGTCAGGGCATCGGATGGCTGGATACCGGGCATTGGACCAAGGTCGGCATGGGCGTGCTTTGGACCGAACGGCCTTCCACGAACATGGTCGGGCTTCAAAAGATTTACGATTGGTTTTTCGACTTCCCGCTCGGCGTCGGCGTCGCATTAGGCGGCATCATGCTGGCAAACCTTGGCCTAAAGGTCGTGGGCAGCGATTGACCCCCCCTGTTTTGATCGCGGGCGGTCCTAACCTTTTCTTCAGAACAACCGGCGACATTGTCCGGCGGGTTGCGTATCACGCCCGCTCTATAGAAGCCGTCGCCGACCTCGACCCGGCGACGGCTTTTTGCTGCACTGCTCCATTAGATAGTGCGCGCCACTCTTGTCTCGCGCCGGTTGTGCCCATAGGATCGGCCTTATGGGGCACTAATGGCGATCATCAGGCTCGATGGCTTTTTCGAAGATACAATTGTCTTGCACTTCGGCGGCAAGGCCGGATGCATCGACGCCTATACGTTTGCGGAAGCATTGATCGGCTTCGCCGATACCGCCTATGCCGTAAGCAGCACGATAGACCCCGGTCAAGAAATCGAAATCATCGTCGAAGCGACCGGTCCCGGAAGCTTCCGGGCAGTTATCCGCCGTCTAAAGAAGAAATACGGCGGCACTCTCTCACCCGTGGCGGGGCTCATTTTTTGGGGAGTGGTTACGAACTTAATTTATGACGCGACGCTCAAGAAGGACGATCCCGTCCTGATAACGGTCAACACGAATGAAGTCATCATAAAGCACGGCCACGATACCGTAATCGTTCCTCGGAACGTCTACGACGCATCAGAGAACGCGAAGAAAAATCCGGCTGTTGAGAAGGGCATCAAAAAGACCTTCGAGACTATAGAAAGAGACCCCAACGTCACCGACTTTGGTCTGACTTCCAGCATTCATGATCCTCAGCCCCTCGTTGCTATCCCGCGCGCTGATTTCTCCGTAGTAACCCAGCGGGTTGTCATTGAGACTGAAGACCCCCCGGCGGAGCGCACGAACACCGAGCGCGCCCGCCTTGTGATCTTGAAGGCTTGGCTCAACTACGCCAAGCGGAAGTGGTCCTTCGAATGGAATGGAGTGCCGATCTCGGCACCAATATCCGACTGGGAATTTTTAGACCAATTGGACCGCCGCGAAATTCTGCTTGGTGCAGGGGACGCCCTTGATGTCGAGATCAGCTTCAAACAGACCTTTGATCCATCGCTAGGCGTATATGTGAACGATCCAAACTCGTTCGTGATCACGAAGGTGATAAGGCCAGTATCTCGCGCTTAGCATGAAATTCGTCGGACAGATCGGAATTAACAGATGTCGAACGACATAAAACCAACTACCGATGAAGAAATGGTTCGGCTATTCGATCCGCTATACAGCATTTTTGCTAATGCAGGATCGGGCAATCAGCCTCTATTGGCGCACTACACCTCCATACAAGTAATGGAGAGCATTCTAAAAAATAGTGAGATTTGGTTTTCCAACCCGCTCTTTATGAACGATTTGCAGGAGATGCGGTTTGGCCTCAATGAGGGAACGACATTTTTCTCGAACATGGAACCGTTGAAGAAAGCTGGCGGCAATGAAGCGCGGGCTGAAATTCTACAGCGATCTTACTTTCACTTTTTCAAGTATTTTGATGATCATCAGGCATTTGATACGTACATCTTTTGCTTGGCGGAGCATGATCCCCAAGACAATGACGGTCTGCTTTCGATGTGGAGAGGTTACGGTCAGCATGGAAATGGAGCGGCTATCGTTTTTGATCCATCGAAAGTCACGCTCGTACCAACATCCCCGCTGATATTCTCGAAAGTTTTTTACGTAAGAGACGATGAGCGAATAGCACAAGTTCAGTCAAATCTCACTTCTTGGGTAGAACTGACAGAGCGTTTGGCTCTTCCAGACGATAAGTTGCATCTGGCGGCTTACGCCGCCTTCTCGTTGGTAAAGGGCCTTGCTCTCGTAACCAAGCATTCGGGATTTTCGGAAGAGAAAGAATGGCGCGTTGTCTACAATCCTGAACGCGACACGACGGGGGCTCTCAAACCCTTTCTAAAATACCATATTGGAAATCGAGGGGTTGAGCCGAAGCTAAAATATCAGGTCGGGCATATTGCGAATGTCAGCGCGCCTGATCTAGCACTTGAACGCATAGTTGAACGGATCATTCTTGGCCCGAGCTTATCATCGCCATTGGCCCTGCGGAGCGTACAGCGAATGCTCGATAGCATTGAAAAACCGCATTACAAGCCTTTGCTTCGGCCTTCAACAATTCCGTTGCGGCCAAACTCAGGCAGTTCGTTCTAGAATGTTGCGCAAGCTGCGCCTACACAGCGAGTATCACTAAAGCCACTGCATCAGCGACGACCACTTCTCGGAAACGGCAGAATAATTGCAGTCGGGCGTTCGCGTGAGACGTGGAAGGCGTTCGCGTCATCCTCATCGTATTCGTCATCATCGACAATCGCGATGGTGCGACCGATGGCCTCTTCTGCTAACCGGGCCTCGCGCAACACAAGGTCCGTTTGGCAATTGGTGATGCGCCGTAGTCGTTCGATATCGTCGAAGTCAGTCATCACGCACTCACGGAACGAGTGTGAGGTGATGTGGCTAAAGGCTTTAGGCAAAATTCTGACCATGCTTCCATCAATGGCCGCCGTTTCTCCAGCAAGTCCGACCGTGCGTAGTCGCGCTCCAGCTTCGAACCGACAGCGTGCGCCAAACTCCACTCCGCATGAACGCGGTCGAAGTCAGTGGCATCGCCGACCCAATCCCGGAACGATGACCGGAAGCCGTGCACCTTGTAGCCGTTCGCGCCGAGCGACTTCATTACCAAGCGCAACGCCTCCGCGCGCAGTCCATTCTCTCGGATCAGATGGCCACGGAACAGATAGTCGTCATCGCCACGACGCTCGCCGAGTAGCGCGAGCATCTGGGGCGTCAACGGAACACGATGGGTCTTCCCGGCTTTCATTCGCATCCCGGGAATGATCCACGTCGGCTGACCGTCAACCTCGCTGATCTCTTTCCAAGTCGCGTCTAGCGTCTCAGTCGTGCGGGCGGCTGTCAGGATGGTCCATTGCAGCGCCCGGCCTTCGACCGTGCCCAGCCCGGTCAAGCTCGTCATGAACGCGGGGACGGCCGCCCAAGGCATGGCTTCGTGATGCTGCACCTCTGGAGCCTTGTTCCGCGAGCGTATCTTGCCCGTCGTCATGAACTTGCGGACGGCATCGATCCGGATACCCATCTTCTTTTGGGTCACCGGGAAGGCATCCCACACCCCCAAAACGGCGTTCTTGGAATGCTCATCAATGCCGACAATCGGGAGTTTCAGGAAGTCGGGTATTTTGTCGAAACTCTGGCGATAATGGGTCGCTTCCTGCCCGGTCTTCCCGCCGCGCCAGTGGGGCGACGCCAAAGCGAGGTACTTGTCAAGCCATTCCCCGAAGGTCGCTCCGGCGGGCCTGCTAGCGGCGGCGGCGATGGCCGTTGTGCGCGGGTCGGTTCCGGCCTTCCGTAGCTTCCTAAGCTCGTGATGGCGGTCCCGGACCTCTTCGATCTTGAACAAGGCCGCCGGCCCGAGCGACATCCACCGCTCTTTGCCCTCCCACGGGAAGCGATAGACCCATGACGCTTGACCCGGCTGCGCGACTTGCAGATACAGTCCGCCGCCGTCCGCGTGCTTCCCCGGAGTGTCGATCAAACCGGTAATGTCAGGGTCCTTTAGACGGTGAATGCTCATGATCTCTTTCCACGCTTCTTTCCACGGACGATAGCCTATCTGGAGACATCTTAAGCAATCCCTACTATACAAAAGCGCGGCGGTATCAATGGCTTAGGCATCTGGAGCAGTCCGGAGATATCCCTAGATATAGATTTGGGTAGCCTATAACGCCGCGCCTTCCACCCCCACATCCCGCACGAATCCCAGAGGCACCCGCATGGCCGGACATTCCCAGTTCAAGAACATCATGCACCGCAAGGGCCGGCAGGATGCCCAGAAGTCGAAACTGTTCAGCAAACTGGCGCGGGAAATCACGGTTGCGGCCAAGATGGGCCAGCCGGACCCCAGCATGAATGCGCGGCTGCGCGCCGCGATCACCTCCGCGCGCCAGGAGAACATGTCGAAAGACTCGATCGAGCGTGCGGTGAAGAAGGCGATTGGCGGCGACGCCGAAAACTACGATGAGATTCGCTACGAGGGTTATGGTCCGGGCGGCGTCGCCGTCATCGTCGAGGCGCTGACCGACAACCGCAACCGCGCGGCGTCCGATATCCGATCCTACTTCACCAAATCCGGCGGCAATCTCGGTGAAACCGGTTCGGTTGCCTTCATGTTCGACCACACCGGCATCATCGAATACGACGCCAAGGTCGCCTCCGACGATGCGATGCTGGATGCGGCGATCGAGGCCGGCGCCGACGACGTATTGTCGAGCGAGAACGGCCACGAGATCTACGCCTCGCAGGAGACGTTTCGCGACGTCGCCAAGGCGCTGGAGGCGAAATTCGGCGAAGCCCGCAAGGCGGCGCTGACCTGGAAGCCGCAGAACACG
>WNFD01005370.1_pt1 | contig 18932 bp, 14 predicted proteins | sample 5400491 | NCBI WGS metagenome assembly WNFD01 (sample SAMN13153343, study PRJNA577476) | soil metagenome | isolation source: 120 cm saprolite under Douglas fir tree site 2 hole 2 replicate 2 | place: USA:California | collected 2015-04-18 | reverse complement strand
CACGGACCAGGGTTTTGCGAGTCCTGCTGGCGGCATGTCTTTCCGTGTCTCGGGCCAGGGTTTTACTCCAAATGGTCAAGTGAATGTTAGATTCCTCAATGCCCCTGGTCTGCCAACTGCTATAGAATTTGCGAATGGCCCCGGTCTGCCAAACTTGGTGGCCGACGCCAACGGGAACTTCTCGAAGTTCCATGTATCCGTTGATTGTGCCGATGTCAAGCAGTTTGCGGATGGACCTGTGGACGTCTATCTACACGTGATTGATGTAAACACGAATCGCGTACAATACACACGTTTCCTCAAGTTCCCTTCTGTCAGAACGTAGGTGGTCACGTCCCACAGCCTATTAACTGCCCGGTGGGGTCTTCTGATCCCCGGTGCCGATAGAAGGTGGGTCAGAGGGGCCACACCTTTGTTTGTGTAGGCGAACGATGGCGGTGTGGGCTGCCTGCTGCGCCTCGCCCGCGTTCTGGTTCGAACCGATAAATTCGAGTAGTTCGCTGAAGTCCATTTCAATCTCCCGTTGCAGCTTTCCTTATTCGTGGGCTAAGCGGAGGTCGTGGCGAGGGTGAGAGCACGCACGAGGCAGCGCTTGGAGAGTTCTACCTTGAAGGCATTCTCGCTTTGCGGGCGAGCGTCTTTGAGAGCCTCTTCTGCAGCGTGGCGGAAGAGGGCGGCACTCGCGGGGTGTCCCTGTAGGGCTTTCTCTGCTTCGAAGGAGCGCCAGGGTTTTGCGCCGACCCCGCCGAGGGCGACTCGGGCGGACTGAATTTTTTTACCGTCCATGCGGAGGACTATGGCTGCGGAGGCGAGGGCGAACTCATAGGCGGCGCGGTCGCGGAGCTTGAGATAAAGGGACTTTGTACCGGCTGCGGGTGCGGGGAGGGTGACGCTGGTGATGATGTCACCTGGCTCCAGCACGTTCTCGCGGTTGGGTGTAGTTCCGGGTAGCAGATAGAAGTCGTGGATGGGGATGCTGCGCTCGCCTTTGGTTCCCTGGATGTGGATGGTTGCCTCGAGCGCGGTGAGGGCAACGTTCATGTCAGAAGGGTTGGTGGCGATGCAGTCCTTGCTGGTGCCGAGAATGGCGAGCATGCGGTTATGCCCGTCGATGGCGGAGCAGCCGGTGCCGGGTTCCCGCTTGTTGCAGGCGTGGGCGGTGTCGCGAAAGTAGACGCAGCGAGTGCGCTGCAGCAGATTGCCGCCTGTGGTGGCCATGTTGCGCAACTGCGGAGACGCGCCGGAGAGCAGCGCTTGCGAGAGGACCGCATAGTCGCGCTGCACGGCAGGATGATGCGCGAGGTCGGAGTTGCGAACCAGCGCACCAATCTTCAGCCCGCCTCCCGGAAGCGACTCGACCTTATCGAGCGGCAGGCCATTGATGTCGACAACCATCTTCGGCCGCTCTACGCTGAGCTTCATCAGGTCGATCAATGTGGTGCCACCTGCGACGAAGCGGACCTCCGCGCCCTGCTGCGATGTGGAGGACGTCGCTGCTGCCTGGACTGCCTGCGGCACGGTGGTCGCTCGGTTGAACTGAAACTGTTCCATCTGCGCTCCTTATGTTTCTTTCCGTGCGTGCTGTACCGCTGCCACGATGTTCGAATACGCTCCGCAGCGGCAGATATTCCCGTACATCCCGTTCTTGACGTCCTCGTCGCTTGGGCCGACGGGCTCCTTGAGCAATGCGACAGCCGACATGATCTGGCCCGAGGTGCAGTATCCGCACTGGTATCCGTCATGCTCTATGAAGGCTGCCTGCATAGGGTGCAGGTGATCGGGTTGGCCGAGACCTTCGATGGTGGTTATCTCTTCTCCCTGATGCATTACTGCTAGCGAGAGACAAGAGTTCACGCGGCGGCCGTTGACGTGGACGGTACAGGCCCCGCACTGGCCGTGATCGCAGCCCTTTTTGGTGCCGGAGAGCTGGAGGTTGTCGCGCAGACAGTCCAGCAGGGTGACGCGAGAGTCAAGCTGCAACTGGTGGTCCTTGCCGTTTACGCGCAGGGCTACAAGCATCGTGCCCGCAGCGTCGCTGAATCTCTCCGGAGCTTGCGCCACTGTTGCTAAACCCTGCGTAGAGGCAAGCAGTGGCTGGGCGGAGGCTGCAAGCCCAGCCGCGCCGAGATGAGACAGAAACGACCGCCGCGAGACGTGGCCAAGGAGCGGCCTATCCTCTTTGGAAAGGGACGCATCGACGGTTGCGCTTTCTTGCTGCGGGTCGGAAGGCTCGCTTTTCATAATTTCCCTAAATAGATCGGATAGCTTTTTATGAGTCGGCTGGCTGAATTCCCACTGCCCAAATGTTAGCAAAAGTAAGTCTCGGAGCTAATGCCAAAGCAATCGAAGCGCCTGGGCCGTACCCGAAATGTATCAGAAGGGCAAGGGGCTGGAACCTCTATCGCTGCACCAAATATAGCGTTTAGTCTCGGGCGTTGTGCCAAATACATGACAGGGGGCAAGGCGTTCCGCAGGGGAGCGGTCGTCGACTAATGCACTTATGCAGCAACTCTCAGATTCTAGGATGCCAGCCAAGGGACGGTCTTGGCCGCGAGCGGTCAGTCCTGCACCGTTTCTAGTAACCGAGATTCGCTTCGGGGCAGTAAGTCATCAAAGAAGGATGACGTGCAGATTGCATATGCATTAATTTCATGTATTCTATGATCGCGACGCCGCCAATCCAAAAGACAACATCTGCTGTAGCGAATACCTTCTATTTATGGAGCTACGATGGACTACACTCTACAGCAGCTTCGATACTTGGTCGCCGTAGCTGACCACGGTAGTGTCTCCGCAGCGGCCCGCTCTCTCTACGTGTCGCAGCCTGGCCTTTCTTCGGCAATCCTGCACCTGGAAGAGGTCTTCGGAATCCAGTGCTTTATACGGCATCGCGCCAAAGGGGTATCGCTGACCCCGGCTGGCCATCTGTTCGTGAAAGAGGCGAGGGACGTGCTCTTGCGCGCTTCGAACCTGCGTCAGCGAGCGAAAGAGTTCAATGAGACTATCTCCGGCCGTCTCGATATCGGCTGCTGCTCCACAATAAGCCCCCTTCTTCTCCCCCGGATACTTGCCGAACTCCACGAGACCTATCCCGCAATCGAGGTGCATCTTCAGGACAGCGATTCCGATAGTCTGCAGGCACGCGTGAGGGCGGGAGGAGTTGAACTAGCCATCCTTTACGATTTCAACCTTGATCCCAAGTTTGAAAAGCTGTCCCTTTTGTCCCTTCCTCCCTATGTACTCTTCCCACAATCGCACAGGCTTGCGTCCGAGTCCTCCATCAACCTCGGCGATCTTGTCGTCGAGTCACTGATCACATTCGATCAGCCGGACCACTGGGCCTACCTGCGATCACTCTTTCCTCTCCACGGGCGGGAGCCGGTCATAGGCCGAAAGGTAAATAACTTCGAGTTGATCCGTGGTCTGGTCGCCGCGGGAAAGGGCTACTCCATCCTGAATACGCGGTCGGCGCTGGACCAGACCTATGATGGAAGTCCCGTCAGGTGTGTTCCCATCAGCGGGATTGTGCCTCCGGCGCCCATCGTCCTTGCTTCTTCAGGAGGCAATAGTCATACGAGCCGGGCGATCGCCTTCATTGAGACCTGTCGATCGATTCTCGATGCATTTGATGTTCAGGAAGGCAAATGGCTGCCAGGGAGATGTGCATTGCAGACCGCTTCCCTCCGGCCGGAGTAACACTCGCTCATGGATTGAGTGAGGTGGTTGGCTGAGCCCGATTCAGCATGAGTCCGTTATTGAGCCAGTCGCGGCTCATCTAGGATGATGATGAGATTTCAGGGGGGTGCGGCCGTGGCTGTCGTTACCACCATTGCTTACGATTCGCGACCTATAAGGAAAATGTCTGATTGACATCAGAATATTGAATTATGCAGGAGGCCTGTAGTCTCTTATATTTCAATATGAAGACTCCTAAACAGAAGTTAACCCAAGATGCATCGACTCGACTAACTCGTGTCGAAAGCAGTCCATTGTATGCCAGTTACTAATTGGCATACCGATAGTAAGAACGTATCTCTATGGCCGCTTATTACCAGGCGAGATTTGAACGAGGTTGTAGGCGGGCTTTGTCTGCTGAATAGTTGTGTTGAAGCATCGTTGTTCTTCGTCGTTATCTGTCACACGCGATAAAGCCTCAATGATTGTTAGAACCCGATCAGTGCTGCATCTCGTGTCTTAGAAACTCATCTGTCTCGCTTTCTCAGCTTGCCTGTTTCAGCTACCGCGCTTCCGACTTTTGTCTTCGCTGCCGTCTACCAGACCATACGAGGAGTCATACTTGAGATCCGGGTTTGCTGCCGTTGCCACTCTCTTCGCTTCGATCGTTCTCCCACCTTCGGCAATTGCTGCCTCCCCTGTCGTCCATCATCCTCTCGATGCCCTTACACCACAGGAGTATTGGACGATCTACGAGACCCTGCGCGGTGAGGGACATGTACATGAGAAGACCTTGTTTGGCAGCATTCTGCTTCACGAGCCGGACAAGCAGATCGTACTGAAGTGGACTCCGGGCGGCACGATCGACAGAAAGGCTGATGTGGTACTGCTGGATGAAGGAAAGTCGTATGCCTCTGTCGTCGATATCACCTCGAAGAAGGTGGATGAGTTTCATGCGTTGAAGGGGGAACACTCGCCCTTTACGGCGACTGAAGAGCACCAGGTTGGCGAGGCGATCAAGCACGATGTGCGCATCGTCGAGGCACTCAAGAAGCGCGGCGTCACCGACTTGAGACACGTGGAGTGCTTCCCCACTCCGGCCGGCTATATCGGACTGCCAGAGCAGAAGGATGCGGAGAGCCGGATTGCATGGGGCGGTTGCGCAAACAGCGAAGGTGCGATCAGTGGGTCCTGGGACCGTGAGGTGGCAGGTCTCTTCTTCGTGGTTGATATGTTGTCGAAGAAGGTACTTCGCGTCTCCGACTATGGAGTCCTTCCTCCCATGCCAACGACGGGGATCTACGACGGTACGGGTGGCGAGGCGCTTGCTGGAACGAAGCCCATTACTATTATGCAAGCGGCCGGACCTAGCTTCACGATTGACCAGGGTCTGGTCTCGTGGCAGAACTGGCGCTTCCGCTTCCGCCTCGATCCTCGTCAAGGGCCGGTGTTGAGCATGGTGGGCATCGAAGACAGCGGAAAGCTCCGCTCGGTGATGTACGAGGGCGCGCTCTCGGAGATGTATGTGCCCTATCAGGATCCGGAAGAGACCTGGAACTCGCATGTATTCCTCGATGGTGGCGAATACTTTATGAACACAGGGCTCGGCCTCATCAAACCGCTGATCTCCGGTATCGATTGTCCGGACTACGCTACCTTCTTCTCAGGCTTCTTCTATAAAGAGAATGGCGCACCGTTCGAGCGTCCACAACTTGCCTGTTTGTTTGAGCGCACCAAGGGTGATCCGGCATGGCGTCATGGGGATTCGAATGGCACCTTCGGCCGACCGACGCGGGAGTTGGTCTTGCGTACGGTCGCGACTGTGGGGAACTATGACTACGTGCTCGATTGGCGCTTCGGCCAGGATGGAGCGATTACTGCGGGCGTAGGCGCAACGGGGATCCTCGAGGTAAAGCCAGTTGCCGATACTGACGTGAGCAAGGGGATGTCCAAGGGGCTGGCGGACAGCAATGCTCCCGGTGGGCCGGTGGAGTTCGGCCATCTTGTTGCGCCAGGCACAGATGCCGTCAACCATGACCACTTCTTCTCCTTCCGGCTTGACCTCGATGTGGACGGAACAAAGAACTCATTTATGGCCGACAAGCTGGTCCAATACAAAATCCCATCGAATAAGACGGAATATGGCCGCCACGTTATTTGGGCGATGCGGCCGACGATGCCCATGACTGAGGGCGAAGCGAAGATGGATCTGAGTCTCCAGCATCCCTCGATGTGGCGATTCATCAACTCCGATACGAAAGGCCCGCAGGGATACCCGACGAGTTACGAGATCATGCCGGGACAGACGGCGGGATCTCTACTGCCCTCCGACGAGTGGCCACAGAAGCGAGCTGGTTTCTCCGAGCATCAACTATGGGTGACACCCTACGAGCCGAACGAACGTTTTGCCGCAGGCACCTACGTGAGTGGAAGCCGTGGCTGATGGGCTGCACTACTGGACGAAGAAGAACCGGCCCATTATGGCTACCGATATTGTGGCTTGGTACACGGTGGGATTCCACCACACGCCCCGCACCGAAGATTGGCCACAGATGCCGATCATGTGGCACGAGTTTCAGGTACGCCCCTTTGATTTCTTCACCAAGAATTCAACGCTCGATCTACCCATGAAGCCATGACACGGTTCCAGGGAAGATCTATAGGTCAATTAAATATGACATGGATAATTTGAAAGAGGTGTAGAACAAATCAGTGTTGCGCCATATTTTTTATAGATTCAATTCGTAACTAGTAGTGGACGTCAACTAGCAGATATGCTACTTATTTAGCAGTCTCACTAATAATTTCGTAACTGCGCGGCATAATCGGCCTGAATGTTGCTAACGCTCAGCAAATAGGTTCGCTTTGCATCGAAGCTCGTTGTCTGCATCTTCTCGCTCGATAGGAGCCTGAGTTTCGCAGCAGAATCAAAGCAGTCGCATAGCCGATTTAGAAGCTGTTACTAAACGCTTGCCTGTTCGCGGAGCTGAACCACTCACACAATCAGATGTCAAGTCGTAACTGCATTGCAGCATTTCAAGCAATACAGCGACGCCACATCTTCCGCATTTGCGAAAGGGTCGACTTAAATGTCTCGTTTTTCTATCGCACGATTGGGAGTCAGGAACGCTGTACTCTTCTCATCGATATTTCTGTTATCGGGGTTCACGTCCGGAGCGTTCTCTCAGAGTGCGACGGCGGGTGCGAAGTCGGCAAAAGAGCTAACGGAACAGCTTATTCCTGTAACGAGCCCGTTGGTAGTCGAGAAATGTAGTCGATGTCATCTTGCGGACGCCAAGGGAAATCTGTCTCGCATCTCGGCAGTGCGCACGACGCCGGAGGGTTGGGAAGAGGCGATCAAGCGCATGGTCCGTCTGAACGGACTGCAGATGACACCTGACGAGGCGCGCCAGATACTGCGCTATCTCAGCGATTCGCACGGTCTTGCGCCGGAAGAAGCGAAGCCGATCCAGTACTTCGTACAACGCGAACTGATCGATGAGAAACTGCCGAATGGCGATGTGGAGCACGCCTGTGCCTCATGCCACGCACTTGCCAAGCCCCTGAGTTGGCGCCGCACTCCGCAGGATTGGGACTATCTGAAGAACATGCACGTTGCCTTCTTTCCCTCGATTGAAGGTTCGTTCCGTCGCGGGGGTTTTGGTGCACGTCAGGAGGTTGCCGGTCCAGATGGCGAGATGCCGAAGCAACCGGTCGACATCGCTCTGGAGTACATCAAGAAGAGCACACCGCTGATTACTCCGGAGTGGTCCAACTGGAATGCAAGCCAGCGGACACCGAAGCTTACCGGCGATTGGCTGGTCTCCGGTTCGCTGCCTGGGAAAGGTAAGTTCTTCGGCGATATGAAGGTCGAACCAAATGCCTCCGCTGATGGCGGCTACACGACCCGCACCTCTCTCACCTTCACCAGCGGCGCTAAATGGAGCAGCACCGGCAGTTCTCTGGTGTACACGGGTTATGCGTGGCGGGGCCGCTCCAGGTCGAATGAAGCTATGGCTGCGGTTGATGCTCCGAACACCGTTCGTGAGGTGATGATGCTCTCCAAGGACGAGTCCGAGTTGACCGGCCGCTGGTTCTGGGGCACGTACCAGGAATTCGGTATGGACGTGACCATGCAACGGGCGACAGGGGGTGCCGCCGTCCTGGGCGTCGATGTGGGCGCGCTGAAGACTGGCACCTCGGACAACACCATGCGGATCTTCGGATCGCATCTGCCGTCCTCGCTGTCGGTTGGCGATATCGATCTTGGCCCCGGTATTGCAGTGACGAAGGTGGTCAGCGAGGCACCGGACTTGGTGACGGTGATGGCAAATGTAGATGCGAAGGCGAACCCCGGCCGGCGACTTGTCGCGATCAAGTCCATCGCGAAGCCTGATGCCTACGCTGTCTACGACCATATGGATTACCTGAAGGTGACTCCGGTGACGCCGATTGCCCACCTTGGCAGTGAGCCTCATGCAAAGGGCTACATGCAGTTTGAGGCGATTGCATTTTCGAACGGACCTGATGGCAAGTCAAATACAGCGGATGACATTGACCTTGGGACGGTTCCTGCAACATGGAAGCTCGAGGAGTTTGTGGCCTCCTATGGAGACGATGACATCGAGTTTGTAGGAGCGCTCGACCCAAAGAACGGTCTCTTCGTTCCAGCGAGTGATGGCCCTAATCCCAAGCGCAGGTCGATGCGAAATAACTATGGCGATGTATGGGCGGTCGCCAGCTACAAGCCGGAGGGATCCACAAAGCCGTTAGCCGGCCGAAGCTACTTCATCGTATCTGTACCGCAGTATATGCAGTGGGATCAACCAGAGGTGGCTCAGTGACGCTACAACTATCCGAAGTTCACAAGTTCCGCGGCTCGGAGGTTAACTTTGCCTACCTGGTACCGAGCGGCGGCATTGTCGCACTCGACGGAATCTCATCAGCCATTCTTAACTGTCTCGAGCGTACGCCGCTCAGTCGAGAATCCCTCATCGAAGAGCTTGTTGCAGAAGGCCACCAGCAGCAGGAGATCGAAGAGTCTATCGACGAGTTGCAGGACGTTCGTGCGATCCAGATGGGGGAGCGGGTCTACGAGCCATCGCAGGCCCTTCCCGACGATTTTCCTCTGCAGAGCATCGTCCTGAATGTGACCAACCAGTGCAACCTGTCGTGCCAGTACTGCTACGAATTCGGTGAAGATAAGATAGCCACTCCGGAAGGCAAGAAGAAGTTTATGGACTTGGATACCGCCCAGGCCTCCGTAGACTATCTCTTCGCGGAGTCGCAGGGGCGCCCCTCGGTTCACCTCACCTTTTTCGGCGGCGAGACGTTGATGAACTTTCCGCTGATGAAGCAGGTGGTCACCTATGCCAGGCAAAGGGCTGCGGAACTGGGTAGAAGTATCGAGTTCAGCCTTACGACTAACGCCACGCTGCTCTCCTCGACAATCATCGAATTTCTGGCGGAGCATGGCATCGGCGTGACGGTCAGCATGGATGGGCCGAAGGAGATGCAGGACAAGTTCCGTATCTTTGCCAATGGCAAGGGCAGTTACGACATCATGAAGCCGAAGGTGGAGGAGTTGATCGCCAAACACCGGCAGCGGCCAGTGGGGGCCAGGGTCACTTTGACCTCCGGCGCCATGGACGTCAAGCGGATCTACCAACACCTGAAGCACGAGCTTGGTTTCCACGAGGTCGCATTCGCTCCAGTCACTACCTCGCCTGACCGACTCTATTCCATTGGAGAGCCTGGGATGGACAGCGTTCTAGCCCAGTTCTGCGACCTGGCTGACGAGTACTTGGAGTTCGCCCTGCGTGGAGAGCATCACGGCTTTTCCAACGTAAGCGACACGCTGGCTGAACTGCATCAGGGTGTCAACAAGTCGCTGCCGTGCGGCGCCGGCCTCGGAATGGTGGGCATTGGACCATCCGGAGACATCGCACCGTGCCACCGCTTTGTCGATTCGGATGAGCATGTGCTCGGCAATATTACGACCGGTATCGATCAGGAGAAACGGGCCGACTTTCTGGGTCGCGGCAACATTGATACCAAGTACGACTGTCACACCTGCTGGGCACGCCCTTTGTGTGCTGGCGGCTGCCATCATGAAGCCTTCGTACGGTATGGCGATACGGGCCATGCAAACCTTCACTACTGCGACTGGATCCGTAGCTGGACGAACAAGTGTCTTGAGATCTACGGCACGATCGCGGAAAAAAATCCCATGTTCCTGCAACACTTCGCGGAAAGGAAAGCTGCATGAAACATCTGCGCGCTATCAACAAGAAAGCCCACCGTATCGAGAGCAGTATCGAAGTTGCAAAGGAAGACATCGTTGCGCTCCAGGCTCCCGCGGCTCCCAAGCCACATGTACCCATGGGTTGCTCAATCATCTTCTCGCCTGGCTGGGAGGTAGATTCCGCAGGCGGTACGGCAGGGCTATGCCAGCCGGTGGAGCGGGATATCTATGACTGCTATGTCACCTGCTTCTGGCCAGCCCAGGTGCCCGACCACATGAACAACTATCCGGACTGGACAAGTAAGTGCGCGCTTGCGACCAAGGATTGGCGCAACGTCGACATCGTCTTCCCGTAGTTCAAAAGCCTTTGTAGTTATGGTCGAGAGGAGCGTCATGCGCGCAGTTGCCATATTTCTGTCTATATTTTTTGTTACTGCTTCGGGGTTCGCCGCCGGCGTCAAAGCCACCGGCAAGCCAGCCCCCGACCAGCTCCTTTATCTCGCTACTTGGCCGCACACCATTCGCGTGGTCGATATTGGCAAGGAAAAGGTCGTCGATCAAATTGAATTGCCAACCGATATCGCGCGAATTCTTGTCCTGTCGCCGGACAGGACAAAGCTCTACGCTTCTACGCTTCGAGATAATTCGATTGTTACGATCGACCTGAAGACCCGCAAGGTGCTAGGTTCCTTCTCGGTCAACGAGGAGACTGAGACCAACCGCTTGAGCGGTCTTACAATCGACCCAACCGGGAAGTATCTCTACTCGGTCATTACGACCGTCACAAAGAAACTCGATCACTACGAGATAGGCGAGCCGAAGGTTGCCGTAATTGATCTTGAGGCTAAGAAGATCACACGACGCGGAGACTTTCCAAAGGACGAGCAGCCAGGTGCCCGGGCACTACTGCGTGTATCTCCCGACGGTAAATCTCTCTATGTCTTTCGTCAATCGATTCTCGTGATCAACACCTCTGACTTCAAGCTGAGCAAGAAGATCGAACTCTCCAGCCCGATAGCGCCCCCGGGTATGGAGAACCTTTCGCTCAGTGTGCTCGACGATCCTAACGAGCCGCCGGGAAAGTTGATGAGCATCTTCAATGCCTCTGACCCATATGTGCATCGTGATATCTTCGGAATCGCCGAGATCGATCTCACTAACCAGAACTTCGAACTGACCCCGGTTGGTCCTGCGGCGACCAGCATCCAGCCGCTCATGCTCAATCCTGATAGGTCGCTTGGCTACACGGTCGCTGTGAACGGAACGCATGGCAATCGGGTTACGGAGTTCTGGGTCTTCGATATGAAGAACAAGAAGCTTATCAACAAGCGCGAGTTTGTCGGTAGAACACGCCTCAACCTGGGTATGTCCGCAGATGGCAAGAAACTGTTGATCTACAACGCCGGCTTCGAAGTCGAAGTCTACGACGCAAAGACGCTGGCCCTCGAAAACACGATCAACCTGCAGGGTGACACCACGTCGAATATTATCGTGGCACCGCTGAACTAACCGTTTCACCGGAAGATCGCAGGTGCAAGGGCGCGGCGGATCATGCCGCGCCTCTGCGCATCTCTAGGGAGTGTATGAAACCAACCAGCTATACCTCGGTCATTCCATTCCGGCAATACCGCCGTGCCATGAAGTTTGTATCTCCGTACTGGAAGGGCTTGCTCGCCGTAATTCTGTTGGGTCTCTTTTCTACTTGTGTCGGCCTCATCCAGCCCTATATCTCAAGACTGCTGATTGATGACGCACTACTCCGCAGTGATCTGAATGCGCTCTGGAAGATTGCGCTGGCGATGGTGGTGGTCACCGTGGTTGGTTTTGTGCTTAACGCGGTCTCCAGCTATTGCTACACCCGTCTCTCTGCAGAGAGCCTCTTCAGCATGCGGTTAGCCGTGTATGAGCACCTGCAAAAGCTGTCCCCCAGGTACTTCTCGCGCAATAAACTCGGCGACCTCGTCTCGCGTATCAACAACGATATTGGCGAGGTGCAGCGCGTCTGCTCCGACACGCTGCTGTCGATATTGTCGAATGTGCTGTTTCTTGTCGGCAGCGTCAGCATCATGACCTGGCTCAACCCGAAGCTCACGGTGGCCAGCCTGTGCCTGCTCCCGGTAAGCATTTTCACGCTGCGTCACTACCAGCGCAGACTGGTCGTCAAGACGGGAGAGTTGAGACAGCGCAGCTCCGACCTGGGCAGTTTTTTGATCGAGAGCATCATGGGTATACGGCTCATCGTAACGAACGGAGCCCAAGACCGCGAGATCGAACGCTTCCGCTGGCACAACGGACAGTTCGTTCGCTCGCTCATGTCCATGCAGATGATGTCGTTTATGGCAAGCGCGCTTCCGGGCACTGTGCTGACGCTCTCTACCGCGACGGTGTTTCTCTATGGTGGCAAGCTAGTGATTGAAGGCCAGCTGACCATCGGCGGCTTCGTCGCGTTCATGGCCTATCACGTCAAGCTGCTTGCGCCGGTACAAAACCTGCTCGGCATCTACACCAATCTCCTGACCGGAGGAGTTTCACTCGGCCGTGTCTTCGAGGTGCTCGACGTTCCGATCGAGGTGGAAGAGCCCATCAATCCGCGACCGTTGCCGCCGTTCTCTCATAAGATTTGCTTCGAGCATGTAGCCTTTTGCTACACGCCGGAGGTTCCAGTTCTAAGGGATGTTTCGTTCTCGATTCCAAAGGGCGCCCTCTGCGCATTCGTCGGGCCCAGTGGCGCCGGCAAGTCGACCATTGCTGATCTGTTGGTGCGCTTCTTCGACGTGCAGGAGGGAAGAGTGACCCTGGATAGCTGCGACATTCGTGACTTCGACCTAAATTCGTTGCGGGCGTCGATCGCAGTGGTCGAGCAGACGCCGTACTTGTTCCGGGCCAGCATCCGCGAAAATATCGCGTATGGACGGCCAGAGGCCACATTCGACGAGATTCAGAGTTGTGCAGAGAATGCCGGTGTCCATCATTTCATCCAGGGGCTTCCAGAGGGCTACGACACACTGATCGGCGAGCGCGGCTCGACACTGTCCCTCGGGGAGCGCCAACGCATCGCGCTGGCGCGGGCGCTGCTGCGGAACCCATCGATCCTCATCCTCGACGAACCGACGTCGGCGCTGGATGCCGAATCAGAGGCGATCGTGACGGATGAACTGAAGCGCGGATTGCATGGACGAACGACGCTGGTCATTACCCATCGGGCTTCGCTCGTCCAGGCGGCCGATATGGTTCTCGTCCTGGAGGGTGGACGCATCGTGAAGCAGGATGTCCTTGATGAACGGCTCGAATGTAAGAGCCTTCGTACCCCGGAGCTTAGCGATCTCGAGCACAGTACGGTCGGGAACTTTGCGCAATGACCCGCCCTGTACGCATCGGGATGCTCGACAGTGGCGTTCATGTGGGGCATCCGCATCTGCAATCTGTTACCGGCGGTGTGGGGATCACGCCGGATAGTGAGGCTCCGGATTATGTGGATAGGCTCGGACACGGGACCGCAGTTGGCGCACTGATTCACCACCTGACGCCCGAGGCCGAACTCTTCGCCGTGAAGATCTTCGATCGCCGCCTGGCGACGAGCCTGCCGATCGTACTTCGCGCGATCGACTGGTGTCTTCGCAACCAGATCGACATCATCAATCTAAGTCTTGGGACGACGAATGAAGAGCACAGGCAGCACTTCATTCCTGCGATCGAGCGCGTGCTTGCCTCAGGCGCAGTACTCGTCTCGGCGTACGACGTCCAGGGGGTGACGATGTTGCCGGGCAGTCTGCCTGGCGTGGTCGGAGTCGTTGCGGATGCATCGTGCGACCATGACGAGTACCGCATCCTTCAGGAAAAGCACTACCGAGTCGCAACGTGTCCGTATCCACGCGAGATCGAGGGTGTATCCCGCGAGCGGAATCTAAATGGCGTCAGCTTCGCAGTTGCACATATCTCTGCACAGATCGCGCGGAGGTGGAGTTTAGCGGCTACCGGGACTAACTGGCTTGATCTCCTTATGCGAGAGCACGAACTCTCTGCTCAAAGGGTGTTAGTTTGATCTGGGATCGCAACCAGCGACCGTTCTATCAATCTATACCGAGCTGCAAGCTGGTTTTGCGACTGGGATTCCAGCTCGCGAATGCTGTTTTGTAGAGTTGTGGACTCACGATCCCAAAACTCCCCGTGCCCACCGGAGCTATAGAACTGGTGGCAGATATGCAAGTGGCGAAGAAACCCCTGCTGCAATCTTGAGGTGTAGTGGGCTGCAAGAGCCCCGGCATGGTGACCCGCGAGTGCAGCCCGGACGACCGCGGCCGCAAGGAATGCTTCGCGCACTGCGTTACCGGTGCCCTCTCCGCACAGAGGATCGAAGCTCATGGCCGCGGTCCCGCAGGCGAGCCAGTTCGGTGCAGCGAGCGGTTGCAGGATGCGCGGATATGCCGCAGCACGTACGCCCTCTGCTGGACGTGTCAGGATTCGTGGCGCTACAACTGTGCTCTCGTTAAGTGCGCGATCGACGGTCTCCCCAACGCAGATGAGTGATGCACAGCCCTCTCCGAGCGATAGCAGAAACAACCAGCCTCCGCTGACGGATTCGACCCAGCAAGCCTCTTTCTCGGCGTTGGAGACGAGCTCGACCGGTGTGATGAAAGCCTGCCTGCTGCCGCAGGAGAACTCGACCGCATCGCGCACGCTGCCACGTGAAGAGAAAATGCTCCAACCGTCATGTTCCGCAGCAGCGAGCGGTAGATCGGCAACTCGCTTCCACAGCCTGCGAAGCAGTTCTTCTTCGGGAACTACAACGCCAAGATGTGGAAGGTCGACTGCCTGCGCGGCGGGACCCCAGCGAACGATACGGCGGCTGATAGAAGCGAAACCGGCGAAGAGGTCGTCGTCGCCATCGCGAGCAGGAAAGAGTTCGCGGAGGAGGCGCTGTGTCTGCTCGCCTAGCAACACGGCCGCCAGTTTGGGACGCACGGTCTTCGCCAGAACACATGGCACCGCCGCGTCGGTCAGTAGTCGGGCGCAGCATACTGCCGCGACGCCATCGCCTTCGATCAACACTGGTCGCCCTGTGTTCGCAGTCGTCATCCTACTTCCGCCTATGCCCCGGCAGGTTTGATCTGCAAATCATCCACGGCGCGGAAACCCTGGTTGATTGCAGCATCAGCCCATCCATAGGCATCGGAGTCACTGTTGGCAATGGCAACGCGACCGAACGGCTCGCGTGCCTTTTCACAAGGCAGCGCCTTGCCATCGATCCAAAACGCGTCCCAAAGAGAGTTGTATTGGTAGGTGCGGCCATGTCCCCATCGATTGATCGTAATTGCCGCGATATCACGCGCCGGATCGAAATCGGTGCCGCCAAGTGTGCGAGCCAGTTGGTCGCGAGCGCTCCGCTCCATCGTGTCGAAGCTGGTGCCGTACAGCTCGGCGCGGCCAGCGCGATGTTGGCTTCTCGCCGGCAGGCCGGGGCTGCAGGGGAAGTGTCGCATCGTCACCAAGATGGGCTCGTTCGGCTTCTTTGTGGCGTCGTATCCTCCCATACTCACGCGCTCATCAAGTGCGACGGAGCTCCAATAACTGGATGGTGCGTAGATGCTGTTGGCTCCCAGCTTTGTAAATGCGCTCCAGTTCTTGAGCGCAACGTTCGTGTAGACCATCGGGAGCTTATCGGTGGCGGTGAGTGCGCTCTTTTGTTCGGGTGAGATCTCGGTTGTGATAAATGGAATCACAGTATTCCAACAGGCGAGAATGCAGTGGCCGGCCTTCACCGTAAAGAGCTTGCCATTCTGCACATACGCAAGCTCGACCTCTTTGGCGCTGGCAATTTCGCCGAGATGCTTTACGCGCACCACAGAGCTGTTGAGGCGAATTCTGAAGTCGTTCTTCGGTTGATCGAGCAGTTCATAGTGAACCTTCGCCATAACAACGTCATCTGCTGCACTGCCGGGGACAGCGTCCGGCAGCACTTTGCGAACTAGCAGTCTCGCCAGCGAGGCGTTCCCATCGGGGAAGTGGAAGTATTGCACGTCCCCGCTTTGAAGGCTCATTGCATTTCGTCCCATACCCGGACCGGGTGCCGGATCCAGCTTCATTCCTGCGAAGCCCGGCATGCCGAGGCCCCAGGCATCCTGCGCCGGAATAGCATCGAAGCCCACGCCATAAGGATCGATCATGCGATTGCTCATGAATTGAACCACTGACGGATCTATCTTGACGGTGTCTGTTAGGAAGTCGCTGTAGCTCAGCTTCGCGAGCTTGACCTTCTTTTCGGCAGGGCTGAGGCCCGGCAGAAAGTCTTCCTCGCTCTCATATAGTCGCTTGACGTCTGCATTGCCCTGTTCTGGCAGGGCAGACTGAGCAGCAAACTGCTTCCATAGCTGGTCCTTCTGCGACTGCGGCATGGTCGAGCGGTACTGGTGCGGATCCACCGCGAGCTTGTCAGAGCCAAAGGTCTCCTGGTCGAAGAACACCTTCGGTCCCATCGAGCGTGAGAGGAAGACCTGAGGATCGTCGACCTTGCTGTAGTTTGCCGGAGTGATTCCGAGCTCTTCCAGCATCTTCTTCGCCGCTCCGCTGTAAGGCTTCGGGCTCATGATGGAGGTGCTACCGCCGTAACCCAGCAGTTCTTTTCCACCGATCTCGAACTCGTTGCGTTTCGCATGTCCGCCGAAGTCATCGTGATTCTCGAGGATGAGGACCTTACTCTTTGGACCTGCTGCCTGCCGGAATGCATACGCAGCCGCGAGTCCGCTGATGCCGCCACCAACGACGACCAGGTCGTATTGCTCTCCCGTGGGTGAGGGCGCACCCGCCTTGGCCCAGAACGAGCCATCGCGAAGTGCGTGCCCAACCTCCAGGGATCCCTGATGGCTGCCTCGGAGACCTGTTAGCGAAGGTGGATTGTAGCCCGGGACATTTTGCGCTTCGGGTGCCGTAACGGCCGCTTGTGCCATGCACATCGCCGGATGAGTGAGGACAGAAGCGCTTGTCATCATGGCGATACCGTTGAGAAAATCACGTCGCGTGATGGGACGATCCATACCCAGTTGCTTGTCACTGAACTTTGCCATAGCTGGAGACCCTTGGCGCAGCGGTGTTGCGCCTATTAAGTGAAATAGTTCCTTGGGTTGTAAAGAGGCTCTGAAGTTTTTTGACGCAGGTCGTGCAGCGTCAGATGTACTCGATCAGTTGCATGAAGCCATAGTCCATGTGAAGCTGTTGGTGGCAATGGAACAAGGTCTTCCCAGGGTTGTTTGCGACGAAGTCGACTTCAACCTTGGCATAAGCGGGTACGTTGACCGTGTCCTTAATCACACCAGCGGTTGCTGTGCCTGCGACGTTGATCAGCTCGAAACTGTGCCGATGCAGGTGTACCGGATGCGCTTCACCGGTAGTGTTCGTAAAGACGAGGCGGTACCGCTTTCCGTTCTGAACCTGGAGCGGCGCAAGATCACGAAAACCCTTGCCGTTGATCGTCCACAGGTCGAGTCCATCTGCTGCGGCTCCGGTCTGCTTTTCAAAGACCATGGGGAACCGCCTCGCAGGAAAGACAGGTGCCGAAGCCTTGCCGAAGAGGGTATACGCCCAATCCTCTTTCTCCGGGCTCTTCCATAGCGCCGGACCTTTGCTGCCGGCATACTCTATCTTGAGTCCAAGACCCATTTTTCGCTGGCCCTCATCCAGGGCGCCTAGCATCCATACGCCAGGGGTATCCATCTGTACGATGGCATCGACACGCTCGGCGACACTGAGAGAGATCGTCGAGACTTCGCGGGGGGTCGGGACCGCGTTGCCATCAAGTGCAACCACGCGAAACTTGTGGCCTGGCAGCGCGAGCGCGACATCCTGCGTTGCGCTCGCGTTCAGAAGATGGAAGAGAACGCGGTCGCCTTTTTTTACTCGAAGAGGCTCGGACGCAGAGAACAATCTGCCGTTGAACGCGGCGTACTTGTAACCCACCTCCATGCTGTTCACGGGTGGCCCCATCGGCATGAGCGACGGACCCCAGTGATGAACGGCAAGAAAGACCTCGTGGTCGTAAGCACCTGCGTCCAGCTTCGGTTCGACGTAGAGGAATCCGAACTGGCCGGTGTAGGTCGCCGCGGCCAGATTCTTTTCGGCGCTGGTATGCGTGTGATACCAGCGTGACCCTGTCAGCCCCGGTGTCAAGGTGTAGAGTTGCTCGCCATGCGGCGGAATCATTGGGCTGCCTTGTTCCATCGCACCGTCGTTGATCGAGTCGGTGCCTAGGCCGTGCCAATGTGCAAGCTCCGGCGTTCCCGTCTCGTTGATCACGCGGATGCGAGTCTCTTTGCCTTGCTGCAGGCGGAGAAGGGGGCCGGGGACGGTGCCGTTATACGCGATAGTCTCGACGACCGTGCCGGGAGCAAGCTCTAATTTGAGAGGGGCGATACGGAGCGTGTAGTCGGGCTTCGGAGTAGTCTGCCCAGCCAACTGCGGAATGACATTTGGAACCAGGCCCGCGGCCGCTGTTGCTGCGGTCGTATAAAGAAACTTCCTGCGGTTCATACAGACTCCTGCACACAGCACAGATCAGAACAACTAAGAGGTTTTGGGAAGCGTTGCGCTCAGTATACTGTGCTGGCAACTTGTAAAAGTTGGAGAATCGGTGCGGAGCGATAACGAATCGCCCCGCACCATGGTTGCTGCCGGTTAGAAGGACACGCGCGCCGTCAGTGAGATCGCTCGAGGGCCCGCATTGTCCTTGGTCTGAACACCTGTGACCTGGCCGTAGTTGGAGGTTGCGATATCCAAGGAGGCCGGGACATCGAAGTTATGATGATTGAACAGGTTCTGCACCTGTGCGCCCATCTGAAGCTTTACGAGCTCAGTAAACGAAACGCTCTTCATGAGGGACATGGAGAACGTGTTCGTTCCATAACCTACAACACTGCCAACCCTCGCTGTGCCCTGGCGACCGATGTTTTGGCCCGGATTCACGAATGCGGCGGCATTCAGGAAGTTACGGGCACCCTTGCCGGAGACGTAAGGCGAGACCCCG
>WNFD01002371.1_pt1 | contig 18936 bp, 21 predicted proteins | sample 5400491 | NCBI WGS metagenome assembly WNFD01 (sample SAMN13153343, study PRJNA577476) | soil metagenome | isolation source: 120 cm saprolite under Douglas fir tree site 2 hole 2 replicate 2 | place: USA:California | collected 2015-04-18 | reverse complement strand
TTCAGGTATTTGCCAATAAGAGTGGCGATGGCCGCAAAAAGGCTGGCGTCGCTCATTGTGACGTCGTAAGTTGCTTATTTCAAGTCGCTAAGGGAGGACCGTCGATCCGCTGTGAAAAGCGGGAACAATACTAGAGCCCCGCAGGGATTGCAGCAGATGCGACGGACGATGAAGCGGCCGTAATGGCGGCCGTGCAGAGGCCGCTGAGCGTGGCAAGCTTCACTGAAGCCGAGGGAGCTGCCGCGTGGAAGACAATTCCTTCCTGGTATCTCGTGTGCACAGAACACAATATGATCCCGCCCCCTGCGCAAGAGTTCCTTGCCAAACGGATGAATGCGACTGTGCGATCGGCTCCCTCAAGTCATGCGCCTTTTATGTCGCGGCCACAAGAAGTGGTAGACATTATCGCTCTCGCCGCTGAGTCCATCACGAAGTAGCAACTCAGCCCGCTCGTCAACGACTCCGTCTTCTTGCGGAGATGGCGGTGTCGCGTTCGTAAGCAGCAGAACAACAGGAGACGTTTATGAGGACGAAAGCACGAGTGCTCGTGATGGGCGCAACCGGCCAGGTAGGTGGTGCTTTGGTACCTCTGCTGGCGCGGGAGGGACATATAGAAGTTGTCGCCGCGGCGCGCGCGCCAGGCAAGGCTGAGCAATTCGGTGTGCCTATCGTTCACCTCGATCTCGACAAGATTGAGACGTTCGCTCCGGCTCTTGAAGGAGTAGACCGCATCTTCATGGCGACCGGCTACACCATAGATATGCTCCGTCAGAGCAAGGATCTCGTGAATACCGCCAAAAGGGCTGGTGTACAACAGATCGTCCACCTCGGGGCGTGCGGCGATGACGACACCCGTGTCGCGCACTATGGATGGCACCAGTTCATTGAGCGCATACATCGAATGGTCAGGTGTGACATTCATCCATACGTAACTGCACGCGAAGTGCTGATGCCGAGCCTCTGCATTCGAAAGTGCAGGGTGGTCCGACTCATGCCAAGGAGAGCTGCGGCTCCCTTGGGGCCGCCAATCTTTCCGGTTGTCTTCTCAAGAGCGGCGATGATTTCCTGTCGTTCCGCGTCCCTGAGAGTCGCCCGCAGATTCCTGTTGCAGTGATTGCTGACTGGCGGCTGTTCAGCACGGAGGTGCAGTTCCTCCGTCGGCAGGTGGAAAACCCGACCCGTGGAAACGATGACGGCCCGTTCGATGACGTTTTGCAATTCACGTACATTGCCAGGCCACGGGTAACGCATCAGCGCGGTCATGGTCTCCGATGAGATGGTATCGATGCCTTTGCTCATGCGTCGGCTGAATTGCTTCACGAAGTGTCTGACCAACGGCGGAATGTCCTCGGGACGCTCGCGCAGCGGCGAAACACGGATGGGAAAAACGTTCAGACGATAGTAGAGATCCAAGCGGAACTTCTGTTCGTTGACCATCGCGTCCAGATTCTGGTTCGTGGCGGCGATCAGACGAGCGTCGCTTTTCAAGGTCCTCGAGTCGCCGAGCCGCTCGAACTCCCGCTCCTGCAGCACGCGCAACAACTTCGGCTGCAACTCCAGCGGTATCTCGCCTATCTCATCCAGAAACATAGTGCCCCGGCTAGCCAGTTCGAAGCGTCCGATGCGTCGCGCGATGGCGCCTGTGAATGCGCCACGCTCGTGACCGAACAGCTCGCTCTCGAGCAAGCCCGTAGGAATTGCGGCGCAATTCACCTTCACAAACGGACCGCTCGAACGGTCGCTGCACTTGTGAATGGCTTCTGCAATCAGTTCCTTGCCGGTTCCCGTTTCCCCGTTGATCAACACTGTGGCATTGGTCTGCGCCACAACCCGCACCATGTCGAGTAACCGGCGGAGAGCGGCACTTTTCCCGACAATGCGAGGTAATCCGAAACCCAGAAATTCGTTGTCGAGTGCGACCTCCGCCGAGGCTGCATCCTCGACTTTGAACGCTGCAGTTTGGTTGAGCGCCGGAGCTTCGCTTGCCCAGCTTGTGTGTGCTGCCATTCTTCACTCCTTTCCGCCGTCCCGCCATATATTCTGACGGTGACACGCCATGGCTCAGCCGTAGACGCTAACTTCCACCTCGTTGTCTCGTGATCCACTCGCGGACGTATGCTGCGCAGTTTCTCAAGGTGACGCCGTCCGCTTCGCAGCGCTCCAGAAAGCCAATGGCGTCTCGACTTACCAGAGTCAGATCTTTGAGGTCCAGGACTATCGAGCGCCCCTTCTCTTCGGACCTAATTTGTGTCTCCAACTCGGTTATATCTTGATCATCTATTTGGCCGCTCAGCGCAAGGACCACTTGCCCGTTCGACGATCTCTGAATTTTCAGCATCTATCCTCTCTTGGAACAAGAACCAAACGTCCAGGTTCAAACAGCTTCGCCCTTCTCCCGAACTCCTGTGCGAGATATGGGCAGTCACCGCGTAGACCTTGACCAAACTGATCGCTTCTGATCGCGGTATTCGCTTTGTCTTTATCATCGTGAAGCTCGAACTCCTCTTTCGCATCTATCCTTGCTGCTCTCCCTCAGGTTTCCCAGAATGTGTTCGGCCTGAACCGGGACCGTTTCGCCGGCGATCTTCGCGCAATGCCGAACTCCTGTTGGCTTTCGTCGCAAGGACTGCCTGGAACACACGTGATTCAAGCAATCTCGATGCCAATCGAGAACTATTTAGAATAAGTGGTTTACGCGCTATGAAGTGTAGGGGGTCAGCAATTGCCGAAATTCCCTACAACATGTTCCCGACCTGGCGATGCGCCTAGCTAGATGTTCTTCGAGGGCGTTGCATTTTTGAAGCGGTATTTGTTGATCTTCAACGACGTAATTTTCGATTCCAGGGTAGATCGATGAACCCCCAGTTTTGTAGCCGCTCCTGTCGGTCCTGATACCCGCCCCTGGCATTCGCGCAGAGCAGCCTCAATGATCTCTTTCTCCTGGGTAGCAAGCCTCCCCGAAAGTTCAACCTGGACCACTGGCTCCGTTGCGAGAGTTGGTCGAGAAAGCCAACTCTCATCGACTGCGAAACTCTCGGTTTCACATACAACGACAGAACGCTCAATCACGTTCTGCAACTCGCGAATATTGCCCGGCCAGGGATACGACTGCAGCAGATCAAGGCTCTTCTTACTAACCGCCTGAAAGTGCTTTCCTGCTCTTCTCGCAAAACGATCGACGAAGTACCCGACGAGGAGGGGAATGTCTTCTCTTCTTTCGCGCAATGGAGGCATCTCAATTGGAAAAACGTTGAGCCGGTAAAACAGATCGCTCCTGAACATGCCCGCAGCGATGGCAGCCTCCAGGTCGCGGTTCGTAGCGGCAATGACCCGAACATTGGTTTGGATGGATCCAGTTCCACCGACACGCTCGAATTCATGTTCCTGCAGAACACGCAACAGAGCGATTTGCGTCTCGGCGGGAAGCTCGCCAACTTCATCGAGGAAGATCGTGCCTCCTTCGGCCAGTTCGAAGCGCCCCAAACGCCGCTGAGTTGCCCCCGTGAAGGCGCCCTTCTCGTGGCCGAACAATTCTGACGCGATCAAGTCGCGCGGGACTGCCGCACAGTTCACGCTAACAAACGGGCGTGAGGAGCGCCGGGAACGCTTGTGAATGGCGCGGGCCACCAGTTCCTTGCCGGTGCCGGTCTCCCCGGTGATCAGAACGCTGGAGTCAGTAGGGGCGACCTTGGATACCCGGGAGAGCACCGTTTGCAGGGGGGGCGAGGTTCCCACGATCTCCTCAAACATCGATACCCTAGCGATTTCTTCGCGCAACGCAACGTTCTCATTCTGGAGTCGCTGCTCAGCCTGCTTGCGCTCCTCGATATCAGTCGCTGCGGCGTACCAACCGACAGCCTCGGTGAAGTTGGTGTGCCGAGCGACAAGCTGTGGGGAGCACAAACGCAGCGCTCGCTGGAACATTTCAGCATCGGGCAGGACCTAATGCCGCGCGAAATGATTAGCGCGTACGCCATTCTGAAGAAAGCCGCTGCCAATGCCAACTATGCCGGCGGGCGGCTCGACGACAAGCGGCACCAACTGATCGTTCAGACCTGTGATGAAATCCTCGCCGGCCAGCATCAGGACATGTTCCCGTTGCACGTATGGATGACTGGCAGCGGCACGCAATTCAACATGAACGTGAACGAGGTCCTTTCCAACCGCTGCTGCCAGCTCGCGGGCACACCACTTGGCAGCAAGACCCCTGTTCATCCCAACGACCACGTCAACATGTCACAGTCCTCAAATGATTCTTTTCCGACCGCGATGAACATAGCGGCGGCCGTGAATGTGAAAGAGCGGCTAATACCGGCGGTGAAAGCCCTGCGTGATGCCATCGCGGCGAAGGCCGACGATTGGAAAGATATCGTCAAGATTGGTCGCACGCACATGCAAGACGCGACACCGATCACGCTCGGCGAGGAATGGTCGGGTTACGCGGGCATGCTTAGCGACAATCTCGGGCGCATCGAGGATGCGTTGAAAGGTGTGTACAGCCTCGCGCTTGGCGGCACAGCCGTAGGAACCGGTATCAATGCAGCTCCCGGGTTCGGCGAGGCCGCCGACGCCGAAATTGCGAAGCTCACGAATCTGCCTTTTATCAGCGCTCCCAACAAGTTCACGGCGCAGGGTGCGCACGATGCTCAGGTACAACTCTCCGGCACACTTCGCACTCTTGCGGTTTCGCTCTACAAAATTGCCAATGACATTCGGCTGATGTCCTGTGGGCCGCGCGCAGGCTTCGCCGAGTTGGTGATCCCGGCGAACGAGCCGGGCTCGTCGATTATGCCGGGCAAAGTAAACCCAACCCAGGCCGAGGCGCTGACCATGATTGCAGTGCAGGTGATGTCCAACGACGTGGCCGTGGGCTTCGGTGGCGCTGGCGGTTATCTCGAGATGAACGTCTACAAGCCTCTCATCATCTTCAATCTGACTCACTCCATCACGATCATGACCGACGGATGCATCAACTTCCGAAAATTCCTGATCGAAGGGACAAAGCCGAACCTGAAAAAGATCAAGGAATATGTGGACCGTTCTCTGATGTTGGTGACTGCCTTATCGCCCGTCATCGGCTATGACAAAGCCTCCAGGATTGCACACTACGCGCTCGACAACGACCTCACGCTCAAGCAAGCCGCACTGAAGCTGGGGTTTGTAACCGAAGACGAGTTCGACCGCGTCGTCGATCCGGCGAAGATGGTTCACTCGTACGTGGCGAAAGCCAGCTGAGAGAATCGCGGTTCTGACTCGATCCAAACACACGAACCCAGAATCAAGAGAGGAAAGGTAAAACATCATGACGACCAATAAGCGCGGAATTGAATTGCTTCGCGATCCATCCCTCAACAAGTCAACAGCCTTTACGGAGGCTGAAAAGCAGGCCCTCGGAATCGTTGGCCTGGTGCCAGATGTGACCGAGACCGAAGACCTGCAGTTAAGCCGAGTGATGATGCAACTTGGCCACAAGAACACGGACCTCGATCGCTACATTTACCTGATCAATCTGCTCGATCACAACGAAACGCTCTTCTATGGGACCGTCATGTCCGATCCGGCTCGCTTTCTCCCGATCGTATATGACCCGACCATCGGTGAGGCATGTCTGAAGTTTGGACACATCTATCGTCAGCCTGGCGGTATGTTTCTTTCGATGACGCGACGTGGCAGGGTCAAGGAAGTCTTGAAAAACTGGCCGCAAAAAGATGTTCGCTTCATCTGCGTCACGGATGGCGGCCGGATCCTCGGACTCGGCGATCTGGGAGCGAACGGGATGGGGATCCCCATCGGCAAGCTGCAGCTGTACACCGCCTGCGCTGGAGTGCCTCCGCAATACCTGCTGCCCATGTATCTTGACGCCGGTACCAACAACGAACAGTACCTGCACGATCCCCTGTACCTGGGCATGCGCAAGACCCGTCCGTCGACTGAGGCGCTCTACTCCTTCGTGGACGAGTTCGTCGAGGCCGTGCAGGAGGTATTTCCGAAATGCTGCATCCACTTTGAGGATTGGACGGGTACGGATGCTGTGCACCTACTCCAGCGCTACTGCGACACGTACTGCGTCTATAACGACGACGTGCAAGGCACGGCGGGCATCACCCTTGCGGGGATGATCAATGCAGCCAAACTCAAGGGCACGAAGCTGAAGGACGAAAAGTATCTGTTTCTCGGCGCAGGCTCGGCCGGCATCGGTCTCGCCAACCTGCTCTGTTCTGCTCTTGTTGCCCAAGGCCTGACGCTCAAAGAAGCGCAGTCACGGGTGTACATGTTCGACATCAACGGTCTTTTGGAATCGACCCGCAGAGACCTTGTCGATTTCCAGAAGCCGTACGCACACCCGCACGCGCCGACGCGGGATTTCGTCGCTGCCATAGAGAGCATCAAACCGACGACAATCATCGGCGTGAGCACGATTGGCGGCGCCTTCACCCAGAAGGTTGTCGAAAGTATGGCGAGGATCAACGACCGCCCTGTAATCCTTGCTCTCTCGAACCCGACCGAGCATGCCGAGTGCACGCCAGAGCAAGCCTACACCTGGTCGAAGGGCAAAGCGATCTATGCTGCCGGAGTACAGTTCGATCCGGTCCACTACAACGGGAAGACCTTTCTACCGGGACAGGCGAACAACTTCTACATATTCCCGGCTGTTGGTATGGCGATCTTCGCCACGCAGGCGAAGCGTGTCACAGACGAGATGTTCATCGAGGCCGGGCAGTCAGTAGCGGATCAGGTGCCGTCCGAGTTACTGAACCAAGGCCTGCTTTACCCGCTGCAGTCGAACATTCTGGAGACCGAGATTCAGACCGCAGCGCGCGTGGCAAAGCTGGTCTTCGATTCGGGACTTGCCCGTGTCGAGCGTCCCGGTGACATGGTTGCGTTCATTCGTGAACATGTCTACAAGCCAGAATACAGGCTGGAGTCGGCACAGTTGAGAGTGGCCTGAAAAGCCCCCCCCGGACGCGAGCAATGCAAGAGTTAGCTGGCAAATCTTGCTTTTCAAGTGTGGGTCGCCTGGCGCGTCCTCGCGGCCCTCACTTTTTCTTAGGCTACGCAAGCGCCAAAGGAGGAGGATTGTGCTATCGACCAATCGCCAGACTGACACGTGGGTCTCCTTCGGGCTTGCCTTTGTCGGAGGATATGGCGATGCAGCCAGCTTCGTTCTCGCAAAGACGTTCACTGGACACCTAACCGGCAATTTAGTGCTGGCGGCAATTGCCGTGGCGACCCACGATTGGCGGGCTGCGCTTGAACACCTCTCGGCGATCATCACTTTCTTGATAGGGATTTCATTGAGTGTGCTTATCGTGCGTCCCCTCAAGGCGAGGCCATCGTGGCCTTTGCTTCCAACCATCATCGAAATCGAGGTGATTCTGATAGTGGCAGCTTCTTTGGCGTTGGCATCAGATATGGCCCACGGAGTTGAAATATTCGTGATCTTTGTGTCCCTCGCGCTCGGGTTGCAAAATGGAGCATTTCGTCGTGTCGGTGGCATCAGCGTTCACACAACATATCTGACAGGGATGATTACAAGCCTGATCACTACGGAGACCGAAAAATACGCTTCTGAAGTGGTTCCTTCGGCTGCAATATCTCCCGATCCAAAAACAGGCCTCCTCTGCGGAATCTGGATCGCCTTTGTCCTGGGCGCCGGGACGGGAGCTGCGATGGTGCTTCATTTTAAGGCGCTCGGGATGCTCGGAGCCGCAGTGCTCTTGATCCTACTTATACTGCGCGAGGTGCAGTCTTGACGAAGACACAACAGAAGGAGATGACGCGCCATGTGCTCCTTCATAGTGTCACTCTGTCTATATTGTGCGTGATCAGCTTTTGGCTTATCACGCGCATGCTTGCGCAGGTGTTCTCAGTCTCCCGGGACGACGATCTGCTCGGAGGCATGTGGGCCGTAGTCGCTACCATCTTTGTGTATCGCTACAGCTACGAGGAAAGTGTAGGAGCTGCCTTCTCGCGGATGGGGGCAACTTTGCTCAGCTTCGCGCTCTGTTTTCTCTACCTGCTCTTTTTCCCGTTCCACCTCTGGGGATTGGCAGTGCTGATTGGGGTTGGCGCCGTCGCGATGTCCCTGCTTCGCCGACCGGACGACGTAATCACCACCGGAATCACGACTGCGGTCGTGCTGGTCGTCGCCGCCCTAAGCCCGGATCACGCGTGGAAACAACCAATCCTACGCGTTGTGGACACGATTGTTGGAGTCATCGTGGGAGTCATCGGCGCGTGGATCAGTCTCAAGTCAGGCAGCGTCAGGAGTGCAGTGGCCTGAAAAACGGCCGATACGAACCTATGAGAAGATCAGCCGGCAAATTCGTTTTTCTAGTGTGGGCTGCGTTGTGCATCTTTACAGCTCGCGCCTATTCCCAAGATGCACAAGAGGAAACTCTGGGCGGACCGGACAGTCACGAGACGGGTCAAGGACCGCACGGTCACCTCTTCGGAGAATGGGGCGGGGAGAGGACGCACCTGCTGGAGCGCGGTGTAAGATTCGATTTTCAGTACGTCAGCGATTCCCTCTGGAATATCAAGAGCGTGCAGAAGGAACGCCTCGCGGGTTGGAATAGATTCCGAGGAACGGTGGACATCGATTTTGGTGCGCTGGCTGGTCGGCAGGGGTTGTATTTCCATGCGACAGCGCTCTGGCAGGGCGGAGGGAATCTCGGAACATATTTGGAACTCCTGACCGGCCCCAGCGGAATGGCCAGCGCAAATACCTGCCGCCTCGATTCATGGTGGCTCGAGAAGCGATGGCTGGACCAACGCATCAGTGTACGCGCGGGTCAGTTCGCCGGTCAGGATTTCTACGGAGCCCAGCACTACGCGGCCTCCTTCATCTTCGAGCCGATGGGCTACGCGTTGGGCAATTTATTTGCCACCCTTGAAGTCTTCGACCCTCCCTCGACGCCGGCGATGGAGGTCCGCGTCGCACCTGTGCACAGCCTCTATGTGAAATCGATGGTACTGGCCGGGGTACGCTCACCTTTCTCACAAAACCCAACCGGCCTCGTCCCGCAGTTCAATGGAACTCCAGTGAGTGTTTCGGAGATCGGGTTTACACCGGGTAAGAAGGCGTCGTCTGTGCGGGCCTTCGACAGTGTCGACAGCCGCAAGGGATATTCCGGTCTTTATCAGTTCGGCGCCTCCTATAATCCCGGGAAGCTCACGTCGCCGACGAGCACGACACCACGGTCGGGGAACTACCTCTTGTACTGGATGGCAAGCCAGGCTCTCTGGCGAGCGGATCCGCACGAAGCAAAGGGCTTGGACGGAACGTTTGCGTATGACTGGAGCCCAGCGGACATCAACCGCAACAACACGCTGCTCACGGCGGGAGTGCGATTCAACGAGCCGCTGCCTGTGAACTTTCACAACACCATGTCGCTGGGCTATGTGCGAAACAGTCTGAGCCCGCAGTTTCTTCCGCCAGGCATGCCCGCGTGGAAGACCGAGCAAGGCGTTGAGTTCAATGCTTTGCTGGACGTTGCACCAATGCTCCTCCTGCAGCCCGTGATCCAGTACTACGCCAACGTGGGTGGGGGCGTGCAGCGAGCGGTGGTTTTCGGATTCAGAACGAAGGTGGAGTTCTAAATATATTTTTGCGGCGGTCTACAGGAGGTCTTTTATGAACATCGGCGGATTATTCGGAGCGCTGACTCCCGTCTTCTTTGTCCTCGCACTCGGTTACTTCGCCGGCAAGCGCAACGCCTTCGATGCCGACCAGTCCGCGGGCTTGAGCAAGCTAGCGCTTACGTTTGCATTGCCCGCGTCTCTGTTCGTCAGCATGACCGATATTCGGAAAGATCTTCTGTTGCAGCAGAGTCGTCTTGTTCTGGCACTCATTCTTTCTCATGCCGGGCTTTTCGTGGTCGCGTGGCTGCTCCTGCGGCTTGTGAAGTCGCTCAGTGGGACGGCCTCCATCATCTATGCGCTTATGCTCGCGACCTCGGCTACGCCAGTCTTTCCTTGCCGTTCTCGGACCACTTTTAGGCCCAACCAGCGGCGGGGCTGTGGGACTCGTGGCCCTGGCAATCAATCTTACGGTGCCCCCGGCAGTCGTCCTACTTGGAAATGGATGCAGCGACGAAGCATCAGCATGTGGCTACGAGTCCTTCGAAGCCGAGCGCCATCGTAACGGGACTGAATGCGGGCTTAAAATCACCACTCCTATGGGCGCCAATCCTTGGAATCGCTGTTGTCCTTGCGAGCATTCACCTGCCAGCTGTGGTAGCTAGCTGTTTCGAACTGATTGGCTCGGCCACTTCCGGGGTAGCGGTTTTTGCGGTGGGTCTCATTTTGGCGGCTCATCCGGTTCGCTTTTCGCCTGGCGTATTGGTCGGTTCTCTGGCTCGCGTCACCGTGCAATCCACGGTTCTGTTCGCTCTACTGCATCTTTTGCATGTCAATAGTCCATTCGCGCGTGAGGCACTGGTGTGCTGTAGCTTTCCCCTGGCTACTGTGGTCGTGCTCTTTGCAGCCCGTTACAAAGCCGTCGAGTCAGAAGCCGCTTCTATGCTTCTCGTCTCTACGCTCGCTTTAGCAATCACGGTACCAACGATCCTCTGGTTAAGCCATTGATTCATGAACGATCTGTTGAAAGACCGAATAGCCATAGACCACAACTAAACTGCTCATAGTCCCTTTGCTCTGGGCTCTGCTGCACGAGGATTCGGGGCTAATCCCGTCTGATCAGAATTCTCCGTTACGCCAGTGTTGCCTCTCGGCTGGTGGTTCCTGCTCTCCGCAGAACCGGACATCGATTTGCTGTCTGAGACTCCGAAGAGTCCGCACAGAAGATTGAGTTTGTGTTCTCTGCCAGTCCCGAAACAAACCGAAGGAGCCTCGGGAGTTGCCTCCGTCGCTCAGCCCGTGACCTGCGGGACCTGGCAGCCTGCGCACCGAATGATCCTGATGTTTTTTCATTCCTGGGAAAGTTTTTATGCAGCGGCAGTGCCGCTGAACTCTCCTTTAAGCACGAAGTTCTGTCTTCTGCGCTCCACTGCGAGCATGTAGGCAACCATCTTCCTGGCTACGGCGAGCGTCGCCCTATTCTTGTTCCCTCTCTGTCGCTCCCGCTCATAAACCAGAGCTAGCTCATGGCTGTATCGAGGAGCCAGTTTCGCGGCCTCCACTAGTGTCTGCTGAATGTGCTTGTTCCTCTGCTTGGAGATGGGCATGCGCATCTCCTTATCGGCGGAGCTTCTCTCTGCGCTGCAGAGCCCGCAATAGCTGATGGCCTGTTTGATCGACTGGAAGCGTGAGACATCGCCGATCTCAAGAGCCCACGTCAGAGCCGTGATAGGCCCCACCCCGGGGATTGTCCTCAACCGTTTCAGCCGCTCCGCCAGCAGCGGATCTCGTTCCAGCGAATTAATTAGGGCATAGTCCAGCCGCTGAGAACGGACGATTGTCTCCCGGCTGAGCTTCAGCAGCGGCCGGATACTCTCGTTGACCTCGTCGTTGTCCGACATCAGCTCCGTGAAGTAACCCAGCTTATGCAGCCGCTGCTTGCTATAGCTCACCCCGGTCTCCATCAGTAAGCCCGAAACACGGTTCTTCATCTGTACCATCTGCTTCAACACGAGGTTCCGGTAGCGCAGCGTTCGGCGCCGATCACGGATTTCGGTGGAAGCCATGTGGCACTCCGGCAGGAAATCGCAACGCAGGCAGTCGGCGATCTTGCCGGCATCGACCTTGTCGTTCTTCTTCTTGGCCGCTGCGATCGCCCGTAGCATCAGAGGATGTGCCACTTTTACCTTGTCTGCATGCGGAAGCAGATAATCGTAGATCCACCCGGTAAAGATCGTCGCTTCCATGGCCATCATCCGGGGTTGGGGAAGGGTCTTGATCCAGGTGTCTAGTTCGCGCCGAGTCGATCCGATCTTGCCTTCCTGGTGTACCTGACCAGCAGCGTCCTTCACGCAGTAACTGATCGTCCTCTTGTGAACATCCAGCCCAATGTAATACATATCGTCTCTGAGGAGCCTCCGAGGTAGTTCTCTGAATCAGCCTCATCGCTGAGTTCAGCCTTTGCAACACCTCGTGCTCCTCACTGACTTACATTCAAACAATCCGGTAAGAACCGAGTCCTTTCCTGTATCCGACAAACCGGCAATAACCGGCAACGAGCGCGGTTTTTCTCAGTAACGATCAGGTCTACCCCCGAAGAACGCTCCGAGCTCGCTCAATTTGGTCGCCTCAACTATTGCGGCTTTGGAGACGTCGGCGGACCAACTTTGAAGGTCATCTCGTCAAAGTCGAAGGTAATGCTTTCGAAATTCCCAAACACATCCTGCCCCACGTTTCCATACAATTCGTCAAGGCCGGAGTTCGTCTTCTGTGGAGTGATGGAAACATCTCTTAGGAGAACGGTCGTAGCACCTATAGTGAGGCGAAGCAACGACTACGTGTAAATCTTGCGTTTGATGGTGCCGCCGGCCCCAAAACGTTCATCTTCATCTTCTTTCCATGACAGATCGCTAGTCTTGAACCGCTCGTAATAACGTAGAGAAGGGTCTGTTCCCGAAGCGCCGGTATCAAGCGCGAAAGGCAGATTGACGCCGTTGGCTCCCAAGTTCACGACGGGAACCAAGCGCCTCGTATACATAGGTATTCCATTCCCGCTCCAGTAAGCGGACTTCCCAGCTTCGAACTCCCCGCTTTGCGTGAACGTGATCACTCGCGTCACCTGAAAGACGGGGTATCCGAGGATTGCATTGATTTGATAGGACTGATCACCCAGTTTAATCTTGAGATTCGCATCATCAGGATTAAGACCATCAAGACCACGACATTGCGAAGGGTGGCTCCCCAATTTGCATTAAATGAAGAACGCCAGCCCGCAAAGAGTCCGATCTACCAGCAGAGCTGGATCGTCCCTTGGTTGAGGGTCAGAACGGCCCGCAGTTGGGCGGCCCGAATCTGGGTCTTCAGCTCTTCGAGCAGGGCTGGGTAGCCCGAGGGGAGCCGGGTTAGTTCAGCCACGGCAGCGTCCTCACCGTAGCAGGGATTTGCTCTGCCTGAGCAGACGTCGTCCCGCGTTTCAGACTCCCCATCGCATCTCCTTGCCACCTTTAAGGGTCGCGGTGGCCAATTTTGCAACTGTTGCTGCAAAAATTCACGAATTTAGCCTAGCACGAAGATCACCAACGACAAGGCACATTGTCCTAGGGTAATAAATGCTCATTATAAAAGGGTTAGGTTCCGCAACGCATCGATACCGACTGTCGCGACGATATCACGAGGTGCCACCCAGTTCCTTCGTGACGGTGTCCCCCTGCAATTGTGCGCAACCGCCTGTTGCACAAACTTCTTTTCCGGCCACGCCTCAGCAAAAGCGCTCCTATATTTGAGGTTGCATGGCTAAAGGCTCCGATTCCGGGGAACTCCGCGCCGAGATCCTTGGCAAGCCGTTCAATGATCTTGGTAGCCCAGCCTTCAGCCTGTTGCCGGTCCAGAATGTTCCGGCCAATCGACTAGTACAGCAGGGAGTTCCAGGTTGACGGCAACCGCGGCGCGCACCTGGGCGGTGCGGACGCGCTCCTTGATTTCTTTGAGGAGGGTAGCATGGCCCGGCGGTGATTGGAGCGCTTTGGTCATGGTCCTCTTTAGGGTATGACACCTGTGAACTCTGATGTCCTGTCCTACATGGTCACCAATTGTCGCGACAGCGTCGCGACAATTGGCTCCGCAGTTTCGTTCGTGAGAGTGTTCGGGCGACATTTGTGCAGCAGGCTGCTGCACAAATGTCCCGGACGGAATGCAAGAGTTTGGGTCGATCCCACACAGGTCATCGGTTCGATCCCGATCAGGTCCACCAATAAATCAGCAACTTGCAAGACTCCTCCTTTCCAGCTTGGTGTCATTTGGTGTCAAATTGAATGACGCTATCGGACCCAGCTAAGCCCCGTGCTCGTTGCCCGCGAAAGACTACCGCGGTCGCCGGCTTTTTCGCGTCGTGCGAGGTTTATTTGCGGCCCCCGACTTCCGCAACTCGCGATTGATAGAGTTGACCGTCGCCTGCATGCCCTCGGGAATCTCCTGCGTGTAGACATCGTGAGACTTTGCCCACATGCCCCTAGACGCGCTCGTACCCAGTATATTTTCCATCAGCAGCTCATCTAGGAGGGATTACTTTTACATTGCAACTCAGAATCTAGGGCCGCCTGTGCCGAGTTTGGAAATGATTTATTACCTTCGTAAAGTCGGGCTGCAGCGGGCCGGTCCCCAGACCCAATGAGAGGGTTGCTTCATTGAAACGCGGCGGCGCTTATGGTGCAGTTGCTACACCGGCCACTGGGTCCTTCCTTCAACTGACGCTCCGCACTTGTCTTTATCTGCGCAGCTTCCAGGTGCGCTCCCGTTGCATCGAGTACATGAGAATAGGCTATTTCCGCCGTAAGGTACTTCGGGTTCTGGCTATCCAGGGTGCGGCCAAGGATCGCACGGCCTCGGTTCATCTCGGCAAGTGCCGTTGTCAACTTACCCACATCGGCGTGTGCTCTTCCCAGAAGCATGTAGCCCCATCCGGCAAACGGATGCTCTTCGCCGTGGCGTTTTATCAGCAGATCGAGGGACTGCCTATATCGCGATACACTCATCTCCAGGTCGCCATCGAACTGTGCCAGCCAGCCCTGCATCGAGGCAATGGCCGCAAGATCATCGCTATCGAGATCGCTCGCCAACTGTGCCTCTTTGATGGCCCGCTCCAGGTATCTCCTGCCCTCGTTGGTCTTCTGCCGGCTAAAGGCAACCCCCGCGAGATTGCTTGAGGCCCTGGTCATACCAGCGTGATCGCTGATCTTTTCGTATCGGCGGAGCGCCTTTTGTCTCAGCCTGACTGCAAGTTCCGGTTGCCCGGTCGCCACATACAGCCCTCCGAAATCGTCCAATGCCATCGCGTAATCCCTGACATTGTTCGGCAAGCACTCGAACGTATGAATCGATCTCTCATAGGCGCGTTGAGAATCGGCATAGTTACCTTGATCTTCAAAAGCAAGCCCAAGAACGTTCCAGGCTTTACCGAAGATGGGAGGGTCCAAGAGCTTTTCATCGAGAAGCGCTTCGAGTTCCACGATGGCCTGTGCCGGTTTTCCCTCCCGCTCCAGCGCGTATGCGTGAGCAAGCCTTTGCTCCGGCGTTGTCTGAGCCAGCAGCGGGCAGGCGATGAACAGAGAGAGAAGCGTAGCGATAACTTTGTTTTTCAGAATCAGCGAGAGAGAGTTGCGCATAGATTGCTCCTGTTCCGTAAATTCGTTTAGCCAAGCTACTGGTTTTGTTTGTCGAGCCGCGCGACGGCATGGTCTATCCTGTCCAGCCGGCGTTGCTGCCGCCGGCGATCGCATCGGTCAATTGGTGCACTCCGCTGGTCAGATCTTTGAGCAGTACTGTCACTGTGGGGTGCTCCTCCGTCCATATCGACTGGACCTGGGAGACCTAGGCATTGCTGAGCCGGACTTCACGAGCTACGTGGACCAACGGCCCCCCTTGATGCCATCCGTTACGGCACCAGCCGTATGCTCTCCTGAAGTCCGCCCGCCCGGCAGTTATGGCAACGGCAACTACAACCAATCCAACTACTGTCCAAAGTCCTTTGCGTTTCATTGGTACACCTCGCAATGCGTCTGCTTGTCTGCTTGAGTACAGCACTCCGAAGAAGCGCGTGCGATAAAGATTGGTGAAGGAATGTAAAGGTTGGTAAAGATTGCGGACGGTGTGGCTCCCCCGACAAGTATCTGGAGAAGTACAGAACGAACGACCGCCATGAACCACCGGCTGATTGTCGACGACGATACCGAGCTCACGCAACTAACGACGGGCGGCGCGGTCTGGCGCTGGCAAGTTCAGGTGAGTACTCCCTTGTCATCCTGGAGGCGATGGTGCCGCGCATGGGCGGCATGGAGCTTCTCAAAAAGCTGCACTCGCGGTCCTTCGTTCGTGTGTTGAGGCTGACAGCCCGCGGAGATGATATCGGCCGCATCGTCGGCCTGGAGGTGGAGGCCGACAATGCGGCCGAAGCCGTTCAAGCCGCGAGAGCTCGTTGCCGCATCAGGGCGATTCCGCGCCGACTGGACGACCGGCGTGCAGGGCCCGACCGCTTCACGTCGGGAGACACTATGATCGACATCGCCAAACGAGAAGCCTGGTCGACGGCACTCCGCTGCACCTCGCAACCGTCGAGTTCGCTTTGCTTGAGGTCTTGGTCCGTAATGCGGGACGGGCCCCCACCTGCTGATACCTCACCGATACTGCACCGGGAAGAAAGCTGGGGGCATTCGATCGCACGATCGACGTCCATATCAGCAATCTCAGAAATAAGCTGGACGCCCATCGCAGCCTCGACCACATCAAGACCGCGCGCGGCAGCGACTATCTGCTTGCGTCGCGCCGGGCGGAGCATGCCGCATCTCTTCCTCAAGATTTCTCTCTGGTTTTGGGCGACCATGATCCTGACCAAAAGCAAGAACCGAGCGCAATTAGCGAGTCGTTCTTGTTGATAGATTTGGCGGTGCAATGTCGTTCAGCGTATCGTAAAGCGATTGTGCAGCATCGAGCTCTGGATTCCCATCCACGCTAGAAATCGCTAGAATACGAATTTTATCGTTGTTCGGGAGCCTGAGTGTCTTTGCGCTGCCGGACACCTCTATAGGATAGGCAAAAAGGTAGGAGTAACGATACGGCTGATTGAGCCCATCGGCAGTGTGCTGGTGGGAGGCATACCATGCAAGGTCAGCGGGCTTTACATACCCTGGTTGGAGGCCGATATAGTCTTCTGGATATCTTGGGGAGACAGGGCGCTGCTCCCGCTGCTGTAGATCCGCCGGCGGCCAGACTGCGTGATTCGCCGAGATCGCCCAATCGCGTTCCGTCTGGTTCTTCCAGAGGCGGGTATCCCATTGACCGACAAAGCCGGTCCAATCCTGGATGTTAAGATCAACCTTCGCGTCATCAACCTGGAATGAGGCCTTCTGATCTCCATCCGCGGACGCAGCCAGGATGTAGATGCGGTTATAGTGGCCCTGGGGCAGCTCGATCATCTGGCCCCTGGCAACGAGCGCATTTGGATTGCCTGTCTTGGCGGGCGCGAGATCGAACACTACATCGTGATACGTGATCTTGGAGGGCAGCATCTCCGCTGGCAAAGCTTTGCCGGTGCCATCGAAGCCGTTTTCGGTTTTTGTGTCGTCATTGCTCGCGGCGGCTAAGTCATAGTGAAGCGATATGGGTTGCGATTTCACCGAACTCAGTTTCGTGGGCGCCGAGTTCAGACTTAGCGCAAAGGTTCTGGGTTGATGCGCGGTAAAGGACGTTTTGAGTTCGCCGCCACTTATCTCTGCGGATCCAACCGGCTGTTCCTGAGCGTTCACTTCGCGTGCAGCAACGATCGGGCCCGCAAAAGAAACGTGGACGTCCGGTGCATCTTTTCCGTCGAGCTCAACCATCCGAAGAATGATCTCATCGCTCGCTTCTGCCTTCTTCAAAGCAAGCACGCGAATACGCGAGTTGTTTAAATGGACAAGAGAAAAACTCTTACCCAACGCCCCCTTATGTTTTACGGTCTGGAAGGCGATCAAAGGGTCATTCAGCCGGTAAGCTTGCCAGTCAGTCTGAGCTTTGCGCCAATCCCCGGCGTGTCCGGCCAAACCAAACACAAACTCGTGGTGACCCCAGTCCTGATTGGCCTGATCGCTATATCCTGACGGACGGCCGTTGGCAGGAGGCTGTATTCCCGGAGACCGGATAAGCGTCAGCCGGAGGGTGTTGTCGTTACGCTTGTCGGATCCATTCTTGTAATCGGTCAGAAGGGTCGTTCCGAAGAGACCGCTCTTATCCGAGAGATCGATCCAGCGATGGGATGCAACCTCGAACTGGCGTTCGTTAGCGTTAGGGCGCTCTACGGTGCCAATCTCCCAGTTGTAAGTGGCATTCTCATTCGATGCGCTGAGCGGAAACGTTGCTTTTAGATTGGCCGACAGAGTCTTCCAGTCGATTGCGTTGCCAAATTCCACGCGATTGCCACTATCTCCTGCTGTAAGACTCACCGTCTGAACAAACTTAGAGCCTTCGCCCTCGCGGGTTACTTCCAGGGAGACACGAACAGGGCCGCTCTCCTTAATCCGAATATGGGCTGGGCCACTAACATAAGCACGCGGATCTGCCTGCTCCTGGTCAAAGTCCATATTCCACGCCGGATACACCTTGGGGCTGTCATTGGAGATAGCCAGTCGGACTGGAGCTGAGAGCAACTCCTTATTCAGAGACTTGTCGTAGATGCTCGAAACATCGCCGCCTGGATTCAACTTTATGCGGTAGCGAGAATTCTCAAGGGAAGACTCCGTCACCTTAAGTGTTGAATGCGAGTTCGAAGCCTGTGCGGGTGAAACGCTATAAACGGAATAGCCTACGGAAGGTGTGCTGGCCAGAAAAAGAACTTTGCCGTTTTCAACTTGCGAAGGTACTTCCCTTCCTTCCGAGTCACTCACCCGAACCGCCCTCGGGATGCCTCCGGGAAAGACAACTGTCGCTTCCACAATGTCTTCGCGTGGGATATTCAGAGCATTAAAGATAACAATCGGCACGCCGCTGACGTCAGTGTCGAGTCCTGAGGCGATCGCCTGAGTAGCATCGGTCAAGATGCCCGCAAACTGCTTCCCCACGATGGCGTCGTCGTTCCACGCAAACTCATACGACCGTGGAGTCGCGGTTCCGGCTCCGGTATCGTGGAAATGCCCCGCAAGCTCCAGCATCCATGCATCATTGAGACGTTGTTGTGGATACGTCCGCCCGCCCATCCACGCGGCTGCGATCGACGCCTTTTCGGCGGCATCCCCCAGTAGCTCGTTTTTGATGATCCAGCGTTTGTGATAGGCCTGCGAAGTAAGAGAGCCCGCTGAGTGATTGATGAGTTCGAGATCCCCCTTGTAT
>WNFD01002370.1_pt1 | contig 18937 bp, 13 predicted proteins | sample 5400491 | NCBI WGS metagenome assembly WNFD01 (sample SAMN13153343, study PRJNA577476) | soil metagenome | isolation source: 120 cm saprolite under Douglas fir tree site 2 hole 2 replicate 2 | place: USA:California | collected 2015-04-18 | reverse complement strand
GATGCGCAGCGCGTGATCTTCCTCGTCGGCTTTTTTGCGATACTCTTCGGCTGCATCAACGGCTCGCGCGAGATTGTAAAGGAGGCCGCTATTTACCAACGCGAACGCGCTGTGAACCTGGGCATCCTTCCTTACATGTTCTCCAAGATTACCGTGCTGGGTGCGCTCGCCTTCGTACAAGCCGCCTCGATATTGCTCATCGTCGATGCATTCGAGCCGTACCATCAAGGCGTCTTTTTGCCGGTTCTGCTCGAAATCTACGTTACGCTGGCCCTGGCCAGTGTGGCAGGTGTCATGATGGGACTGGTGGTTTCTGCCGGAGCTCCTAACGACGACATTGCCAACAGTCTCCTGTCGATCATCATTGTCCCGCAGGTGATCTTCGCCGGTTCCATTATCCCGTTGAAGGACTGGTTCACGCAGATAGTGTCGGCAATAACTCCCTCGCGCTGGGCCCTGGCTGCCCTGGGGACTTCACTGGGCCTGCATGCCGACAAAATAGATGGCGGGAAACTCTTCGGAAATGATTACACCTACCACGGGACACTTTTCTCAATCTACAGCAAGGATGATGGTACGCAACGCATCGTGCTTGCCTGGATTGCCCTTGGTGTGATCATCCTCGTGCTTACATGCATTAGCGGCATTTTCTTGAAACGCAAGGACGCGCGGGAGTAGAGAACCTGGCACCTGCAAGGGGTGGTCCCTCGATAAATCGGGATACCTGCCCCCCAGGCAGGATGCCTACTACATTTCTCCATGGCGTATTAAGGGCCAGCAGGGCGACCGCGTAGAGTGCAGATTTATCGAGCACGTGGTCGCCCCTACATTTCTCCCGAGCACATCTAAGGGCCAGCAGGGCGACCGCGTAGAGTGCAGATTTATCGAGCACGTGGTCGCCCCTACATTTCTCCCGAGCACATCTAAGGGCCATCAGGGCGACCGCAAGGGTCGCCCCTACATTTCTCCCGAGCACATCTAAGGTAACAGTTCACTAGGCTTTTTTACTGGCGGGAAGAATGCGGTTCAACGTTGTTCCACACACCATACATTGTCCTTGCAGGGCGGGTTTTCCATTTTTCATCGTGATTTGATGAGGATTCTTCATCTCCCGCTTTTCCTTACACTTTACACAGTAGGCTATATCGGCCATAACACTTCTTCCTTTCGAACTACTTACTATACTATTTCTCAGGTGATCCTGAGCTAATCTCTATTCTACACGACTCTACCAAACTTTACGCTTCAACAATCTATTTGTCTTCACATCACGTGCCGTGCATTAGCAGATCGTGCCCATATGACCACTTTACTATTAAACGCCGGCAGAGAGAAAAATACTGTATACTAGCAGGCAGTAAGAAAGAAGGAGATACCGTATGGACGTTAAACACTCGGAATCTGATCGCTATCAGAACGAGCACAAGGAGCTCACGGCGGATAGCGATGCCATACCTGCTCTACTGGCCTCGCTCGAATGGCGCTCGATCGGACCGTACCGGGGAGGCCGTGTTGTAGCGGTTGCAGGTGATCCATCCAATCCACAGGTGTTTTATTTTGGTTCTACGGGAGGTGGCGTCTGGAAGACGACCGATGGGGGCGTGTACTGGGAGAACGTTTCCGATGGCTTTTTCAAGCGCGCTTCGGTCGGCGCGCTTGCAGTTGCGCCTTCCGATGCCAACGTAATCTTCGCCGGTATGGGCGAGACGTGCATCCGGGGCAATGTTTCTCACGGCGACGGGGTCTATAAGTCAACCGATGGCGGCAAAACGTGGGTACACCTGGGATTGGAAGACACGCGCCAAATAGGCGCCGTATGCATCCATCCCCAGAACCCGGACCTGGTGTATGTCGCGGCACTAGGGCACGCCCATGGACCGAATAAGGAGCGTGGAATCTACCGCTCGCGCGATGGCGGCAAGACATGGGAACACGTCCTGTTCCGGAGTGAAGACGTAGGATGCCACGATCTTGCGATGGATCCGAACAACCCGCGCATCCTCTACGCGGCATTCTGGCGGGTGAGGCGCATGCCGCATACCCTGGAGAGTGGCGGCGAGGGGTGCGGCCTTTTCAAGTCGAGCGACGGGGGCGATAGCTGGACCGAGATTACGCGCAAACCAGGGCTGCCCACGGGCATGGTTGGCAAGATCGGTGTAGCCGTCTCGGAAGCACAAGCAGACCGCGTCTGGGCTACTATCGAGGCCGAAGACGGGGCGATCTTCCGTTCCGACGATGGAGGCGACACGTGGCAGCGACTCAGCGAGGAGCCTGACCTGCGCAAGCGCCCCTGGTACTACCAGCATATCTATGCCGACCCGCAAGACCCGGAGACCGTGTGGGTGCTCAACGAAGGCTGCTTCAAGTCGAATGACGGTGGACGCACCTTTGCCAAAGTTGCTACGCCCCATGGTGATCACCACGACCTGTGGATCGATCCCTACAATACCCAGCACATCATCATGGGCCATGATGGAGGCGCCTGCGTGTCGTTCAACGGCGGCGAAACCTGGTCCTCGATCTACAACCAGCCCACAGCCGAGTTTTATCACGTCACGACCGACAACCAGGAGCCGTACCGCGTCTACGGCGCACAGCAGGACAACAGCACCATCAGCGTGCCCAGCCGTTCGCGCCTTTCTGCCATCACCATAGTCGATTACTACGAGATTGGCGGCGGCGAGAGCGGCTACATTGCTGTGCATCCCGACGATCCGAACATCGTTTATGCTGGAAGCTACCTGGGATACCTGACGCGCTACGATCACCGCACCGGTCAGCTGCGCGACATTACGATCTGGCCCGAGGCATACCTGGGGTGGCCGGCCAAAGAGGCCAAATACCGCTTCCAGTGGACGTTCCCGATCCTGCTTTCACCTCACGATCCGAACGTGTTGTACGCGACGGGCAACCATGTCTTCCGCTCCACCGACGAGGGCAGCAGCTGGGAAGAGATCAGTCCTGACCTCACGCGCAATGACAAGAGCAGAATGGAACCTTCCGGCGGCCCGATCACCAAAGACAATTGCGGGACGGAGTACTATGGAACCATCTTCGCCTTTGCCGAGTCGCCCCTGCAGCGTGGACTTTTCTGGGCAGGCTCGGATGATGGTTTCGTGCATGTCTCGCGCGATGGCGGTGAGAGCTGGCAGAACGTGACGCCTCCAGAGCTGCCCGAGTGGGCGCTCATCAGCATCATAGAGCCTTCACCACACGATGCCGCCACAGCCTATGTAGCCGCCAACTGCTACAAACAGGACGATTTCCAGCCTTACCTCTACAAAACGCAGGATTATGGCAAGACCTGGACGAAGATCACAGGTGGACTCGCTAATAATGACTTTACGCGGGTGATCCGCGAAGATCCGGTCCGGCGCGGGCTGCTCTACGCGGGAACAGAGACCGGGGTACACGTGTCCTTCGACGACGGCGAGCACTGGCACGCCCTGAAGTTGAAGCTGCCCGCCGTGCCCATCCATGACCTCGCGGTTAAAGACGGCGATCTCGTCGCGGCGACTCATGGGCGCTCATTCTGGATACTCGACGACATCTCGCCGCTGCGACAGTTAAGCGACGAGGTACGCGAGGCCTCAGGGCACCTGTTTACGCCGCGACCTTTGACCCGTTCCGTGTCAAGCGGCGGGTTTGGCCGCGCGGTGACGCCAGGCAAGAACTACCGCTATACCAGCGCGTTCATCGTCGCCTTCCGCCAGCAGGAGAAGCCCAGCGGCGAGAAGGTGGACAAGTACCTGGATGCCGGACAGAACCCTCCCGACGGTGTGATTGTGCATTATTATCTCAAGGAAAAGCCGGAGGGTGAGATCACACTGAGCTTCCTCGATGCCGATGGGAAAGAGATCAAAGCGTTCTCAAGCGTTGAGAAGAAAGCGGAGCAGACCAGGCAGGAAGAGGTGGGAGCCGGGGACAAAAAGAAGAAGGACGAGAAGAAGGAGCCGCGTGTGCCAAAGGAAGCCGGCGCAAACCGTTTCGTCTGGAACACGCGCTATGCCGACCCGGTCAAAATCGAGGGGGCCGGGGATTCGGAGTACGCCCCTGAAGGCCCGCTCGCGCCTCCAGGGACCTACCAGGTGCAGCTCAAGGTCGGCGACCAGACCTATAGCGAGACCTTCCAGATCCTCAGGGATCCACACATCAGGTCCACACTAGAGGACCGGCAGGGGCAGTTCGAGCTTCTGCTGGCGATCCGGGACAGGGTCTCGGAGGCCCATAAAGCGGTCAACGCGATTCGCGACCTGCGCAAGCAGGTTGACGACTGGGTACGCCGCGCCCAGGGGCACGATGTTCACGAGGCGATGGCAGCCAGCAGTGAGTCCCTCAAGAAAAAGCTCGCGGCCATCGAGGAGGAGTTGATCCAGGTCAAGGTAAAGGACCAGCTCGACGTGCTGGATTATCCTGTGCAACTCAGCGCTAAATTTATGTCACTTGCCGGGGTGGCTGCCAGCGGCGATGCCGCACCGACACGACAGGCGCGGCAGGTCTTCGAGGAACTGTCGGCTCGCTTGGACGGGCTGCTGCAAGGGTTGCGCGAGGTCATCGATACGGATGTGGATGCGCTCAACAACGTCATCCGCGAAGCGAGCCTGCCTGCGATTGTGCATGTTGAAGTGGAAAAGTAAACCATCCTGGCGCCCACACCTGGATGGCTTTCTAATAGGAGAAAACTAAGTTAGAAAGGCTTGATAGACTCTCTTGTGAATGGGCAGGAGATGGCAAACTCATCGAGGTGTAAATGCAGCAAGATCCCTCACCGGAGGAACATGATCATCTCTTACGCTACCTTGTCTTTACTCGCCAGGAGTGGGCACAACTGCGCGGCAACACTCCATTGACGCTCTCCGAAGAGCGCTTGCTGTCCCTGCGCAGCCTGAACGACCGCCTTTCTCTGCACGAGGTAGAACAGATCTATCTTCCTCTCTCTCGCCTGTTCCATCTCTACGTGGCGGCAGTGCAGCAACTGCACGCCGCCACTGCAACCTTTCTCGGCCATACTGCTGCCCAGGTCCCCTATGTGATTGGGATAGCGGGCAGTGTGGCCGTTGGCAAAAGCACGACTGCTCGCCTGCTCCAGGCGCTGCTCTCCGACTGGCCCTCTCGACCCAATGTCGAGCTGGTCACCACAGACGGGTTCCTCCATCCGAACCGTCTCCTTGAGGAGCGTGGCCTGATGCGGCGGAAAGGCTTTCCCGAGAGCTACGACCTGCACCGCCTGGTTCGCTTCCTGGCCGATATCAAGTCCGGCGAGCTTTCGGTGAATGCGCCCATCTATTCTCACCTCACTTATGACATTGTCCCTGAGAAAATGCAAGTGATTCGCCACCCTGACATCCTCATTGTAGAGGGCCTGAACATCCTCCAGACTGGAGATGGTCACCTTCGGAAACAGCATCGCTTCTTCGTCTCCGACTTTTTCGACTTTACTGTCTATGTCGATGCTCAAGAGGCCGACATCGAGCAGTGGTATATCGAGCGTTTCCTGATGCTGCGCGAAACGGCCTTCCGCGATCCTTCCTCCTATTTCAGGCGTTACGCTCGCCTCTCTGTGGAGGAAGCCATCGCCACTGCCCGGTCTATCTGGCAAGAGATCAACAGCCCCAATCTCCGTGAGAACATCCTGCCCACGCGGGAACGCGCCCATCTCATTCTCCATAAAGGGGACGATCACTCTATCCAGGAGATTAGACTTCGCAAGCTGTGATGTTCTCTCGTAAAACAGGAGGGCAGCCAGGACCTTCCTACTCCCATGTTCTGGCCTGGTTGACCTGCTCCTTCTCGCGGAAGGCTTTTTCCAGGTCGACCTGAAAACAATTGGCCAGGTCCAGGAGATAGCTGAGGACATCGGCAAATTCCTCTTCGAGAGCAACCTTGTTCTGCTTTGCCTTCTCGCCGTACAGGCCTTTTACCTGGCGTATGGCCTTGGCTAACTCGCCAACTTCTTCGATAAACAGTAAAAACTTCTCCGAGTAGGTGTCCTTCACCCACCCACGTTCCTGGCAGACATCATCAATGTACTTCTGGAGGTCCCTGAGCGTTGGATGTTCCTGTAAATAAGCCATATAGTTCCTCATTACAACAGTAAGCTTGCTTTTGCTTTTTGATAGAAACCGTGACATCCGGGCGATGTCTACGCGCGGCAGCTCGCGCAGCGGCCAAAGAGGGTGAGCGAGTGGCCTTCGATTTCAAAGTTTGTCTGGTCACCGATGGCAGCGAACTGATCGACGGGGAGGCAGATATCCACGTCTACGACGCGGTGACATTGTGTGCAGGTCAGGTGATGGTGATGATTGTCGCCACAGATGCGGTAGTGATGCGTTCCATCGGCAAACTCGACACGATTCAGCAAGCCCATACTGACGAGCTTTTCCACTGAACGGAAAACTGTAGCCCTTCCCAGGCGCGGATCTACCTGCCGCAGTTCGTGCCAGAGATCATCGGTGGTAAAATCGGCTCCAGTTGAGGCCAGTTCTATCAGCCGCTCCGCAATGAGCCGCCGCGGGCGTGTACTGCGCTGGCACACCTCGTCGAACGCCGCTCGAATCTTATCTTCTATCACCTTACTCGTTCTCTTTCCGAGCGCAACTTTGCGCCGCGCGCGAAGGAAGAAGCTGTTCCTTCGATTGTTCCTAGTCTACCACTTTCGGCCCCGTATGACAAATTATCCCCGGACCAGGGCATATGAAAAAGTTGTAGCAAAGGTTACCCCCTGGTTCTGTTTCTGGCGGCTGGTACTCTCGCCTGGCCCGCCGGGTGGATCTTTTTGATCCTGTTTTACAGCTTCGTTGTCGTTGCCGTTCGCCTGCTGTCCAAGCACAATCCTGGTTTGTTGGAGGAGCGCATGAGCGTGTTCAAGCCCAATCCCAAACGGGATACCATGTTTCTCCTGCTGAGTGCGGTCTCCCTTGTCTGGCTGGTCGTGATGCCGCTCGACGCGGTGCGCTTTCACTGGTCGCAGATACCGCTCTGGCTCCAGGTGGTGGGAGCATTGGTCCTGGTCGGCTCGTTCGCTTGTATGTACCTGGCCTTTCGGGAAAACGCGTATTTGACGCCGACTGTGCGCATCCAGGAGGAGCGGGGACATGCGGTGGTGTCCACCGGGCCATACCGGTATGTGCGCCATCCAATGTATACCGGCTTCCACCTTTTCTTTGTAGGGATGCCCCTCTTGCTGGGATCAGCGTTCGGACTCTTGCTTGCGCTGGTTCTCATCGGCCTGTTCGTCAGGCGCGCGGTGCTGGAGGAACGCCTGTTGCGGGAGGACCTGCCAGGCTATGACGCCTATATGGCCCAGGTCACCTCTCGTTTCATCCCTCATGTCTGGTAAGAGGGCGCGAGGGGCACGGAGTTGCTTGGGACAGTTAGAGTTAGTTGAAGCAGTGACGAGCATTTCCTCGAATTCAGGAAGAAGAAAAAAGAGTACCTTCCAATGATGCCCGCCGCACCGGGAACGTTCTTGTATTCTTCACTGCCAGGGCGATGAAGCGCGCATGGAGGTAGCGTCTGGCAAAGATGATTACTCATTGGATAAGTACTCATGTATTGAGTATAGAAAAAAGAGCAGTAATCGTCAAGGGTGTGCGCCTCAGTTTGCCACGCGAACGGGCCATAGGCCAAGTGTAATCAACCGTACCGGGATATCGCGCAGGAAAGGAAGGCGGAAGAGCAACTGCAAGGGGCGTGAAATCAGGAAACCGCTTCCTGGCTGTAGTGCTCGTTTCACCACCTGATTCTGCGCCTGCGCCTGCAAAGCCTGGATGACACGCGTGGGCAATTCACGATGTCGCTGTACTTTCCCCAGATCATGGTCGCTCACTTTTCCTGCCTGAAGCGGCGCGGTCAGGAGGTTGGCAGCCACCACTGCATCCTGGATGGCGTAGTTGATGCCCACCCCTCCTACAGGCGACATGACATGAGCTGCATCGCCGATGAGCAGCAAACCAGGGCGATGCCAGCGCGGAAGCCTATTTGACTCGACCGAGAGCAGCGAGACCTGCTTCCACTCTTGCAAAGCGTCTACACGATCCGCCATCGAGGGCATGAGGTCTGCCACAGATTTGCGCAGCGCCTCCAGACCCCCGGTATGCAACTGCTGATAAGTACCCTTGGGAATAATATAGGCGACCTGCCAGTACTCGAAGCGGTTGAGGAACGCAATAAAATGACCGTTTCCGATGTTTCCAATGGCGTTTTCTGGATCGTCCGGCCTGCGTGGAAGAGCAAACCAGAGCACGTCCATAGGAGGCGATGTCTTGATTGGCTCAAAACCCGCGAGCTGCCGGACGCGCGAGAAGCGTCCGTCGGCTCCTACTGTCAATATGGCTCGTATTTCGTGCCAGGTATCATGCCCACTCTCGTGTAAACGGTAGCGCACACCATGCACCTCACCACTCTCCTCAATCAACTCTTCGACCCGCGCCCCCATTAGCAGGTGGAAGCCAGGATATTTCTCAGCTTCAGCGGTGAGGAACTCAAGGAAATGAACCTGGGGAAGCATCACAATATAAGGATACTTGACCTTGAGGCGCTTTAGTGGTTTCTCGATGCCCAATGTCATGGTAGAGCCGCCAGGCGTAGGGAGCGTAATGCTACTAAGGGTGGTATGACGAAGCTGGAGCACCTTCTCAACCAGTCCAAGCTGCTCCAGTAAGGCCATGGTAGATGGATGCACAGTGTCCCCACGGAACTCGCGGTCGAAATCCATGTGTTTTTCCAGGAGAGTGACGTTTATCCCCTTACGCGCCAGGAGCAAAGCCAGCATGGCTCCTGCAGGACCTCCACCTACAATACAACAATCAACGTTTTCGACAATGTTTGTGGTTTCAGACATGGGAATGCCTCCTTAGATTACTTATTCGGCTATATGCTGAAGACATAAAGGTTCTATTTAATTGATCGGATAATTAATAATTTTATTATAATGGAGAATGGGGGAAAAGTCAAGGGCAGGAGTGGATCTCAGTTGATAATACCTTGACGGATATCCGTCAAGACGCTAGCATAGGGGAGTTGTCACTTTTGCCAGCGCCGCGCGAAGGCTCGAGTAATGTCCAGATACAAGTTCCCGTAGTGGATGCCTGGCTCGATCATCGCCCCTTCAAACCACTCGTTGAAGGTCGTAATCGTGATCCAATCGGGATTGCTGGCCAGGGCCCCGTTCCAGCTCTCGCGGTACGTGGCACCATTATGGCGAGGCACAACATAGGTTCCCTTACGTCCTGGGATACGGGTATCGTCATAGCCAGGAAGGACTCCAGCAGCCCAGATTTTGTGTGTATGGTGAGCATGGTTGTAGGCATCGATTTTGTCGCGAAAACCCTGATCTACCGCCGTGATATCGTTTTGCAGAATGCCCCAATAGGCAGCGCTGAACAGGTGAATGCCGTCAAAAACGTTCAGCAGGTCGATGTCGGCGCCTTCAGCCGACCAGATGACCTGGTTGCCGGGATCCACCTGCTTACGAATAGACGCCCACATCGTGAGAGTGCGTCCATGCTTCAGGGGATCCGCTATGAAGACGACCGGCTTGCCATGCCAGTGAAAGTAATGGGGATCATTGCTGTAGCGCGAGAGCGCGTACCGCAATCCACTGACCATAGTATTTGTCGTGCTTAAATGAGGTGAGTTGCTCTCGAAATAGATGCTTGAAGCAAACACATAGCCCGTACGTTTTTCTAATGCGGCGGCATGGGCAAGCAGCCTGACAAAGTTCTTGTCCGTCTTATCTCCTGGTCCCCACCAGGAACTGACAAAGCCCGTGATACCGGCACCAGCCGCTTGCGTTACCTGCCGATCAATCGTTACTTCATCGCTCGAATCATAAGGGGTTACTGGCAGGTCGGACATGTGGCAGAGACACCAGGTCGATGGTGAATACCAGGTGTAGTAGAAAGCCAGTAGGGGACGACTGGTTTTGCCAGGAGATGGTGTAGCAGAAGGTGACGCTCCGCTGACATGCGGAGGTATGACGAACGAAGTACCGGTCTGTTGCGTCGCCAGTACCGGCGACGGGGTATGAGAAGCAGTACCCTTTGCAGGCGGGGCAGTGCCTTGACAGGCCGAGAGGAATAGGAGCAGACACGTACATATCAAGGCAATTGCTGACTGCTGACCGCACTTCGACCGGTACATGATTGCGGCTCCTTTGTCGAACGTATTTCCTTCTCCAAAAGTAGTATAGGTATCACCTTCCAAAGGAATATACGACATAGAGCAGGCAATTTCCAATTGATAGGACAAGCTGGGGGTGCCTGGAGAGGGTATCTGCTAGAATAGTATTGACTTATCATGGATCGGGCAACTTCTGTGCAAGAAATAACTTGCTCATCCTAAGCAATGCGAAAGGAATCTAACTTGCACTACATAGGGAAATTCGAGGAAGCAGCTTTCCGGTTACCACCAGGTTATGAGAACTCTAGCCAGGGCTACTCTCGTGTGGCGTTGATCGACCACGCTACCGGTTCGGTCCACATGGGGCTGGGTATCTGCCAACTGGAGAAAGGGGGCACGCTGGCCCCGCACATTCAAGCTTACGAGGAAAGTTTCTTTATTCTGGAGGGGCTTGTGCTGGGAAGCATCGATGGGCGAGCCTACCAGTTTGGTCCGGGGGATTACGGCATTATCCTGCCCGGGGTGCCACATGCCTGGCGCACATCTGGGGATCAGCCCGTCCGCTGGCTGGAGATGCTGGCGGCGCAACCAAAGCCGCCAGGCCGGGAACGCGATACGTTCTTCTTGAAGACAGGAAGCGCACCCACCTCAGGCAGGCCGCCTGACTTGCGTGACCTACGGACGCGCTTTCTCGGTCACTTCGACGACTCGCAACTGCCCCCGCCCGGCAAAATGCAAATGGCCGGCGACCGGGGCGGCAACATACATGGTATCTCCCTGAAGATGCTGGTGGATCGCACATTGGGGGCACAGCACCTGACTCTGTTCATGGTTGAGTTCCAGCCTGGCGGTGAAGGCATCGTGCATGACCATCCATTCGAGGAGTCATATTTCATTCTCAGCGGCGAAGCTGACGTGCTGCTGGATGGCCAGCCTGGGCACGTAAAAGCCGGGGACTATGTGTGGACCGGAGTAGGCAGCACGCATGGATTCTTTAACAGGGGTACGGTCCCGGTGCGCTGGCTGGAGACACAGGCTCCACAACCGCCTGAGCAGCAGGCGTTCCGCTTCCCGAGGGATTGGGAATACCTGGCAGAGCAGTTGAGCACCGAAAGCTGAAAAAGGGAAGCCTGGGACGATGATGAGACCCAGGCTTCCAAGAGGCCATCAGGTCACAGGGAGCAACTTTCCGGTCCTCACATCGTAGATAAAACCGCTGACCTCCACGTTATCCGGGATCAAAGGCGAAGATTTGATCTTCGCTACGTCGTCACGCACGGACTGTTCCAGGTCTCTGAATGGTAGGAAGTCAATATCTCCTGCATCAACATGGAGTTCCTGTTTCAACCTGGCGCGCAAGTCTTCATTGCTGAAGGTGACCATACCGCAGTCGGTATGATGGATGACCAGTACAATATTGGTGCCGAGCAATTGTTGAGAAATCACCAGCGAGCGGATCGCGTCGTCACTTGCCCGCCCACCGGCATTGCGGATGACGTGGGCATCCCCTTCATTGAGGCCGAGGAAGCGTGCCGGGTGGAGACGCGCATCCATGCACGTGAGAACAGCCACATGGCGGGAAGGAGGCATGGGCAGGTCTCCTTTCTGGAAGGTGGCAGCATAACTTTCATTCGCCTTGAGGAAATCCTCGATAGCTGACATGGATTGCTCCTTAAAGTAGACTAAATAGATCAACAAAGTAGACTTTACTAAAATAAAGTATAGATACTCTTAAGGGGGTTGTCAATTCCTGTTTACGTTTCCTCTTTATTTGTCTCGCTGGCGAGTTCCTTGCTATCCCGCTTGTGGTTGTGTGTATGGGGAGTGTGGGCGCCTGGCTGCTGCTCGTGCCCGGGAGAGACGGGCCGCATGAGATCGATCTGGTCCATTTTGCCGCTAATGTGCGTTGGCTTCACATGGGCAGCCGTTGCCTCGGGCTCCAGGTCTCCGTTCCCTCCAGGATGGGTATCGTCGCTTTCAAGGCCGCGGGTAAACATGCGAGGCAGGGTCCGCGTGACACGCCTCCTGGCGAGCATCTCGTCGGCGGTCTCGCCTCTGGCGGAGCGATAGAGGCTCGCAATAACGACCCAGGCTGCCGCGACGATTGGGGTGGCAAGCAAGGCTCCGAAAGCGCCGAACAACTGAGCGCCCACGATCAAAGCGAAGATTGACGCGACCGGGTGCAAGCCGACTGCGTGCCCTACGATGCGCGGTCCAAAGATATTGCTTTCCAACATCTGCACAATAACGAAGTAGATGATAACGTAGAAAGTGCGCGGGAACGGCTCGGGCAACAGGAGCGAAATGAGAATGGCAGGAATAGAAGCCAGTGCGGGCCCTACCATGGGAATGGTTTCGAAGAGGAAGGCCAGTACCCCGATAATTAAGGCATAGTCCTTTAAGCCCAGGAATGCACACCCCACCCCGGCCAGGATGCCGATAATGAGTGCAAGTGTGAGTTGCCCGCGAATGTAATTGCCCACTACACGATTGAGAGCATCCTCAGACAACAGGAAGAAAGACTGCGATCTCTTAGGGATGATATTGAACAGGCTATCGCGAATGTGTTGACCATCTAGCGTCAGGTAGAAACCCAATACTAGCACCAACAAAACATTGACAAGGGCATCCGATACCGCGAGGACAATGTTCAGGGCATTGGTCGCCAGCGATTGTGCAAAACCCGTGGCCTGAGCCTGGATCTGGGCGATTGCGGCATTGATGTTACTTTGCGGGATACCCTGGCTCACCAGAAATCCCTGGAACTGAGTATACTTGTCTGGCAAAGAAGTAAAATAGGTTATTACCACGGACGAAAAACTTTCCACCTGCTTGATCAGACTGAAGACCAGGGCATAACCAATGCCGCTCACTACTGCTAGCACTACCAGGTAGACAATGAGCGTAGCAACCACGCGCGGCATATATTTTTGTCTGGTCAGCATATTCACTGCCGGGGTCAGCAGGAAGGCAAGGGCCATCGAGAGGAGCAGCAACACGACAGCGTGCAGGAATTGGCTCAGGATTGACCATGCCGCCCATAATAAGATGCCAACGCAGATGATGCTGATCAAGATGTCGCGCAGTCGCTGCCAGTCCACTCGTTCCATTCGGTTTACCCTTTGCGTTTGTAGCCATTACCTATCACTAGTAATTATACCCTTTTTTATCACATTCAGGCGATTCCCTCTGCTGGGATAGAAAGCTCTCAGTTAGAAAACGGTTCTTAGTAATAAACGTTTCTCATAGTAACTTCCAAAGCGCAAGATTATCCAGCACTTTACGGTATACTGGAACTTTTTGCGATGCTGCTGCGTTTTTCCCATAGAGGGGGATGCCAGGGGGCATCCCTTCCACTTTTGACTTTCGGGTATACCCAGCGCCCGAATATACGTAGATCCGTTAACTTCGCTCACTCAATTCGTCTATTATGATACAAGGACTTCAATCCATCAACTTGTAGAGAGGTCTTTTTTAATGTCGATAACGCAGTTAGTCTTGATCTGGGTACTTCTTGGGTTTCTGCTATCCTGGATGATTACGTTCGCCATACTGGCTATCCGGCCACAACCAGGAAAAAATATCAAACTGGAAGATCGACCATCGCAACCTATGCCGGCAATCTCTGCACCAACTATATTGCAAGTAATAGCTTCTCAGCCGCTGCCTTCACACGTTAGAGCTGGACAGGAACCTCCTGGCATCTGAGTCATCCGGTGTTTCCGGAGCAGCGACCGGTGTGTAGCAGGCACATAGACAAGAAAGTGGACAGACCCGGTATCTGCCCACTTTCTTGTTACTTCGTGTTGCGGTGAAGCACGAGCAATATCAAAGGTGTATATTTTCGTTGGGGTGCGCGGGGCGGAAGGTGCCATTGTCATTTATAAACACGAAATGGCTATCCTGTATATTGACGATCATGTCGAGTTTGCCATCACCATTGACATCCTTGAACGTCAGGGTCACTGGCGCCAGGTCCTGTCCATCTCCGATCAATGTCGGGCCAATGAATATCCTGGCTTTTGTGCCATCACCGCCCGGAAATTCTATGATCTCTACGTGACGATTCAAGTTCAAGGCAATGAAATGGCTGGGGTTGGTGAGCGAGTCATCATGTCCTACTACAGCATTGGTCTGAAACGTACGCGGACGGCCATAGTGCCAGTCGTCCTGGGTGATCTGCCACCAGTTGGCGACGGCAGTGAAAACCACCCAGCCCATGACCATGACGAGCATGGCTACGCCAACAAACACAAGCCAGTGGGGGCGCAATCTATGCCTGGCAAGCTCTTCAGTGTCACGCATATCGTTGTCAGCGCGCACCATGCGTCCTTTACGTACCTGTACTGCTGGCAGATTCGTCTGTGTAGCAGAACGCCGTGGAGGTATAGAATTTTCAAGTTCAGCATAGAGCGCGCGCTGGCTGCGTTGACCTGGGAATGACTGCACGTCGGCTCGCGAGCGCCCCACTTCGGTATTCACATCGGCCAGACTCTGGTAATGCAGAGCGCTGCTGCGCATGCGGCCAGGCCATTCGTCATCGTAGTCATCGAAGTCATGATAGGTTTTCTGGGAGTTCATAATCACACTCGGGTGTGGACACCCGTCTGCTTTCAGGCGACGGGAGGAAACACCCGCTCCTTTCTTGGCGTCTGGGTCGAGGAGAAGGGTACCAGCCGCGTTCTCCACCGTAACAGTTTGATCACACGACAGTCTGTCACCTTTGCTCCCTGTGTGAGCCGCTTCCCCGTGTGGGGATCGTGCAGGCTCACCCTGCCGGAAAGCTGCCCACCCACATACGCGTTGCCCCACTTGGGATGCCTGACGAGCGTGCCACGTTTAATCCCTTGTGAGAGCGTACCTCCATAGGGCTTACGCGTGCCCCCGCGTTCCGGCTGCAAACGGTGCAACTGACGGCGATGCCACAGCAGGGGCGCGATGCAGACCACCCGCGTGTTATCGGGGGTCGCCTTGCCTCCAACGGCACTATGAGCCAATACCCAGGCATCCACACAATGGGCCTCCCAGACTTCTGCGAGCTTCCTGCTCGTCTTCTTGAAGCCAAGCTGCTCACGCAGCGTGTTCGTTTCCCATCCCTGCTTGATGGTCACCGGTGCTACCTTGTGCAAGGCGTTGTAGAACCAGAGCTTGCCCACTTCCAACGGGGAGAAGCTCCTGTTCCACTTCCTACCTGGACCCGGGCGGGTGCTCGCCTTGATATCCTCGACGACGAAGCCGGTGACCGGGAAGAGCCGACACAGGAACGTCGCGAGCCGCAGTTTCCACTGCCAGCGAGCCTTGGTGGAGGGAGGAACGTGCGTGCGGGCGTGATGGCGGTTCTGACGGGGTTGGCGGCAAGGCGTCTGACGAATGCGACGTGTCCGGCGCATGCGGGTGCTCTGCTCTTCGGCGGCCTGGACGCCTGTGCGCGCTTGGGCCTGGATGTTGAGGTAGGTATGCACTGCCGAGATAACGCTATAGCCCTCGCGTTTGCTGCCGGGATCGATGCCGACGGCAATGGGTTGCGTTGCGTGGGCAGACGGCTCGACGTTGAGGCGCACGCAGAAGATGCCTCCTTGCCAGAAGCTGGTTGCCTTGCCACTTTTGAGCCAGCGCCGTGCTCGTGGGGGTGTGGTGGGCATCAACGGATGCTGGTGCTGATCCAGCACCGGAACAAAGATGTGTGTCATATGCAATAAGCCTCCTTGCGGAGTGTACGACATTCCCTTCGCTGCTGACCATCGGAGAGGAGACCGATTAGGGAGGCGTCCGTCTCGTCCTGTGGGCTGCCGCGCCCAGATGGTTCAGCTTCCTTCAAGCGTCCCGCCTCTCGAGAGGCGGAACTTGGGCAAGCTAGTCTCGTGTTTGCTCTCGCAGAGGTTCCGCTGGCAAGGCGTTCTGTCTGCAAGCCCGCCCCCCTTCAAGAAGGCGGGTACTTGACATGTGCAGAGTTATACTTTACATATTTATGCACATTGGTGCAATCCACATTGTCACCATTCCCCCTGATTGTAATTTGGTAGAGCTAGAACAAATATACTAGAACAAGTATACTATTAAGAATACGAAACTGCAAGGGGTTTTGGGGAGAAATTAGAACTAATTTCCTATTTTCTTGTGTGATACTTTCCTGATTCAGGCAACACACGAAAACGCATATGAGTTGCGTATACCAGTACTTTTTGTATCTTCTATGTAGTACTATTCATTCAACATCGAGCTAAAGGTCGCAAAAGGTATAAAATAGAAGAAAATGTGGGGAAGCGATGCCATTGGAAAGCCATAGTGAACCTGGGAACAAAATCGCCAGCAGCTAATCAAGAGGTAAACATTATGCAACTGCAGCCTACCCCTTCTTCAGTTGCCTTCCGGCTTACTGGCCTTACACTCGGCCTCGTCATTATCGTAAACGTTATAATCACTGGCATATCTGGGGAGCAAGCAGCCCGGGCCGACACAAATAGCGCTCCCAGCGTAGGCGGCTGCCCGCTTTTCCCGCCCAACAACATCTGGAACCACGACATCTCCAAATTGCCGGTTCACCCTAATTCGACACACTTTATTAAGAGCATCGGGCTACAAGGTCACGTGCATGCCGACTTCGGCGCAGGGCTGTATAACGGCGCGTCAATCGGCATCCCCTACGTCGTGGTGGCGGACAAACAGAAGCTCGTGCCGGTACAATTCGACTATACCGGCGAAAGCGATCCCGGGCCATATCCCATTCCAACGAAGGTGCCGATAGAAGGCGGGACTCTGAGCAGTGGCGACCGCCATGTCATCGTCGTCAATAGCGGTACCTGTCAGTTGTACGAAATGTTTGCTGCTTATCCACAGAGCAACGGTAGTTGGAAAGCTGGTAGTGGAGCTGTGTGGAACCTGAACTCTAATGCCCTGCGCCCTAAAAGCTGGACGTCCGCCGACGCAGCGGGCCTGCCTATCCTTGCAGGCCTGGTACGCTACGATGAGGTTGCGGCGGGCGCAATCAATCATGCCTTGCGCTTCACGGTAAACCGCACCCAGCGAGCATTCCTGTGGCCTGCTCGGCATTATGCTTCATCAGATACTGATCCTAATCTGCCGCCGATGGGTCTGCGCTTGCGCCTCAAAGCCGGCGTTGATATCTCTTCCTTTTCGCCGCAGAATCGCGTCATCCTGACGGCACTGAAACATTACGGTATGATCGTGGCGGACAACGGCAGTAGCTGGTACATTTCTGGCGCACCGGACAGCCACTGGAACAACGATGACCTGCACGAGCTCAGCGAAATTTCTGGCTCCGACTTTGAGGTGGTCGACGAATCAACACTGCGAATAAGCCCTGATTCCGGCCAGGCACGAGGACATTCAGTATCTTCCACACCCACACCGAATCCTACCACAGCACAGACGTTTACGCCTTCACCAACTACCATTGCTATCAATTTGACTGGGCCCTCTCAAGCGGTGAACAGAAAGGGCAGCTACCCCGGTGGTGGAGATGCTGCTGGCGGAGGATGGATACTGACGCTGCTACTATTTACCGTGGGAGGTATAGCTGTGCTGGCAATGGTGGCGTTCGTAGCGCTGCGGCAACGCTTTGGCGAAAGGCGTTAGTTCCTTCTCATTAGTCGTTGATAGACCCAGGCGTCCAGCATGCCGCGCAGTAAGCCGATCAGGCCGAGTAGGGCCGCCATCAGCAGGTAGGCTATCCAGGGCTGATCAAATTTGTAGAAGAACAGGGAGTTGTTCGACGGGAGCAGGCTCCACAGTGCTATCAGCAGAAACGCGCCGAAGAACATGAGCATACCAGCAACGGCACTGCTGCGCGATAATTCCGCAAACGACATCTTCTTTGAGAGCCAGACGGCCATCATGGCCCCGGGGGTTGGCGCTCCGATCAGAGCGATGAATAGCGAGACGAACAGACTTATCAACACCGGAGTTCCCGGGGAGCGAAACACAGGTACCACCAGCGCGAAAACCAGGACAATTGTCAAAGGCAACAGGCCAGTCAGCGCACCCACAATGGCCGGTCGCCAGTGTATGGGCGCCATTTCGACCTGGTCACGAGGGGCATCGACTCTGGCGAGCTGGCGAATGGTATAGATATTGCTGAGCAGAAGCACAACGTACGCCAGGATAGGCACATGCAAGCCACGGGTACCCGCGCCAAAGTTAATGAGAAGGCCGCTGATGAGTGGAGCGAGCAGCCCGACGGCAAGGGAGCGGCTAAAAAACCTTCTGCTGCTATTGCTGCGTGTCACTGCTGTTAATCCCAGCGCGGCCAGGGCCAGTAGATTGATGCCCATGCCCACGAGCACTCCCAGGACGGCGGGCGACTCACCGCCGTTGGCAGGCGCGGACAGTAGAGCGAGCACAGGAATTTGCAGGAGTAGTGCAGCTAAGGCCACGCTGTAGTAAAACAGCCGTCGTCCCGGGCGATACGTTTTCACGCCCGATGCTCCAGGGCTATAGGAGTTGTCTTGCCCGGAAGATATGCCAGCAGGTAGCGCTCCCACGGGGCTCTGCGCCTGTGCCTGGTTTTGAGACGGCCACTGCCAGGGACGCACCTGCTGCTGCCAGGGAGCAAGCGGAGAGACAGGTACGGCAGGATCAGCAGAGGGGAGCGGAGACGCGGGAACTGTATCTCCACTGCGTACGACAGGTTTGGCAGGCGATAGGGCTTGCACACGGCTTTCTGCCACGGTTGCATCGCTATTGTTGGCATCGCCGCTGATACGCAGCGCGGAGGCAGGCATGAAAGCAGCGGAGACTGCTGCCTGCAAGGCAGTTGCCATATCAGTCGCGCTCTGATAGCGGTCCTCGGGCCTCT
>WNFD01011514.1_pt1 | contig 18943 bp, 18 predicted proteins | sample 5400491 | NCBI WGS metagenome assembly WNFD01 (sample SAMN13153343, study PRJNA577476) | soil metagenome | isolation source: 120 cm saprolite under Douglas fir tree site 2 hole 2 replicate 2 | place: USA:California | collected 2015-04-18 | reverse complement strand
CATCTTCCGCCCAGCTTCACCACTCGTCCCTTGAAAGCCACGCCGGCAATGAGGCCGCCGGCACCGCATACGTATTCGGATTCGCTGCTGGTCACTATGTTTTTGTAGTTACTGACAATGTTGATGACGGCGTTGCCGCCTTCTTTCCTGGCGCGCTGCTGTAGCGCAATTACGGCGCTGAGGAAGACCCATTCGCAAGCTTGAAGGTCCGGCCTGGCAAAGGCATTTGTCTTCTTGTTGGTCGGCCACTCGCCAAAGTCCTTCGTGACGTTCGGATGCCGCTGTCTGCCGAAGAACAACATGATGCCGGGGTCCAGCTTGCTCTGCGCCGCGGGCGACTTCAACGCTTGCCCGATCGGATAAAGATGTTGCTCGTCGCGAGCAGCAGCCGGCAGTGGAACGGCACAGAGAGTCGCAAGCAGAACGGCGTTTCTCAGCATCTTCATCGTATTTTCCCCCAGCCGATGGAAAGATTTCACAAGCGCAGCGCCCTAGCATTCAGCAACGTCGAAACACCAGCGAGGTGTTGATGCCGCCGAAGGCGAAGTTGTTGGACACGAGAAATTCGGTCTCAATGCGGCGCGGCTCGCCCATGACATAGTCGAGGGGGGCGCAGCGATCGTCGACCACGTCGAGGTTGGCGGTAGGGACGAACATGCCCTCGTGCATCATCTCGATTCCCAACCATGCCTCGATGGCGCCGCAGGCGCCGAGTGAATGACCGAAATAGCTCTTCAGCGAATGGATCGGCGCACGCTCGCCGAAGACGGCTTTCGTCGCCTTGGATTCGGCGATGTCGCCCCACTCCGTGCCCGTGCCATGGCCGCTGATGAAGCCGATCGTTGCCGCGTCAAGGCCCGCATCCTCCAGGGCCATGCGTAGCGCGATCTCCAGCGACTCCGCTTGCGGAAACGTGGCGTGGTTGCCGTCGGAGTTGCTGGCAAATCCGACGATCTCGGCGTAGATGCGGGCGCCGCGGGCGAGCGCCCGCTCCCGCTCTTCCAGGATTAGCGTCGCCGCTCCCTCGCCGATGACCAATCCGTCGCGATCGCGGTCGAAGGGCCGCGGGCTGGTCTCCGGCCGGTCGTTGCGGCACGAGGTGGCAAACATGGTGTCGAAGACTGCCGTTGCTGAAGCGTTCAGCTCATCGGCGCCGCCCGCGATCATCACATCGGCCTTGCCCCAGCGGATCGCCTCGCAGGCGTAGCCGATCGCCATGCTGCCCGCCGTGCACGCGGTCGATGTGGGGATAATACGACCCGTCACACCGAAAAGCAGGCCGATATTCACCGCCGCAGTGTGGCTCATCATCTGGATGTAGCTGGTGGCGTTCAACCTGTTCGATGTGCCATCGTTCATCAGTTCGGCGAATGCGACCAGCGGTGCGTAGCTGCCGAATGACGAGCCGTAGGCGATGCCGCTACGGCCGTTCCTGATCACAGGATCGTCGGTCAGATGGGCATCCGCCAGTGCACGGTCCGTTGCATGCACCGCCATGCGCGAGACGGGTCCCATGGTACGGGTTTTCTTGCGCGGATAATGGTCCTCTATCGAAAAGCCCACCACCGGCGCGGCGAGCTTGGTATTGATCCCCGACAGGCGATCCCATTCGTTCATCCTGCGGACAGCCGTTTCGCCTTTCAGCATGCGCGCGCGAATGGTTGGCCAATCCTCCCCCAAGGCGGTAATGCCACCGACGCCAGTGACGACGACTCTACGCATTACAACATCCCCCCATTCACCGAGATGACCTGGCGCGTCACATAACCGGCCTCATCCGAGCAGAGGAAGGAAACAACGGCTGCCACTTCTTCGGGTCGTCCGAGGCGACGCATGGGCACTATCTTCAGCACATCTTCAACGGGCAGGCCATGGACCATCTGAGTCTGGATGAGGCCGGGGGCGACGCAATTCACCGTGATGTTGCGCTTGGCGAGCTCCACGGCAAGCGCTTTCGCCGCGCCAATAATGCCAGCCTTCGCCGCACTGTAGTTCACCTGTCCACGGTTGCCAATCAAGCCGGATACCGATGAAAGCGCGACAATGCGCCCCCCGCGGCGCGCCGAAACCAAGGGCATAACGATGGGTTTCAGCACATTGTAAAAGCCATTCAGATTGGTATCGAGGACGGCGTCCCAGTCCCCGTCGGACATGGCAGGAAAAGCGTTGTCGCGGGCGATGCCCGCATTGAGGACAGCGCCGTAATAGGTGCCGTGCGCCGCCATGTCGGCCTCCAGTGCCTCCCGGCACGCAACGCGGTCGGCCGTGTCGAACGTGAGCAGACGGCCCTCTCCGCCGGCCGCGTTGATGGCCGCGAGCGAGGCTTCCGCGCCGGCGCGGTCGCTGCCATAGTGGATCGACACCGCGAACCCGTCTCGGGCCAGCCGCTCGGCAATGGCGCGGCCGATGCCCTTGCTGGCACCGGTGACGAGGATCGTCCGCTTCATTCACTCATCCTGCCTGGGCGGTGAGCAACGCCATGGCATCATCCGGGCGGTAGAGGGTCAGGCGCGCCTTGGCCACCTGATCCCCACCTGGGGCCCGCGTGACGACACAATCGAAGGCTCCCATTTCAGCATCCATATAGGCCAGCGTCACCGTCACGTTCAGGCGCTCACCCTCGAGGAACCAGGGTGCCGTCGCCTGGAAGTCACGCGTGCCGAGGAGGAAGCCCAGGCGAATGGGTTGCCCGGCTTCGAGCGCCGTGACCCCAACATAGGCGCCGCAGGCCTGCGCCATCCACTCGATGGCCACATGGGCCGCCACGCCCCGCCCCGCTTCGAAAAAGGGAACCCCGGGCCGAATGGTCAGCGCCGCGGACAACGTGCCCTGGCCGATGCCGGTAACTTCATCGAGCAGAATCATGGGACGCGCGTGCGGCAGCAGATCCTCGATTTGATAGGGCGGAAGCGTCAATGTGTGCCTCCCCGCGCCAGCACGAGCGCGACGTTGCTGCCGCCGAAGGCGAAGGAATTGCTGAGCATGGCCACGCGGCGCAAATCGTTCGGCAGGCGCATGCCGACATCAGCCAGAGCGAGCGGCGGGATCGACGGATCCGCCTCGCCGTCCCAAAGGTGTGGAGGCAAGCGGCCATCGGGATTATATTCAGGATGCAAGGTTAGCCAGAGGAAGGCCGCTTCGCACGCCGCGGCTGCGCCCAAGGTATGGCCAGTCATCGCCTTGGTCGAACTGCATGGGGTCGCGGCCCCGAACAAGGCATGGACCGCCTTCCCCTCCATGGCATCGTTGAGGGCGGTACCAGTGCCGTGCAGGTTGACATAAGCGATGTCGGCCGGCGTCATGCCGGCGTCGTCCAGGGCGGCGCGCATTGCTATGAGTGCACCGCGGGCGTCTGGATCGGGGGCGCTGATATGGTAGGCGTCGGAACTCTCTCCGACTCCCAGAAATTGAACCGGGGCTGAGGCCGGGGTCAGCAGGAAGACCGCTGCCGCCTCGCCGATATTGATGCCGTCGCGGTTGCGGCTGAAAGGGCTGCACAGTCCGCCAGAGATCGCTTCGAGGGCCGCGAAGCCGCCGACGGTCGTCCGGCACAGCGTATCGGCTCCTCCGACGACCGCGGCATCGGCGAGGCCGGCACGGATGAGCCGGCGGGCAGAGGCGAACGCCTTGCCGCTCGACGAGCAGGCTGTCGCCACCGTATAGGCCGGCCCGGTGAGGCCCAGCGCACGCGCGACGAATTCGCCGAGATTGCCGGGTTCTTGTTGGCGATAGTGGAAGTCGGCGGGCCAGGTGCCGTTTTGGCGAAAGGCTCTATAGGCCGCCTCGCCCTCGGCTATACCGGATGTGCTGGTTCCCAGCACGACGGCGATGCGGTCGCGCCCGAACCGGTCCGCGGCTTCCACCACCGACTCGGTGATCTCCGCCACGGACGCAAGCATCAGACGCCCATTGCGGCATTCCATCGATTCCAGCCCGCGCGGGACCGGCGGTAGCGGGCCGGTGACTCCACCCACATGCACCGTGCGGCCCGGGATGAGATCATCACGAGGGATGAGCCCACGCGTTCCGGCAAAGAGGGCACGGGCTACCGCGTCCTTGCCGATGCCGATCGACGAGGCGATTCCCATTCCGGCAATTCCCAGAGCGGGACTGCTCACCGCCTCATCTCCGATGACTGTACGTCGACCTCATAGCCCCAGGCGAGGTTGCTGTAGTGCAACGTGCCGTTCCAAGGCGCGGCCCCTGCTGCCGAGCCGTAGTCGACGCGGAGCACATCCTTGCCGTTGACCTGAATGGTGCGGCCGTGTGCTTCCTGGAGCAACGCGCCCCCGTCCGGCAGCGCTCGGCGCACAGCGGCTTCGGGCCAGTAGATGAGGATGATGTCGGCCAGCATGCTGCCGGGCCGGAGGGTCTCAGGCACCCAGGGCGCGGTTTCGGCCGAAACGTTCTGGCCAGTCCAAGTAATGGTCACCGCACGGCGGCCCATCCCATCCAGCCCGACGAGCGTGACGCGCTCCTTGGTTACGCTGAGATTGACTTCCAGGACGAACGTCTGGCCGTAACCGCGTAAGGTGATGAGCTGAGTCGCCAAGATTCTTCGGCCGAGATCGGCGGGGCGGGGCACATTCAGCCGCTGTCCCGGTCCGATCAACAGCGCGGTCGGCTCCGCCGTCACCGGTGCCGACAAAGGTGTCACCGATACCGGGAAAAGCGTCTCCGGTGCAGGCAAAAGCGTCCAGCAGCCCGCGAGCGGAACGAGAATGGGCACGAACCAGAGTGTCGACGGACGCATGATACGCTTCCACCCTTACACAACTGCAGACTTTGTCCGGCGAAGCGGAATCCGCTTCGCCATCCCCGCAGAAAACACGTCAGTTCATGACATGGAGCGGTCTCCGAGTCAGCAAAAGCAAAAACCTCTACACAACGCGGACGCACACTTCCTCGGCAAGACCACCGTGTACCGGTGAGATGGTGGAGCCGAAATTGTGAACCGCTGGCACTCCGCTCACCGCTAACAGGCCAAAGGACAAAAGTGTCGTCATCGCCGCCATCCACACGGCCAGCAAGGTGACGGAGCGCCGTGCGGCCGCGCTCTCGGCGGAGAAGACCGCGTAGTCGTTGGCGATCGATAGGAGCAGCACGAGGGCCATGGCGTGGAAGAAGGTAAAAGATTGTCCAACCAGCATGAGCAGCGCAGGCGCCAGCAAGATGGCAATCACCGGCGGGGCCATCACCCACCCCGCGCCCTTCCACCCATAGCGGAACGCCAGACCGCCGAACATCAGCAGCGCCGAAAGAGCGGTGAGCAGCAGCGCGCGCTGCTGATATTTGCCCAGCAGTACGCTGAAATCGGCCGTAGGGTCAACCAGCCGCACGCCAGCCACGTCAGCGAAGGCCGCCCGCACTGCGTCAGGCCGGGTCAGCCCCTGCAACGCCACGACGTGGAGCCCCGGCGCCAGCACGAGGTCGCCCAGCATGGGCACCGCCTCGCTAGCCAATGCCTCTTTGAGGGTAAGAAAGCTGGGGTTGGCGCCCGTCGCGTCCGCGGCGTCGGCCTCCATACCGAGCGATGCGCGCTGACGGGCGAGAAAAGGGTCGTCCAGCTGTGTCCGAACCAGCGTTTGGTTTTCGCGCTGGCGTTCCGCCGACGGCACAAAGCCAGCCGGCATTTGGGCGCTGACCAGCGCGCCTTCGGCTCTGAGGCGGGCGAGGATGGGGGCCAACGCCTCCTCCCGGCATAGCGCCGTCTCATCGTCAACGCCCTCGACCAGCAGGAACTGGGTTGCGGCGGTGGTGCCGATCAAGCGCCGCACGTCATCTTGATCGCGCACCAGCTCCGGCGAAAGCGCCTGCATGCGGCGAACGTCGTTGTCCGTGTGGAAACGTACAACACCGGCGAGAGCGATAGCCAAAGTAGAGAGCACCAACAGGCTACGCGCTCGGCGCCAACGCGGAGCCTCCCAGAAAGCGAACATCCAGCCGGTCGCGGCCAGCAGGCCGGCAAGATGACGGGCCTGCCGACCGGTGTCGAGCCGCGGCAGCCACAGCACCACGGTGGCAACGGCGGCCAGCAGCCCGATGACCGAGAAAACGGCGATTTGGCGCAGGCCGGGGAACGGCGCAAGCGCCAGCGCGCCATAACCGAGGAGTGTGGCCAGGAGACCGAACGCGATGCCCGGCATGACGCGATGCAGGCGCTCCAGCGGCGTGCCGCCTGCGGGATCGAACACGCTCGACGTGTAAAATAACCCATAGTCGACGGATATTCCGATCAAGCTGGTGCCAAACAGCAGGGCCGCCACGTGCAACTCGCCGAAAATGGCGAGGCTGCCGACGAGCGCCGCACCGATGCCGACCCCGACCACCAACAAATTGAGGAGCAGCGGGCGCACGCGGCGGAACACGATGACGACGAGCAGGATCGTGCCCGCGAGCGATGCGGTTGCCAGCATGGACGCCTCGCCGATCGCCGTCCGCGATGCGGCCTCGGCGAAGAACACGGCGCCCAGGCGCCTGATTTGAAGGTCCGGGTGGGCCGCCTGGAGTGCGGCGGATGAAATTTTGAACGCACCAACCAGGCGCTCCTGCACGTCAAGCGCGAATGGCTCGTCAGCCAGTGAGGTCATGACCAGGATCCAAGTCATGTCGCCGTCAGTCACGGTCAACATGCCGTCGTCCATACGGAGCCGGGTCAGCGGAAGTGGGAGATCCGCAAAGAATGAGGGCAGGAGCAGGAAGGGATCGGCGCGCAGCAGGTTGCCGTCGGCGATGCCGCCCACCCCGAAAGCCTGCGCCATCGCCTTGTCCGCCACCTCCTCGCCGTGTCCGGCGGTGAGCAGCGCGCGGTCGGCCTCAGCCAGCAGACCGCGGCGATAAGGAAAATACAGCGTGCCCAGCCGTTTCAGCCGACTCCCATCCAATGCATCGATGACTGGATTCACAAGTCCAGTCGCAGTCATGTCCGACGCGAGCCGTGTGGCGGCGTCGCGCGCCACGTCCCGGAAGGGATGCCCGACGAGCACGACCACGCGACGCGCCAGCGCGCGAGACACGGTGTCGTTGGCCCGCTGCAATACCGGATCCTGATCCTCACGGGGCAGCAACGCCAGGAGATCGGTACGTAATGGCAATCCGTCGTGGACCCGAACCACCAGATAGCCGGCGGCCAGCAGGACCACGGCCAGCCAGACGAACGCCAAAATGCGCGTCAAAGCTGGCCCGCCCTGGCCAGAAGCTCGGATTCCTCCGGCGTCGGCGATGCCGATTCCACCTTCTGATTGAGGAAGACGAGGTGGTCCCGGTCGCCATTAAGCTTGATCAAATCGACGTCTTCGAGGAAGCGCGAACCGTGGAGATCGATGGAACGGATCGGCATTGCGGGATCGTCGGTGCTCGTCGGCTCCAGTTTCAGGCGCCAGCCCTTGCCGTCGGTTTTACGCGTTATGTTGAACGCGGTTGAAAGCCCTTCCCAGTCCCCGGTCAGCGCCCCGCCCAACATGGCGTACAGCTTCGACATGAACGGCATGCGGGCTGACGGCATGCGCATGGTTTCGCGTCCGCCCACGTCTTGCACCAAGCCCCCTGGGCTCATCACCGTGGTCAAGGCGAAAGGCGTCTCGGTCTTCCAGATCAGCCCGAGTCCAGGGGCCAGGAAAAAGGTGCCGGAACTCTTCAGCGGATTCTGGAAGCCCTGCAGGAAACGCAACTGCTCGAAGCGTCCGCGCAGCACTTGCCCCTGTGAAAGCGGCGTTACCTCGATCGCGGGCGCGGCCAACACAGGCGGCGCCATCGTGGAGGCAGTGAAAACAAGACCGAGGAGGAGGATGAGCGGACGGATCATAGCGGGCCTCGTCACATTTCTCACAGAGATGGGTGATCCCGTTTATGGCGCATTCATGGCTCATTAATGGTGATCGAGCCTGCGCTCAGGACCTCCATCCCCAAACTGTACTGGAAATTGAGCCTTCTCCACGGCCCAGTGTGGCGCAGCGACAGGGTCACGGTCGTGTTGGGAATGGCGATGCGGCTAAATTTGACCCTAAAAGCTTGCGCGCTATCGATCGGAAAATTCAAATGCCGCGCCGCGAGCTTGACCGCCCAGTCGATCAGCGCCACGCCCGGCACGATGGGTATATGCGGGAAGTGACCATCGACATAAGCAAGGTCAGCCGGGATAAAGAGATTGAATTCCGCACCATCGGCGAGCGTTCGAACGACGCGGATTTCCGGCTCGGTAGGACGGACAGATTGGGTGTTGGCCAAGTCACTCCCCCTGAAAAGGCGAAGGATGTCGCTCGCGCGGCGCTTGCCGAGCGTGCCGGATGGCAGCGCATCGACAAAGCGCCACCGGCGCGGCAGGCCGGCTGGGTCCTGCATTTCAGCGAGCGCTCGGCGCAGCCGTCGGCAGAAACGAAACGCGCCGATCTCGGCCAGAACGGCGGCACCCGCGGCGCTTGGAACGACCACGGCCGCCAGTTGCGCTGGGGACTCGTCGAGCACAACGACGGCCGCGTCGGCAACCCAGACGAGACGGCGCAGATGCTCCTCCAACTCGGGAAGACTGACGCGCTGGCCTTCGACTTTGACGATGGAGTCATTGCGACCGAGGAAGCGGAATCCGCCGTCCGCTTCGATATCCACGCGGTCGGAGCTGATATGTTCACCACCCGGCACGTGCGTCGCATGTACGTGCAAAAGTCCATCCTGGCTGCTCTCGACCGCTACGCCCGGCAAGGCGCGCCAGACCGCGGCGGCGCGATCTCGGCGTCGCCAGGCGATAGCACCTGTTTCGGTGCTGCCGAAGATTTCGGTGACCGGCACGCCGAAGACCGCCGCGGCGACCTCAGCGGCCCCCTCGTCTAACGGCGCGCCGGCGGAAAGGACCAGACTTGGGCGTCGTGCCGGCGGCAGCGGTGCGATACCTGCGAGCCGGGTCAAATGCGCGGGACTTGTAATCAGCGCCTCTTCACCGTCCAATGCCGCGAGCGCGGTCTCCCAATATTCGCTTGTGATGCTCGTGAATGGCCGGCCGCTCGCAAGTGGCCAGCACAACCGGAACGTCAGACCGTAGACATGCTGGTGGGTGACCGTCGACCGAACCCGAGCGCCGCGCGGCACGATGGTCCCGAGCACGGCATCGACAGCTTCGGCTTCTCGATCCAGATGCGCGAGCGTCTTGGCCACGCGTTTTGGCGCGCCGGTCGAGCCCGAGGTAAAGAAGCTCAACTGCGTGAAGGGATCGAGGGCGGAAAGCGCATCACCTGCGCCTTGACCACCCGTATCCAAGACGAAAGCAGCGCCCCCATGCTCCAATGGTCCATCGCACACCAAGAAATCCCAGGCATCTGAGATGGCGGCCAAGGTGCCTCGTTGTGAGTTCTGGGGCATGATCACTTCGGCACCGGCATGCATCAGCGCGAACAGGCCAACAGCGCCCCAATAGCTGTCTTTGGTGACCAATAGCCCTCTCCGGCAACCGAGTTGCCGGAGGCGAAGCGCATTGGCCGCCACGTCGGCGTGGAAGCGAGCGAAGTCCATCACCGTGTTGCCACTCTCGGCCACCGGCGTCGTCGGAGGGCGGCGCTCCAGCAAAAGACGCGATAGCGCAAGCAAGCTCATGTCTTCGCAACTCTCCCGCGCGCGAAGCGGCGGACTACGATCTCGCCGGCAAAGAGCGCAGCCATAAAAAAATAGGCCACAAGCCCCGTCCAAAGCGCCCATGCCTCGTCATGCCCGGGAAGTGCCAAGACGGCGGCAATGATCGTGTTGGTGATGAGCCATGCCGTCCAGACGATGGTGACCTTGCGGCAATAGGATTGGGCTGCGGGCGGCAGATCAGGCTCGCGGCAGCGGGCGAAGCGCTCGATCAGACTCGGTGGATGCAAGAGCGTTGCTCCAAATACCGTCGCGGCCGCCAGACTGACTGCAGCAGGATAAGCCTTGACGGCAAGCGGCGCGTCGAGCGCAGCCAAAGCCGCGATAATCGTTGCCGCTGATAGCAAGGGCACGCGCCACACCCTCTGCATGGGCGGGAGTGTCGCGAGCCTCAAGCCGATCAGTGCGAGGGCCGCAGCAACGAAGGCAAGCGGCGGCACAATGGCCCGCCCGACATAGACGATCACGGGATAGAGCAGGCTCGCGGCAACCAGTGCCGGTAGAAACAATCTAGGCCACGAGAAGTGCATGCACGCGGTCAACGACATCGCCGACGGTCCGGACGCTCTTGAACTCCTCCGGACTGAACTTGCGGCTGGTAAGCTCCTGCAGGCTGACGGCGAGGTCGACGGCGTCGATGCTGTCGAGGTCCAGATCCTCATTCAAGCGCGCCTCCAGCGACACTTTCTCAGGTGGAACCTCGAACATCTCTTCGAGAGCTGCGCACGTTCATGAAATGCTGCTTCACTTCTTCGGTGACGGATTCGATCTTGAGATTGTAGACGTTGCGCAACGCCATTCCGAGTTCGAGGGCGTCGATGGAGTCGAGGCCGAGCCCGGTGCCGAACAGGGGCTCCTCGCTGTCGATTTCTTCCGGCGCGAGGTCCTCCAGCTTGAGTGCGTTGACGATCAGCTTCTTCAACTCAAGTTCGAGTTTATCCGCCACTGAGTCTTGCCGCATAATAGTCCTCAACCCGACGCACGAGCTTTCTCACAGCCAAAGATCTGTGTTTGTAGTCCAGCGAACTCGCGGCGTCTAGGCAATCCCCCACCTCGACACGGAAAAGTGGACGGCGAGGCGGAATTGTCCACCAGTTCTCCCCTTTTATAAGAGTCGGCGGATTGCAGGTAATTGTGACAAGTTGAATACGGGCCTGCAGGAGCGTGGCTATATTGGCGAAGCCGCGGCGCAAGTGCATCGGCTCGCGCAGCACGGAGCGAGTCCCCTCGGGAAAAATAATCAAGCTGTTGCCTTCCGCCAGTGCGTTCCGGCAGGCCGTCAACATGGCGTCGAGCTCGAGGTCGTTGCGGATGTAGCCGGCACCGCGAACCAGACGGCCGAGATAGCGGCTTTCCCATAGCTCTTTCTTGACGATGCACTGTGCTCGACGCACCAGTGCCATCAGCAACACAACATCCAGCAGCGAGGGGTGGTTTGCGACGATGAGGCGCCCGGCGCTGTCCTTGAGCTTTTCTGCTCCCAATACCTGGAGGTCAATCAGGCCCAGGAATCGCAGCATGAAAACGTAGCCGCGGAAGAGGATGTGGATGAGGAACTGGTTGCGTTCGCGCCGCCGATTGCCTGACGGTGTCGTCAGGTGGACGATCGGGAATGTCGTCAGCGCGAGAAGCGCCCCCCCTCCGAAGAGGAGGGCGAAGGCGATGCCGGTGCCGACCAAGCGCCAGAGATAGTTCAGGCTGTTAAGCGGCATGGCTCCAAGTCCAGGTCATGCGTGCACCTTCCGACACCGCAGATTGCGCGCCCGACAGCAGGAAGCGAAGAAAGTCAATGGGGGCTGAGGTCGATGGCCGGGCGCCCGCGCTCCTTGGGAGGGCTTCGAACAAAATGCCGTCGTCTCCCGAAGCCGGGGCTTGCAGCGCCAACGCGACCACAAGCGGCAGGTCGACATCATCTCCTCCGAAAACGTCGTACTCGCCCGGCAGCGGCTCGTCTCCGAAAAGGAGCAGTACCGGCTCGTTGGGTTGCTCGACAAGGTGGGCGACGGCTTCAATCAAGCCGAAGCCGAAGGTGTCGAGCCCCGCCGCGAGTGCGGTGTGACCACGCGTGTTGCCCAAGTGAATCGACAAGAGACCCGCCAGAGCATTATGGACCGACATGCTGAACTCCGCGGGTGACGGCAACTCACGTGCCGCCAGACTCTTCAGGATGCTGAGGGCGTGAGAGAACTCACCATGCCGGGATGCCAGGACATAGCGCCCGGTCAGCGCCGTCTCGCCGCAGGCCAGCGCGCTGGCGAGCATTTTTTGACCGAGTGCGGTGCTGCGACGGCGCAGCATCATTGGCACCACAATCGAGCCGGTACTCGCTTCGCTGATGCCCAAATCCGCTGCCCTCGCCCAGGCGCGCCAAGCCGCGGGCGTTTCACGTTGCGGCGCCCAGGCTGACCAAGCGCGTACTGTAAACCGTAGGCCCCCTGCCATACTACTCAACCTACCAGCGTGCTTTATTGTGTCCAGTACGAAACAGCTATGCTAGATACACGTAGAGTGACGTTTCCACTTTTGATTGGGGTGATGCCAGTTATACGGCCAAGCGTCGTGAATACAATGATCGACACCGCGTTAATGTTGGAGTGCGGCACCACAGCGGACGACGCTTTGCTGCGGTGGTCATTGCCGTCGGATAATTTCCCAGGCGCACGCCGACGCAGTCTGCTGGCCCGCGCGCTGCTGCGGAGGATGCTCGTTCAAACCACTGGAATTCCTCCGGGGGGTTGGGTATTCGACGTTGAGCCCTCGGGGCGGCCGATCGTACGCAATGTGGCCTGTGACCGCGTTCCATCCATTTCACTTGCCCATTCAGGTGGATGGGTTGCCATAACAGCGAGTGATGCTGGGGCGATTGGTATCGACATCGAGGTCCATCGTCCACGCCGCAATTTCAGCTGGATTGCCGCGGCAGCGTTCGGCCCTGACGAGCAATGGCTGGTCGCGGCGGACGGAGCTGCAAGCTTTTATCGCATCTGGACTTTGAGGGAAGCGATGGCCAAAGCATCCGGTGAGGGAATTGCCGAGGTCGCGGACCGTATCGATCGCGTGGCCGATGGCCCTAAGGAAGGGGTCTGGCGGGCGAGTATTGGTACGACGCGCTGGTTGCTGGCCCACACGACGCCCGTGTCGGGGCTAAGTTTAGCCGTGGCGATACGGGGACCATTATGGCCTCGAACGGACCGGTGCGCTCCCGATATGGATGCCGAGCCGTCTTGCGAGCTTTTGCAAGGGAACGAAAGGCGTATGTATGACGACGCGGCTGCCATGCGGCCGCTCGCGACAAGCCCCGATTGGCGACTGAAGTCTATGGGCCGGGATCGGCCCCCGTTTGATCAGCTCGATGCGGGTGCCCCACGGATCGGTGATTGAATCCGGGCTTAAGACGCGGTCGCAGCTGCGGGGATCTTCGCGGGGCTAGCAAAGCAGCAAAGCAGTGCTTTCGCGAGGTCAAACAGTGCGTCTCCAGCCCGAGCATAGCCAAAGTCGAGTAGCCCGGTAAGGCGCAAGTTGCCGGCTTTGGCGGGCGCTACCCAGCACGTCCCCTGTTTGAAATCGTCGTGGCAGAGGACTGCTCCCGCACTGCAAGCGAGAGGGTCGAATCGGGATTGCGGACCCTCTGTTCCAGGCGCTGGTCAAGTCTGCGTCTCACCTTGCTCGCGGCGCTGCCGGAACCCCTGCTCGAATACCGAGTCGCTTATACTTCAGCGCTCGTAGATTTGGGCCCGCAAAACGCCGTCGCCGACATACTGATAGACGCTCATGGTGATGGCCTGAACACGCTTCAACAGTTGCTCACCTGCCCGATAGGCAGTCTCGATATGAGGTGCGCCAATCAGGCTGCGCGCCGTTACGCCCGGAAGCCGCCTACAGCAATCTCATCTGGGCGAATCTGCCGCGGAACCGACAACGCATTTGACGCGCAATGATTGGGCATCGACATCCATCATGTTCTGGTCTTTGCGCCCCCGAAAATCTCATCCAGAAGCTGATCTTCTCGGGTACCATGAGGAAGCTTGGCAAAAAACGAACGTAGTCGGCCATCAATTAGCAACATTGCGAGCCCATGGACTTGGCCCCACGAGGCGGCAATTTGAGCGGCCAATGATACGGATAGTTCGGTCCGCGGACTCCCGTCCCCTCGCTTGTCAAATGAGCTGGTCAGGACGCTAAGCGCTACTTTCCCTGCCTCGACCAGAGCTGGTCTACTGAAATCCAGCCGCTCACTTCGAAACATCAGCAGAAAGAGCGCGGGATTGGTCCTCGCGAAATCGACGTAGCCACGTCCAATCGCACTCATCCGTTCGGATGGCTTCTGTCCGTCGTTCGTTTGTGCAAGCATGGAGGCGCTAAGCCGATCAAACCCGAGCGCCGCCAACTCACTCAGCAACCCGGATAAGTCTCCGAAGTGATTTTTTGGCGCAGCGTGCGAGACGCCTGCCTCGCGGGCCGACGCACGCAGCGTAAGCCCCTGAATCCCCTGGCGGATCAGGATGCTCTCGGCAGCCTCGAGCAGTGCGTCGCGTAGTGCACCGTGATGGTAGGCCGCCGAGCGCTTCCGCCTTCGGGGTTTCCGTTGTGGTGCGGATTTGTTGCGACCGGTCACGCCTTTTGCACCTGAACTTTTCATGGACTTGCCTAATGTTCCCAATGTGAAAACGCTTTCTCCTGGCCCGCTCCGCTGGCTCGGCTACAGACGGGTCTGCGGCGAGTGGTGCATAGCACTCATTTGGTATGGGTTGTTCGGATTACTCCCCGATAGTCGGCAACCTTCCACGATCCGATCGTGTCCGCATAGGCCGTTACTCATGCCTTGACGCAGAGACTGTTTGGCTCGACCGCGCAAGTCGCCGCCGCACGGCAGCTTCGGGTCATCAAGAGACTCGCCGACCGCGTAAGCCGCTCGGCAAGTTTACATCCGTAACCGGACCGCGCGGTGGCCGGCGGAAAGGATCTGCCTTCAAATGAACCGCGAAGCAAAGATCAGACATCGCGCCGCTTCAACCATTGGTGCGGCGCAGATCGACCGCACGCAACGAGGCCAAGTGGGGGAAGTGCAAAAGCGGCCAAACAATTATAATGGAGCGAGTCTCCACTTTCACCTCCGCCCGCTTGTTGCGGCTCGCGCGCGAGAAGTGTAGGTGTCGCCACATCAACTTCATCCGCACCCGTGCTATCGGGTGACGCTCGACTGGATGCGGAACTGCGCAAGAATTGTGGCAGGGTTGCCCTGCGCTATCGCGAACAGCGGCAGCAGCGAGACGCGCCCTTTCGGCATGATGCTGATGCTAAGTTTTCCGCCGGCCGCTTCGATGAAATGTGCCACCGCGTCAGCCAGCGCCGACAAATCCGGACTTGACGGGACGAGCGCGGCGGAGGGCTGCGTCGCGGTTTCGGCCACCATCCGCCGTGCCGCGTCCAGGGACAAGTTTTGTTTTCGGGCAACGCCGGCAACTATTAGGTCGAGGCCGCCGAGATCACGGACGACGATCTCGATCGGGCCGGCTTCGACCGCGGCCGTCGCCGCCATGAACGTGGCCGTGTCCAGCGTGAACGCGGACCGCGGGACGTTGCCGAGCGTGGCATTGACCTCGATCGAGCCGACGTTGGCAAGCTTGGCGCTGAAGGGCGACAGCATCGCGAGACGGCTGGTCTCGCTCCAGCGAGCCCCGGCATCGAGATCGACCGTCGCTGTCGTCATGCCGGCAGCCAGCAGTTGACTGAACGGCTCGCCGTCGCCGCTCGTGATTGGCCCGCTGATGCGGAGCGCGGCGCGCACCTGGGTCGGAAAAGCACCGATATACTCGCCCCACGAAATCTTGGCCGTCTCGATCTCAACCGGCCTGCCGGTGTCTCGATACGGAACGATCAGTCCCTGTATCTCGATTCCCTCCAGCGCACGCAGCAACGACACGAGCTGATCGGGGCTCGGCTGCTGGGCGGGCGTCGCCAAGCGGGCGACGGACCGCATCAGCTCCGAGAATCCCAATCCCCGCAGCGTAAAACGACCGATCTTGATCGGCTCGTGCAGCGGCGTTTGCGTATCCAGGCCTTCGAGCGACAGCTCGGCGAGGCGGCCGCTCTCGAAACCGGCCATGCGGATCGCGCCGATGCTGAACTGCTCCTGCTGCGCCGGTGGAACGACCTTCATACGGCGCAGCTCTAAGCTGCCGATGCGAATTCCGTCATAGATCCCCGCGATCACCTCAAGAACGGCCAACGCCCGCTGCGGGTCCAAGGGCTCGCCGGCGCGTGGCAGGGAGGAGAAGAGGGGGATCATCTCGGCCAGCGGAAATTTTGACGGCTTCAACGCCACGTCCTCGGCGGCGAACCCATCGATCAGCATGCGAACCGGCACTCGATGATCGTCGAACGTCACCGCATAAGAACCGGCTGTGATCTTCTGATAAACGCGCCGATAATGGTCGTCCGCCGACCCGTTCAGCACTGCAAGGATTGGCCCAATGTCAAAGTCGAGCATCTGCATGCCGTCGAGTTCGACGGTGAAGCCCCTCTGGCCGTTGGGGTCAGCCGCGTCGACGGCGGCAACCACCCGGTCGACGGTCGTGCTGCCGATGCGGCCTTCGCCGATATTGCGCAGCACGATGCCCGAGTAGCCGTACTCGACCGCGGAAAGGGGCGATTCCTTTGCCGTAAGTGACACGGTCACTGTGGGGATCGTGAGCGAACTCGCGGTGACGGCGATGAACTGCTGAAGTGCCGCGCGGATCGCCTCGATCGGCGAAGCGGCATCGATGGGATAGAGCAGGACCGTCGGGCCGGAATAGTTGGCGAACTCAAGCCGCGGAATTCTGTAGGTGACGTGCAAGCCCGCGCCGACGGCGATGGTGCCGTCGATTTCCAGATCGTCAATCTCGAGCTGGGCGGCCGATATGCGACCCGCGCCAGGCTGGCCGATGCCGGTCGCCACGACGCGCCCGATCCGTAGCGATGCTTTGGATTCGCCGGCCATTTCGGCGACGACGTTCGACAAACTAACCTGGCGGCGCAGGAGCTCGATCTCAACCGGACCGTGGGTAACGTTGCCGCCCCCCGCGCGAATCGCGGCGAGACTGGTCTCGACCTCTTGCTCGACCCGCTGCTGTGCCCACCCCCTGGCACCAAAATAGCCGCCGGTCCCCGCGATGAGAATAGCGAGGACGCCGGTCACTACCTTTCGCATGTCCTTCTCCCCGATCGGCCGGAGGCATGAAGCCACCCGTGGCTCGTATATTCCTCAGCGACGCGTAGTTATCCAGTGGAATTTTTCGCACTCGATTATGCGTTATCATTACGTGCGACAGGTACTCACCTGTTAAGTCCTTGATTCTCAACTCCACAAAATTGTGGTGGTTCAGAACGCCTTATCCAGCCCGACTTCCTTGAGGATCTTGTTGGCGAAGTGCCGCGACAGAACCTCCGCCGGCAGGGCGGCACCGCACGCGTCATCAAGTTTCCCGCGTTGCGTTGAGGAGTACGACTGGGCGGTCCAGACTCGCGGTCTCGGCTCCTATTGAGGGCGGCGATCCGATGGCTTTCGACACGCCCTATTGGTGACGTCGGGCTACCACCGGCAGGGGGAAGATAGTGGTCACTTGAACGGGTCGGCAGTTAACCCTCCGATAGCTTCCGTGCCCGCCGAAGGCCCCTCACGGGAGGAGCGGGCCAAGAAGAGACATGGTCAGCAATTATACAGCTGTTCGTCTTTTGCTTAACCGATCTGGGGCATGCGGATGCGTTTCGGGAGCGCTTCAGTGACGAACGAATCGACTCACGTAGATGAGCCCCGAGCCACTCTGCCCTCGCCGCCATGGTGACGGGTTGCCCCGGCTACAAGCCCAGGCCGTGCTAATCAACAGCTTGTCCTCAGCCAGGCGATCGGCTGGCGCGGGACTCAGGAGGGCTGCATCGTGAAACCTTGCACGAACGTGATATTCCGACACCCGGCCGAGTTTGTGGACGCGGGAGAAGGCATTCTCGCTGCAAGCGGTGCGCAATGGTTCGCCGCGCTGTTACTCCACGTTCCTGGTTTGGAGATCGATGATGACTTGTGCCAAGAAGATTGGGGCGTCGTGTTATTTGCTCGACGCAATCGCAAGGAGTTCTGGATTGGCCTGAACTTCTGGGATGAGGGTGCTTGGCTCGCCCACTTCCACCACGGCTTATGGGTACCATGGCGGTGGGCCTCCTGGTTTCAGCGGCTAAGTTCGTCCGGCAAGAACGAGTTGAAGCGTTTGCTGGTGGATGTTCACGAGGTACTGGTAAGCGAGGCAGCAATCTCCGACATCGCTTGGCACGAAGATGACGATATGAACAAGCCACTCGCCAAACAGCGGCGCCCAGCGGGTTTCCCCACGCCGGTTGGTTGACCAACGGCTAGCTGACAGGAGCCGCGTTTGGAACCGCAACTACCTATGTCTGGATGTCGCGGATGATTCGGTCACGGTAGGCCCGAAACGCCTCCCAGCCGGATGCCGACGCGCCTGCCATATCTACCAGCTGCCCGCATGTGTCATCAATGGCCCCGCATCATCAACTGCGTATTCATCTGTTGCATCGACCACATCTGCCGCTGCATGGCCTGAGCCTCCATGTTCTGTGCGAACCGCAGGTTCGACCTGTCCTCCCGGCATTTGACATAAGCCGGCGTTCCCGGTTTCAGCCCCGCGCTGCGGCAGGCCGCGTCGTCATTGGCTGCAATCTGTTCGGCGGTCAAGAAGCAGGCGCCCAATGGAAGCGCGGCTGCTACAACCAACAGAAGCCGTGAAAACTGCATTCCCATTGTTCTCTCCGTAATGCCTTCTTGGGCATTCTTCGGCCTTGCATTGCCGTCGCGAGAGCAAGCCGCATCATACGCCTCCTCTCGTCTATTGAAGTGAAGGCCCATAGAGCGTGCAACTGCGTCGAGAAGGGCGCGGAACCGTGGCAGATGCGCCGATTGCCACTATTTCGCGGTCCTCTCGTCGCTTTTCGAAAGTGGTGTTACCTGGGAGACACACTTTTCGATCGAATAAGCTGCCTGCCGTGCAGCCCGTGCTGCCTTGTCTCCCGGCCCTCGGGCTTGCAAGCGAAGAAATGCCGATTTTATCGTGGTTTCTATACGTGTCCGCTCCCTCCCCTAAGGAGTGCCAGAGGAAACTACGTCCTCGTTGGCCCCTCGAATTTCCACCTCTCGGCTACGCTGGGCACGTGCCCGCCATTCGCCTTGAGCGTCATCTGACATTCGCGACGGCTCGAAAGTCTTGGACATAAATTCAAGCTGGTCGGTTGCATGGCCATTGGGTTGGAATAGGCGACTGCGATCCGTCACGCTTGA
>WNFD01002638.1_pt1 | contig 18944 bp, 9 predicted proteins | sample 5400491 | NCBI WGS metagenome assembly WNFD01 (sample SAMN13153343, study PRJNA577476) | soil metagenome | isolation source: 120 cm saprolite under Douglas fir tree site 2 hole 2 replicate 2 | place: USA:California | collected 2015-04-18 | reverse complement strand
CCAGCGCGTGGGCGACGCCCTGCTGCAGGGCCGACGACAGGGCCTTTCCGATTGCGTCCTTCAGGGGGGTTTCAAGCGCGCCCTTCATGGGCACTTCAAGAATGCCCTTCATGGGAACTTCGAGAATCCCCTTCATAGGAACTTCAAGAATCCCTTTCATGGGAACATCGAGAATACCCTTCATGGGAACATCGAGTATGCCCTTGGTGAGGCTCAGCAGGGTATGGCGCGGGACGAAAGTGTTGTCGTTGGCGCGCGGGAAGGCATCGTCAACTCCGGCACCGTGTCCCCAGACGATGACGAAGTAATGATGAGCGGGATAATGCTCGGCGCCCCAGCGGATAAAGTCGACCAGATTATCGGGGTCGGCGGCATTGGCGGGCCTGAAGGTTTGAACGAGATCGTCGTTGATGGAGGTGTAAGGGTCCCCGCCCTTAAAATGAAACCTCTTGCTCTCATACATGGGGCCGGTGTCGAACTCGGCCAGCACGTTGATGTTGTCGTCTGAAACCGCCTTCATCTGCTGGAGCGAGAACACTCCGAAATCTCTGAGGTTATTGTCAGCGGCAAGGTAGACCATTACGGTCCATGGCTTTTTAACGGGCATATGTATATCTCCCTATACTTAAGGTGTTGTGAGTGCTTCAATCTGGGCTTGAAGTTTTACGAACTGAACTTCTTATTGAACTAAGACGGTTTCTATATGGAAATGCCTTTTAAGAGAAAGTATTTCGGGGCATTTTTTGCATAAGGGCAGAAAAAGGCAAAAGCATGAACTTGGATTGCGCGACGTAGCCGCAACCAAAACCCTTCACCGCAGAGACCGCGGGGGGGGCGGAGACACGCAGGAAAAAGCAAAGGCAGGGAAGCCTTTTGGGGCCCGGAATGATGAATCCTTCAACACGGCTATTTAGCGATCTTTTTGGTTGCATTTTTCGAGCGCCTGGGGCTTCCGCTGCTGGTGACGCCGTTTCTGATGACCGCCGGAGCGCTGGCAGGGGCCGGACGCATCAATCTGGCGCTGGTGGTTCTGGCCGCCACGGTGCCGGCGGTGGCCGTGGATTCCGCCTGGTACTGGCTGGGCAGACGGCGGGGCATTTCCATCATCAATCTGGTCTGCCGGTTGTCGCTGGAACGCGATTCGTGTGTCCGAAAGACACAGGCTTTTACCTCGCGGCACGCGGGGCGGTCGCTGATTTACTCGAAATTTGTGCCGGGCGTTGGCCACATGGCGCCCCCGATGGCGGGGCTGTCAGGGATGGGTTTCGGGCGTTTCCTGATCTGGGAGACCCTGGGCACTCTGATTTTTACGTTCGCGCTGGTCCTGATTGGGTTTGTGGCTACCCTGGAAATCCGCTGGCAGCATCTGGGTACGGCGGTCCTGAAGACGGTACCGCTGCTGCTGATCGGGCTGGTGCTCGGGAACATCGCATGGAAGTACTTCCAGCGACAGAGATTTGTGCGATCGCTGCGCGCCGACAGAATTCTTCCGCGGGATGTAGCCGGCCGGCTCGGCAGCGGAAACCTGGTGGTCATCGATCTGCGGCATCAGCTGGATGTCCTGCACGATCCGCGCTCCATCCCCGGGGCGCTTCATATTTATCCTGAAGACCTCAAGGACCAGTTCAGCACGATTCCGATTGGAAAAGATATCGTTTTGTACTGTACCTGACCGAGCGAAGCAACCAGCGCCCGGGTGGCGCTGCAAATGAAGAAGCTGGGCTTTGTGCGGGTACATCCGCTGCTGGGCGGATTGCAGGCATGGCTGGAGTTGGATTTGCCGGTGGAGTCGAGAGACGTGGTGGAGGCGTAACTCTCCGCAGCGAGGTTCTAAGCCGGATTTGGTAATTGTGTAATTTGGTAATCGGGTAATTGAAGGCCGGAAAGCGGAGCTTCAATTACACAATTACCAAATCTGTTTAATCCCGCCACTTCGCGATCAGGCGATACAGAGGCACCCTCCACTTAGCGGGAACCGTAACCCGCAGCCATAGATATTCATTCACCGGCCTGTCGTCATGCAGCGCCTGAATGGGCACATTTCCCAGATTGACCATTGAGCTCACCGAAAGCTCGCGGGAAAGAATCCGAAGAAACTGCTCCTCCGGAGTCCTGCCTGGACCCCACTCCATCAAATCGGCCCGGGCCGCCGGAGGCATACGGGCGGCAAGCTCCGCCGGGGAATAGTTGGGAATCGGGCTCATGCTCGCCAGAAAGTGAAAGCCCCAGCCTTCCACCGATGTCATGCAGCGCACGTAGGTGAAAGATTCTTTGAGGGCTTTGGTCATTGCCACGAGGTCGACTCCGTCGTCGCCTATCGTCCATTGCTGAAGAATGCCGCCCGGTCGCAGTCTGCGCTTGATGACTTCATAGAATTCACTCGAGTACAGCAGGCTTACGCCGGCGGCGGAGGTTGGCGGCGGCGGATCGATGGTGATGACATCGAATTGCTGCCGGGTTTTCTCCAGAAAGAGGCGGCCGTCATCGATGATCACGTGCGAGTTGGGGGACTGCAGCACTTCAGGCGCGTCGGGATGAAAGTAATGAAAGACCTGCGGCACGCTCGGCACCAACTCGACCGCGGTGGAAGGAATCCCCCAGGACAGCAGCGAGCGGTAGGTCGTACCCATTCCGAAACAAATGACCAGCGCGTCTTTGGGCGGTTGCTGGTGAAATGCCAGCGGAAGATGGGCCATCAGCTTGGTGATGGGCGTGAGTTTTGTGATTCCTACGCCGTTCACAAGCAATTGGCTGTGCATCCCGGTGCCGGTGGCGACGATGGTTGCGGTATAGTCTCGCCGCACCTCTCTCGGAGTCATGGTCGTAAAGTAGTCTCTTGTAAACACGATCAGCGCCAGAGTGACAACCGCGGTTTCCAGTTGGAAGCGGAGGCCGAAGCGGTTGCGGAACAACGGCGCCACCGGCCGGAAGACATAAAGCAGCGAAAACAACGGCACGCAGAGCAGCACCAGCGACCAGCGTTCCCCCAGGTACGGCAGCAGCAGAAAACCGGAGACCAGAGGTCCCACGATGCATCCCACGACATTGACTGCATAGGCCCGTCCGGCCTGCTCCGGGTCGCCGTCAGAGTACTGGTCCACCAGCATGGGAGTGACGAACCCCATCAGGCCGGTGATCGGCATAATCCCCAGGGCCACGCGCAGCAGCGGAATCATATGGAAATGACTAAGACGTGGATCGGCCGTCAGCAAAGGGAGAAGTCCCGCCAGGCCCAGGAGCATCCATGCCGCGGTTTCGTCGCCGGGACGGTTTTTCCGCAGCCATCGCCGGTACATTCGCGAGCCGGCAAAGGTTCCCAGAAGGTAGCAGCCCAGGATCAGGGCGAACGCATAGACCTCGGTTCCCATGTACGGCGTGAATTCACGAATCCATACAACCTCCATGGCCAGGCTGACGGTTCCCGTAAGAAACAGCAGTGTGAGCAGTAACTTTGGTCGGGCGGCGGTCGCGGATGCGGGTTGTGCGGCTTCCGTGACGTTCACCGGAACGTCCTTTGCCAGGAAGCTGAGGAAAAAGGCGACGGTGAAAATAAACAGATTGCCGATGGCGGCAAGCTTCATGGTCCCGCGAAAGCCGAAGATTTCAATCAGGATAAATGCGGGCACCAGAGCGCCGACCACGCCGCCCAGCACATTGGCCAGATACAAAAAGCTGAACGACCGCTGCCGCTGCGAAGCCGCGCTGAATTTGCGGATGGCCCCCATGGCCAGCGGAAAAGTCGCCCCCATGCAGGTACACCACGGCAACAGAATCAGAGTGAGCCACAGACCTGCAATCCAGTAGTAGTGAAGCGACGCGGCGGAAAGGTCGCTTGCGTAATTCTCCAGGTAGTTCTTTGCCCAGCCCATTTCCGCCGGCACCGCCCAGACTGAAAGAGCGATCAGCAGTTCCGTCAGAGCATACAGACGAAGAGCATAGGCCCCGTTGCGGTTGTCGGCGTTGCGCATCCAGCGGCCCGCGCCCCAGCTGCCCAGGCCGAGCCCGGCCATAAAGAGCGAGAGAAAAACGGAGACCACCGGCGTCGTGACGCCAAAGTGCGCCATTCCCAGGCGCAGCCAGATTACCTCATAGAGAAGGCTGCATGCACCGGAAAGGAAAAAGAAGATAAAGAACCACCACATCTTCATAAGAGATGATCCTGAGTTTCGGGATTTTTATGCTGAAAGCCGCCTTTCAATTTTAAGCCCGAGTTGCGCTTGCCCGGATTGCGGAAGCAGCCAGGTATCTGACGTGGCAACATTACTTTGTGGCTTGATGCTGTGGACTTAAGTGGCCGCCTCGATGCAGCGCGCCTGAATAAATGAGACAGTCTGGGGCAGGGTAATCGTCGACTTCGGGAACAAGATGAAGATGGTAGGCCCGGCACGACTCGAACGTGCGACCCTCTGCTTAGAAGGCAGATGCTCTATCCACCTGAGCTACGGGCCCGTGCGGTCATTATACCAGGAGCGGCAAATCGGTACCACGCTTGCCATTTACACTCGGGCATCGCTCCACCATACTGAAATCTGTGAACTCCGCCAACCAGCGCGTCATCAGAAGATTTCTCGATTATCTCAAGGTCGAGAAGGGGCTGGCGTCCCTGACGGTGAGCGCTTACGAGTCCGATCTGGAGCAGTTCGCGGAATTCCTCGAAGCGAAGCGCAGGGACCTCGCGGCGGCCAGGCGGCAGGATGTCCGCGATTTTCTCAGTGGGCTGTTCTCTCATTCCGTGAAAGATCGTTCGGTGGCCCGCAAGCTGTCGGCACTGAGGCACTTTTACAAATATCTGCTGCTCGACCGCATGATTGCCCATGATCCCACTCTGGAAATCGATTCGCCGAAGCAGTGGAAGATACTGCCCAAATCGCTGGCCGGAACCGAAATCGACGCGATGCTGAAATCCACGGAGACTCATGGAGATTCGCCCTTCGCGGCGGCCATCGCCGAGCGTGACCGGGCGATGCTGGAGGTGCTTTATGCCGCCGGGTTGCGCGTCTCGGAGCTGATCGGGGTGAAGCTCGAAGATTTAAAGCTGGAACTGGGGCACGTGCTGGTGCGGGGCAAGGGCGATAAAGAAAGGATTGTCCCGCTGGGCCGTGCGGCCCAGGAGGCGATTCGCGCCTATCAGCAGAACGCTCGCCTCGCCTTGCTACAGGGGCGGGTTTCGCCGATGCTCTTTGTGCGCCGGGGGGGAGGCCGATTGAGCCGCCAGCGCGTGTGGCAGATGGTGAGCGCGGCGTCCGCCGCCGGAAGACATGCCAGTCCGCATACCCTGAGGCACAGCTGCGCCACGCACATGGTTGAGAACGGCGCCGATCTCAGGACGGTGCAGACCATTCTCGGTCACGCGGATATCTCAACCAGCCAGATTTATACGCACGTGGCGCTGGACCGACTGAAGACCGTGTATCGAACTTACCATCCGCGGGCGAAAAAGACGCAGGCAGAGAAACAATGAAGCAGCCGGGGAAAATAAAGCAAGCGGAAAAAATCGCGGAAGGCAGCCCGGAAGTCCGCAGGGGAATGAATGCGTTCCTGCAGACGCTGCAGGGAGAACGCAACGCCTCGGCGCATACTCTGCGGGCCTATCGCAACGAGTTGAAGCGTTTTGGCGCGTTCCTCGGCCCCGATATTCAATGGAAAGATGTGGACCATGTTATGGTCCGTTCGTTTCTGTCTCATTTGCACGAAGTTGGCCTGAGCAAGGTGTCGGTGGCGCGCGCGCTGGCTGCGCTGCGTTCGATGTATAAGTGGCTGGCAAGAGAAGGCCTGGTCAGCCAGAATCCGGCGCGCCTGGTCTCGACCCCGAAGATGCCGAAGAAGCTTCCACGCGTGCCTACGCTGGAAGAGATGAATACGCTGCTCGACAGCGGAATGCCCGAAGATGCGGCCTTCCCGGAACGCGAGCGCCTGATCTTCGAACTGCTTTACGGCTGCGGATTGCGCAACTCCGAACTGGTGGGCATTGAGCTGGGTGACATCCATGAAGCCAACGGATTGATCCTGATTCGCGGCAAGGGAAAGAAGCAGCGCTATGCGCCGCTGGAAGGCAAAGCCGACGAGGCGCTGAGGATTTACCTTGTGGCCCGGCAGGCGATTCTGGCCGCGACCCGCAAGAACCCCCGGCGGCTGCTGATCAACGTGCGCGGCGGCGAGCTGACCACCCGCAGCGTTGGCAGAATCGTGAAGCAGATTGCGGTCGCCAAAGGGCTGCCTCCGGACGTCCACCCGCATACCCTGCGCCATGCTTTTGGCACGCATATGCTGACCGAGGGCGCCGATCTGCGGGCCATTCAGGAACTGCTGGGACATGAGCGCCTCTCCACGACCCAGAAATACACTCAGCTTTCCATTCAGCATGTGATGGACGTTTACGACCGCACCCACCCAAGAGCGAAGTAGTTTGTGCTATATTGCGTTTCTGCGAAATGTTTTTTGGAAACTATAGCTACGGACTGATTCCGATGGTGCTGGCGCTCATCCATTTTGCGCGCCGGCGCTCCGATACCTACTGGCTGTGGATCATCATGATGGGTGGCGGCCTGGGCGCCATGGCCTATCTGATCATTGAAGCCGGCCCCGACCTGGTCAACGTCCGCCAGTTCTTTCGGGTGGCCAGCCATCGTAAGCGCATCAGGTTTCTTGAGGTCATGATTCTCGATAACCCGTCGGCGGGCAATCTGGAGGAACTCGGCGACCTTTATCTGGAGCGGAAAAAATACGCCATTGCCAAACAGTACTACGACCGGGCGATTTCTTCGCGGACGGATTCTCCCGATCCGTTTTACCGGCGCTCGATCTGCGAAATCGAACTGGAAGATTTCAACGGAGCGGCCACGGACCTGGAGCGCGTCGTCGGCAAAGACCGGGGCTATGACTACGGCCGCGCGGGCGGATTGCTCGCGCACGCATGGGCCAGAATCGGCAAGACCGAGCAGGCCGCCGGCCTCTTCGAGCAAGTGACCCGGACAAGCACACTTTCCGAAACACAGTACAACTATGCAAGCTTCCTCTTGCAGCAGGGCAGGCCTCAGGAAGCCCGCCAATGGCTCCAGCGGATTCTGCAGAAGAAAGCCACCATGCCGCGTTTTCTCAAACGCAGGGAACGTCCCTGGTTCTGGAAGGCGACATTGATGTTGAAAAAACTGCCGGCGTGAGATCGCGACAAAAGCTAAGGCAAACCTGAAACACAGCGCGACGTAGCCGCAACCAAAAAGACAAGACCTTTGCACCACGGAGGCACGGAGCCACGGAGAAAACCAAAAGATTAGATGGGGCTCGTGTCGGACCGCTGGGGTTTCACTTTGTCAAAACCAGGGTTTCGATATTTCGAACCTATATACGCTGATCAGAGAACCGAGGCCACGGAAATGCCACTCCACATTGGGCAAATTGCATTTCCGTGTACTCGACTTCCTGATGGAGAGGTGAAATCGAAATATCGAAACCCTGGTCCTGGACTGAGCGAAACCCCTGCGGTTCGAAACAGATCCATCTATCTTTTGCTTTCTCCGTGGCTCCGTGCCTCCGTGGTGCAAAGGTCTTGTTTTTTTGGTTGCGGCTACGTCGCGCTGTGTTTTTGGTTTTGCCTTACCCCAGCGTTACCTTTTCCATCGCCTGCGCGACTTTGACATTCCAGCCCATCTGCGACGATATCGTTTGCTGCAACTGCGTTGCTGCATCCGGCTCTCCGTGGACCAGGTACGTGGATTGCGGTTGTTTCTTAAAGGTCTTGAGCCAGCGGAGCAGTTCTTCGGTGTCGGCATGGTCGCTGAATTGTTCCAGCGCGGCTACCTGGGCGCGAATCGGGACTTCCTCGGAGTAGATGCGCACCGACTTGGCTCCGCTCTTGATGGTGTCGCCTCGCGTGCCTGGCGCCTGGAACCCGATGAAAATCACCTGATTGCGCGGATCGGCCAGGCGCAGCATCAGGTGATGCAGCACACGGCCTCCGGTCACCATGCCGCTTGACGACACAATGATGCACGGGTAGCGGATTTCGTTGATCTTCTTCGAATCTTCCTGTTTGGGCGCAAAGTGAAATTCCTTCCATTCCAGCGGAGAGCCGTATTGCTCCACCAGCTTGCGGGCTTCTTCGTTGAATTCACCTTTATATTTCAGAAAGATATCGACCGCCTTGATGGCCATGGGGCTGTCGACGAATACCGGCAGCCGTGAAATCTGCCCGGTCTCGATCAGCTGCTTGAGCACGAACAGAAATTTCTGGGTGCGTTCAACCGCAAAGGCGGGCACCACCACGCTGCCTCCGCGATGCACGGTGTCGTTGATCAGTTGCGCCAGCCGCGGGCGAACATCCTCATGGGGATGACTGCGGTTGCCATACGTCGACTCCATGACCAGCAGGTCGGGGTCTTCGTTGGCGTCGGGGCCGGCGTGAACGACGCGCCCCGGCGCGCTTTGCGCCTGCGGCACCCGCCCGATGTCTCCGCTGAAGAGATACTTCCGATTGCCGCCCTGGCGCTCATGAAAGACCTCAACCATGGCCGAACCGAGGATGTGCCCGGCGTGAACGAAGCGAAAAGAGAAGCCGTTGCCAAGCTGTTGGATCGCGTCGAACTGCACCGGCTGGAATAGCGACTGGCAATCTTCAGCATCCTGGAGTGTATAGAGAGGCAGCGCGGGCTTGTGCTTCGACGATCCCCGCTTGTTGTGGAAGCGCGCTTCTTCTTCCTGCAGGTGACCGGAATCGGGCAGCATGACCGAACACAGATCGACCGTGGGCGGCGTGCAATAGACCGGGCCCTTGAACCCCTGTTTGGCCAGGCGCGGAATGAGCCCGGCGTGATCGAGATGCGCGTGGGTCAGGATGATCGCATCGATCGCCGCGGGCGGCAGCGGCGTGGGGTCCCAGTTGCGCAGCCTGAGCTCTTTGCGGCCCTGGAACAGGCCGCAATCCACCAGGACCTGAAGGCCCTGGCGGCCTTCTCCGTCGTCGGAAGTGTTGATGAGATGCTTCGATCCGGTTACGGTACCGGCTGCGCCGAGAAATTGCAGATAGGCCACGTTCGCTCCGCGGTGTTGGAAGTTACCCACGCATTTTATTCATAGATGGCAGGTTTTGGGGGAGCAATTTTTTTGATCTTTTGCTTTCTCCGTGCTTCAGTGTCTCCGTGGTGCAAAGGTCTTGTCCTGATTATCCCAGCGGAATGGAGATGCGGAAGCATGTGCCGGACCGTGTTCCTCGGTTGCGGCTGCGCACGCGAATGTGTCCGTTATGTTTACGCAGAATTTCGCGGACGATCCACAGCCCCAGTCCCGTGCCCTGCTCGCCTTTGGTCGTAAACAGCGGCTGAAACAGGTGTGGGCGCAGTTCCGAAGGAATGCCGTGGCCGTTGTCGGCAATGACTACGATGGCCCGTTCCTGCCCGGACTGGCTGCGCTCCGAATGGACGCGGATCCATATCCGCCCTTCCCGAGCGTTTGGTTTGTCATGGAAACCATGGTCAAGAGCATCGAGCGCATTGTCGAGCAGGTTGACAAAGACCTGCCGGAGTTCTCCGGCGCTTCCGGAAAACGGTCTGACACTGCGAAAGCGTTTGTGGACAGCCATATTTTCTTGCTGAATCCGGCGCTGCAGCAGATCGAGACTTTCGTTGATCAAAGCCTCGAGATCGATTCGGTCGTCATTCTGTGACGGCGAGGTGCGGGCGAAAGAAAGCGTGCGCCGGATGATCTCCGCGATATGCCGCAGCTCCTGCGTGCCCGCCCTGATGAGCGACGCCTGGTCCTCGCCGGCCGATTGCTCCAGCAGGTAGAAGACGTTGCGGATCGAATCGAGCGGATTGTTAATCTCATGGGCGAGGCTGGCGGCCATGCGGCCGATGACGGCCAGCCGTTCCGCCGAACGCGCGCTCTCTTCAATACGCCGCCGCTCGGTAATGTCCCGGACGAATCCGGTGAATACCCGCTTGCCCTTGAGTGCGAACTCGCCAAAAGAAATCTCCGTGGCAATCTGGCGGCCGTCTTTATGCTTTGCGCTGAGTTCGATGTTCTCCCAGCGGGCCGCTTTTTTCCCGGTTTGCATCCAGGTTTCGATCGCCTGTTCATAGCGATGGCGAAGATGGTCGGGCAGCAGCATCGTCGCCGACTGGCCCTTCAACTCGCTGGCGGAGTATCCAAACAACTTTTCAGCGGCCAGATTGGCCAGCAGGATGGTGCCGGATTCATCCATGGTAAGGATGGCGTCGCTGGCGCAATCGCTCAGATTGCGATGGAGTTCAAAGGAATGGTGCAGCGCTTCCTCGGCTTCCTTGCGCTTGATGAACTGGCCCACCTGCCGTCCGAGGCCGACCATGGTTTCCAGCATCTCCGGGTCGGGTTCGCGGAAGGTATAGCTGAAGAATTCAAGTACGGCGATCGCGTCGTCATCCACCAGCACAGGGAAGGCCAGCGCCGATTGCAGCCCGGCCCGGGCAGCCGCAAGGCTGCGGGACGCATCTTTGTCTTCGTGGATATTTGCGATCCATTCCGGCTGAGAAGAGGCGAACACCCGGCCGGGCAGTCCTTCGCCGGGCAGCAACTCGTTCTTCCTCGATTCGGCGATGAAGGTGCCGAGGGTGGTGTCGGCGGCCGAGATATGTGTGCACGTCAGAACCGGACGGTTGCTGGCATGCTGCCAGAAGGCCCCCAGCTCCCATCCCAGATTGAGGCAGATGGAGGCGATGACCGAAGGCAGGGCGTCCTGAAGGTCTTCGGAAGACGCCAGCACTTTGGACGTGGCAAACTGAATCTGCAACAGGGGCAACAGGCTGCGAGACGGCCGCTCGGTTCTGCGAAAAGGGCGTTCATGCGGGCCCCTGGGTTTCATGAGAACATTTTACACCGTGAAACTCGCCCCAGGGCGGTCCGGCCGGGAAGATACCGGGAGTCTGTTCTAAAATTACCGTGCGCCTCAGGGTGCCGGACCCGACTGTCAGGAAGGGAAGCATAATGTCTGAACCCAGGCTTCGTTGGAAAGCCGAGCAATGGGAATCGGTGAACGGTTCAACTTCATTCAGGTTGTCGCCCGGCGAAGTTCATATCTGGAAGGCCGGGCTGACTCAGCCTGCTCCGGTGCTGGAGCGGTGCCGCGGGCTGCTTTCCCAAGAGGAACTTACGCGCGCCGCGCGTTTCTATTTCGAGAAAGACCGCGATCACTTCATTGTCGCCCATGGCATGCTGCGGGATGTTCTGGGCCGGTATCTGGGCGTCGCGCCTGGTGATCTCCGGTTCAGCACCGGAAGCCACGGCAAGCCTGCGCTGGCGGAGCCGACGCCCCTGTGCGATTTCAACCTGAGCCATTCCGGCGAACTGGCCCTGCTGGCCGTGACCCGGGGGCAGATCGTGGGGGTTGACGTTGAGCGCCATCGCGAAGGCTTCGGCGGACAGGAGATCGCCGAGCGCTTCTTCTCCCTGGCGGAGTCGGGCAAGCTGTTTGCGCTGCCCGAGGAGCAGCGCCTCGAAGGGTTCTTCAAGTGCTGGACCCGCAAGGAAGCTTACATCAAAGCCCAGGGCCAGGGCCTGTCAATTCCGCTGAGCAGTTTTGACGTGGCCTTCACTCCCTCCGAGGAGCCGGCGCTGCTGCGCGTGGCCGGGCATCCCGAAGAGGCGACGCGCTGGAGCCTCTACAATCTTGAACCCGGAGAAGGCTACGAAGGCGCCGTGATGGTCGAAGGCCGCGATCACACCATCCAATGTTTGCAATGGGCGGATGTGATGGCGGGAAACTGACCACCCGAAGAGAAAAAATCTATTCCTGGTTCTATTCGCGTCATTCGCGTTAATTCGCGGCGATGCTCCTGCTTTTCCCTGCATTTCCTTTGCGTCCGTTGCGCCCTTTGCGGTGAAAAAGTTTTTATGGTCCGTTTTATCCTGGAATTCCGCCTTTCAAATCAGAAGCTCAATGGGCAGAACTTCTGAACGGAGGCAGGGGCATGATCGAGGTAATGGTTGCCAGCAACTCACCTGTGGTGCGCGAAGGACTGAAGAGCATTCTGGGCGGATTTCCCGATATAACCGTGTGTTTTCTGGAGTACGGATGGCAGGCGCTTCCGGCGCCTGTTTTCGACCGTGGCGTCGACGTGCTGATCGTCGATCTGGCGGCAGCCGGTTCGGGCAGCGAGTTCGAATTCGAATTCATTCAACGGATGCGTAATGAGCATCCCCGCCTGCCGCTGCTGGCTCTGGGAGCGCGGTTCGAAGGACACACGGCGCTCTACGCTCTGCGCGCCGGGGCTTCAGGATTTCTAAGCCAGCAGTGCGCAGCCGCCGAACTGGGCGCGGCGGTGAAGAAGGTGGCGGAAGGCGGAAAATATCTGTCGCCCGCTCTGGCCGAAATCCTCGCGCAACGCCTCGACCGCGACTGGCAGCGCCCTCCCCACGAGTCGCTCTCTATGCGCGAGTGGCAGGTGTTCCTTGCTCTGGCCTCGGGGAAGTCGCCGAGCCAGATCGCCCTGGCTATGACTCTGAGCGTGAAGACCATCAGCACCTATCGGTCGCGGATTCTTGAGAAGATGAGCCTGAAGACCACAGGTGAGCTGATCTACTATGCCGTGCACAACCGCATTGCCGGTACGGCCGGCCCCGCGAACGGGAATGGGTTGATCTGAGCGCCGGTATAGCCTGATTTCAGGAGCCCCCCGTAGAGACGTAGCTTGCTACGTCTAAAAAGACGGCCTGCTTGAATAGCGTCCGGGGAGCTCCGAAAAAGGTATATCGCCGGTCCGATATCTTCGTCTGCGGCAAGACTCTTCGATTTGCCCGAAAATCCCTGAAGAATTCCTCCGTTCCCTCGGATCTTTTATCCTCCGTTTCCTCCGTGTTTCAGGCTTTCTGGTTTTGCTTTTGACTTGAATATCAAACCGCAGATTCCCCCGACCGGAGCATAATAATATGCATGCCTAAAGGCAAAGATGACTCTTCAGAATCAACGGCAGTTCTCGATCGCGAACCGGAGATCGAGCAGGGAAGCGGGCCTTCTGGGCCGCGCATTCGCTGCCCGCTTTGCCAGTGGTCGCCGACCAAAGAGAGCCGCTGGATTTGTTCCTGCCTGCATTCCTGGAACACCTTCGATACCGGCGGAGTCTGTCCGGCCTGTCTTCACCGGTGGACCGAAACCCAGTGCCTTTCGTGTCATCGCTGGTCGGCGCATTCCGCCTGGTATGCGCATTGATGGGGAGAAACCTGGCGATTCCCCAGCCACCCATCCCCGCTCTTCATCTGCGTAAACAGCGCTTTTATGAGTCCCGCCTTGCGGGATCAGCGGTAAGACTTTGGTCGTGCTCTTTTGATTTTGTTCACCGGAGCGAATGTGAGGCACAGTGACAGCACTTTGACAGCAAAAGTTGCGAACGTTGTCAAGTTAGGTTAAGGTTAGTTTGTCGATGGCAAATAAATTTTACCTATAGTTTATCATATAGGAAAGTTGTAGTACAGTGTTGATCTGGCCAATTCTGTGAGAGACAAGTTGGAACAAGTCACAATGTTGCGCTCGTCGGATTTCCGCTGCCGCTTCCGTTTATGCGTAGCCGTACCCGGTTTTTCCAATTCCAAATGTTTTGTCGTATTGAAAAATCCCCGCCCTGCGGGTTACAGGAATTTTCAAACAGGAAGCATGAATCGTTCATTGCCCGGAGGCCCTTCCATGCAAGCTGCCCAGACCCCTGTGTCCACTTTCGCTGGTCTTTTTAACGCGATCATTTCTCCCTTCAAAGCGAAGATGCTGGTTGTCATTCTGGCTTTGATTCTGGCCGGGAGCCTCACGGCTGGCGCGCAAACTGCCCCCAACCTGGAAAACGGCTTCAAGCCGTTCGGCTCCTATGACGGCACGCACTTTGACACCATTAATGTGATGAACGGCAACCTCATGGTGCACATCCCGTTGTATTCCGAGGCACCCCAGCGCGGGGGTAAACTGGATATGCAGTATCTGCTCTACATGACTTCCAAGAACTGGATTGAAGGCTGCAGCCCGTCGCCGTGCAGATGGCAACTGCTGGCTGCCGGACCGACATTGCAACGTTCCTGGGACGTTTCCCTGCAGTCAACGATGTTCATGGATTCCGCCAGCGGTCAGACGGTGTATAGCAGCGTAGTCAACAAACTGGTCACAGGCGACGGGCCGGCGCACCTGCTTTACGCCATCCCCGGCGCTGTGACTGCCAATGGGCAGGTTACCGAACTCGAGACCATCGATGGCACGGGCTATCATGTCAGTCTGAGCAATCCCGATCCGTCCACCGGCCTGCTCGACACCGTGTTGATCACGGGCCGGGACGGCACCCAGTACATCGGCGGCTCTGGTGGCGGTGGCGGGTGCTCTGGTCGCCCTGGCGCACCTTTTATCGGTGCGGGCAACTATTCGGGCATCATCGATAACTTCCCGCTTGAGAATGGCATGAACTGCTCCAAACACGGCGCCACGGCAGCGATGACCGATGGTAATGGAAACCAGATTGTGTTTGAGCCTACGATGTCATATCCCGCCGGAATCGACACGATGGGACAGACTTTGTCTCCCTGGGGAACTGCCGCTCAGACCGCCGGCGATTCCAGCGGTTGTGTCGGCTCTCTGCCTTTCGCCAACGCTCAGGTTTATAACTACCCCGGGCCTAACGGGGGGACCGCTCAGGTCAAGCTGTGTTACGGCAACATCAATTATGCCAGCCTTTTCAGCGTAGCCGGCGTTGCCGAGACCACCGGTACGGCCCAGTTGCTGACGGCCGCCATACGCGCCGACGGTTCCAAATGGGTCTTTACTTACGACAGCAATTTCCTCAACATTACCTCGATCACCCTGCCCACCGGAGGCATGATTACTTACGGATGGAGTTCCCTGGATTTGTCCGGCAACGGTACCGGCATGAGCCGGGTGGTGACCTCGCGCACCCTGACCGACGGCAGGGGAAATTCCTCCACCTGGACTTATCACTGGGGCGGTATTGTGAACGGTGCAATTACCAATGTGGTGACCGATCCGCTCCAAAACGATACGGTACACGTCTTTACCAATATCGGCGGCGGCGGGCCGGGCTGGTATGAAACCAGCACCCTGATGTATCAGGGTGCGCAGGCCAACGGGCAACTGCTCAAACGCGTCGATACAATCTACGGTACCGCCGCGCTGGTCGGCGGCGGGCACCTGGGCAATGTATTCCCCACCGTCATCACGACCACGCTGGGCAATGGCAAAGTCAGTCAGGTCACCAAAAGTTATGACAGCGGCCTGGGCGCCGGTGCTCCCATCTTTGGCAACGTGATGGTGCAGAAGGAATATGACTGGGGTCAGGGAGCGCCCGGGGCGCTGCTGAGGGAAACCGATACCAGCTATCAATGGCAGGTGGATGCCCGTTATCTGACCGCGCACATGCTCGATCTGCCCGCCTCCGTCACGATTAAAGACGGCAGCGGCAGCGGCTGTACTTTGGCGGTGACCGAGTATAAATACGACGAAGGCACACTGCAGCCTTCCGGTCTGGGCACGGCTCAGCAGTTGGTGTCCGCACCCAACCCGGTGCGCGGCAATCTGACCTCGACGATACGCTGGCTGGCTCCTTCGAGCGCCTGCAATCCGAAAGGCGGAACCGCCGTTACCAGCGCCACAAGCTGGTATAACAGCGGCCTGCCTTATCGGCAGACCGACCCTATGGGCCACATCACCACCCACAGCTATGACAGTGCCTATCGGGGAGCGTTTTCAACCACAACCTGCAACCATCTCAATCAGTGCGTGAGCGGGACGTATGATCTCAACACCGGGCTGCTGACCAGCTTCACCAATGCCAACGCCACTACCCAGGCCCTTGGAAACACGCCTGGCGACAGCGCACATACCGGCAGCTACAGCTACGATGTTATGGGGCGGATGACACAGGCCCAGGCCCCGCCCGATCCCGCCAATGGCAGTGCCCAGGCCACGAACACCTTCAGCTTCACCGCTCCCGGTGTCTTTCCTCTCACCGTGACCCGGCAGAAGTCCGTGACCAACACCCTGACCGATGTGGCGTCCGGCCTGTTTGACGGATTGGGACGAAGCTACCGTACCCAGCACACCCTTCCCGAGGGTGTGGCCACGGTCGATACCGTGTTCGACGGGGCCGGTCACGTGGCCAGCGTCAGCAATCCTTACCTCCAGACAACCGACGAGACCTATGGCGTCACTCAGACCTCCTATGACGCCCTCGACCGGCCGACGCAGACCACGAAGCAGGACCTCGGTGTCAGCAGTGTGGCCTACAACGTCGTGCCGGTGCTGTCGATTCCCGGCGACTGCACCCAGACCACCGACGAAGCGGGCAAACAACGCCGAGCGTGTGCGGACGCCCTGGGCAGGCTGGTGGAAGTGGACGAGACCGGAGACAACTTTCCCGGTTCGCCCGCCACCGGGACTATCGCCGTGACCGGGACTCTGCAGGCCGGAACGCGCGCCACGGGCAGCGTCACCATCCTGGGATCTGAGCAGCTGAAACCTGTTGCCGGGGGTGGAGGCGGCGCCTGCGATCCGGGAACCATTTGCGATGGCGGCGGGGGGTCCGCAGGCGGAAACATTTATGACACCGGAGCCGTATCCATTACAGTGAATGGCCATGCCTACAGTGTCGGCTTCACGGGCAGCGATACTGGCAGCATCAGCACAACCGGCACCATCGCCTCCGGACTGGCTGCGGCCATTAACGCCGATGCCGGTGCGTCCATCGCGGCCACCGCTTCCGGCGCAACGGTCTCTTTGATCGCCAAAATGCCCGGGCCGGGTGGCAACAGCAATTCTGTGACGGTCGCCTGGACCTGGGACACCGCTGATTTCACCGGCCCTTCGTTTACCGCGAGCAAATCCGGCGCAACGCTGGCCGGTGGCAGCAACACCGGCCCCACCGATGCGGGCACGATGACGGTCACCCTCGGCGGATTTACCGCCAATGTCTCCTATGGAAGTCCTGGTAACAGCACGGCCTCGCAAGTGGCCTCGGCTCTGGTCTCCGCGCTCAGTGTTTCCGCTTCTCCGGTTACGGCCAGTGCCTCGGGTTCGACCGTCGCCCTCACGAACAAAAACATCGGCCCGGCGGGGAACATCGCCGTAAGTTGCACTTCCGCCACCAGCCAGGGTTTCGCCGGCCCGTCATTCACCTGTCCGGCCGGCGGCACATTGAGCGGAGGCTACAATCCGCAGACGCAATCGCTCGATCACGCGTTCTACGCCACGCTTTATTCTTATGACGCGCTGGGCAACCTGCTGTGCGTGGAGCAGCATGGCAATGTCGCCGGCACCGGCTGCAACTCCTCGCCCGCCAATGACGCCACCAGCCCCTGGCGAGTGCGCCGCTTCACTTACAACACACTGGGACAGCTGGTGCAGGCGTACAACCCCGAATCCGGTCAGATCAAATACCAGTACGACCTCGACGGCAATCTGTGGCAAAAAGAGTCGCCCTCGCCCAACCAGACCGATGTGAACAGACAAACTATCACTTACTGTTACGAGCCGCTCCACCGGGTAACCGGAAAAGCGTACTCGGCCCAGGTCTGTACGAACGGTCTGCTGCCTGCCGGAACCGCGGCGGTAAGCTACTTCTACGACACAGGTGCGAACGCCATCGGCCATCTCACCAGCGTCAGCGATTCTGTCGGCGGTACCGGCTCCACTTACGCCTTCGACATTCTGGGACGGCTCCTAACCGAGACGCTGACGCTGCCGGGCTCGTCCGGCGCGGTCAGCAAGACCGTCAGCTACGATTACAATCTCGACGGCTCGCTGAAGGCCTTGCACTACCCGAGCGGAGCGGTGCTAACCTATACGCCGGACGCTGCGGGAAGGACCGTCTCGGCCGTGGATTCGGGCAACGCCATCAACTATGTGACCGGCGCGACGTACGCGCCATTTGGAGCGCTAACAAGCTTTGTCAACGGCAACAGCGGCACATTTACGGGAATCAGCAGCGGCACGAGCTACAACAATCGGCTCCAGCCCGTAAACATGTCGGCTTATTCAAGCATTACCCATACCGCGCCAACCCTGTTTAAATTCAACATCGATTATGATTTCCATCTGGGGGCGGGGGACAACGGCAATGTTTACGGCATCACCAATGACAAAGATTCCACGCGAAATCAGACGTTTACTTACGATCTGTTGAATCGGCTGATCTCGGCGCAGAACGCCGGGACTGACTGCACACAGACGATTCTCGGCGGGAACAAAAAGTTCTGGGGCAACACATACAACTACGACGCCTGGGGCAACCTGCTGGCCAAAGCCGTTTCCAAGTGCTCGTCGGAAACCCTGAGCGTTGTGGCGGGTGTCAACAACCGCATCTCGACCCTTGGTTACGTCTACGATGCGGCCGGCAACATGACCAATGATGGCCTCGGAAACAGCTACACTTTCGATCTGGAAAATCGGATTACAGGTGCCGCCGGTTACACGTACACTTACGACGGCGACGGCAACCGAGTAAAAAAGGCGAACGGCACGGCTGCCTCCAGTGGAACGCTCTACTGGTATATGACACCGGGCGTGGTGGCCGAATCCGATCTGGCGGGAACGCTGAAATCTGAATACGTCTTCTTCGCTGGTGAGCGGGTAGCCCGGCGCGATCTGGTTGCCCCTGCGGGCGTGTTTTATTATTTATCTGATTACCTGAAGACCGCTTCGATGATCACCAATTCAACTGGTAACATCGTATCGGAGTCGGATTATTATCCGTGGGGCGGGGAATTGCAGTTTGTAAGCAGCGATTCGAATCACTATAAGTTTACCGGCAAAGAACGGGACTCAGAATCCGGGCTCGACTACTTCGGCGCTCGCTATTACGGAAATGCTTTGGGCAGATTCACTTCCGCTGATCCGAAGCGGATTGCACTTCGTCATTTGCTCAACCCGCAAAAGCTGAACAAGTACAGTTATGTGCTTAATAACCCCCTCACTCTGATCGACCCCGATGGCTTAG
>WNFD01002369.1_pt1 | contig 18950 bp, 16 predicted proteins | sample 5400491 | NCBI WGS metagenome assembly WNFD01 (sample SAMN13153343, study PRJNA577476) | soil metagenome | isolation source: 120 cm saprolite under Douglas fir tree site 2 hole 2 replicate 2 | place: USA:California | collected 2015-04-18 | reverse complement strand
CGACCGGAAGGATGACCCCGGTGATGAAGCTCGCTTGATCCGAGGCAAGGAACAGAAGCGCCTCGGCCGCGTCTGCGGGCTGACCGTTGCGGCCAAGAGGGTGCATCGCATTGAAGGTCGGCAGAACGGTCTTCACCTGCTCCGGCGTCAGGAATGTGCTGAAGACCGGGGTCTCGATCACGCCGGGCGCGATCGCGTTCACGCGGATCTTGTCGGGCGCCAGCTCGATCGCGAGGTTCTTGACCAGCGCATGGACGCCGCCATTGGCCGCTGAATAGGCCGATGACGGCGTGGCGCCGATCGCCTGCAGGCCCCACATGGAGCCGGTCTGCACGATCGCGCCGCCTCGGCCCGCGGCCTTCATGGCTTTCGCGGCCGCTTGTGCGATGAAAAACTTGCCCTTGAGGATGACGCTCAGGAAACGATCGTATTCCTCTTCGGTGACATCGAGGAATGGCTTCGGCCCGAAGATGCCGGCATTGTTGAACAGGACGTCCAGACGGCCAAAGCGATCGAGCGCTGTCTTTACCGCTGCTTTTCCTGTCGCCGGTAGGGAAATGTCGCCCACATGGGCGATAGCACGCTTTCCAGTCGCGTCGATTTGCTTGGCTGCGGCCTCAGCTTTGGCGGCATCGCGTCCGATGATGACGACAGATCCACCTTCCGCGACAAATCGGGTCGCCACTTCCTTGCCGATGCCTGAACTGCCTCCTGTGACGATCGCGACCTTGTCCTGAAAGCGCATAGCAACTCTCCCGGTTTGTTCTACCTATCGATAGATTGATGAGCGAGGAGAATTAACTCTGGAAATTGGATGTGTCAAGCCCGATCTATCGATAGAGAGGAACGATGTTGTGACGGGCGGTGGAGGGGTTCCTGAACGACTTCCCTCCTTCCCTCGATGTCGCTTCACCGATCAGAGAGGGGGTGCAGTCGCGAGCGCGGAACGGCCGATCCATGACTTAGGCCCTCGAATGCCTGGGTTCTTCAGACTTGCCGCGGGCAGGGCGCAGGCTTTGTTTTTCGCGAACGACGGAGTCCTATCTGCGCGTCGTCGGGCAACGTGGAATGTCAGGATAATATTGTGGGCTTTCACGTCGATCGAACATGCCGTAGTCACGCACGATGCGCACGACGCGATGACGAACAGCGTCGGCCTCGGTAGGGTGCTGTGGTTCAAACTGCTCAGCGGAGTTGTGGTCGCGCCAGCTCGCCAACAATGCAAGTTTTCCCGCATTGTAGATGCTTGAGAAAACGTCGTGGTCGATCAGGGCCGAGTGTGTTCGATCGAGCGACAAGCGGTCAGCGAGCTCCGACGGAGCCAGTGATCCTGGTCCAGTCGGCGCCGGCAAAATCTCGGTAAGCGTCGCAAACTTCCCGGCGCCGACCTCCGTCTCGTCCAGACGTTGTTCAACCAGACGTACGCCGTCGGGAGGCGCCGTATCCGACACGATTTCGCCAACCCGCAAATGATAATCTTGAAAGACGTCGTCGCGCCCGCGTTGTTGAGTCTCGTGGTGTCTGGCGACGGTGCGCCATCTCACAACGGACTTTTCGTCTCGCCATGTGGAATGCGACAGGATCCACCCCGGCCGACGCGCGCTTTCGAAGCGCTCGTTGTCGATGAACCCGTCGATGCCCTCTAGGATCGGCTTCAAGTCTTTCGCAAGAGCGAGGTAAAGGTCGAATTGCTCTTTCTTGGGATGGACTTCGAAGATCACCGAGAACATCATGATCACCCAGCTTGCTTGAGGTTCGTGCCCGAGGGAGGGGTGATGTCTTCCTGCCGCGATCGACGGGCCGAAGCCCGGCCAAGGGCCCGAAGATCAGGCTTGCGACAGACGTTCGCTGTCTTGCTTAGCATTATGCCCTACCGATAGATAGACTGACAGGCATTGTTTTTGATCTCTGTAAGCCCTACCTATCGAGAGGTAGCCACGGGAGCAGACTCAATGAGTGACGTCGCCGCCGCCATCATGGACGCCGCTGAGCGGCGAATGCGGAAGGCCGGCTTCAACGGTTTCAGTTTTCGAGAGATTGCAGTCGACGTGGGCGTCAAGAGTTCTAGCGTCCACTATCATTTTCCGACGAAGGAGAACCTCGCTGCAGCCGTCATTCAGCGCTATACCGCACAGACGGCGGATTTGATCGAACGAGAGCTCCAGAAGGAGCCAAACCCGGTGAAGGTTTGGGTGAAAGCGTTCCGAGGGACCTTGCACTCAGAGGATCGCATGTGTCCATGCGCCGTCCTCGGTGCATCATCCATGGATCTGCCGCCGGAAGTATCAGCGGAAGTAAAGAAGTTCTTCAAGATGTGTCACGAAAAGCTCGTGGAGGAGGGCCTCTCGTCGGATGAGGCCTCGCAATTGCTGGCAACGATCACGGGCGCATTGGTGGTGGCCAATGCAGTGAATGACTTCGCGACATACGATCGAGCTACGCGCGAGTTTACCCGAGCGTGGAAACCTGCGCCGGCAAAAGTTGGTCGCCAGCGCTCGAAGTAAGCCTCGAACTCGCGCCGCGTGAATTCCGTTTCGAAATCACGGCTAACGAGGGACCGCTCGGCAGGAGCGCGATCCGTGGCCGGGCCGCGGTAGGAGAAGTAACCGCTCCCCTTCATATTCGCCCGGCCCAGCTCCGCCCGGCCGCCAGATCCTGGCTGTCTAATTGTGGCTCATCGTCGCCACCCGCTCCGTAAGAAACCTGAGAGCGATACGAGAAACTGCGGCGAGCTCACAGGTTCTGCGCTACCGCTAGATTATTTTCGGTGAGTTTTTTGGTGAGTTTGCTTTCAGCCCCATCGGGAGCAGTAGGCTAAGTATTTAATTTTATGGCGCGCCCGAAGAGAGGACCTGCCCGCCAACAGAAACCCGCATATTTGTTGAATAACTTCGACGCCTGCCGCTTCGATTGATACCACCTGCGTGTACCACAGCCAACCGTATTTTCTGGATAGGCTCAGAGGACCTATGGCGTCCCCTTCAAAAATGATCCTCTACTGTCGCGATTACATAGACTTCCGGATCGTTGCCTTCTTCCTCTGGATTGTGAATGACCCTTCGTACAACGCCATAAACGTCGCGGGGAAATCCAGGCCGATTAATTTTGATATGATCCCCAACCCTGGGAACTGTTAGAAAGGAGACTTGTTTTCCGGGATTATCGTGGGCCAATTATCCGACGACTCATACTTGTTCCGCAAGCCCCACGCGGGGTAACCCGGTTGCCCTGACGCCAAGTACCCCCAACCCACGCTTACCCCATCCAGCACCTGTTTACTCGACGAGTAGCCGGTCCCAAGTGCCCTTGGGGAACCCCGCCTCCCCGTGGGTTGTGCAAGTGCCCCTGATGTGCGGCCCGTCCCGAATGTTAGGAATGCTTCTCCAAATCCGACAGCGCAGTCTGGCGGGAAGACGATCTGAACGCCCTACTCGATCAATGTCAGCAAAGGGGAAGTGACGCATGACGCCCAACCTGAAAGCCGCAACTTCGGATTACCTGCTGCGTGGGACCGTGTTCGCCCTCGAGCAATGCGGTTTGCTTCTTCGCGACGCACGCAAACTCTGTGAAGCCGGATCTTACGCCAGCGCGGTCGTGTTAACGGCCTTTGCGCGCGAAGAACTCGGACGCTACAAAATCCTGCGTGGGCTATGGAAGCGTACGATGGCCGGAGAGACCTTCAGCGTTAAACAGATAAACAAACGATGCGAACAGCATGTCCAGAAGCAAAAAGAGGCAATGTTCAGCGTCGTTCAGCGCGCCGACAATTCTACCCTATTGGGCCAGTTATTGCAGACTCGAATGCGAGCGGCCCCCGGAAGTCCTGAACGGAAGAAGGCAGACGAAGAGCTGGAAAAAATCACTCAGTCACAAATCCAGCGAACACCCGAGGCTCGTCACAAATCGCGAATTAAAGCGTTGTACGTCGAACCTCTGGAGGCTGGATGGAACAGGCCCGCGGAAACTTCAGAGACCGCAGCGCGTGAATTTTTGACGGACGCGATCAACGACTACTCCGGAGCGCAGCAGCGTTACGCACATCCCGATGTAGATGATGATCCAGATTTTCATGCTGCTCTTGGACGGTGGCAAGACCGTCCTGAACTTCTGGCTGCAACATCGTTGCATAAGTTCGTTTGATTGACGCGTTAGGTGCTATCGACCGCCGTTGACGCGCGGATCGCGGCGGCGCGCAAAGATGCAAAGCGTGTCTCCACCTCAGCCAACCACTCGGCATGGCGGGTTTTGGCTTCATGTGTCGGCGTGCCTGCAGGGAGTTTAAACAGGGCTTCCCAGCGTGGACCGTAGAGACGCGCGTAGGCTTCTCGCACATCCTTCGGGATCGCAGTGTACTCGCCGCTCTTGGTAGATCGAACTAACGCGGCCATCCTGAGTGTCATTTATAGCGCTCTTTAGAATTTAGTGCGGGCAAATACATCAGGTTTATCAATACGGTACTGAAACCGCAGGAGATTTTTTTGTAGTGGTACAGTTGGGTGGGAACCGCCGCTGATCAGACAAACCACTGATAAACCTAGCTCATTTGCTCGCTAGTTATTTGCTTTTGTAGCAGGCTTTTGTATTCGAGTGAAGCGCGAACAATCGACAGCTAAAGACGAAACCAAGGCAGGGTGAGATAGACGCAAGCGATCATCGAGAGCGTAGGAATTACCCACACCCAACCCAACCAAACGTATCGCGCCGAGCCTCCGCGGAACGACGCAGCAACAAGGCCAACCATCAATGCCCCGAGTGCGGCCGTCGCAGCCCACCCGTACCAATAAATCGCTGGAGCAAGATACCCCATCGCAGGGTCGGCCACGTCTCGTGAGTGATGCGTGCCCGCGAGCACGATGCCGAGCGACGGGAAAACGGTGAAGAGAGCAAGGTCCTTGGCGAGTGCGACCACGTAGAGGAAGGCAAACGTGGTCCCGAACGCGAATGCAAAGCGTCTGAATGGGGCTGAGGACGTCATGAGCCGAAACCCATGATGTTGTTAGCGACGTGACCGGACAGAAAGCCCCACCAAACGATGAAGGCAAGTATCGAGGTGAGCGCCGTGCGCGTCTGAGCAGGTTCGTTGGCAAGCGGCCGTCGCCAGCAAACCCAGTAGGCGGGCAGCAACGCCAACCCGATTGCTGCGAAATGTTCCTTGAGGTCGAAGAAGCCGAGGACATGCCAGTGACCTGCACGCTCTAATTCGGGCCTGACATCCACACGGAAATAAAGGTAAATGATCCCACCCAGCAGCGTGGAAACGGCATACAGGACTACCACGGCGTTGGCGAACGCGGCCGACGGTATGGAACGAAAGCGGCCAAAGAACGAGCCGGGTCGCGCGTCCGCCGATCCCCATGCCGCTAAAGTCTGGTGTGTTATCGCGCCAAGCAGTGCGACCGCGACCAAGCCGTGAATGATCAGAATAGCTGTCGCCAGAACCTCACTCCCGTAAACACCGGCATCCTGCTCACTTGAAGAGTTCCTCAGTCCCGAATGGCTCTGCCGACCACGGCCGAAAGCGATTGAGGGTGAATTTCGTCTTCTGGCCGGGTTCAACGTCCACCAGCACGTAGTTGTACTCCTCTTGCGGAGGCTGGCCCTTCCAGTAAAGGTCCTGCGGATAGTCAGCGGGCACCTTGATGCTGGTTCGCCCCGGCAGGATTGGGTCTTGTTCTGCGCCCCCACCGCCCAACATCAGATACTTTATCCCATCTACGTCGTAGATTTCCGTGGTGTGGACGTGCCCGTTCAATACGACCACCTCCATGTCCTTGGCATACGACGCAATCACCTTGTGCGGGTTATCGGGAGCCGGGATCGGGCCTAAGCCTGACCGCGCAAACACGGGATAATGGAAGACGATAAACGCCTTCCGAATGCCATTGGCCTTCGCCTCGTCCATCCACTTTTGAAGCTTGGTCATCTGCTCGGCATATTTTGGCCGATCAGCGTCCCACAGCGACGGCGAACGGTAATCGTACTTGCCACTCCAGAGATAGATGAAGCGGGTGCCCTTGAAGTCGAATTTGTAGATGAGGTTTTCCGGCGTGACGCCGAATTTTTTCAGATATGGCACCGCCGAAAGAACGCCCTCAATCTTTGGGTCGGCCCACACCTCATGATTGCCCACACTCATGAAAAAGCGCCCATCCAGACCGGCTGCGCGCATCTCGTCATCCGGCGCGGGAAGCTTCTTCAACATCGTATCATTCACGCGCTTCCAGTATGGGCTGTCACTGACGGTCAAGCCCTGATTGCCCCACCAGACGGCGTCACCGCTATTGACCACGAATTTGGCGCGACCGGATTGAACGTCCTTCACGATTTCACGGGTCACCCATTCGCCGCCCTGAAGCCGGAACATCGTCCGATGCACTCCAGGAAGCAGTTTCAAGTCTTCAACGGATGCCTCAGTGACCCAACCTTTATCTACCGTCAGGGTCATCACTTCCGTCTTGGATGCGAACGGCATGACTACCTTGATCAGGTCCTTTGTGACCGGATCGAAGATCATCTTCACATCCTTCGCTACGACGGCCTCGGCGACCTTTTCCGGCATGACCAACCCGAACATCTCGACGAAGAACTTGCTGAGGTCCGGTTGTCCCTCTTTCAACGGTAGGTACATCATCGGTCGGGTATCGCCGACCGCCGCGAAGGAAAAGCCGCTCCCAGTGGGAACGGGTGCTTGCGCGGTTGTTGTTTGCGCCTGCGCATTGGCAACGAGCGGCACGGAGAATGCTGGCAGCGCTGCAAGTGCGCTGAGAACAAGGCGACGACTTGGATCGTTAGGCCGGGAGTATGGCATGATGATCCCCGCTGATTGAGGGAGGGAATGCGCCACCGCACCGTTCGCGGCTCATTGGCATTATAGAATAGACGTTGTTGCTGTCACGCCCTTAAGTTGCGCCCGCTGCCCACTTGGTTGGGTGGGAACCGAAAACGCACCCAATCAGCATTGAAAAGATTGACGTATTCTCTCGCGATTGCCCCGGCTTTGTAGCAGGTTTTGTATTCGCCGAAAGCCCCTTTAGGGCTGCAAGCTACCGTCCGCATGTCACCTTGCGAGGTGAACGCTAATCGTCCTGCCCAAGCTCACGCTTTGCAACTTTGACTGCATCCCACGAAGACTGAGCTTCATGGCTGCCCACCGTGTGAAAGTGTTGGCCTCTTCCGTCGCGCTGATAGCTGACCCGCCATTCATAATGTTCAGGGTCGCCGCCAATATGCTGCGCTCCGATGCCCGCGCCCATGACCTTGACACTCATTTGTGGTCCTCCGCGAAAGTCTCGCCCAAAAGGCTACCTGATTCGCGGGCTGGCTGCCCCTGACTTGCGGGCAGTTCCGGCCTCCGTAGACTACCGTTTTGACCGATTCTTGGGCATCCCATGACCTTCAACGCGCAAGTCTTCCGGGTATTCATCGCATCCCCGTCTGACCTGACCGAGGAACGCGACGCCGCGACCGAGGTAATAAATGACTGGAACGCCCAGCACGCCGCTGCAGAAGGCATCGTCCTGTTGCCGGTTCGGTGGGAAACCCATGCCCGGCCGCAAAGCGGGACCCGACCCCAACAGGCCATCAACGACCAACTCGTGTCCAAGTGCGATATCTTGCTCGGGATGTTCTGGACGCGCGTCGGCACCAGCACTGGCGTTGCCGAATCCGGGACCATCGAGGAGTTCGACGAGTTCGTCGCGGCCTCAAAGCCAGCTCTTCTCTACTTCTCCCGGCGACCCATTGACCCCGCCCGGATTGACGCAAAGCAGCATGCGAAGCTCAAGGCGTTCAAAAAGCAAACCCTGACGAACGCGCTCGTCGGCGAGTTCGCCACCATTCAATCCCTGAAAGACCAAGTCCTCCGAAACCTCACGGACCAGGTGCGCGAGCTCAAGGTCGATAAGCCGAAGCGCGACCGGCTTGAACAGCAGCGACGAATGACGGAGTTATTCAAGTTGCACAAAGACGAGAACATCAGTCCGGAAGAGTTCGCGAAATTCAGCGAGCAGATGCTCGGGCCAAAACGCTCAAAAGCCCAAACATCAGATCCTATCAAGCCCGGCGAGACCGGGCCGAACGGCCATCCCATCATTTACCTGAAGAACGGCGACAAGGTTGAAGTGTTGCCGAACGACGAAGACCCGGACGGCGAACCGTGGCATATGATCTTGCGTCGAAACGACAAAGACCTATTGGCCGCGCGCGAAGAGTTCTGGGAAAAGGTCTGGTGGAACCGGCACATGATTTGGCTGGAGAAGCTGGCCAGCGGAGAAGAAAAACTTAAGGAGTCTCAAAAGACGATTTTCGCAACCGCCCGGAAAGCAGCACGACGTATCGAGCGCAAGTACGGCAGAAAGAACCTTGGTTGGGATACGTTCGACTGGGGCATGGTGAACGGGAAGCTATCGGCGCTTAACTGGGTCCTGGGCGACGAGTGGGATTTCCTCGATACCTGACAATCAAGGCCCACCGAAGTAGGTATAGCCCAGTGACAGCTCGACGACACCACTTCGTTTCTCAGTGCTACCTGAAGAACTTTGCCGGGCCGCACAAAAAGGTGCCGCAGATACGCGTGTACGACCGCGTCAGCAAGACTGCTTTCCGTACCGGGATCGACAACGTCGGTGCAGAGCGCGACTTCAACCGGTTTGAGGCCGAAGGTCAGCAGCCCGATGCTTTCGAGAACTCGATGGCCGGATTTGAAGGCGAGCTGGACGGCGCACTGGGGCGAATCATCGCCACGCGTTCGCTCTCAAACGATGACGACCGGGCCTACCTGTTGAACTTCATGGGGCTGCAAGCGCTCCGTAATCCACGCCTACGCGAGATGATGCGGTCGGCCCTTGAGCAGACAGCGAAGATTACGATGGACCTCATCCTCTCGTCGCGAGAGTCGTACGAACGGCACGTGAAGGCAACGCGCGCGGCCGGTTCTGTCGTGCCTGAAGTCGGCTACGAGGAAATGAAGAAGTTCTTCAACTCTGAGCAGTACCGCGTTGAGGCGAACCGTGAGGCTCAGATTGAGCGCGAGATGCAAGTATTTGAGAACACCTTGCCGTTACTCTTCCGTAGAGGCTGGCGGCTGCTTCGTGCGCCGGGCCGTTCGGGTGGATTCATCACATCAGATCACCCGTTCACTTTGATGTGGTCGGACCCGAAGATGCGCGGTGGTTTCTACGGCCCCGGCCTCGCTTTACCGAACACGGAGATTGTCTTTCCAATCTCTCCCGCCCTCGCTGTTATCGGTGCATTTGAAATTGATAACGGGGAGCAGGATGTCAACGACGTGGCTGTCGCCTCATTGAACGGAGCTACCATCGCCTATGCCGAGCGCCAAGTTTACGCGCTCGACCGGGACTTCAAATACTCTATGCAGTACGACGAGCCGCTTCGCACTGAAGCGGACCTGATGACTGACACCCGTTTCCTGTATCGCCGGGCTGAGCCGAAGAGCGAGCCACAGGAATGATCGCAGCCACGGCAAATCGGAATCGCTGAGATTCCAAAACGGGTCTACTCGCTTTTACAGCTGCTGTTACAAATCCTTCTAACGTTCGTTTGAAGAGTCGTGGAGCGGGTCAAGGGAAACTACGCGCCGGCCCCGCAAACGTTGAAATTATTAGCTTATTTGCTCGCCATTGATTTCCTTTTGTAGCAGGGCTTTGTAGCCCTTGCAGCCTTCAAAGCTACGCAAAGCCCCGCTCGATACCGCGTGCTATCATCCGGACCGCGCGGTGAGGTAGTGGGCATGGCTTCCACCTGCCAAGGCACCGAGCGCACGAGATAGCAAAGCGATTGTTATGGGTAAGGTTGGTCGGAACACACAGTGCCCGTGCGGCAGCGGAAAGAAATTCAAACACTGCTGCGGGAAACTGTATTTGGGTAATCCACAGATGATGGGTCCGACTCCACAATCCATTCATCAAATTCGGTTGCAACTCGCCCGGCAAGAAGCGCGCGAGCATCAACGCCGCCTCATGCAGGGCCTCGGTCAACCAATTATCTCCTTCGAAGATCACGGCTACCGAATTGTCGCGATAGGCAACCAGTTACGATGGTCCAAGGGGTGGCGCACATTCCCCGACTTCTTGTTCGATTATATCAAACTTGTGCTCACGTCGGGATGGGGTAACGCTGAACTCGCAAAACCGAAAGCGCAACGCCATCCTCTCATGGGCTGGTATCAAAAGGTCTGCGACTTTCAGCGGGCCCATCAGAGCTCCGAACCGAACGGAATTCACGAAGCTTCAATGACGGGAGCGGTCAGGGCGTATCTCGGCCTCGCCTATGACCTCTATCTTTACGCCCATAACGTTGAACTTCCAGACCTTCTACTCAAGCGTCTCCGCAACCCGCAAATGTTCGAGGGTGCGCTGTATGAAACTTACGTGATCGGGAATCTAGCAAAGGCCGGATTTCATATTGAGCTAGAAGACGAGACCGACTCCACGCGTTCACACTGCGAGTTGACAGCAACTCACAAAGGGACCGGACGACGATTTTCCGTGGAAGCCAAGGCAATCGCTTCGACCAGCACGCGCGCTGGCGCAAGTGCAGCCCCACCGAGAATAAGAGGAAAGTTATACGATGCGCTTTGCAAGCAAGCCGATCACGAACGGCTTGTGTTTATCGAAATCAATCGCAAGGAGTTGGGTACTCCGGGACAGATTCCAGATTGGGTCCAGCAAATCGATGCCGAACTTACTCAGGCTGAAACGGAACTGACAGTCGAAGGTCAGGCGGCGCCACCAGCCTATGTGTTCGTAACTAATCGCGGATTCATTCACGCACTGGACTCTGCGAATTGGTCGGAGGTCGGCCTCGCCTGCGGCTACAAGATTGATGATTTCGCGTCGCGGACGGGCGCGCGCTCGATACTCGACCTTGCACTCGCTCGCGAGCGTCACGTTGAAATGCACTGGCTGCGCAAGGCCCTCCAGACCCACAATGTAATTCCGAATCGGTTTGACGACGGCTCGGCGGATGACAGTGTTGACGTGCCGCGTTTGTTGATCGGGTCGACCTACCTTGTTCCGGATTCTGATAAAAAGGAAGTCTTGGGCGTTTTGACCGATGCTTTAGTGGTTGAAACGGAACGTGCCGCTTACGGAACGTATAGGCTTCAGAATGGTAGTCACATTATTTGCACGTCGCCGCTTACAGATAACGAACTGGCCGCATACAAGCGATCCCCAGAAACATTCTTTGGGGTGATCAAAGAGGCGTCAAAAAAGGTGCGGGAGCCGCTCGATTGCTATGATTTCTTTTGGGAAGTCTATTCGAAAAGTAGTCGGGAAAAGCTGCTCGAATTCGTATCGGATTGGCGGGACTATGATTTACTGGCGAAGCTAGATCAGAAACAGCTCGCTCAGAACTATTGTGCCCGAATGGCCGAAATGATGTGGACCACCCATCAAACTGCCAAGAACTCCTAAAATGCCGAAAGGACTTTCGGTAGGGGTGCAGAAGCCCACGCTCGTCAGCGAATTGTTTCAAGTAGGTTTGAGCAACGTAGTGGTCGTTTTGCATCCTGCTGCGCAGTCAGGTGGACGTTCTTTCTCCGGCGTCGCCAAGGTAATGAACTCCTCGAACAGCGGAGACAGCGACGCGTGGGCTTTGGGAACGCCGACAATCTCACAGGTAGCCACACAGACACCCAGCAAAGCCTGGTTGGCAAACTGAAGCGTGTCATGCAGGTCCTTCTGCACAACGTCCGGCACCACGGTTATCATAATTGAACCATCCGACTCTCGCATCAGATGCCGAGCTAGCGAGGTCATGGACGGATGCGCCGAGTCCGATGACAAATGTCGGAACCACATGTAGCTGTCTGCGATGCCGTTCGTCTTTCCTAAATCGGCAAATTTAATAGGCTTCGCTTTCGGGTGCATTTCTTTCAGAAAGTCGAGTCGCTCCTTTAGGCTTTCATGTTGCGTCGGGGTTTCCAGCATCTCGCCCCAAGTCAGAATCATTTTGCCCTGTGATTGCCGGCTCGAAACCTCATCCCGCACCATCTCTTGCACGAAGCCTTCTTTCTTGGCGGCGAGTTCACCAATCCACAGAAGATTCTCAAAGCAACAGCGCGTAAGTGTTCGGGCCTCGACCACCATATCGCTTTGCACCATCAGGGCTGCACCCTTGAAATTCAGGAGCGTTCGACACAGCAATGCAAGCGCAAGCACCTTGGGGTCCTTCACATGCGCCCCGACCGTCAGCTTGTCGGCTTCTCCCAATATCGCAATCGCCACCTGACCGAGTCGCTCAGAGTATTGCAGCCACTTCTCTTTCGTATCGTCGGCCATAATGCTTCCCACAGGCAGTTGCTTCGACCATTGGGTGGCCGCAGCTATGCGAAACGGAATCCCTCCGATTCCAAAACGCCTGTTGTCCACAATCTAAACGCTCGTATGATTCTTTTACAAGGAAACAGCGAGCAGTGACCATGTCAAATAAGACGTTCTTTTACATCCGGGTATCGACCACGCAGCAGGGGCGTTCGGGATTAGGGATTGAAGCCCAGAGACAGGCATTGCGGCATTTCGCCCAAGCCGAAGGGATCGAGGTCCTTGGCGAATACGTTGAAGTTGAGACCGGCAAGGGCACTGACGCGCTGGAGCGGCGACCTCGGCTTAAAGCGGCCCTTGCAGCAGCCAGGAAGCACCGATGCCGTATCGCCGTTGCCAAACTGGACCGGTTAAGCCGCGACGTCCATTTCATCAGCGGCCTAATGGCTCACAAGGTGCCCTTTTGGGTCGCCGAGCTTGGGCCAGATGTAGACCCGTTCGTCCTCCACCTGTTCGCCGCCTTGGCTGAGAAGGAGCGAGCGCTAATCTCCACGCGGACCCGTCAAGCCTTAGCAGCGGCAAAGGCCCGAGGGGTCACCCTTGGTAGCCCCAAGCTTCCCTTGGCGCGCAGCAGCGCCGTGGCGTCGATCCAGGCCGAAGCTAATCGACACGCCGCCAACGTCCTCCCCATTATCCGAGAAGCGCAGAAGGCCGGTGCAACGACACTCAGGCAGATTGCGGAGGCGCTCAACGCTCGCGGCGTGGCAACAGCGCGCGGTGGACAATGGCACGCGATGTCCGTTAGCAACATCCTTGAGCGGGCGTAGGCAACTATCATGCTGGTTATAGCTGCCACGTTAATCAGTGGGTTCGCGTGTGTCGCGGTAGCCCTTGAAGCTCCCTTTTCAGCATTCGGCTTAGGAACGCTTGCATATTGGCTGTTCACGCACGGGGTTCACTGACGGCCGCGCAGAATGGGATTGGGCGGAAGGCTCTCGTCAAGAGCACCCGTGGGAGGAACGGGGCCCCGTTTGCCCCCTACATTTCCACAAAAGTCGGCCGCGGCGATTTCAAATTTCGCCAGTAAACGCCGCCGCCGCTGCCGGGCTGCACCCTGCCGCGGGCTTCACCGGCAACGCCACAACATGCTAAGAGACCTCGGTGGTTCATCTTTTGCGTCTTGACCGCGTAGGGTGTTGGTTTGTTCGCTTGGGGCAAATGTCATGCGATTTCAAAAGCAGGCCACCTCTCCAATTTTTCCATGGTTCTTGCAAATTATCGTCTGTCTTGTCGTTGTTAGCTCACCTGCTTTTGCGGAAAAGCGCATCGCTCTGGTGGTTGGAAATTCCAACTATCAAAACGTAGCGCGGCTAAATAACCCGACCAACGACGCTCGTTTAATGGCTGACACGTTGCGCGGTCTGGGTTTTGCGCTTGTAGGAGCATCCGCACAAATGGATTTGGATAAGGCTTCTTTTGACAATGCTGTACGAAGCTTCGGGAGGCAGTTGCAAGGAGCGGACGTTGCGCTGTTTTATTATGCAGGTCATGGTCTGCAGGTGCGTGGGGCTAATTATCTGGTTCCAGTAAATGCAAACCCTGCACGCGAAGCTGATCTTGATTTTGAACTTGAGGACGTGGCCCTAGTGCTGCGCCAAATGGAGGGATCGGGTACTCGCCTCAACCTCGTATTTCTGGACGCTTGCCGCAACAATCCCTTTGGCGGGCGAGGACTGCGCGCAACGGAGACTGGTCTCGCTCAAATGCGCGCGCCTGAAGGCACGCTGATTTCATTTGCGACACAGCCGGGTAGCGTCGCTTTGGACGGCAATGATGGCCACAGTCCTTTTACAAACGCGTTGGCACGGACAATTCGGAAACCGGGCCTTGGCATTTTTGACGCAATAAACGAGGTCGGGTTGGCGGTGAAGCTTGCCACGGGTGGTTCACAGCAACCATGGTTCTCGACCTCTCCAATAGGCGGTGCTTTCTACTTTGCATCCGCTCCTAGCGAGACGCCGTCATCTACAACTGCACCTTCAACAACTGCTCTTCCGGTCGTCACACCTGCACCTTCAGCACCTAAGCCACCTCGCGTTGCTGTAGCGCCGCCCCCAAAAGCTTCCGCGCCAGCGGCGCCTTCGCCACCGGCAGGAGCGGGTACCAATCAGGTCGTGGCGCTCGTCTTACCCAAGGGAATTTCGCCAAAATACGCTTCCGAAGACGCCGGTCAGGCGCGCATGCACACCTGCTTGGAGCAATACATCGCCAACAAGGCGACCAACGGCAACGGAGGCATGAAGTGGATCGAAAACGGCGGAGGTTATTACACCGCCTGCAACAAAAATCTTAAGTAACCCAAATGATCGTTGGCACCCGCATGACTTGGTGGAACCGCTTCGTTCGCGGCGCTCGCCGAGAAGGAACGCGCTCTAATCTCCACGCGGACCCGTCAGGCGCTTGCGGCTGCAAAGGCCCGTGGGGTCCTCCTTGGTAGCCCTGCGCTCCACAGGGCCCGTAAGAGCGCGGTGGCCTCGATCTGAGGCGCTGAACGCCCGTGGCATAGCGACTGCGCGCGGCGGACGGTGGCACGCGACGTCAGTGAGGAACATGTTGGATCGCGACGTGCAGTCCAAACGAGCCCACGCGTAACCTCACGCCGAGCGCACGGCGGGGGCCTATGGATACCCCCCAGGGCTAGCCGAGGCCGTCGGTTGCACCATTTCTGAGAACACCAAGACCGCCTTGGCCGCTGCGAAGGCGCGTGGCGTGAAGCTCGGGAATCAAGGGGAAGTAGGCTGGGCAACGCAGACGCCGTGGCGCAGATCAAGGCCAACGCGGCTCAGCACGCGACAGACCTTCGGGGCATCGTAGACGACATTAGGCGCTCAGGGATCACAACGGTGCGCGGGATCGCGGAGGAGCTGCGCACGCGGGGCATTCGGGCTCCTCGGGTGACACGTGGCACTCTACGGCGGTCGCTAGGGCTTCTCAATCGACTAGGACGCGCGGCGAACTCACACACCAACTGAGGGAGACGGAACGATGCTGGCAACGACAGGAATGTTACTAGCTGGGCTCGCGGTGCTTTGCATGGCGTGGTAAGCCACGGGCCGTGCAGCGCTGTTCGGCGCAGTGGGCTTCTGGATGATAAGCCACGGCGCGGCTCCGCACCGGGTGGGACAGGCGTGAGAAAATGAGCCTCTCCGAGCCCAATGGATCCTAATTTGATTGGCAATGGCCGACCGACTTCGCTCACGCGAGTTAAAAGCCGCCGCTGCCGAGGTTACAGCAGCAGAGCGCTTGCAACCCGCGGGCTATCGGGACTTACCTGAGAAACAGTTAACGCCGGAAGTGGGCTCGGGCATATCCGCCTCGGTACCCGCCATAACCCACCGCTCGCCCATATCCCGCGCGGACGTATCCGGCGCGATACCCTCCGTAACCGACGCGAGATATGCCGTAGCTGCGGTACCCAGCTCGATAGCCGTAGCGAGGATAGCCCCTATAACCGTAGTAGGGTACCCCATACCCATAGCTGTAGGCTGGCGCATAGTCATAGTCATAGGAAACTGGCGCATAGCCATAACCGTAATCGCCGCCATAGCCGTAGCCGTCGCCACCGTAGCCGTAGCCACCATAGCCGTAGCCCCCGTAGCCGTACGGATAACCGTAGCCACCCGCGTAATAGGGAGCGGCGAGCGCGGCACCAACGATGGCACCCGCGGCAAGCCCAAACCCCGCACCACCCCAGCCACCACCGCGGTGACCCCAACCGCCGTGGCCCCAACCGCCATAACCGAAGGGCCGAGCCTGAGCAGTGGTTGAGATGCTTGGGATGCTCACAGCGAGCAGGGCAGTTGCCAAGGCGGCAGTACGCAGCATTTTCATAACTCTTCTCCTACTGATGACAATTTCGAAGCATCGGCCAGTAGTGGTCGGGATTAAAATCAATTGTGGTTGAAGTGTTCCATCCTTAGAAATTGCGCGGGGCGACGCTGGTTAGAAACGGGTCTGCACCTCTCCAGCATCACTTCTTCTGACACAAACCAACGGCAGGGCCCGTTGCGCACTTCACACCGTCAGCGACGCCACCGCTGGGGCAAAATACTGACACCAGCATTTCACGTCCCTCACTCGCCACAGCGCCATCAGTTTGCTCCGCGCGAACATTAGAGATGCCTTTGTCGCCTTTCTCGCGTTTATCTGCCCGGATCGCTTTGTCGCCCTTCTCTCCCTTGTCGCCCTTCTCGTCGGAGCACCTTGCGGACCCTGTGGTCCCTGCGCTCCCGCTTTACCTTGCGTACCGCGACGCTTTGCAAGCCTTGCGCTCCCTGTGGACCTGCGGGGCCTTGCGGTCCGGGCACCCTTGGGACCAACGGCTTTTCCCACACGCGGCAAGAGAGACCGATAACCCGACAAGCATTATCTCATGATGCGCCCCGTGCTGTGAGATTAGCCGGAACAACTGAGGACACTGCGACGAGGGGAACTTTTAGGGCGTGTACTCATAAATCCAGAATGCGCTGGCCTTGGCGATGTCCGCATTACCTTCGGAAGCAGACATCCGGGTTCGCCTTCAGCACGTCTGCTTTGTGCCACAAGCGGACCTCAGAAAACCAGCGCTCAACTTCGGCCTGCCTGCCAGCAACAGACATCGCGCCAGAAGCAGCGAATGCTACCGCAGACATTCGTTATGGAACGTTGACGGAATCTCTCTCGACGTTGATCCGCAAATGAGCAAGAAATACTTTCTGTGTCCATATCATCAAAACATGCGCGGACGACCTGTCATACGAATGAATGTTGGGTACTTTGAATGGCCGAATTTCTTTACCCCCACGGAGTTATATACGTTTTTGAGAACTCCGAGGCACCGCGCGTGAAAGTAGGCATGACGGGTATTGGCGTCAACACGGTTGGCGATCGGCTTAGAGACGTCAATGACATGTGGCTAGAACGCAAGGTCACTTGCCAGATTTGTGGGGGACGTTTGGTTAACATCGGGGGGCTTGTTCCTGAACATGTTAAAAGTGGTAATCGTTGCCCAGGAGGACGGGCGTTACCCCTTGAGAAAGATGTGGCGCTTGCAGAGTCCTATCTAAAAAATACTAGAAGTCGTCTCAACGAGCTTGTTGATAGTGAAAAAGGATCAGCCACTCGAATAGCTAATACGCTTGAGAAGCGATTAGAACGGTATCGACATCACAATCGACAAGTTGGAAAGTGGCAATTCAGGTTAGCTTTTTACACGGAAGGTGTTGCCGAAGTTGAATTGCTCTCACATAAAATCCTAGCGGAGCGGCTAGACAAGCTGGCACCATTTGGAGAGGTCTTTTGTTGCTCAGTGTCAGAAGCCACGGAAGCAGTTGAAGCAGCGCTGAGTCGGCTAGGACTGTTACATTCAGCCAGGAAAGCAACTCACTTGTGAATTCGCGAGAGCTTAGTCCGCTGCTTCCGAAAGCCGGCATTGTACATCGTAACCGGAGCGTCTGAGATGGGTCAAATTGAGAAGAACTCAGTGCGAGCATATGTTTTCCGCTTTGCCCTCGAACTCGGACATTGTTCGACGCAGTCGGCATGTCTCAAACGTGCCAACAACGGAAGTCGGCAGCCCTGTTTGATGACCTCGTCCGCGAGTTGTAGAAGAGCGACCTTCAAGACAGTCACTAACGAGCCGTCTCGAAAGTCGTTCAGAGTTGATTCGGATCGCGGCGTCGCCGCTCTCCAGCTGCAAGGCGGACACCTTCGACCCGGAGCGCATAATCTTCAGGCCGCAGCCAGGGCGGCCTTTGCTCAAAGCGCTGAAGCTGCTCCAACGATTGCGGGGGGATACGTTCCAGCGCTTCGCGCGCTTCGTCCGATTGTCCGAGATAAGCGAGCGACGCGGCGATATATTCATAAGGGGGGCCATAACCCGGGCGCAGGCGAACAACTTGGCGTAGCGTCTGCAGCGCAGCGACGAAATCGCGTGAAAAAAACTGCAAAACCGCGCACCATAGCGACCAAAGCCAAATTAGAGGATCGTGTGGGCTGGCACGCATTGCCTGCTGCAGCCTGTCGAGGGCTTCCTCTCGATAGCCGCCGAACCCGAGTACACAACCAAGCATGCTGATGACAAAGGCACTGTTTGGATTGAGGGCAACCGCGGTGCGCGCCTCTGCAATCGCCGCCTCCCATTCGCTGCCCCACATCATCATGTGTGCCAGCACGGCATGCGCCATCGCATCGTTGTTGTCGAGCGATACCGCGATTTGCGCTTCTTCACGCGCGGTTCCTTGAACCTCCAAGAAGGGGCGGCTCGAGAAGTGCCAAATATCCCACTGGAGGGCCAGCGCATATCCGTAATGACCGGGAGCGAAATTCGGATCGAGAGCGATAGCTTGGCTGAAGAAGGCCATCGCGGTTTTGTTCTCGTCCGGTCGATATCTGTGGAAGTGCCAAAGGCCCCGCTGATAGGCTTCCCAGGCATCGAGCCGTTCCGGCGGTTTGCGCAGCACGCGCTGTTGCTCGGCCGCGGCCAATGCCGGCTCGATAACCCCGGCGACGCTCGCGGCAATCTCATCCTGCAGCGCAAAGATGTTGCTGAGGTCGCGGTCGTAGCGCTCGGCCCAGAGATGGGCGCCTGTAACCGCATCGATCAACTGTCCGGTGATCCGGATCCGG
>WNFD01007704.1_pt1 | contig 18956 bp, 16 predicted proteins | sample 5400491 | NCBI WGS metagenome assembly WNFD01 (sample SAMN13153343, study PRJNA577476) | soil metagenome | isolation source: 120 cm saprolite under Douglas fir tree site 2 hole 2 replicate 2 | place: USA:California | collected 2015-04-18 | reverse complement strand
GACGCCTACGAGACCGGCGCCGCCGGCGACGCTGACGAGCTCGCCGTCGCCGCAGCCGTTGCCGAGCAGGTTGCCGTTGCCGTCGCCGCCGAGCAGGCCGCCGAGGTTGATGCCGCCGAGGGGGCCGCCCCCGTCAGCGAAGGCTGCCGCGGGTCCCACCATGAGCATGCCGCCGACGAGTGCTCCCACGGCCCACTTGCGTACTTTCATCCTCTGTCCCCCTTTTGGTTCGGGTACCTGCCCCACTAATAGTAATTAGAAATACCCAGCTTTTGACCAAAATGATCCTTTCTAAAGGAATCTTAATTACACCGGTCAGGTTCGAGGGACTGGAACAGAGTGAAACGATCAAACGGTGAAGAACATCTAAAACGGCCAGCCCCTACCGGCCTTGACAGTGGATCGGTGTCCTGGCATGGTCACGATCTTAGAATTTCTCGAGATCCCTTTTACAGTCCGGCCGCTGAGGGTGCCCGCGCGGCCCTCCATGGAAGGGGTTCCTGCCATGCATGAGAGATCGACAGCAGCCCGCGCGGTGATCCCGGCGATCATCGTGCTCGCGTCGATGACACTTGCTCCCCGGATGGCCGCAGCTGCAGCCCCGTCGTTGCGGTGGCAGCGTACGCTGGCAGGCAGGGCCTCGGTCTGGACGTCGCCGGCTCTCGCCGATGTCGACGGCACAGGGAACAACAATGTCGTCGTCGGGGGCCAGAACGCGTTCGTCTACGCCTACGACCCAGCGGGCAACGTCCTGCCGGGCTGGCCCGCCGAGGCCATCGCAGCGGTGGATTCCTCGCCCGCGGTCGGCGACGTCGACGGCAACGGACGCAACGAAGTGGTCGTCGGCAGCGGGTCGCTCGACGTGCCAGGCGAGCGGGGCGGGGTGACGATCATCGATCCCAACGGTCAGGTCCGCTGCAACTTCCTGACGCCGCCCAGCCCCGACGGCCTGACCGCCGTCTTTAATTCCCCGGCCATTGGGGACGTGACAGGGGACGGGAAAAACGACATCGTCTTCGGCTCGTTCAACCACCACATCTATGTGATTGACGGGCACTGCAACAAGATCGCCGACTTCGACAACGGCGACACGGTGTGGTCGGCACCGGCCCTCTACGATGTCGACCACGACGGCGCCAAGGAGATCTTCATCGGCGGCGATTCCTCCTTCGGCGGGGGCGGGACCTTCCATGACGGCGGCATCTTCCGCTCGCTCAAGTACCACGCCGGCGCCCTCGTAGAGCGGTGGGAGCGCAACGACACCAAGGAGGACTTCCAGAACGGCGCGGCGATCGGCGACCTCGAGGGCAACGGCCGTCTCGCGGTTGTCACCGGGTCTGGGGCCTACTGGTGCCGCAACCAGGGCAAGGGGTGTGACGACGCAGCCAAGGTGTGGGCGTTCCACCTTGACGACGGCTCCAACGTGCCGGGCTGGCCGAAGCCGACCACGTACTACACCTTCCTGGCCGCTCCCAGCCTCGGCGACCTCGACGGCGATGGCAAGCTCGATGTTGTCATCGGCTCTGTTAACTACCAGAACAACCAGCCGGCCGGCGGTGCCGTCGACGCCTTCCTCAGTGGCAGCGGCTACGCCCGCTCCACCTGGAAGTCCGGCATCGAGGAGTTGGGCTCGCCGATGATCGCCGACGTCGGCGGTGGGGCTCCGCAGGTCGTCGTGTCGAGCGTGATCCTCGACAAGGGCATGAACGTGGTCGGGGGCTACACCGGCAACAACAAGAACGCGGTGGCCATCGGCCAACTGGGGAAGGGTCGCTTCGCCCTGGTCAGCGCCTCCGGGGACAGCGTCGACGCGTACGACATCCCTGCGCCGACCTCGGCCGCCTGGCCGTAGTTCCAGAACAATGCCCAACGCAGCGGCACCAGCTACGCTGGACCTCCGCCGCCTGCGCCCTGCACCGCCGGCTACCGGACGGTGGCGGCCGACGGCGGGATGTTCACGTTCGGCACCGCCAGTTTCCAGGGCTCCGCGGGCTCGATCCGGCTCAACTCTCCAGTTGTCGGGATGGCCGGCACGCCTGCGGGGCCGGGGTACTGGCTGGTCGCCAAGGACGGAGGCATCTTCAACTATGGCGTCCCGTTCCAGGGTTCGACCGGTTCGCTGCACCTCAACTCCCCGATCGTGGGCATGGCGGCCACCGCGTCCGGCGGCGGCTACTACCTGACGGGCGCCGACGGGGGGATCTTCAACTACGGCGATGCATTCTTCTTCGGCTCGACGGGCAGCATCCATCTCAACTCGCCGGTCGTGGGCATCGCCGCCGCCCCCTCGTCCACGGCCACGCCCTACGGCTTCGGCTACTGGTTCGTCGCCAGGGACGGCGGCGTGTTCAACTACGGCTTCGCAGGCTTCCACGGCTCGACCGGGTCCCTGCACCTCAACTCGCCCATCGTGGGCATGGCGGCCACGCCAAGCGGAGCCGGCTACTGGCTCGTCGCCGCAGACGGCGGCATCTTCAACTTCGGCGACGCGGGCTTCCACGGCTCGACCGGGTCCCTGCACCTCAACTCGCCGATCGTGGGGATCCAGCGCACGCCCTCGGGAGCCGGCTACTGGCTCGTCGCCGCAGACGGCGGCATCTTCAGCTTCGGGGATGCCCAGTTCTGCGGCTCCGTCGGGGGCGCGCACCTCAACTCCCCGATGGTCGGGATGGGGTAGTATCCTGCCTCCGCCCGTCCGTTCGTCCATGCACTGAGGTCGGTCCCGGGGGCCGGCGTCAACTCTCCCGCCCCACGGCCTTCAGCCGGCGCTGTTCGGGAGAGGGGCAGCGGACGTTGCGGACCAGATGGAGCCCACGCATCGCTCTGATCACCAAGCCACTGAGATCCACCTGCCACCACTGCAGGCCGTGAAACGCCGAGCTGGGGAAGGCGTGGTGGTTGTTGTGCCAGCCCTCGCCGAAGGACACGAGCGACATGATCCAGTTGTTGGTGCTGAAGTCGCCCGTCCGGTAGGGGCGCCGGCCATAGAAGTGGCAGATGGAGTTGATGCTCCACGTGACATGGTGGAGGAGGAAGACCCGCACGAGGCTGCCCCACACTAGCGCCGTCAGCGCCGAATGCATCGAGTGCGTGACCGCCAGTGCGATGGCCGGGGCCAGTGCCAGCGACAGCACGGTCCACAGCGGGAAGAGGGCGCTCACAATCCTCAGTCCACGGTCCTTCTGCAGGTCGGGGGCGAAACGTTCGATGCGCGTCCGCTCGTGGTCGAAGAACCAGCCGATGTGGGCGTGCCACAGGCCCAGCAACGTCGCCTTCAGCCCCGTGCCGTCCACAAGGTGCGGCGAGTGAGGGTCACCCTCCTTGTCGGTGTACATGTGGTGACGGCGGTGGTCGGCGACCCACCCGATGACCGACCCCTCGACGGCCATTGAGCCTGCGATCGCCAACGCCACACGGATGGGGGCGGGGGCGTCGAAGGCTCCGTGGGTGAGCATCCGGTGGAAGCCGACGGTCACGCCGAGGATCGAGAGGCTGTAGAGCCCGACCAGCAGCGTGATGTCGAGCCCCGAGATGCCGCCCCAGAGGAACCGCAGGCCGAGCAGGAACGCGAGGAACGGGATGACGGTGATGGCGAGGGTGAGTCGCCGCTGAAGCTTGAGGTTGCTAGCGGCCACGGTGATGGCCTTCGGGGTGGTGGGCGTCAGGGTGGTGGCCGGCTGGGCCTCGGTTCTTGGGCCCTCGGTTGTCGGGCCCTCGGTTGTCGGGGCCTCGGTTGTCGGGGCCTCGGTTCGGAGCATCTCGTCGATCTCGCTTACGGATGTGGTTGGGGTCATAGGTTCAGTCGCTCCGCTTTTCGGGCCGGGGCCCGTCGGGCAGCGCGCCAGGCGGGCCTGAGGGGTTCCAGGGTGGATCAGGATGCCTGTCACATCGCGCACCATGCGTAACCCAGGTGACACGATCGAAGGTCGATGCGGCACCGGGAACAGGAGTGGGCCTCAGTCGCCTGCCGGGGTCTTAGGCAAGAGGTGGTCCCGAAGGATCCTTGCCGCATCCTACAGTGGTCGGCCTCTCCATGCGGAGAGCCTGCCTCGTGCCGTAGAGCGTTCTTTGACCCTGCGACCGGCCGTTGCAACGCCGCCTGAGGGCGAAGAGGGTTCAGGCCTCTCGGCAGCGACGAGACCTGGCCCGGGCCATCCCCTCGAATGGCCCGGGCGCTGATCTTGGTTCCCCCCCGGCCCAAGAGTCGTGTCCTCCTCCCCCTGGGTCACTCCGGTCATCGCAAGGTACGGCAGATCTGCGGTCCGTACTCTGGTACCGATGAGTTCATGGGTACTCGGAGTGCGTTCATTGTCGATGTCAAGAGCGTGCTTTATGGATCAACGAGCATCCATGCCGACTCACGCATGGATGCCATGCAGAGTGCGGGGGTTCGCCGGTGCCCTCCGCCATCGATCACCTCGACCAGCTCCCTGATCGCATGAGATGCTGGCCGGGCTGAGCGTGCGGGCATAATTCTGCTGACGCGCAGGAGGCCTGGCACAGAAGCCGAGGCGGCCACATGCGATGAAACAACCGCTGCCCGTCCGCTACTGCCGCTCGTGCGGCGCGCGCCTCGCCGGTTCGAACCACGACGACTCTTGCTTCGCATGCCAGAGGAAGTCACGGGCTCTCCTTGCGGGACCGCCAGAGGTGCCAGTCGGGTTCTGGATGAGGGACCGGGTGCGTGATGCCCTGGCGAGCTGGCATATGGGAAGGGTGATCGCCGCCTATCGCATGAATCCGCAGCATGCGCGGCCGATACCCCAGGAGATTGTTTCCGGCTGGGTCGGCATCACGCAGGCGCAGCTCAGCCGGATCGAGAACGGCCCGCCGATCAAGGATCTCGACCGCCTGACGCAGTGGGCAACCCTGCTCGGCGTTCCCCCAGACCTGTTGTGGTTCAAGCTTCCTGGCGCTGACCAAGGTCCCCGCGATGTCTTCTCCAACCGAGGATCTGATGGTCCTGGGTCCCGGCTTCTGCCGACTGTCAGCGATACGTGGCGAGACAACGACGCCGACGCCTCCGCGGTCCGGGCGTTCCGAGCCGCCGACAAGCGCGTCGGAGGTGGGTACCTGTACCCCACCGTCGTGACGTATCTGCGCACCGAGGTTGGCCCCCGCCTCGTCGGCGGCGACGGCACTGGGAACGAGAGCCTCTTTGCGGCGGCAGCGGCCCTAACCGAGATGGCTGGCTGGATGGCGCACGACGCCGGCCGCGACGCAATCGCGGGGCAGCACTTCGACAGCGCCTTCGCTCTCGTCAAACTGAGCGACGACGTCCAGCTCGGCGCCCACATCCTGGCCAGCATAAGCCACCTCGCCCACCATCGGAACCAGCCGGAGACAGCCATTGCCCTCGCACGGCGCGGCCACGAAGCGCTGGGTGGCCATGCGCCACACCCCGAGCTTCAGGCTCAGTTGCTCGCCATGGCGGCCCGAGGTCACGCCACCATGATGGAGCCCGGGGAATGCACCCGGCTCCTCGTCGAGGCGGAGAGGGCGCTCGAGGGCAAGCACGCCGGGCAGGCGTCGGAGTGGGTCAGCCGTTTCGACGAAGGCTCCCTCGAGGCGGCCCGCTGCATGCAACAACTTGGAGACCTCAGCGAAGCCCGGCGCCAGGCCGAGCGGGTCGTTGCATTGCGACCAAGCGACCGGACGCGCAGCCGGGCCTTCGGGCAGCTCATCCTGGTCAGAGTGCTCGTCGCCCAGGGCGAGCCTGACGAGGCGTGCGCCCTGGCTCGGGCAGTGTTGGATGCCACGCAGGCGCTCGGTTCGTTGCTGGTGGCCCAACAGCTCCTCGACCTCAGACGTGTCGTGGAGCCGCACCGTGCCAACAGCGAGGTGGCTGACTTCCTCTCCCGCCTCGATGCGGGCCTCAAGGAGCGCATGTGGCTCGGTCGATGGCTCGGCAAGGAGGGATGGGTCGGTCGCACCGGATCCAGAGAGGGCGCATGAGCTCGGACGCTCCGCCGTACGAACGCGACCCCGGCGCCTGGGAGGCCCACCTGGCCGAGGGCAATGCCAAGCAGGCTCGCAAGCGGGTCGGCGCGGACGTGATCCTGCGGGACCCAGCAGGTCGGCTGCTCCTGGTCGACCCCAGGTACAAGCCGGACTGGGACCTGCCCGGCGGCATGGCCGAAGCCAACGAGGCACCCCACGAAGCAGCGCGCCGGGAGCTCAGGGAGGAGCTTGGCCTCGAACTTCAGGTGATCGAGCTGCTGTGCGTCGAGTGGGTACCACCGCATGGCCCGTGGGACGACTCGCTGATGTTCATCTTCAACGGCGGAGACCTGACCGACGAACAGATCGCCGGTCTTACGATCGTTGATGACGAGCTGGCCGAATTCCGCTTCTGCGCTGCGGCCCAGGCATCGCGGTTGCTGCGGCCGTATGTGTGGCGACGGGCACTGGCGGCGCTCGACGCGTTGGACAAAGGTCGGGTTGAGTATTTGGACGGGAGCGGGTTTTCAGGATTCTGAACCGCGTTCCAGGGCAGGACCTCTCCACAACTAGAGGTCGGGCCGGTCCACCACCCTTCGTGACAGACCTCGTCAGCAAGGCCGGCCAGGACGGCCATGTGGATCTTTGAGTACCAGACGTCGTAGAGCAACGGTTTTTACTCAAACTTTCCTCAGGGACCTCCGGAGCACTGGGTCCGGAGGCGTCATCCTGTAGGTATGGGAGCCCAGGCCCGGGATACCTTTGAGCTTGGATCCGATGGCCCCGGCGTGATCGTCGTCGGCGTGGACGGGACCGACAGCTCGCGGCGCGCAGCCGCGTACGCTGCTGGACTGGCCCGTCGCCAGGGTTCGCGCCTTGTTGCCGTGTGGGTCCGGCCGGAGCCAGCGCTGGCAGCGCTGTTCGTCGAGGCTGCGGGGGCGCTCACCGAGGCCCAGCGCGAAGTCGAGGAGGAGCTGCGCCGCAGTGTCGAGTGGGGTGCGTCCTACTACGGCGTTCCGAAGACGAGCCTGGTGGTCGTCCCCGGGGACCCGTTCCGGGAGCTGGTGAGGGTGGCCGACGAGGTTCGAGCAGATGCGCTGGTCGTCGGCGTCTCGATGCATGCGGGGCACCGCCTGATCGGCTCGTTGGGGGTTCGGCTCGTTCGCCTGGGGCGCTGGCCGGTCACGGTGGTCCCATAGCGGCTACGGAGGAAGCCTGATGCGCGCCCTCCACGCATTCGGCCATGCCCTGGCGCTGGCTGGCTCGATGACCTGGGAGATCCTCTGGGCGCTCATCCTCGGCTTCGCCCTGTCGGCCGTCGTCCAAGCCCTCGTGCGGCGCCAGACCGTCATCCGCCTGCTGGGTGACGACCGGCCCAAGACGCTGGTCACCGCCGCCGCCCTGGGCGCTGCCAGCTCGTCGTGTTCCTACGCTGCCGTCGCCCTGGCACGCTCCCTGTTTCGCAAAGGGGCCAGCTTCACGGCCGCCATGGCGTTCGAGATCGCCTCCACCAACCTCGTGATCGAGCTCGGCATCATCCTGGCCCTCCTGCTCGGCTGGCAGTTCACCCTGGCGGAGTTCGTCGGCGGGCCGCTCATGATCCTGTTCGTCGCTCTGGCATACCGCGTCTTCCTCCGCAGGGAGTTGGTGGAGGCAGCTCGCCGCCAGGCCGACAAGGGACTGGCGGGCTCGATGGAGGGCCACGCCGCCATGGACATGAGCATCGCCGGGGAGGGAACGGGCCGATCGTGTCCGTGGTGAGCTTCGTGTGCTCCATCGGCAACGTCCCCCTGGCCGGCGTGCTGTGGAATGGGGGCATCAGCTTCGGCGGGGTGAGCAGCTTCATCTTCGCCGACCTCATCATCCTGCCGATCCTGGTGATCTACCGGAAGTACTACGGCACCCGGATGGCGCTGTTCATCGCCGGCACCTTCTACGCCGCGATGGTGGCTGCCGGCTACGTGGTCGAAGTGCTGTTCGGCCTCCTGCACCTCGTCCCGCACGCCCGGGTCGCCAGGGTGGTCGAGGCCAGCGTCCAGTGGAACTACACCACTTTCTTGAACATCGGGTTCCTCGGGCTCGCCGCCGTCCTGATCGTGCGCTTCCTCCGCACCGGCGGCCGCCACATGCTCGCGATGATGGGCGGCGGCCCGGACCCGACGCCGTCGGCCTCGGCCTGAGCCCGAGTCCCTTGACGGAGCCTCCGACAGGTAGTTAAGGTCCCCTAACAACCCTAGTTACGTTAGGCCACCCTAATTCAGGTGGCTCCTTTCGTAGGAGGCTCAGCATGCGGCACCCGGCCATGGCCGCTGGGTGCTCTATCATCTACTGCGCCTCATCTTAGAAATCCACACCGAGTAAAGCAAGTGGTGAGTAGCAGTAGAGAGCGATCAACTCACCGCTCGCACGGGCGGGGAAAGGCGCGCCGCACCGCCGAGCGGGCTGTGACGAAGCCGCTACCTCACGAGGTCGTGCTGCATGGCGAACATCGCCGCCCCTGCGCGTGTGGAGAGGCCGATCTTCGTGTAGACGTGCTGGACGTGGTGCTCGGCGGTTCTCGGTGAGATGAACAGGCGGTGGCCGATCTCGCGGTTCGACAGGCCGCCGGCGATGAGGCGCAGCACCTCGATCTCCCGTTCGGAGAGGCCGGCTGGCGGGGGACGGGGCGGGGGCGCCGGCTGGCCGGCAGCCTCCAACACTGCCCGTACCGCGTCCAGGTCCAGTTGGCCGGCAGCGAGCCGCCGCAGCTCCGCAGCAGCCTCCTCCTGGTGGTGGGCCGGCCGATGGGGACGGTCGGCGGTCATGCCGGCGAACACGTCAGCCGCAGCCAGCACGCAGGTCTCGGTTGTGAGGGCTGCGCCCGTGACCTGGCGGTGGTAGCCGGAGCCGTCGAGGCGCTCGTGGTGGCCGCCAGCAAGTGGCGCAAGGTGCGCCAAGGCCGGGACCCGCGAGAGGATGCGCTCGCTGTGGTAGGGATGGAGGCGCACCCGCTCCCAGTCCGTCGAGGTGAGGGGACCGGCTCGCTCCCAGGTGCCGCCGGGGACAGCGACCCTCCCGAGATCGTGAAACAACCCGGCAAGCTCCAGCCGGGCGGCGCCTTCAACGCCGAGGCCCAGATGGTGGGCCGCGCCGGCCGCCAGGGTGGCGACGCGTGGCGAGTGCCCGTGCAGAAAGGGCGTCTTCAGGTCGACCATGTCGGCGAAGGCCCGCGCCACCGCCCCGTGGCGCTCCGGCGGGTACCACCGCCGGGGATGGGGCTCGGCCTCGAAGACCGCGTCCAGACAATCGGAGGCAGCCAACTCGGCCAGGAGCGTCGCACCGTGGCGGCGAAACTCCTCGCCGATGGCCGGGTCGAACCATGATCCCGACTTGTCGGCGACCCGTTCGACGGCGGCCTCCGGCCCGCCGGCATGGAAGGCGGCGACCGCCTGGGAGGCCACCGAGGAAAGGCGGGCCGCAAGTGAGATGTCCTCGCCACGGAGCCCCTGCGGGACCCCCTTACCGTCCCATCGCTCGAAGGCCTGGTGCACGCCGTCGGCGACCGGGGTCTCCATGTCGAGCCGCTCGGCCATCTGCCGGCCCACCTCGCAGATGGATGTGGGGATGCGGTTGCCCCGGGCACCTCCGAAGCTGGTGGCCATGCGGGCCACCGCGCCGATTCCCAGCCTCCGGCGGGCGGCACCCATGGCGGCGAGCACCTCGGCGGGACGCGTGAAGTCTGTGCGGTTCAGTACCGGTCGCATGGCCAGTTCGTCGCCGAGCGCGAGGGACTCCTCATGGGAGGAGGCCGTGCAGCCGAGGTGGCGCAGCAGCGAGGCGTAGAAGACGACGGCCACGTCCGCTTCCGGGAGTTCGAGGCTCCGGCCGAGACCGACGGCAAGGAGGCAGGCTTGCATGGACTCCTCCGGGGGCTGGCCCCGGCCGAGGTCCATCACGAGCGAGAGTGGGGCGAGCAGCTCGGCAAGCCGCAGCGCTGCCGCCGGGTCGCTCATGCCTCAGATCGTAGCTGAGCCCTCGTGTACCAGGCGCTTCGGAATAGGTAGAGCTACCGATGTGGCCGGGGTGCTGCCGGCGCATCCTGAGCGGGAAGCCCGACGGCAGGCCGGGCCACCAAGGAGGAGACACCATGTACGCACGGGTCAGCACCTACGCCGCATCCCCCACCGACGTCGACCGCCTCGTTCAGGCATTCGGCTCCGACAACCGGCTCTCGCAGATGGCCGGCCTCCGTGATGCCTTCCTGCTGGTGGACCGGGCCTCGGGGCGGGCCCTTACCGTGACGCTGTGGGAGAGCGAGGAAGCCGTGACGGCCAGCGCTGCGGGCGCCACGGAACTGCGCCGCGACGCGGCGGGCGCGGCCGGGAGCAGCATCGAGTCGGTCGAGACCTACGAGGTGGCGATTCACCTCGCGGACGCGACGGTCTGAGCGGGGGGGTCTGCGGCCGAGGCCGACATTGAACGTGGACAGACGGCGTGTAAGTACAAGGTGTGGTACTAGCGTAGGCTCCTCGTTGTTTTGAGTGGGCGGATCCGCCACACCAAGGTGACGTCCTCAGCGTTTGCCCGATTGCTCACTGACCGTGGTCGGACTTCGAGCAGAGGGGCCGCCAAGACGGCCCTTGATCACGCTACGTGGTCACTTGGCGGTTTTTGGCTCCCCCCCGCGGGCAGCGAGCCATCCGGCCATGCTCCGTGGCGACACGGGCGGCCAGCGCATTGCCTTCAGTGCGATCGACCGGTCGCACGGTCGTAGCGGGCGGCAAGCCTGCGTAGTTCGGCGACGAGCTCCGGGGGCCCGGTCACCTCGAAGTCTGTGTCGAACCACCGACCTCGACCAGGCAGGTGTGCTCGTCGACGGGCTCGACGCTCAGCCCCGCCAGGATCCTGGCCGACAGCGCCTCCGCCGACTTGTGAACCGTCACCTTTGCCTGCACCCTCCATGGCACGCTCCCCACACCCTTCGCCACGTAGGAAGCTATGTCGTCCGCCAGGGGCTCACATGGCGGAACCGGGGCCCGGTCGGCAGGTGGGGCTCGATCCGGCTTCCGCGGGAGCTACCGGTGACGAGCCAGGTCTTCGTCATGAGTTCATCTCCGCACGCATTTGAAAACAGCAGCGGAAAAATGTTACAGGTTGGGCCTGCGCAGCCTTCATCGGTGCGGTCGTGAAGCAGAGGGAGGGGGGACAGCTCCGCCATGGGCAGGGAGAACGACGTCTACAAGCTGCGAGGCATCGGTCCCAAGTATGCGCAACTGCTCGAGGAGGTCGGGGTCGACTCCATCAAGGAGCTCCGGCGGCGCAACGCCGCCTCGCTGAAAAGCATGATCGAGACCCGTCACGGCAGCGTCGCCGGCTTGTCCCTGTCGAGGGTCCAGGGGTGGATCGACCAAGCCAAGGTTTGGGATGTCGGCGCCGTCCCGATGCCGCAGGAAACCGGTGCGGCGGAAGCCGAGATTGCGGCATCGAGCAACGTGACAGAAGAGGTGGAAGCGGCGCCATCGACGGCGGATATCGCTGAGAGTGGGGCCCCGCCGCGAGCGCGGTTCCGGTACCTCCCCGACACGGAAGAGCCGCATGTCGATCGATCCTCGCCGGAGGAGATCCGCCCGGTGGCCGCTGCAACAGAGGCCCCTGGGGAGGCCCCGGCGCCGGCCCCGCGCGGCCGCCGGAGCTCCAAGCGCGGCCGGCCGACCGACGCCGACGACGAGGCGCTGCCGGCGGCTGCCGCCTCCTCTGAGCCGCAGCCCCCAAGCCCCGACACGCCTCGAAGCCTGCCGGACATCAACGAGTCTCTGGTGCGGGCCATGTTCGACGCGTGGGCTGCGTGCGACGAGGAGATGCTGGACAGGCTGGTTGCCACGGACGTGGTCTTCAGGATCGCCGGCGAGGAGCCCTATGTGGGGAGGGAGGCGGTCTTCTCCCGCTGGGACCGGCAAGACGAGTTACTGGAGGACGTCGCCTACGAGGCGGAGCTCCGTGACCTGAGCGCCACCGACGTCAACGTCTTCACCTATGTCGAGACGTGGGGGAAGGTCCCCGAGTCTGGTCAGTCCTTCAATTACACGACGGTCACCGTCTACCGGATCCGTGAAGGGCAGATCGTCGAGGTGCGGCCGCATGTCCACGACCTCGACGCCTATGAAGAGTTCTGGTCTTCGCTGGCTCGAGGCCCGGGTGTGGGACCTGCGGGCGTCCCTGGTGGGGGGTACTCCCCGAGCCAATCCAGTACCCCGCCTCGGCACCCAGGTGGGTTCCAGCGCTTCCGCTTGTACTGACCGTCGTCCTGGGATCCAAGGACCAGGGAAAGCGGATGCTCTTTGGTCGCCCGGCTCGACCGGGCGCCGTCAAGCTACTTCGTGATGGGGGGGAGGATGGCTGCAACCGAAGGACCGCTCGCGCGGACTGAGCGGCATGAGGAGGAGATCGCCCCGTTCCACATTCTGTGGATCAACGCCGGACTCTCCTGCGACGGGGAGTCGGTGGCCCTGACCGCGGCGACGCAGCCAAGCATCGAGGACATCGTTGGGGGCGGCCTGCCGGGGCTGCCCACGCTGGCGCTGCACTGGCCGTTCATGGACTACGAATGTGGCCCTGAGCACGGGCCCGATTCGTTCATCGAGTGGTTCCACAAGGGCGCCCGCGGGGCGCTCGGCCCGTTCCTCCTGGTGATCGAAGGCTCCATCCCCAACGAGGCCCTCAAGAAGGAAGGCTACTGGTGCGGGTTCGGCAACAACGCTGAGACCGGCCAACCGATGACCACCAGCGAGTGGATCGACCGGCTCGCGCCCAAGGCGTGGGCCGTTCTCGCGGTGGGCACGTGTGCCGCCTACGGGGGGGTCCACGCGATGGCCGGGAACCCAACCGGAGCGATGGGCGTCCCGGACTACCTCGGCTGGAACTGGCGATCGAGGGCCGGGATCCCCATCGTCTGCGTACCCGGGTGCCCGACGCATCCGGACAACCTGTCCGAGACCTTGCTCTACCTGCTCTACCAGGTGGCGGGCCAGGCGCCGATGATCCCCCTCGACGAGCTGTTGCGGCCGCGCTGGTTGTTTGCCGCGACCGCCCATGAGACCTGCGACCGCGCCGGCTACTACGAGCAGGGCGATCTGGCCACAGAGTATGGCTCCGCCAAATGCCTTGCCAAGCTCGGGTGCTGGGGGCAGGTGGTCAAGTGCAATGTGCCAAAGCGAGGATGGATCAACGGGGTGGGCGGATGCCCCAACGTCGGCGGCATCTGCATCGGCTGTACGTCCCCGGGATTCCCCGACAAGTTCATGCCCTTCATGGATGAATCGGCCGACGTCAAGTTCTCAACCGTCGGCACCGCCTATCGGGCCGTGATCAGAGAGTTGCGGGTCTTCACGATGGACCACCCGAGTTCGGTGTCCGCCCCGGTGATCCCGAAGGCGCACCTCGGCGCCTGACCCGCGCGACTACGTGGTCCGGCAGGAGGGGGCACGGTTCATGCTGAACCGGTGACCCCCGCGCGCCTGCAGGGCCTGCACCTGAAGAAGCTCTCCTTCACTGACAGCGTGTCGAGTCCCGCCGGCCCGGGAGTCCCGTACGAGGTCTGCTCGCTCGCACCCCTGCTCGCCGGGACGATCGGTCGCCTCCATCACCGCCAGCCGGTTGGTGACCCGGCGCTCTCCGCTTGACAAGCGCGAGACTCATACCGGGGCGTCCCGGCCCTCGCTGCCGGTTGGCGTGCCGCGCAGGTAGGTGAGGAACCAGTCCCTCGCCAGGCGGGCGACCTGTTGCAGCGCTCCAGGCTCTTCGAACAGGTGCGTCGCCCAGGGGACGATCTCGATGCGCACCTCGCCGCCGAGTTGCGTGGCCGCCCGCCGGTTGAGCGCGATGACGATGTCGTCGCGCTCCCCCACGATCAGCAGGGTGGGCTGGCGGACCGACCGAAGGAACTCCCCGGCAAGGTCAGGTCGTCCGCCGCGCGAAACGACAGCGGCCACGGCGGCAGGGCGTTGGGCTGCGGTGACCAGCGCGGCCGCCGCCCCGGTGCTGGCACCGAACAGGCCGGCTGCGAGTCCTGCGGTGGCCTCGTGCCCGGCGACCCAGTCGGTCAAGGCACCCAGCCGCGTGGCGAGCAGGCCGATGTCGAACCGCAGCGAACCCGTCTGGGCGTCGAACTGTTCTTCGCTTCGGGTGAGCAGGTCGGCCAGGACCGTCGCGAGACCGGCCTGCTGCAACTCTCCGGCCACGTAGCGATTCCGGGGGCTGTGGCGGCTACTCCCACTGCCGTGGGCGAACAGGACGACCCCGTGCGGCGACTCCGGCACGGCGATGTCAGCGGCCAAGACGACCCCCGCTGCGGGGATCGGAAGGCTCTCCTCGATCAACGGCACCGGCATGGGATGGTACTCCTCTGGACCGCCGCCGAGCAGACCCGGGCGGCAGACAGACTCCCGACGATGCTGCACAGTCCCTGTCGTCGCTTCGAGGCCAGCATGCTCCACCCACCAACCCACGCCATCACGTGACTCGTGGCCTTTCGCCGAGCGGCGGTCACTGAGCGTGGTCACCAAGACCACGCGAGCTGGGAAGCGCAGTCAGGGAGGGAGCGCGACGCTCGGCGGGCCGGTGGCGCGTGGCGGCTGCGGCGGCCGTGCGGGCATGACTGCGCCCGCCGGCCCACGCGAGGGGGCAGGGATGAGACCGTCGCCGGGCAGGCCGTGAAGAAGTTGGATGACTTTTCGTTCGCTGCAAACGAATTACCATCAAACTTCTCGGGCAAGGTGCGCTCGATCGGGTCTTCCGCGTTCCCAGCCGAACTGATCGTCGAGGCGCAGTGGGACGCGGCCCGGCTCGGGCACCACCGCTTTCAGACCGAGCAACCCCGGTACTCGATCCTCACGAGGATCATCGAGGCCGCGGTGCTGCCGACTGCGCAACGCTATGGGCATGGGTGTCATGACCTACGGGCCGGTGAGCAGCGGCTGGTTGTCCGGTCGGGCGGACCCAACGAAAGGCCACCGCCCGGCAGGGATTGGGACGAGGAATTTCGATCTCACGGTACCGGCCAACCGGGCCAAGCTCGAGGCGGTCCAGCAGCTCACACAACTTGCCGCCGACGCAGGAATGCCGCTGACCCACCTGGCGCTGGCGTTCGTCCGGTCACACCCGGGGGTCACGTCGGTCCTCATCGGCCCCCGGAAGCCCGAACACCTTGAGGATCCCCTGGCCGGTGTGGAGGTGGAACTCGGCGAGGACGTGCTCGACCGGATCGATGAAGTCGTCCCCCCGGGCGCCGAGCTCAACCCGGCGAACAACTACTTCGCCGTCCCACCGGCTATCGCAGGCAAGCGGCGGCGTGGTCGCTGAGGGTGCCAGACTCACCCCAACCTGGTCGCCGAAGGGCGGTCAGATTCGCGGACGGGTCTTGCGGTCAGCTGACTCCGATGGGCAGGGTGACGCCGGTGAGGTCTTCGGCCTCGGCCCAAAGCCGTGCGGCGGTGGCGGCGTCGCGGGCCCTGCGAGGTATCCGGGCCCTGGTCGTGGGGCCGACCAGGCCGAAGCGCCCGCCCGGGCCGTAGTAGCCACCGGTGACCGCGTCGGGGCTGGTTGCGGTGTACAGCAGGGGCTCCGTGCCGTGCTCGACGTTGCGAGGGCAGAATGTTGAGGCTGTTGAGCAACGTCCGCTTCGGCTTGTCGCGCCCGAGGCTCGCGCCTGCGGTCTGCAGGTTGGTTCGGGTGAATCCGGGGTGCGCGGCCGTGCTGATCAGGTTCCAGCCATGCTGGCGGCTCGTTGCCGCAAGGTGCTGGGTCAGGAGCAGGTCGGCGAGTTTGGACTGGGCATAGGAGCGGTTGGGGCTGTAGTGGCGCTCCCACTGCAGGTCATCGAAGCGGATCCGGCCGTAGTTGGCGGTCCCGCTGCTCATGGTGGCCACACGGGGCTTCGGGGCAGCGAGGATCAGCGGCAGAAGTCGCACGGTAAGGGCGAACGGGCCGAGGAAGTTGCTGCCGAACTGCAGCTCGAAGCCGTCGACGGTGGTCATGCGGGTCGGCGGGGCCATCATCCCGGCGTTGTTGATCAACACATCGATCGGGGTGCCGTCTGCGGCGAGGCCACCGGCGAACCATTCCACGGACGCGAGGTCAGCCAAATCGATGTGGCGGACGTCGAGGTGAGCGGTGGGCTGGCTCGTGAGGATCTCGTCCCTGGCCTGCTGGCCCTTTGCGATGGTGCGGACCCCCATCACGACGCGTGCTCCCGCAGCCGCGAGTCGCCGGGTGGCCTCCTTGCCCGTGCCGCTGTTGGCGCCCGTGACGACGATGAGCTTGCCGGTCTGGTCGGGGATCTCATACATGGGGGTCTCCTTCACGCTCGGACAGACCGTCGGTCTGTTACTTGGAAGATAGCAGACCGCTGGTCTGATGACAAGGGACCGTTGGTCTGTAAACTACGTGCGTGACGACATTCCTCCGGGCGCGCAGTGAAGAGCAGCGAGCGGTGCGCCGTCAGGTGATCCTCAAGACTGCGGCCGAGATGCTCACCGAGATGCGGGTCGCCCAGGTCAGCCTCAACGAACTCAGCCGGCGCGTCGGTCTTGCGAAGTCGAACGTGCTGCGCTACTTCGAGTCCCGGGAGGCCGTGCTCCTGGAGCTGCTCAACTCGGCCTTCAAGGAATGGCTGACCCAGCTCGACCAGGACCTGGCCGTCGTCGACCCCACCGCACCTCCCGCCGAGCGCGGCGACCAACTGGCCGCCGCGCTCGCATTGTCACTCGCGTCGCGCCCCGTGCTCTGCGACCTGATCAGCGCGCAGGCCTCGGTACTGGAGCACAATCTCTCGCCGAAGGTCGCGGCGGAGTACAAGCGTGCTGCCATCGCGAACGCCGTCTCCTTGACGGGGTTGGTCGTGGAACACCTCGGCGAGCTCGGCGATCACGACGCCGTCCGGTTCGCCGCCGCTCTGGTCATGGTGACGGGAGCGGTGTGGACGCACGCACACCCATCGGCAGCGATGCTGGCCGCGTATGAGGCCGACCCGGATCTCGCGTCGATGGGACTCGACTTCACCGATACCCTCCGCCAGGTGCTGGAGGTGCTGATCGCGGGACTCTTGGCGCGTTCTTCCCGGTAGACCGGGCACCCGACGCGCGCAAGGACTGAACGAGGAGCGCACCTCATTGTCCGAACGCCAGGTACTCGTGGATGGCGCCGACCGCCGCCGACCCTTCGCCGACGGCGGCCGCCACGCGTTTGGTGCCAGGAGCTCGCGGACGCGTGGGATGACCTGGGTGCCGTACAGCTCGATGTTTGCCATGAGTGCTTATGCGACAGCCCTCCCATGCCGTATTTCAAGTCGAAGCGGTTCGCGCCGAGAGCGGTGAGATTGGCGGCGATCTTCCCCCGCGACGGTCTCTGGCGACCCGACGTAGAGCGCTCCCCGTGGCCCGATCTCGTACATGAAGGACTCCTTGGTCGGGATGGCGAATCCTCGGGTCTTGCTGACATGGCGGATGACCTCCAGGTAGCGCGGCCAGAACTCGTCGCGGGCCTTCTCGTCAGTGACGGCGACGTGACCGGGCGAGTGCACTCCGACCGGTAGGGGGGCCCGCCCGAAGCTCTCCAGGGCCTGGCGGAAGAGCTGGGAGAACGGTGCGAAACGCGCCGGAGACCCGCCGATGATCGCAAGCATCAGCGAGAACCCATACCGTGCCGCTCGTATGACCGACTGGGGGCTCCCGCCCACACCGATCCATGCCGGGAAGGGTCCGGATTCGGTGTGGGGCACGACATCCTGGTTGCTGAGCGAGGCGCGGGTCTTGCCGTGCCAGGTGACCGGTCCGCCTTTGAGGAGTTCGGCGAAGAGGTTGGCTTTCTCTTCGAAGAGGTCCTCGTAGTCGGCGAGGTCATAGCCGAAGAGCGGGAACGAGTCGATGCTGGAACCCCGTCCGAGGACGACTTCTGCCCGACCCCCGGAGATGGCGTCGAGCGTGGAGTAGCGCTGAAACACCCTGACCGGATCGTCGGAGCTCAATACCGTGACAGCCGACCCGACGCGGATGCGGGTCGTGCGCGCGGCGATGGCGGCGAGCACCACGTCGGCGGCCGACAGCGGGAAGTCATCGGTGTGGTGTTCACCGATCCCGAAGAAGTCCACGCCCACCTGGTCGGCAAGCACACCTTGTTCGACAAGGTTGCGGATCGTCTGGGCATGGGACAGCGGGCGGTCGTCATCGTCGTGGGTGACATCGCCAAAGGTGTCCAGGCCGAGGACGAGCGGGAACTTCGCAGGTTCGCCTGCATGATCTCGTCCGGCGTCTGAAGGTGCTGTGGCCACGTCGAGTCTCGCGTCTCGGTGAAGGGTAGGTGGCGTGCTCTATGCGGCTTTGGCGTGCAAGGCCAACTCGAAGTCTCCTCGACGCAGCGACGCGCCGAAGATCGGGCCGCCGGGTTCGAGGAGGCGCCCGGCGCTCAGGCTGTCCAGCCGGACGGGGTCGTAGCCGATGCGTTCGATGACCTCTACCACGACGTCCACCGCTTTTCCGGGTCGTCGCCAGCGACGCCCAGCGCGCGGCGTTCTGGCGAACCCACCGGTCGGCGTCCGTCTTCCAGTTCGTGGTAGCGGTCATTCCGGTCATGGTGGGGCCGCTGGGGCGCGTTTCGCATCCGCCACTGGCCAGTCGTCATAGCCGGTTGGCAGGCAGGTAACATCGCACATGGCCATCCTTTCTCCCCTCCCAGGACGCGCGGCAGAGCTAACGGGCCGGCGCAGCGAACGCGACGTGCTCAACCGGCTCGTCGAAGCTGTGCGCACGGGAGAGAGCCGGGCACTGGTGGTGCGCGGCGAACCGGGCGTGGGCAAGACGGCGCTGTTGGAGTACATCGCCGAGCAAGCGGCGGGCTGCCGTATTGCGCGCGCCGCGGGTGTCCAATCGGAGATGGAGCTTGCGTTCGCCGGGTTGCACCAGTTGTTGGCGCCGATGCTGGATCGCCTCGAGCGCCTCCCGGTTCCGCAGCGCGATGCGCTGCGGACCGCATTCGGCGTCAGTCCC
>WNFD01005376.1_pt1 | contig 18967 bp, 21 predicted proteins | sample 5400491 | NCBI WGS metagenome assembly WNFD01 (sample SAMN13153343, study PRJNA577476) | soil metagenome | isolation source: 120 cm saprolite under Douglas fir tree site 2 hole 2 replicate 2 | place: USA:California | collected 2015-04-18 | reverse complement strand
AGGCTGCAAGGCATGGGGCGTATTCGCACCGCGCGCATCAAGCCGGGGTGGGCAGGGTGTCCAGGCGTTCGGAGACCGACGCGGCCGAAGGTTGCGCAGGCGACGTGGCGCGCAACGCTGCCGCCGTCATGCGCCGCACCGATTGTTCGGCGCCACGCGCAATCGCCTTGCGATCGGCGCTCATGTCATACGCTGTGGTCTCGCCCCAGCTCACGATGACGTCGACGGCTCCTGACGCCACGACGCCAAGCAGATGCGGGACCAGTTCGACATCGCCGTACCATGCCACGCGCTCGCGCAAGCCGCGGCCCATCGGCACCCCGCCGAACCCGACATAGGCCAGCGACATCGGTTGCACCGTGACATGGGTATGATGCGTGGTGTTGACGAGCGCGTGATGGACGGCGCCGACCAGCGAGGAGCGGAACGGCAGCACGCGGATGCCGTCGCTCGAGGTGCCCTCGGCAAACAGCACCACCACGTCGCCGCCGAGCAACCGAGCCGCGATCTCCCGGGTCGCGGCGCCGGTCTGATGCCGGGCCTGCCGGTTGATGAAGATCGTCCGCTGCAGTCTTGCAAGCCAGCCCAATACAGGCCATCCCGCGACTTCGCTCTTGGCGATGAATACCACCGGCGCCAGCGCGGCGATGACGCAGATGTCCAGCCACGACACATGGTTGGACAGGATGAGCGCCGGACTGGCAGCCGATCGCTGGCCGACCTCGCGAATCCGCACGCCGATCAGCGCGCAGAGAATGCGATGGTACAGATGCGGAATGCTCCGCTGCAGCGGCAGGTCGAACGCGATGCCGATCAACTGGAACGGCAGCAGCACAAGCGTGAGCGCGACGAAAGCCAATGCGAATGATATGACGCGGATCATGAAAGCGCTTGGTTGAGCGTGGGCGCCGACACTGCGAAGCAGTAGCGGCCCATCGCCGGCCGACTATACTCGACGCAACCCGTGAGGTGACAAAAAAACGCGGCCCCGGTCAGACGCGGCGACTGACGGGGACCGCTGGGGGCGTGTGATCTGTGACGGGGGGCCTGATCAGACGCAGGCGTAACCTAGCCTTGCTTTGTAACGCGTCGGTGACAGCTAAACTTATCCACAGGCCGGTCGCGCTGGCTGACCTGAGGCTGCAGGGCTCGGCGTTTCGAAAAACCTTCAAAACAGCTTGCGGTAGACGACGAAGCCGGAGCGCTCCGCTACCTTGTCGTACAGCTGCATCGCTGTCCGGTTGGTTTCGTGGGTTTGCCAGTACACGCGTGGCGATCCGGCAAGCCGCGCCTGCTCATAGACTCCGCTAATGAGGGCTCTGCCCACGCCTTTTCCACGCGCGGCCTCGGCGGTGAACAAATCCTGCAGATAGCAGGTCGGCTCGATGGCCGTGGTGCTACGGTGGAAGAGATAGTGCGTCAGGCCAAGCAATTCTCCGCCGCTCTCCGCGACCAGACCATGCACCGGCTCATATGCATCGAAGAAGCGCGCCCACGTCATTGCCGTAATTTCAGGGGAAAGCGCTGTGGCTCCCGACCGCCCGTAAAAGGCGTTGTATCCGTCCCAGAGGGGAAGCCATCGCTCGTAGTCCTGCGGGGTCACAAAGCGGATGGATATCTCATTGGACATTTGCGAACTCTGCATTCCTGGAAACAGCACGCCTAGGGTGCGCGGGCGGGTGACATCGTCCTTTCATTAGGGCCGTCGTCGAAAAGGATCAATCTGATTGAGAGCTTGATCCTGTGTCGCGGTTATTCCGCGGCGCGCAAGTGGCCGATCAGGCCATGCTCTCCGCCACCGCGCAGCGACCGGTGGTAGTCGGCATTGGAGGCGTGGTCGGTGTGGCGGACGAGGTCGGTCACCGGCGTGTAACTCAGCATTCGTCCGCCGTCGGGCAGCGCCGTGCAACTGAAACGCAGCACCTTTCCATCCGCGAGTTTGATATTGATCGGCGTCGAATCGCCTGAACGCATCATCTCGGTGCGCCGCGCGATGAAGGCGCTCAGCTCTTCTTCCGGCAGTTCATAGGCGCCGGTATCGCGGCCGTGATACATCAGCGCGATGAAGGGCGGCTTGCTGTCGGCCTTCGCGTCCGGAAGCGAAAAATAATCGCGGAACGCACGGTTGATGAATTCCGCGCGGGTGTCGGAATCCAGCAGCACGATGCCGATGTCGTCGACCTGATCCAGCGCCGCCGACAGGCGTTCCGCGGTCGAACGATGGCTGCGCTGCCACGCGAATGCGTCTGTCAATTTTTTCCGCAGCAGGCCGGTGATGACGGCGGTGCTGGTCGCGGCGATCGCCAGCATCGCGAGCCGAACCAGATCCGTCAGGTCATGGCCGGGCGTCGCGCGATGGTTGAGGAAAAACAGCGCCGAAGCCGCGACAGCAATGGCGGCGCTGATCATCCCTGAGGCAAGGCCGCTCAGCGACGCCGCGAAAGCGACCATGCAGACGAACAGCGGCGCCGGATCGGCAACGGCCAAAAAATAACGATCGACAGAGATGGCGATCAAAGCCGCCGCTGTCGTGAGGGCCGGACCGCAGATTGCGCGCCAGTCGAACCGCATGCCTGTTCTCGTTCCCTTCCGGGAATGACGCAGCTTGACTGATGGTTGCGATCGCGGCGGGGCTTTCTGGCTCCATGCTTAAAACGCGGTTGACCGAACCGGCGCGGCTTTTCCGATTTCTTGGCGCTAGAATTTCGAAAGGATATCCATGCCCACCATTTCGCCGTCGGTCTTGCCGGTTCTGATGCTGTTTTACCTCCAATGTCTTCATGACCTTCGCCTGGTACGGCCATCTTAAATTCAAGGCGAGCTGGCTTCCGCTCGCGGTACTGGTGAGCTGGGGCATCGCGTTTTTCGAATACTGGCTGGCGGTGCCGGCCAATCGACGGGGCAGCGCGGTCTATTCAGCGGCGCAGCTCAAGACCATGCAGGATGTGATCACGCTGGTCGTGTTCGCCGGCTTCTCCGTTTTGTATCTGAAGGAGCCATTGCGGTGGAATCACGGACTGGGTTTCGCGCTGATCGCCGCCGGCGTGTTTCTGATTTTTCACAAATGGTCGTGAGGCTGGTAAGTTAGCGGCGAGGTGAAGCGGCGCGCCGGGATACATCTGGCCGTCATACCCGCCAACGGGTCGCGCCTTTGGCGCGCCCGATGACAGGCTCCAGCGGGTATCCAGTACGCAGCGGCTTCGCGACTCCAGCACCAGCGCTCTGGAATACTGGTTCACCCGCTTTCGCGGGTGATGACGTTATTGCTCAATACGCAGTCACTTCGCGGCGGGCGATACCCGCAAAATCCGCCCCGCCGAATTATCGGTGAGCAGCCACAACGCGCCGTCCGGCCCCTGCCGCACATCGCGAATCCGCTCGTTCAGATTTGGCAGCAGACGTTCTTCGCCGGTCACGGTATTGCCGTTGAGCGACAGCCGCACCAGCATCCTGCCCGCCAGTGCGCCGGTGAACAGGCTGCCGGTCCATTTCGGAAACAGTCCCGCAGTATAAAACGTCATGCCGGACGGGGCGATCGACGGCACCCAGTATTTGATCGGCTGCTCCATGCCGTCTTTGGCAGTGCTCTCGTGAATCTTGGCGCCGTTATAGTCGATGCCATAGCCGATCACGGGCCAGCCGTAATTCTTGGCCTTGCCAATGATGTTGACTTCATCGCCGCCGCGCGGGCCGTGCTCGATCTCCCAGAGATCGCCCGATGCGGGATTGATCGCGAGACCTTGCTCGTTGCGGTGGCCGTAACTCCAGATTTCCGGCTTCGCATCTGCGCGGCCGACGAACGGGTTGTCTGAGGGCACGGAGCCGTCGGGCGCGATCCGGATCAGCTTGCCCAGATGATTGCCGAGATTCTGCGCCTCGTCGCGGTATTTGAAATGTTCGCCGAGCGTGACGAACAGATTGCCATCGTTCGCCTGCACGATACGGCAGCCGTAGTGACCGCCTGACGACAGCGGTCCCTCCTGGCGGAAGATGATCTTGACGTCGTCGAGCCGGCCATTGCCGTCGTTCAGCGTTGCCCGCGCCACCGCGGTACGGCCGCCACCGCCGGTTCCCTCGGCGAAGCAGAAATAGATGGTCTTGTTTTGCGGGTAGGATTTGTCGATGATGACGTCGAGCAATCCGCCCTGGCTAGACGCCCAGACCTCGGGTACGCCCTTCAGCGGCGGCGAGAGATGTCCTTCCGCGGTGACGACGCGCATGCGACCCGGGCGCTCCGTCACCAGCATCCGGCCATCCGGCAGGAACGCCAGCGACCATGGATTGACCAAACCGCTGGCAACGGTCTGCACCTCGAGCTGTCCCGCCGACGATGCAAACGACACGTTTTCGCCGCGCGTTCCCGTAGCGATCAGGAATGATGCCGCCAACAGGATCGCCGCCGTCAGCGCCGCGGTAACAAGTCCGACAGGTGTTTTCATCGTTGCCCGATAGCGATGTTGATCACCGTGCTGGTGCGCAAGAGTTACGAATGGCCAGGAAAGACAATCGAGCTATGCCGGAATCGGCATCGCCATGGCGATTTTGATCGAAAGCACCGTGAGGGTGACGATCAGGCACAGCGATACCGCACCGAACGCCAGCGAGGCCGCGACGGCATGGGTCAGTCCGGATGAAGCAACTAGCGCAGCGCGGCCATCGAAACCTGCTGCGTCGGGCGACCGTGTCATGGCCGAAATCCTTGAATGCGCAGGCGAATCACCTGCGGCGTGCAAAGTATTTCGCAGCAACCACGGGCAATATTGGGGCAAAACTGCCCAGAAAATGGCGAAATGGCGGCGCCAGCAGCTTTTGTCGCTAAACCCCGGCGGCAATGCCGGGCGAATCGTCGACCTCGGCGCCACAAGGCCACCAGTCCATGGTGACGAAGCCCGGGGTCTGCTCGACCCGCCGCAACCATGCACGAATCGCGGGGAATGTCGCGAGGTCGTAATCGCAGCGGTCGGCAACATGGGTGTAGCCGTAAAGGGCGATATCCGCGACCGTGAGCTGGCCCGTGGCAAAATAGGTATGGGTCTTGAGGTGATTTTCCATCACCTGCAACGCGGCATAGCCGCGCTCCATCCAGTCTTCCAGCGCGTGGGTCTGCAGGTCGCGGCCACCCCTGACCAGCGCCAGCCAGAAATATGCCGCGCCGATGTTCGGTTCCAGCGCGTGTTGTTCGAAGAACATCCACTGCAGCGCCTCGGCGCGCTCGATCCGCGATTCCGGCGCGAGCGGCGTGCCGCCGGCGACATACCAGAGAATGGCATTGGATTCGGCGAGGTAGCGTCCTTCCGCGACTTCGAGCAGCGGCACTTGGCCGCTGGGATTCATCGCGAGAAAGTCCGGCGTGCGGCTCTCGCCGCGCAGAATGTCGATCTCGATCGCGCGATAGGGCGCGTTGAGCAGTGCCAGCGCAAGGCGAACCTTGTAGCTGTTGCCGGAGCGCTGCATCGAATAGAGCTTGTACATTCTGGGTTTCGTTTGATCGGTGGGACACGCTGTGCGCGACAAGCAAGATCTTGTCGCTCGGCAACGCGGCTAAAGAATGATGCCGATAGCGAAGCGTCGCAAGGTCCAAGAACTTTTAAAGGCCCTATAAAGTCAAAGATCTTAAAAGTTAACGATCTGCAAATAGTTGAAAAGCTTTGCCGCACTGCACGCGCGTGGAAGATCTTACCAACGCGCCGGAACAAATCGGATCACGCTTGCGCGATGCCGCGAACCTCGATCGCCGATCCCAGGCGATCCCGCACCGCACGCTGCACTATGAAAACGTATAACGCCAGCAATACCAGCAGACCAAGGGGAACGCCGGTGACGCCGGCAACGGCGCGTGACAGCAACGGCACGATCCATGCCGCCGCCAACAGGCTGATCTCATAGTCGTGAAAGCCGCGGTTCATTCCGTGGCGCACAAAGAATACGATCGCAACCGCCAATACGACGAGATCATAGTCGAGCACATAGGGCGTCGCGAGCAAGCTTGCCGTCGCCAGCGCCGAGGCCTTGAGCTCGAATAGGGCATTGCTCTGCCACAGCCACGCAAGACTTGCGGCCAGCATCAGCGCCAGTGCGATCTGTATGGCGTAGGCCGAGTGAACGCCTGCGCCCCACATCCGCACCGCCGAAAATGCCGATTGAATTTTCTCCCAGCCGATGCCGCCCTGCTCGAGCACCACCGTTTGTGTGAATGTCATGGAATCCGCGAAAGCGTGCCAGACGCCGCCGCCGAGTGTCACGAAGCTGACCGCCACAAGGGCCGCGACGGTGGCCGCGGCGGCGCCGATGGTGTTCCACCGTCCGCCCGCCAGCAGCGCCACGGGAATCAAAACGCCGAATTGCGGCTTGTAGGCGAGCAGGCCGATCAGCACGCCCGCGAGCCAGGGCCGGCGATCCAGCCAATGCAGCGCGCCGCCGAGCAGCGCCGCGGTAAGAAATCCATTCTGGCCATGGCCGATGTTGATGAACACCGCAGGGAAGGCAGTCGCGATCAGCAGCGTTTCCGGACGGGGCAGGATGGCACGCATCGCCGCCAAATAGGCCGCAAAGCTCGCCGCAAGCCAGATCGCGAGACCCCACGCATACGGAAGGGAGGCCACCAGAAACGCGATGGCAAAGAAGAACGGAGGGTAGAGCCAGCCGTAGAACGGCACCTCGCGGCCGCCGAACACGGCTTTCTCGGCGGCACGCTGGCGTGCCGGCTCGTAGGCCTCCGCGGGCCGGCCCTGCCAGATCAGCGTGCCGGCGGCATAGACGTTGGAGAAATCGGTGCCGATGGGCTTGCTGTTGCGATCGATCAGGCCGTCCGACGCCGCGATCCAGCCGACCAGCGCGAGGGTGCAGATGGCGAGCAGGATCAGGCTATAGCCGCGCATCCGCGCGTCGGTCAGCCAGTCGCCGGATCGCAGCCCTTGCCAGATATGTGTCATTTTACCGCAGAATTTTAGAAATGTTGCGCCGACCGTAAATCGAGCCTTTTAACGTTCCCTAAAGTTTGGGCGTGCCGGACCAACCTTCTTGCGATGCAGCGTGACGCGCCTTAGGGTGCGTCGATCCCAACAAAAAGCGTCGTGGATCAGTGTGGCGGTTCGGGAGTTGCCCCAAGCGCTGGCTAATTCATGACGTTTGCCAAGGAGATGATGATGCCGTTTCTGTCCGCTGCGCTCGACCGTGTGAAGCCGTCCGCCACCATCGCGGTGACGGATAAAGCACGCGAACTCAAAGCGGCCGGCCGCAACGTCATTGGCCTCGGCGCCGGCGAGCCCGATTTCGACACCCCTGCCAACATCAAGCTGGCGGCGATTCACGCCATCGAGGCCGGCAAGACCAAATACACCGCGGTGGACGGCATCCCCGAGTTGAAGCAGGCGATCATCGCCAAGTTTCAGCGCGAGAACGGTCTGACCTACAAGCCGAACCAAGTCATTGTCGGCACCGGCGGCAAGCAGGTGCTCTACAACGCGCTGATGGCCACCATCAATCCGGGCGACGAGGTGATCATTCCCGCGCCCTACTGGGTGAGCTATCCGGAGATGGTGGCGCTTGCCGGCGGTGAACCGGTGCCGGTGGTGTGCACGGCGGAGCAGGGCTTCAAGCTGCAGCCGGACGCACTCGAAAAGGCGATCACGCCGAAGACCAAGTGGATCATCCTGTGCTCGCCGTCGAACCCGACCGGCGCCGCCTATACGCGCGCCGAACTGAAGGCGATCACCGACGTGCTGGTGAAGCATCCCAACGTCTGGGTCATGACCGACGATATGTACGAGCATCTGGTCTATGACGATTTCGTCTTCACGACGCCGGCGCAAGTCGAGCCGAAACTCTACGATCGCACGCTGACGGTGAACGGGGTGTCGAAAGCCTATTGCATGACCGGCTGGCGCATCGGTTACGCCGGCGGACCCGCCGAACTGATCAAGGCGATGGCGACCATCCAGTCGCAGTCGACCTCGAACCCGTCGTCGATCTCGCAATGGGCCTCGGTGGAAGCCCTCAACGGTCCGCAGGACTTCATTCCCGTGAACAACAAGATGTTCAAGGAGCGCCGCGACCTCGTGGTGTCGATGCTCAACCAGGCCAACGGCATCGATTGTCCGCGGCCGCAGGGCGCGTTCTATGTCTATCCGTCCTGCGCCGGCACCATCGGCAAGACTTCGCCGGCGGGCAAGGTGATCGCCAACGACGAGGATTTTGTTACCGAACTGCTGGAGACCGAAGGCGTCGCGGTGGTGCAGGGTTCGGCATTCGGGCTCGGTCCGGCGTTTCGGATTTCCTATGCGGCCAAGACTTCCGATCTCGAGGACGCCTGCAAACGCATTCAGCGTTTTTGTGGCAATCTGAGGTAGTCAAATCACTTCGCCGTCGAACATCTGATATTTTGACGGCGGATTTGGGAAGCGCCTTGTTTTGGACACGGCGCTTGCCTCCTGATCCCGCCGCAAGCTCAATTCGTCATGCGGAGATCAAATTCATGCGACTTTCGACACTAAGCGTTGCCATCGCTGCACTCGTTGCATCGTTGGCAAGCGCCCACGCGCTGCCGCCGGTTCAGGCCGGTATTTTGGAATGCCATGGCGGCCAGAATGTCGGCTTCGTCGTCGGCTCGGTGACCAGCCTTGAGTGCGTGTTCCAGGGTGAAGGCCGCCGTCCTGAGCCCTACATCGCAACCGTCCGCCGCTACGGCCTGGATATCGGCTTCACCGATCAGACCCGGTTTTCCTGGGCGGTGAACGCACCGACCAGCAGGATTGGACGCGGCGATCTTGCCGGCAATTACGGTGGCGTCGGCGCCAACGCATCGGTCGGGGTCGGCGGCGGCGGCAACTTTCTGGTCGGCGGGCCGCAAAATTCCTATGCGCTGCAGCCGGTCAGCGTGCAAGGCCAGACCGGGCTGAATGTCGCTGCCGGTGTCGCCGATATCGAATTGCAGCCGGTCCGGTTTGCGCATGGCGGTCCGCGTCGGCACATGCATCACCATCGCCGCCACCACTGAAGAACTTCAGGCTACCAAGGAGGCCCGCCCAGGCGGGCCTCTTTTTTGTTGGCGTCATGGGTCCCGTCATCCCCCGAATATACGACAGCAGCGGTCGAAGCGCGGCAAATCTGGCACGGCCGCGGATGTTGTGTCATAGAAATAGAGAGCGCCGGGGCTATGGCGCTTCCTGATTTTCTGCTCGCATCACAACTTTTCAGCCGGAGATTTTCTTCATGCGCCGCTCATTCATCCTTGCCGGTGTCGCCATTACCATCACCATGCTGGCTGCCCTGTTTGCCCGCGCCAATGCCCAGCAGCCGATGCAGCGCGTGCAGGTCGGCGTCCTCGAATGCCGCGGCGGTTCAAGCGTCGGCTTCATCGTGGGCTCAGTGACCAACCTCGGTTGCGTGCTGCGCGTCGAGGGCATGCCGGAGGACCGCTATGTCGCGACCATCCGCAAGGTCGGCCTCGATCTTGGCATCACGCAGGAATCGGCGCTGGCCTGGGGCGTGTATGCGCCGGTCGCGCGGCTCGGGCCCGGCGATCTCTCGGGCAATTATGCCGGCGCGCAGGGCAGCGCGACCATCGGCGTCGGCCTCGGCGGCAATATGCTGGTGGGCGGCTCGGCCAATTCGATCGCTTTGCAACCGCTCAGCGTCCAGGGCCAGGTCGGCCTTAGTGTCGCAGCCGGGCTGGAAAGCCTCGAACTTCGGCCGGGAAGGTAGTCAAGATCGCGGCTGTATCACTGTTCCCTCTCCGACAAGGGGAGAGGGAAGGAAATCACGATGCAGCGCAGCGACGTTTTTCCGGCTTGCAAAATCGCTACCGTAGGGGGAGCATCCTTGCCGCCGACCCAATCAAGGGCCGAGCTCCAGATGAGGAGGCGGCAATGGGACAGGACGTCAGAAGTCCCCGCGGTCCACGGTGCATTGCGCTGGTGGGCCCTTTCCAAAGCGGTAAAACCACACTTCTTGAAGCGATATTGGCGCGCACGGGCGCAATTCCCCGCGCCGGCAGCGTCGATGCCGGAACGTCGACAGGCGACGCCAGCCCCGAGGCCCGCCGTCACAAGATGGGCGTCGGCCTTACCGCCGCCACGACCAGTTTCATGGGCGACAGTTACACCTTCATAGACTGCCCCGGCTCGGTGGAGTTCGCGCATGACATGCGCGCCGCGATCCCGGCGGTCGATGCCGCAGTGGTGGTGTGCGAGGCCGACGAACGCAAGCTGCCGCAACTTCAGCTTATCCTGCGCGAGCTCGAAGACCTCGGGGTTCCGCGCTTTCTGTTTCTCAACAAGATCGACAGGGCCAACAAGCGCATCCGCGAGACACTCGCGACATTGCAGCCGGCGTCGCGGATTCCGCTGGTGCTGCGGCAAATTCCGATCTGGAACGGCGACCTGATCGCAGGCTTCGTCGATCTGGCGCTGGAACGCGCCTTCGTCTATCGCGAGCATAAAGCCTCCGAAGTCGTAGCCCTCGAAGGCGGCGATCTCGACCGTGAGAAGGAAGCCCGTTTCTCGATGCTGGAAAAGCTCGCCGATCACGACGACGCGCTGATGGAGCAATTGCTCGAGGATATTCCGCCGCCGCGCGACGCGGTGTTCGACGATCTCGCCCGCGAATTGCGCGAAGGATTGATCTGTCCGGTGCTGCTCGGTTCCGCGACCCGCGAGAACGGCGTGCTGCGGCTGATGAAGGCGCTGCGGCATGAATCGCCCGGTGTGACCGAGACTGCAAAGCGTCTCGGCGCATCTTCACCCAAGGATGCGCTGGCCTATGTATTCAAGACCATTCATTTGCAACACGGCGGCAAGCTGTCGCTGACCCGCCTGCTGGCAGGTCATCTCGATGACGGCGCGACGCTGCAATCGTCATCGGGCGAGGCTGGCCGGGCATCCGGCATATCTTCCCCGAACTGCGCCCATGATACCAAGCGCGCCTCCGCCGAGGCTGGCGACACGGTCGCACTCGGCAAGCTCGACGCCATCAAGACCGGCGACACGCTGTCGAGCGGCAAGGTCGCGCCACCGGCACTGGCGAACGTCGGGCCGTTGCCCCCGGTGCTGGCGATTGCGATCTCGGCAGCCGACCGCAAGGACGACGTCAAACTCGGCCAGGCCCTGTTGCGGCTGAACGAGGAAGACCCCTCGTTGACGATGGTCCAGAACCCGCAGACCCACGACATCGTGCTGTGGGGACAGGGCGAGATGCATCTGCGGGTCGCGCTGGAGCGCCTGCGCGAGCGCTTCGGCGTCAACGTCAAATCGCAGCCGCCGGCGATCGGATATCAGGAGACCATCCGCCAATCGATCACCCAGCGCGGCCGGCACAAGAAACAATCCGGCGGTCACGGCCAGTTTGGCGATGTGGTGCTGGAGGTCAAGCCGATGCCGCGCGGCGGCGGCTTCGAGTTTCAGGAAAAGGTCGTCGGCGGCGCGGTGCCGCGAAATTATATCGGCGCGGTGGAAGAGGGTGTGGTCGATGGATTGCTGCGCGGGCCGCTCGGTTTTCCCGTCATCGATGTGCAGGTGACGCTGACCGACGGTTCGTATCACAGCGTGGATTCCTCGGATCTCGCGTTCCGCACCGCGGCGCGGATCGGCGTCAGCGAAGCGCTGCCGCAGTGCCAGCCGGTGCTGCTGGAGCCGATCCATGTGGTGGAGATCGTCTGTCCGACCGATGCCACCGCGAAGATCAACGCGATCCTGTCGGGGCGGCGTGGGCAGATCCTCGGTTTCGACACCCGCGAAGGCTGGCCCGGATGGGATCGCGTCCGCGCCATGATGCCCGAAGCCGAGATCGGCGAGTTGATCGTGGAGTTGCGGTCGGCGACGGCCGGCGCGGGAAGTTTCACCCGGCAGTTCGACCGCATGGCCGAGGTTACCGGCCGCGCCGCCGATCAGATCATCGCCGCGCATCGCGTCGCGGCGTAATTTCTGCTGTCATTCCCCGACGCGCCAATTGGCGCGTATGGGGGTGCGCCAGCGGTCGGCGCTCTGCGCCGCCCGCCGAAAGGCGCCGCGCGTACCCCAGATCTGCAATTGCACATCGGGTAATCTCGCACCGATCGTCGCTGGATTCCGGGTCTGCGCGCTTTGCACGCATCCCGGAATGACCACCGGTGGGTAATCCGTTGGGTACATCTGCGACGATTCAATCACTATGCAGTGATTTTCCGCTCCCGTTCCGCCAGCGATCATGATTCCCATCCGTGATCCGTCGCGTTATTCTGCTGCATGAATTAGCAGCCCACGAGGAGCGCAATGGACGAGATCGATTTATCGTTGAAAATGAGGCGGCTTGCGGCCTGGCTGGATCGGAGATGCCAGCCCGACAGCCTCATTCGAAAACAATTCCAGGGCCCCCCCTTCGGCGGCTGTTACATCACCATCGATCCCGACCGTCAGGGTCCGTTTGCATCCGCCAATCTCAACCGCGCCTATTTGTGCGGAACAGAAGCGGGAATGGATTTCGACAGTGTCGCGCGGTTGATCGATCTGTTCGCAAACGAAGGCGTGAAGCGGTTCTTCGTCTGGCTCAGCCCCGGCCCCAACATGGATGTGGTGCGCCGGTGGCTGGAGGGAAGCGGGCTTTCCCGCATTCGACGTACCGGCTATCCGACCCTGTGCCGCAGCCACGCTTCGCCGATTCAATTCAGAACCGATCTCGAAATACGCGAGGTCAGCATCGACGAGATCGAAGGAGCCCGCGACGAGCTGGGCGAGACGCTGTGGCCTGAATATGCGCGGTCCGCGGGCAGCGACGGCTTCTTTCACTACATGGCGTTTGACGGCGGCCGCCCGGTGGCCATCGCGGCTCTCTGCGTGTTCGAGGACCTTGGATATCTGACGGCGGCGGCGACCGCCGAAAGTCATCGCAAACGCGGCGCTCAACAGGCCCTCATTGCGAAGCGGGTCGAGCGGGCCGAACAGATCGGTTGTTCGCTGCTGGTGTCTGAAACCCTGTATATGCTTGAGCATTCCTATCGCAATCTGCAACGGGCCGGCTTTCAGGAAGTGTACGAAAAAGAAGTCTACGAATGGAGCGCCTGAACAGTCCCCGATACAGCGGCGCGCCTGCGGCATAGCGGTTCGGCGCAATGCTTGATTCACGCCGCAACATTGCCCTGGCCTGCGCCCCGAGCGCGCTGGCCGGCTATGTCGACGGCATCGGCTTCCTGCATCTCGGCGGCCTGATTGTGCTCGGCCGCGGCGCCAATCGCCAGCCCTGGGTGCTGCTGGCGGAAGCATCGCTGCTCGCCGCCGCGGCCCTTTGTTATGCGTTCGACCTGCCGAATGTCGCGATCGCCGCGATCGTGCTGGCGATGGGAATGGAGAACGCGGTGTTCCAGATCGACGGCGGCGCCGGCCTCGGTCTCACCTACGTCACTGGCGCGCTGGTCAAGGTCGGCCAACTCGCGGCAGAGGCGCTGACCGGCGGCGCGCGCTGGGGCTGGGCTCCGAATCTGCTGTTGTGGGCCGGCGCTGGTGGCGGGTTCCTTGTGCGGTGCGCTCGCCTATTACTGGATCAATCTTGCCGCGATCTGGTTTGCCGCCGCTGCTGCGCTGGCGTTAAGCGCGATCGTTGCCGCGACAATTCACCTATGGCCAATTCACCTACAGCATTGACAGCCGACGCAGCTTGTCCGATCTGAGCAGCGACGATGCCCGCTTACCGCGCGGCCCAACGGGATTGGCAATGACAGCCGTGAGCAAAGCCCTTGCCGCATGCCTGATCGGTTGGCCGGCCGCGCATTCGCGATCGCCCCTGATCCATCACTATTGGCTGCGCACGCTCGGCATCGAGGGCGGCTACAATATCGAGGCGGTGCCGCCCGAAGGCTTTGCCGAATTCGTGCTGCATTTGTCGACCCACGGCTTTGTCGGCGCCAATGTCACCATTCCACACAAGGAGCGTGCGCTGGCATTGACCAAGCCGGACGCGCGCGCCCGCGCGGTCGGCGCGGCCAATACGCTGTGGTACGAAGGCGGCGAACTGTGCTCGACCAACACCGACATCGAAGGTTTCATCCATAATCTCGACGCCTGCGCGCCCGGATGGGACACGGTCGAGGAAGCGCTGGTGCTCGGCGCCGGCGGCTCGTCGCGCGCGGTGGTGTTCGGATTGATCGAGCGCGGCATCAGCTGCGTGCATCTGGCAAACCGGACCGCGGAACGGGCGAGCGTGCTTGCGGACCAATTCGGCGCCAACGTCCATCCCGTCGCATGGGACACCATCGACAGTCTGCTGCCGCGTGCCGGGCTATTGGTCAACACCACATCGCTCGGCATGCACGGCCAACCCGCACTGGAGCTCGACGTCGGCTTGCTTCCGTCACACGCCGTTGTCGCCGATCTGGTATATGTGCCGCTGGAAACGCCGTTGCTGTCGGCGGCGCGTGCGCGCGGGCTAAAGACCGCCGACGGGCTCGGCATGCTGCTGCACCAGGCGGTGCGCGGCTTTGAATTGTGGTTCGGGCAGCGCCCCGAAGTTACATCCGAGCTTCGCGCTCTGGTGGAGACCGATCTCACAAAGCTTTGAGGCGGAATATCGTTGAGACGCCGGTGTCCAGTGTTAGGTAGTGCCCGCCGGAGGTCCCGTTCATGCCCGTCCATCGTTCAACCCTGACCCGTCCGCTGATTGCTGTCGCGATGGTGGTCGCATCGTCCTTGTATGCGATCGCGCAACAGACCTCGCCGTCGCGGGTTCGCGGCACCGTCGAAGCCGTTGACGGCGATGTGCTCGCGGTCAAATCGCGCAGCGGCGAGGACGTCAAGCTGCGCATGACCGGCGACATGCGGGTGGTGGGCATCGCCAGGATTTCGCTTGATGACATCAAGGTCGGCTCCTTCATCGGCACCACCACGGTGCCGGGGCCGCACGGCGAACAAAAAGCGGTTGAAGTGCATGTGTTTCCCGAAGACATGCGCGGCACCGGAGAGGGCTCGCGGCCGTTCGATTTGCGCCCCAACAGCACCATGACCAATGCGACGGTGGCCCAGACCGTGGCCGGCAACGACGGTCAAACCCTGACGATCAAATACAAGGACGGCGAGAAGAAAGTCGCGGTGTCGCCGGACACCCCGGTCGTGACCTATGTACCCGCCGACAAATCCGACCTTAAGGCGGGCGCCAAGGTGATCGCCGTCATGAAAAAGCTGCCGGACGGCACCTTCGAAACCAACCGCGTCAGCGTCGGCCGCGACGGGCTGACGCCGCCGATGTAAATGGTGGCGCTGCCGCGCGGAATAGCCTTGGAGTTGCGGTGTTTCCCCCATTACCGGGAAAAGCCGAGGAAGGGGAGAACCATGCCGAACATTTCTTCGTTGAGGCCGTGGCATGGGCTCAGCAACCTCCCACGGTCCGGATCCGCGGCACCATCGAAAGTGTCGATGGCGCCATGCTGGCGATCAAGTCGCGCGAGGGCACCGACATGAAGGTCCGGGTGACCGACAATGTGGCGGTGTTCGGCGTCGCCAAAACCGAGCTGTCGGAAATCAAGCCGGGGTCCTACATCGGCGTCACCGCGATGCCCGAGCCCGACGGCACCCAGAAGGCGGTCGCGGTTCATATTTTCCCGGAAACCCAGCGCGGCGCAGCCGAAGGCTTCCGGCCCTGGGACCAGCGCGCGGGCAGCACCATGACCAACGCCACCGTCGCCGAGACGGTCAAAGGCACCGACGGCCAGAATATCCTGGTGAAATACAAGGACGGTGAAAAGAAAGTCGTGGTGCCGCCGGACACGCCGATCGTGACATTCGTTGCGGGCGACAAGTCCGAACTCAAGCCGGGCGCCAAGATCATCATCTTCGGCGCGACCAAGAAAGATGACGGCACCCTGGAAGCCAACCGCGTCAATGTCGGCCGCGACGGCATCACCCCGCCGATGTGATGCGCCGTCGTCATTGCGAGCGAAGCGAAGCAATCCAGATGCTGCAAAACGAAAGCTGGATTGCTTCGTCGCTATCGCTCCTCGCAATGACGGGGCTATCGTTCAAATCGCCAGCACGTGGTCGTCGATCTCGGCGATGGTGTTGACGCCGCAAAGCCCCATGGTCACGTTGAGTTCGTTGGCGATGATGTCGATCGCCTTGGCGACGCCGGGGCCGCCGAAGGCGCCGAGGCCATGGATGTAAGCGCGGCCGATCATGCAGGATTTGGCGCCGAGCGCGAGCGCGCGCATCACGTCCTGGCCGGAGCGAACGCCGCCGTCGAACATGATTTCCATCTGCGAGCCGACGGCGTCGACGATCTCCGGCAAGACTTCGATCGATGACGGTGCGCCATCGAGCTGCCGGCCGCCGTGGTTCGAGACCACCAGCGCCTGTGCGCCGGTCTTCACCGCTTCCTCGGCGTCCTCAACGTCGAGAATGCCCTTCAGGATCAGCTTGCCGGGCCAGATGCTGCGGATCCACGCGACATCCTTCCAGTTCAGCGTGGTGTCGAATTGCGTCGAGATCCATGTCCCCAGCGCGGTAATATCGTCGGTGCCTTTGAGATGGCCGACCAGATTGCCGAAGGTGCGGCGCTTGCCGCGCAACACCCCGGACACCCATCCAGGCTTGCTGGCGAAATCGAAGAACTTCGACACGCTCCATTCCGGTGGCACCGTCATGCCGTTCTTGATGTCCTGATGACGCTGGCCGATCACCTGCAGGTCGACGGTCAGCACCAGCGCGCTGCATTTTGCGGCGATCGCGCGCTCGATCAGCGCCTTGATGAAGCCGCGGTCCTTCATGACGTAAAGCTGAAACCAGAACGGTTTGTCGACGTTGGCCGCAACGTCCTCGATCGAGCAGATCGACATCGTGCTCAGCGTAAAGGGGATGCCGGCGGCGTGTGCGGCGCGACAGGCATGGATCTCGCCATCGCCGTGTTGCATGCCGCATAGTCCGATCGGTGCCAGGATCAGCGGCAGCGATGCGGGCTCCCCGAGGATGGTAGTCGAAAGATCGCGCTTCGACACGTCCACCAGAATGCGCTGGCGAAACTTGATCTGCTGAAGATCGTCGCGGTTGGCGCGCAGCGTTTCCTCGGCATAGGAGCCGCGATCGGCGTAGTCGAAAAACGCCTTCGGCACTTTGCGCATATGGACCTGGCGCAGATCCTCGATGCAGGTGATGTGTTTCATGGACGCTCCCGGCCCTTCTTGTAATTCTTCAGTCGGGCAGTCATCTAGCATGGTTGGGCCATCCGCAAAATCGTATCGCGGAACGGGCTGCTAACCAGGAGGGCATCCATGACCGGACCACGCTCCGACCCCAAAAATGTCAAGGATACCGAGAAGCGCCAGCTCGACCAGGCACTGGAGGAGGGGCTGGAGGAGACCTTTCCGGGCTCGGACCCGGTCAATGTCACCCAGCCGCCGCCCTCGAAAGGCGACCATCACGTCAAGCGCACGGGTTAGCGCTGAGGTGTTCCAAGGCAGGGGAACCGGCGGTATTGCGTGCGTTAACAATATGTTAACAGCTCAGGTGTGGTTTTGGCGATGGTAATGATTCATCATATTTTTTGAAGCCATCTTAGCTCCGAAGGCCTTATAAGGCGTGCACGTTGTGATGGACGGGCGTTCAAGTATTCTCGCGGGGTGGTTTGAGAATCCTTGAAAGCCGCTCGGGGGACATATGAGCCGCAAATATTTCGGTACGGACGGGATTCGGGGTCGTGCCAATGGTCTGATCACACCGGAGCTGGCGCTCAAGGTCGGGCAGGCGGCCGGATTGGTGTTTCAGCGCGGCGAGTACCGCCATCGCGTCGTGATCGGCAAGGACACGCGGCTTTCCGGCTACATGATCGAATATGCGATGGTGGCCGGCTTTACTTCGGTCGGCATGGACGTGCTGCTGCTCGGCCCGATGCCGACGCCGGCGGTGGCGATGCTGACCAAGTCGATGCGCGCCGACCTCGGCGTGATGATTTCCGCCTCGCATAATCTGTTCGAAGATAACGGCATCAAGCTGTTCGGTCCGCAGGGCTTCAAGCTTTCCGACGACGTCGAAAAGCAGATCGAGCAATTGCTGGATGAATCGCTCGACAGGCGTCTGGCGCAGAGCGCCAGTCTCGGGCGTGCCCGCCGCATCGACGGCGTTCATGACCGCTATATCGAATTCGCCAAGCGCACGCTGCCGCGCGATCTCAGCCTCGACGGCTTGCGCGTGGTGGTCGATTGCGCCCACGGCGCGGCCTATAAGGTGGTGCCGGAAGCGCTGTGGGAGCTGGGTGCCGATGTTATTGCCATCGGCGTCGACCCGGACGGATTCAATATCAACAAGGAATGCGGATCCACCTCGCCGGAAGCACTATGCCGCAAGGTTCGCGAAATGCGCGCCGACATCGGCATCGCGCTCGATGGCGACGCCGACCGCGTCATTCTTGTCGATGAGCGCGGACACCTGGTCGATGGCGACCAGTTGCTCGCGGTGATCGCGCAAAGCTGGAAGGAAGACGGCCGCCTCGCCAAGCCGGGTATCGTCTCCACCGTGATGTCGAATCTCGGATTGGAGCGCTTTCTCGAAGGCCAGGGTATCGAGCTCGTGCGCACGCAGGTCGGCGACCGCTATGTTCTCGAACAGATGCTGAGCCGCGGCTACAATATCGGTGGCGAGCCTTCCGGTCACATCATTCTGTCGGACTACGCCACCACCGGCGATGGTTTTGTCGCGGCGCTGCAGGTGCTCGCGGTGGTGCAAAAACTTCGCCGTCCGGTGTCGGAGGTCTGTCATCGCTTCGAGCCGTTGCCGCAGATCCTGAAGAACGTGCGTTATCGCAGCGGCAAGCCGCTCGACGATGCCGACGTCAAGTCGGCGATCGATGCCGGCGAAAAGCGGCTCAACGGCCATGGCCGGTTGCTGGTCCGCTCGTCCGGCACCGAGCCGGTGATCCGGGTGATGGGCGAGGGCGACGACCGTATCCTGGTCGAGGAAGTGGTCGACCACATCGTCTCGGCGCTGGGCCATGCCGCGGCGGCCTGAGCGCGATTAGCCGG